>OHAQ01003708.1_pt1 | contig 10153 bp, 8 predicted proteins | sample 1577111 | NCBI WGS metagenome assembly OHAQ01 (sample SAMEA3541549, study PRJEB24748) | human gut metagenome | biome: human gut; feature: human-associated habitat; material: faeces | place: China | collected 2012 | reverse complement strand
GCTGTCGATGATGGAGAATAAGGATCTTTTTGCAACGCAGTAATTAACTACAGCCAACAGCCATTTATATACGTCTATCAATCAATGTTTTATATAAAATGTAGGTACTACGCCGTAGCACCTACGTAGTAGGTAAATCTGCTTCACCTACACTAACTTTGCTCCTGCAATCAAGGGAAAAACAATCCCCTTGGTTGCGGGAGATTTTTTATACAACCTATTCACAACATTTTAAAAATTGACACGACTATGAACGTAAAAATTCAGCTGAGCGACGAAGCTTACAAGACTTTAGTGAACGGAAACGGACGTCTGGAAGGCAGTCTGGGACTGGTGAGCCCCACGGAGGGAAACTTTAACGCCTACCGCCGCAGCGCGTCGAGGCCCGGCAACAAGTATATCAAACTGCCCCACGGACGGGCCAGCGTGGGCGACAGCCATGTGCGGCTGACCCTGCGCATCGCCTTGGACGAGGCGGATATCACGCCCGCAGACGCAATCATGGACGAAAGCCGACAGGCGAGTGACTTTGTGGATCGCGTGTTCGACACCGAGTTCTGAAAAATTATCCATTATCCATTATCAATTATCCATTAAGTGCAATGAGTTTCGGAATAAGCAATAACGTAAAGAGCCGGGTGGTGCGCGAGTGCACCCCCGAGCTGTTCCACCAGGCGATGCGTTCGGAGCTGGTGGCGGAGGTCTGCGCCGAGATAGCGGACGGACTGGAGCGGCTGCGTCACGGCGAGCTGACGAAGGAAGAGTATGACACACTGAAAGCGGGGCTGAAGAAGCGGCTGCCCATCTTCACACCGCACGCCACCTTCCGCAACGGGCGGCGACTGAACGCCGACGCCGTGCCCAGCGGCCTGTCGATGTACGACGTGGACCACCTGCCCAATCCCCGCGGCTACTGGGAGGAGAAGCGGCAGGAGCTGGAGGACAGGGACGTGATGCGCTACGTGGTGCTGGCCCACATCACGCCCAGCACGGAGGGGCTGCGGCTGTTCTTCATCATCCCCGCGGGGATGGACCTGGCCGAGGCGCAGCGGTGGATGTCCCAGCAGATGGGCGACGGAAACTATGACGTCAGCGTGAAGGACTATGCGCGCTCGTCGTTCGTAGTGCCCGAGGGGTATGTGCTCTACCTTGACGAGGAGAGGCTGTTTAATAGAGAATTGAAAATTGAAAATGGAGAATTGCCTGCTTCCACCAATCCTCCCGTAGAGACGCACCATGGTGCGTCCGACGACAACGCCCATGCCGCCGAAACGCCCCAAGCGTCCGATGACGCCCCCGCCGATACGCCCCAGACGGACGCACCGTTGTGCGTCCCTACATTTAAGGGGGTGCCCTATTCGGAAATTATCGGACAATGGTTCAAGTTGGCAGGTGGTGAACCTGTACAGGGCGAGCGCAACGACAAGCTCCACCGCCTGGCTTCGCACCTGCGATATATTGCGGACAACGACGAGGCGCTGCTCCTGCAAGTGATGCCACGCTACGGCCTCTCCGAGGAGGAGATGAGGGGGCTGATACACTCCGCCTGCTCGGCCAAGTGGTACTCGATGCCGAAGATGATGCGACAATCGATTGAAAATGAAGAACGAAAAATGAAGAATGAAGAATTGCCTGCGGATGATGAAAATTCTTCATTCGGAGGCGAAGCCGACATTCTTCATTCTTCATTACCCAAGCGCTTACCTGCTCTAATCAAACTATTGGTGAGCCGCACGCCCGATGTCTACAAGGCAGCCGTAGCGCATGCCGTCTTCCCCTCGCTGGGCGCGCACCTGCATCGCGTAAGGTTTAAATACATCGACAACGTGGAACACGAAGCCACCTTGATGAACGTGCTGATGGCCGGCACGGGCGCAGGAAAGGATTGCATCTCGGAGCCCATCAACCGCATCATGGCCGACATCCGCCGCCGCGACGAGGACAACCTGCGACGCGAGCGTGAATGGAAGAACGAAGTTACCTCGAAGGGAGCCAACAAGGACAAGCGCCAGCGCCCCGAAGGGCTTATCATTCAGGAAATTGACGCCGACATGACGAACCCCGCCTTCGTGATGCGCATGGCCGAGGCGGACGGCCACTTCCTCTACACGAAGCTGAACGAAATCGACCAGTTCGACGCCTTGCGTGGAAGCGGACGGAGCGGCCAGCAGTTCCAAATCATGTGCCTGGCCTTCGACCCTGGCAACCGCTACGGACAGACGCGTGTGGGCGTGCAGAGCGTCACGGAGAAGGTGACCATCCGCTTCAACTGGAATGCCTCGACCACCATCCAGAAGGGTAAGCGATACTTCAGCCGTGTGCTGACCGATGGGCCGATAAGCCGCATCAACTTCTGCACCATCCCCGAGCGCGAAATCGGCGCGGACATGCCCGTCTATGGCACCTACGACGCCGCCTTCGACGAGGAACTCCGCCCCTACATCGAAAACCTCGTGAAGGCCCAGGGATTGATAGATTGCCCGCAGGCCTATAGGCTCGCGCAGAAGCTCAAGGAAGAGTGCGCCGACTTCGCCCGCCTCTCGCAGAGCCGCGTGTACGAAAATCTCTCTTTCCGTGCCAATGTGATAGCTTATCTGAAAGCCTGTGTGCTCTTCGTGGCCAACGGTTGCCGTTGGGACAAGACGTTCGAGGACTTCATCCGCTGGTCGCTCCAGTACGACCTGGCTTGCAAGATGGAGTTCTTTGGGGCGGACATCGAAAGTGCCATGAGTGAGGTGCGGAACGAAGGCAAGCGCCACGGACGAGTCAATTTGTTGACTTTGCTTCCTGACGAGTTCACTCATGCCGATGTCGTGCGCGTGCGCCAGTCGCAGGGTATGGATGCCGAAGGTACGCGTAACATGCTCTGGCAATGGACACACCGCCATTACATTACAAAACTTACAATTGACAATAAACAAATCTACCAAAAGACGGAACAATGGAAATGACATTGACAAGAACCGCCAAGCGTAAGACCTACACCATAGGCTGCCTGGCCATAGACGGAACATACGTGTGCGACACGCTGGAGCCTGCGTGGCGCGACTTGAAGAAGAAGCACAAGGTGAAGGGGCGCACGGCCATCCCCGAAGGACGCTATCCGGTGGTCATCACCTGGAGTCCCAAGTTCGGCCAGTGGCTGCCCCTGCTGCTCCACGTGCCTCTGTTCGAGGGTATCCGCATTCATGCGGGCAACACGGCCGCCGACACGTCGGGTTGTATCCTCGTGGGCGAGAATCGCAAGGTGGGGCATGTGTTGAACTCCACCCGCAACGTGAACTTGCTGAAGCGTCGCATCGTCGAAGCCAAGGAGCGGGGCGAGGGCGTGTGGATCACGGTGAAGTGAAGAAACGGGAAAGGCGTCGTCCTGCCGCGGGGCAGGGGGCGCCTGCCTTTTTTTATCGGGGCGTCCCCTTCCGACTTTCAGCAGAATTTCCTACCTTTGTTTTCATGAACCGATTTTATACTTCCGTTGAAATGCCCGAGGGGCTGCCGCGATTTTCAGGGCGCGAGCGGCTGTTGCTGATGGGCTCCTGCTTTGCCACGAACATCGGCACGAGGCTGGTGGAGGCGAAGTTTGCCTGCGACGTCAATCCCTACGGGGTGCTCTACAACCCGATGTCCATCTCCGCCGCCTTGCGCGAGGCGCTGGAGGGGAAGGTCTATCGGGCGGACGACTTGCAGGCGTATGGCGGCTTGTGGCACAGCCCGATGCACCACGGCGACTTCTCCGCCCCGACGGCCGAGGAGGCACTGGAGCGCATCAACACGCGCCTGGAGGCCCTGCGCGAGGAGCTGAAGGGGCTGGACGTGCTGGTGGCGACGTGGGGGACGGCGTGGGTGTACGAAGACGCGCAGACGGGGCGCATCGTGGGCAACTGCCACAAGAGGCCCGAACGCTGCTTCCGCCGCCGGCGGCTGACGGTGGAAGAGGTGACGGACGACTGGTGCGACCTCGTCGGGCGGCTGAGGGCGGCGAACCCGCGCCTGAGGGTGCTGCTGACCGTGAGCCCCATCCGGCACTTGCGCGACGGACTGCACGCCAACCAGCTGAGCAAGGCTACCCTGCTGTTGGCCGCCGACAGGCTGGTGGAGGCGATGCCCGACGTCGTGGGCTACTTTCCCGCCTACGAGCTGCTGAACGACGAGCTGCGCGACTACCGCTTCTATGCGGCGGACATGGTGCACCCCTCGGACGTGGCGGTGGACTACGTGTGGCAACGCTTCTGCGAGGCTTGCCTGACGGACGAGGCAAGGCGGGTGATGGACGAATGCGACGCCATTCGTAAAGACTTGGCACACAAACCTTTCCGCCCGGACTCGGATGGCTATAAGAAATTTTTAGAACAAATTTTGTTAAAAATCGACCGACTTAACGAAAAATACCCGTACTTAGACTTCGAAAAAGAGAGAATGACATGTCGTATCCGATTGAACAAATAGCAGAAATGATCGGGGCCCGACGCATAGGCGGGGCTCCGGCTACCATCGACTGGCTGCTGACTGACAGCCGTTCGTTGAACTTTCCCGAAGAAACTTTGTTTTTTGCCCTCCCTGCCAAGCGCAATACGGGGGCGAACTATATACCCGAACTCATCGAACGGGGCGTGCGCTGTTTCGTGGTGAGCGAGGAAGAGTATGAGAATGGAAAATGGAAAATGGAAAATGGAGAATTGAATTTTCTCCTTGTTCCTTCGCCCCTGAAGGCTTTGCAGAAGTTGGCGGAGCTGCACAGGGCGCAGTTCAGCATCCCCGTGGTGGGCATCACGGGCAGTAACGGCAAGACGGTGGTGAAGGAATGGCTCCACCAGCTGCTGGGCGACGACCGTCGCATCGTGCGCTCGCCGCGCAGCTACAATTCGCAGATCGGCGTACCCCTGTCCGTCTGGCAGATGGGGGCGGACGACGAGCTGGCCATCTTCGAGGCGGGCATCTCCGAGCCGGGCGAAATGAGGGCGCTGGAAGCCATCATCAAGCCGACCATCGGTATCCTGACCAACATCGGAGGCGCCCATCAGGAGAACTTCTATTCGTTGCAGGAGAAGTGTATGGAGAAGCTGACGTTCTTCAAGAACTGCGACGTGCTGATCTACAACGGCGACGACGAATTCATCTGCAACTGCGTGGCCAAGTCACTGCTTTCCGCGCGAGAGATAGCGTGGAGTCGCAAGGACCCCGAACGGCCGCTCTTCATCTCGAAGGTGGAGAAGAAGGACGACTGCACGCTGATAGCCTACCGCTATCTGGACATGGACAACCAGTTTACGCTGCCTTTCATCGACGATGCTTCCATCGAAAACTCGCTGAACTGCTTGGCGGCTTGCCTCTACCTGATGCTTCCGCCGCAGAAGATCAAGGAGCGGATGGCGCGGCTGGAGCCGGTGGCCATGCGTCTGGAGGTGAAGGAAGGCAAGAACGGCTGCCTGCTGATCAACGATAGTTATAACAGCGACCTGGGCTCGCTCGACATAGCCCTCGACTTCCAATACCGGCGCTCGCAAGCCAAGGGGCTGAAGCGCACGCTCATCCTGTCCGACATCCTGGAGACGGGACAAAACGCATCGACACTCTATCGGCGCGTGGCCCAGCTGATGAACAGCCGCGGCGTGGAGCGCATCATCGGCGTAGGACCGAACATCTCGTCGTGTGCTTCCTGCTTCGGCATCGAGAAGGCTTTCTATCCCGACACACAGGCACTGCTCAAAGCCATTGCCCGCGGCGAGCTGAAGTTGGAAAAGGAACTGATCCTGATAAAGGGTGCGCGCAAGTTCGGCTTCGACATCCTGAGCGAAAACCTCGAACGGAAGGTGCACGAAACCATTCTGGAGGTGAACCTCGGCGCGATGGTGGCCAACCTGAACTACTACCGCAGCAAGCTGAAGCCTGAGACGAAGATGGTGTGCATGGTGAAGGCATCGGCCTATGGGGCTGGTTCCTACGAGATAGCCAAGACGTTGCAGGAAAGGCACGTAGACTACCTGGCCGTGGCCGTGGCCGACGAAGGGTCGGAACTGCGAAAGGCTGGTATTACGGCCAACATCCTCATCATGAACCCCGAAATGACGGCCTTCAAGACGATGTTCGACTACAAGCTGGAGCCTGAGGTCTATAGCTTCCATCTGCTGGACGCCCTTGTGCGCGAGGCGGAGAAAGAAGGTATCACGAACTTCCCCATCCATATCAAGCTGGACACGGGCATGCACCGTTTGGGCTTCGCGCCCGAAGAGATGCCCGAGCTGGTGAAACGCTTGCGCGGACAGAATGCCGTGCTGGTGCGTTCGGTTTTCTCCCACCTGGTGGGCAGCGACTCTCCTGTGTTCGACAGCTTCACGCGGCGGCAGATAGAGACCTTCGAAGCGGCGGCAAAGGTACTTCAGGACGCTTTCCCCCACAAGATCTTGCGCCACATCTGCAACTCGGCAGGCATCGAACGCTTCCCTGGTGCGCAGTTCGACATGGTGCGTCTGGGCATTGGCCTCTATGGCGTCAGCCCGATAGACAACTCGATACTGGACAACGTCAGCACGCTGAAGACCGCCATCCTGCAGATACACGACGTGCCGCAGGAGGATACTGTGGGCTATAGTCGCAAGGGACATCTGGAGCGTCCTTCACGCATCGCCGCCCTGCCTATAGGCTATGCCGACGGCCTGAACCGACGCCTGGGCAACGGACATGCCTACTGCCTGGTGAACGGACAACGGGCGCCCTACGTGGGCAATATCTGCATGGACGTGTGCATGATCGACGTGACGGACATCGATTGCAAGGAGGGCGACGCGGTGGAAATCTTTGGCGACCACCTGCCTGTGACGGTCCTCTCCGATGTGCTCGAAACCATCCCCTACGAGGTGCTGACGAGCGTGTCTACCCGTGTGAAGCGAGTGTATTATCAGGATTGAGAAACAAGGGGCAAAGCTGTATGGAGAATGGATAATTTTTCTATCTTTGCCCCCAAATAGAATAGAAAAAAAGAAAACCATGACAAACTTACTTTTATTAAGCTTCTTGCCTAGTGGCTCTGAATGGATCATTATTGCAGTTATCATCCTGCTGCTCTTCGGCGGCAAGAAAATCCCCGAACTGATGAAAGGGCTGGGCAAGGGCGTAAAGAGCTTCAAGGAAGGCGTGAACGAAGCCAAGGAAGAAATCAACAAGGCCCAGGAAGATCTCAACGAGCCGGTCAAGGACAAGAAATGACCTGAAGCATGTCGGACGACAAGGAACTGACTTTCTGGGACCATCTGGACGAATTGCGCAAAGTGCTCATCAGGGTGCTTTGTGTGTGGTTCGTATTGGGTGTGGGCTACTTTATGGCTATGCCCTACCTGTTCGACAAGGTGGTGTTGGCTCCCTGCAACAACGACTTTGTCTTCTACGACCTGCTGCGCTACATCGGTGAACGCCTCCAGCTGAAGGACGACTTCTTCACGCAGGAGTTTCACGTGAAGCTGGTCAACATCAACCTGGCAGCTCCTTTCCTGATACACATGTCTACCGCCTTCTGGATGTCGGTAGTGACAGCTGCACCCTATCTTTTCTACGAAATATGGCGTTTTGTCAGTCCCGCTCTCTATCCCCACGAGCTGCGTGGCGTGCGCAAAGCCATGTTGATAGGGGCGGGGATGTTCTTCGTGGGCGTACTGATAGGCTATTTCATGGTCTATCCGCTGACGCTTCGTTTCCTTTCTACCTATCAGCTCAGTTCGCTCATCGAGAACCAGATTTCGCTGAACTCCTACATCGACAACTTCATGATGCTGATTCTCTGCATGGGATTGGCCTTCGAACTGCCTTTGGTGACGTGGTTGTTGTCCTTGTTGGGCATTGTGCACAAGCGCTTGTTGCGCAAGTATCGGCGTCATGCGGTGGTGCTCATCGTCATCGTGGCGGCTGTCATTACGCCTACGGGCGATCCCTTCACACTGGCCGTAGTGGCCATACCGCTCTACCTGCTCTACGAGCTGAGCATTCTGATGATCAAGGACAAACCGGCGGAAGCGGAAGAATAGGCAGATTTTATCTAATTTAACGGACAGCGCATGGCGTTGGTACACTCTTTGCAAGAGGGAGGTCGATTTTTGAATTCGATTGTTTAACCATCTAAAAAGGGAGGAATGCCTTATGGGAGCCGCTGGAAACAAAAAGCCGAAAAAGCCAAAAGATAAGCATCATGTACCCGCTTACGAGAAGGAAGAAGCCTTGAACGAGGCCAGCAAGAAGCCGAGAAATCAGAAGAAGTGAGAAAGGCAGGACAAATTAATGTTCTGGTGTGAATGACACGGATAGCATGATAGGATATCTGTGGAAATCGCTATCTTTGCCTTCATGGAAAATGAAGTGAAGGAATATTACGACCGATTGCTGGATGCTTGCAGGGACGATGTGCCCCTGGAAGTGGCTTACAGACAATTGCGCGAACTGCTGGAGCAACTATGCCGCACACAGATGTCGGACGGCAGTTTGCAGATGACCGACCTTTCCGCCCGCATCAGCTACGTGGCGGCGAAAGTCGGCCTTTCTGTTGTAGAGCAGAATCGCCTACACACTTTTCGCCTGACGTCCAATCGTGTGCTCAATCGCGAAGAAGAGCCTGTGCGCGACAATCTGTTGCGCGACGTGAAGACGCTGGCTTTCTTCGTCAAGCTCCTGACGCGCGAGGATATCCCCGACGCCCTCTACCGCCTCCTGCCTCGCGCCGACGCCACCTACGTGGTGATGCCCGTGGGACGCCGCGTGAAGCGCATGCGCGTGTGCTTTCAATACGCCGACGACACCTACCTCTATGTACAACCCCTCGACACCTTGGCGGACGAATGGCTCAAGGTGCGCTACAACGTGCCCGACGTGAACGAAGAGTTCAGGGAGACGTGTGAACTGTTGTGGCGCCATGCGCAACTCAACCTGCTGGATGTGGTGGTGGACGAGGAGGGAGTGCTGACACCCTCGTTCATCATCTTGGAGCCTGACTACCTGATCGACATCAGCTCGCTGGCCGAATGCTTCAAGGACTATGGGCACCATCCGGCCAACTACATCCTGGCCCGCCTCCAGCCGTCGGACAATACGTGTCCGCTGCTGCTGGGTAACATTGCCAACCTCTTTCTGGACGAATGGATTCATGCAGAGGACGAACCCGACTACCTGGCGTGCATGAAGAAAGCCTTCCGCACCTATCCGCTGGAGCTGGCCGCCTGTGAGGACCTGTGCGAGGCGGCGAAGGAAAGGCAGTTCTTTGCCGATTGCCGCCTGCACTTCGAGAATATCCGTCGGACGGTGAACGAGACCTTTCCTGCCCCCGGCTATGGGCTCGACAAGAGCGATGCCGTGCTCGAGCCGTCGTACATCTGCGAGGCGCTGGGCCTGCAAGGACGCCTCGACTACATGCAGCGCGACATGACGTCGTTCATCGAAATGAAGTCGGGCAAGGCCGACGAATATTCCATCCGCGGCAAGGTGGAGCCGAAGGAGAACAACCGTGTGCAGATGCTCCTCTATCAGGCCGTGCTGGAGTATGCGATGGGGAGGGACCATCGGCGGGTGAAGGCCTACCTGCTCTATACGCGCTATCCGTTGCTCTATCCCGCCCGGCCGTCGTGGGCGATGGTGCGCAGGGTGATGAACGTGCGCAACCGCATTGTCGAGGCGGAGTATGGCATCCAACTACGAAACAACATCGAATATACGGCCTATAAATTCAAGGACCTGCAACCCGACGTACTGAACGAACGCAAGCTGGACGGCAGGTTCTGGCGCGACTACCTGTGTCCACCTATCCAGCGTCTGGCGGAGAAATTGGCCGCCTTGTCGCCGTTGGAGAAAAGCTATTTCTATACGCTCTACAACTTCATCACGAAGGAACTCTATACCTCGAAATCGGGCGACGTAGAGGGATTGAGCCGCACGGGGGCTGCTTCTTTGTGGCTTTCTACCCTCGACGAGAAATGCGAGGCGGGCGAAATCATCTACGACTTGACCATTCAGGACAACCATGCCGCCGACATCCATAAACCCTACCTGCAACTGGCCAGACGGGGTGGCGGGGAAGAAGCGTTGGCCAACTTCCGCGCAGGCGATGCCGTGGTGCTCTACGAGCGCAATTCGGAGCAGGACAACGTGACGAACAAGATGGTGTTCAAAGGCAACGTGG
>OHAQ01003705.1_pt1 | contig 10162 bp, 7 predicted proteins | sample 1577111 | NCBI WGS metagenome assembly OHAQ01 (sample SAMEA3541549, study PRJEB24748) | human gut metagenome | biome: human gut; feature: human-associated habitat; material: faeces | place: China | collected 2012 | reverse complement strand
ATATGCAGTTTGAAACTATTCATGCGTATAAGGATGGAAACGGACGTCTTGGCAGAGCCTTGATACCGGTACAAATGGCGATGTTGGATCAAAGCACACCTATTTTGTATATGTCAGAGATACTTGAGTTATATAAACCGTCATATCAGAGAAATCTGATGGAATGCAGACGAGGAAATGTATCCGGATATATTAAGTTCTTCTTACAATGTATTATTGACCAGTGTAATGCATATATTTACAAGTTGGATAGAATCAAAGAAATATATAAAGAAGACATGAAAACTATTGAAGCAATAAAAGGTAATTCTGTTTATAAGATAATGCCGGTTATCATGAAACAGATTGTTTTTACTAAAAAAGAGATTCAAGAGTTATCTGGTGTATCTCCAAATGTTGTTTCAAAAATTATTAATCAGTTAGTTGATTTAAATGTAATTATTCCTGACTCAACAAAAATGAAAAAGGGATATAGATACCAAAAAATATATGAAGTATTTGTTGGAACAAGAGAATTCTAACAAATAGAATGATTCCCCTAAATTAATCAGGTATTACATCACAGTAGTATGGAAGAAGTCCCCCTTGCAACTTTCCTGAAACCATGCTATATTCCCATCTTTGACAGTTGGAAAACGAAAAACGGTTGTATAGCTAGTAAAATCAAGGCTGGCAGCCGTTTTTTGTTTTCTGATTTTATATGATGTATGATGAAGCATACAATCTCGCAATGGGATTTTTTTTAGAAGGAGCAGTAAAAGAATGTCAAAAGATGAATATTTGATAACAGATAAACCTCTTAAAGCGTTGACTATTTTCGCAATGCCAATGATTCTTGGAAGCTTTTTTCAGCAAGTCTATAATATGGCTGATTCGATTATCGTCGGTCAGTTTGTCGGTTCTTCTGCACTGGCAGCAGTCGGTGCCTGTGCGGCACTTACGAATGTTTTCATATGTGTAGCACTTGGTGCCGGTGTAGGTGCGGGAGTGCTTGTGAGCCGCTATTTTGGTGCCAGAAATTACAGTAAAATGAAAACGATTGTGTCAACATCACTGATCAGCTTTTGTATTTTAAGCATACTCCTGGGGGCATTTGGATTTGGGTTTTCCCGCCTGATGATGAGCTTGTTACAGACACCTGCTGATATACTGGACGAAGCAGTATTGTATCTGCAAGTCTATTTTGTGGGATTTCCGTTTCTGTTTATGTATAACATCCTTTCAACGATGTTTACCTCGATCGGTGAATCAAAGATTCCATTGGGACTGTTGATATTTTCTTCTATTTTGAATATTTTTATGGATCTCTGGATGGTGGCCGGACTTGGTCTCGGTGTGTTTGGTGCAGCCCTTGCGACTCTTATAGCACAGGGGATTTCTGCGGTGTTTTCACTTTTTCTTTTCCTTAACCGGATGCGTCGATATAAAAGTCGATTTGATTGGTTTGACAGGAAGGAGTTATATTCCATGCTTCAAATTGCTGTACCTTCGGTTCTTCAGCAGTCTACAGTGTCTATCGGTATGATGATCGTACAGGCTGTTGTAAACCCTTTCGGTACACAGGCACTTGCGGGGTATGCGGCGACGATGCGGGTAGAGAATGTTTTTTCATTGATTTTTGTATCCATTGGCAATGCGGTTTCCCCATATGTTTCCCAGAATCTTGGTGCAAAGAAAATTGAACGGATCAAAAAAGGATATCACGCTGCACTGGTGTTAGATGTATGTTTTGCAGTTCTTGCTTTTATAGTCATTGAAACATTGCATACTCAGATTTCCTCGCTATTCCTTGGTAAAGATGGAACTGCCCTGGCTTATCAGGTATCCGAGGGTTATATGAGATGGCTCGGTTACTTCTTCATCTTTATGGGAATCAAAATGGCAACTGATGGGGTTCTTCGTGGTATTGGAATCATGCGCCCGTTCCTTATTGCAAATATGGTAAACCTGGCGATACGCCTGTCGGTTGCTTTGATTTGCGCACCGCGTTTTGGCATTGCATTTGTCTGGCTTGCTGTACCGGCTGGTTGGTTTGCAAACTTTTTAATATCCTATATGGCTCTTCGGAGATCATGGCCGACTGATAAAGAAGTGCAATCCAGATAGACTAAAGTAATTCAAAAGGAGGAATTTATAGTATGAACGATAAATGTGTGGTATTGAATGCAAAGAAAATGAATTTTGATGGGAAGCTGGATTTTTCCGTTTTATCTTCTGATGTTACAGTATATGATGATACAACAGAACAGCAGCTGTCAGAGCGTATTCAGGGTGCAGATGTCATTGTAACAAAGGAGATGCCTGTAAGTGCAGAAATGATACAGAAATTCCCGGAATCTGTTAAACTGATCTGCGAGGCAGGTACAGGATATAATAATATTGATCTTGAAGCAGCACGGAAGAAGGGGATTACAGTCTGCAATATCCCGGCATACAGCACAGAACGTGTGGCACATACTGCGATCATGATGATATTGAATCTGAGTTCTGCAATGCAGGCACAGATGAAAATGCTGGCATGCGGAAATCATGACAATTTCACCAGAAATCTTCAGGTTCCGCATGTTGAGGTAAATGGAAAAACACTTGGTGTTATAGGTGCAGGACACATTGGCAGGAAGGTTATCCAGATCGCACAGGCTTTGGATATGAACATACTTGTATATACCAGGACACCGAGAGAGGATGAGAATGGAATCCGCTATGTATCGCTTGAGGAATTACTCAAGAATAGTGATTATGTTTCCCTGCACTGTCCATTGACGGAAAGTACAAAACATATGATAAACAAAGAGTCTTTAGCACTTATGAAGCCCTCAGCGTTTATCATTAATACTTCAAGAGGTGCACTTATTGATGAGGCTGCTCTTATAGAAGCATTGGAAAATGGTACGATTGCAGGAGCCGGACTTGATGTTCAGGAAACTGAACCACCTGAAGAAACCAACCCTCTTTATACTATGGATCAAGTCCTTTTGACGCCACATATGGGATGGAAAGGACTTGAGACAAGACAGCGGTTGGTTTCTATTCTGGCGGATAATATAAAGCAGTTTATGGAAGGGAATCCGATCAATGTTGTATCAGGTATATAGCATCTGGCAGCAAAGTGATGATATAACTTCCGGGTTTGCAGAGTGAAAAAAATATAATTACAATCAATAAGTCAGTGCTTTGATATATTCTTCCGATACAGCAGGAACAACATAAACAATAGAATTACTGGAAAAATAGAAATCGGAATTTACAGAACTACAAAGAAAGGATACATATTATGGAAGGAAGATTAATAGCATTTGTTATTTGGGTAATAATCGGCGTATTATTTATTGTAATGGGCATTTATGATTTTAATTCCAAGAAAGCAAAACCTTTCGGTTTTTGGGCAAATGCTGAGGTAGCGCCCATAGAAGATGTGAAAGGCTATAATCGTGCTTTGGGCATATTGTGGTGCGTGTATGGTGTTTTGTTTACGTTAATTGGATTGCCTTTATTAGATGGGCAGAATTCGGGTTTGATTATTATACCTATATTGGGTGCAATGCTTATTAGTATTGCGGCTATGGTAGCGTATGTAGTAGGTATTGAACCCAAATACCGCAAAAAGAAATAAATGGAAACTTCAAGTTTGCCGAAATGACTACAGACAGGAAACTTGATATTTTTACAAGAAAGATATCAATATATATCCCATAATTCCCATAAATTTATGGAATTAAAATTTTATGATACTTATAAGACAGTTCCGATTTTCTTTCGGATTTCTCCTATTAGTGAGACAATAATTATTTTTACACAAACCAGCTTATTCGTGGTAGAATAAAACCACAGATAAGCTGGTTGTTTGTTTTGAAAGGAGAATCTTATGAAAACCAAACAACCGGAACTAAACAAAATCACTGCGCTCTAAGAGAGATTATCCCGTGATGATGAGCAAAGTGGTGACAGCAACAGTATCATAAACCAGAAGAAAATGCTGGAGAAATATGCAACCGAACATGGATTTACCAACCTGCGTCATTATACAGATGATGGCTGGTCGGGAACCAATTTCGACAGACCGGACTGGAAACGTATGCTTGTGGATATTTGCCCCATTCCTTAATATTATGAATGAGTGGTATGTAAGAGATACCAGCCGGAAAATCAAATCCGTACTTTATAATAAGGGGATGGACGGAAAGCATCTGACAAGCAACGCAATATACGGGTACAAGAAAGACCTTCCTATTATCTTGCAAAGCAGGGACTTGGAACCTGCCGGGGAAGCTGTGACATGAACAGACCATATATGGCGACAGCGTTGAAAGCGTTTAAGCTGGATGGAAAATATGACGGAATGCAGACCTTTTTCTGATACAGAAATGAAAGTTTACAAAGACAGATAAATATTGATTATGAAGAGGATCTTCGGGCAAATAAAAATCTTGGAATTTATAAAGGTGCATTATTTGAAAATTTTATAGCAGAAGCATTTGTAAAACAGGGGTTTGGTCTGTATTATTATAAAAAGTCATTTTGGTGTGCTAAGATAGAAAAAATAAAAAAGAAAGTGAATGGGAAATGGAATTAGACATTATTGGTTTGCTTGGTGCATGCTCTTATGCACTCGACTGTGTCGAAGCGGAACTGACCCATGTTGCGACAAAACATGGAAAAAGAGTTGCATATATGAGCGTATGTACCGCACAAAAAATGGGAATTACAGGAGATGCCCTGCAGGATCTTGCGGCATGTTCGCTGTTGCATGACAATGCGCTGACGCAGTATATTCATGAGGAATTTCACAATGACCTTACAAAAAATAATACGGAAAATATAACGTCAAAGCAGCTTGGCATCCACTGCATTTACGGGGAAGAAAACTTAAAAATGTACCCGTTTCTGACGGATGTGAAAAATGTGATTTTATATCACCATGAAAATGCCGATGGAAGCGGACCATTTGGAAAAAAGTGGGAAGAGATCCCTCTTTTTGCAAGGATCATTCATCTGTGTGATATTTTAGATGCGTTCTGCCGGACGCCGGTATTTGATGATGCCGTGTGGCAGCGCGCAAAAGATTATCTTTTGAAAAATAAAGGGACAAAATTTGATGATGCATGTGTGGATGTTTTTTTGGACGTTTTTGGGGAAGAACATTTTTTAAGCCTTGGAGATGCAGATTTAGAAGAGCGGCTGTGGAATATTGTTCCGAGAAAAAAGCGGGATTTCAGCGATGAAATGTGCAAAAATTTTGCCAATCTGTTTGCAAAGATCATCGACTACAAATCTGAATTTACAAGCCGTCATTCACTTGGTGTTGCAGAAAATGCAGCCAGATTGTCAGCATATCTTGGGGATGATGCTGAGACAGTGTTAAAAATGTATATGGCAGGTGCCCTGCACGATATTGGGAAGGTTGCGATCGGGAATGACATCTTAGAAAAGCCGGGACGCCTTACGGATGAGGAATTTTCCAAAATGAAAAATCATGCGGGATACACATATCTGATCTTATCACAGGCGGAAGGAATGGAGGATATCCGCGATTGGGCGGCGCTCCACCATGAAAAACTCGATGGCACCGGGTATCCGTTCGGTAAAACTGCCGACGAGCTAAACCGGCAGGAACGCATCATGGCGTGCATTGATATCTATCAGGCACTGACAGAGAGCAGACCATATAAAGCCGGAATGACGCATGATGAGGCATGTGCGATACTGGAAAATATGGTACAGAAAGGATGGATTGACGGCGGGATCACGGAACAGATCAAAAAATGTTTTGCGTAAGAGGAAGCGGCATTGAGCCTGCTCCACTCGTTTTACTGCTGGGGCTGCACGGGTGTAGTCCTGCTTTAGTTATAAAAACCGTGCGGTTTAAAATTACCGCACGGTTTTTTTGACCAAATATTAATTTGTATATCGTTCATATGATTTACAGCTTAAACTGTTTCATATCTGCAGAAAGCTTTTCAATATCATCTGCTAAAGCAGATACCAGATCCGAAGATTTCCGGACAACGGCATCGAGCTCGGTTGCCATTGCGGAAGTTTCTTCTGTGGAGGATGCATTGTCGGTTGCAAGCTGTGTCAGGGTATCGATACTCTCTGTGACAAGCTCACGCTGAGAATTGACATTCTTGATCTTTCCTGTAATGGTCTGGATGGACGCCATACAGGAATCGAGAGCACCTTTTAAGTCTTCAAACATCTGCTGTGTGCTTTCAAGTGCTGCAACCTGCTCGTCAGATGCCTCGCTCATTTTCTTCATAAGCTCCATAGATTTTTCAGAGTTCTGGCTTAATTCACTGATGATATTGTTGATCTCACTGACCGTCTGCGCAGACTGGGTGGCAAGTCCGCCGATTTCTTCTGCAACAACTGCGAATCCACGTCCGGCTTCACCGGCTCTCGCTGCCTCAATGGAAGCGTTTAAAGAAAGCAGGTTGGTCTGGGATGCAATTTCGCTGATCAGGGTAGCTGCCTGACTGATCTTGTTGACGGAATCATTTGTCTGGGCAGTCTGGTTATACATAGAATCAATATCAGTCTTGGTTGTAGAATTGACATCAATCAGTCTGTGTAAAGTTTCCATGGACTTATTGGAACGATCCTGCATCAGCTGTGCATTCTGATCAAGAGATTCCATTTCTGAGGAAGTATCTGCGATGCCATCGGCAATTTCAGCAATATTTTCAGAGGCACTTGAAGTTGATGCTGCCTGAGAGTTACTGTTTTGGGCAATTTCATTGATTGCAGTCGAAACGTTCTGGATAGATTCGTTCATGCTGTCAAAATTCTTTTTGAAATCCGAAACGGCGGACTGTAAATGAGAGGAAACTCCATCAATGTTGGAGATAAGTCCGACAACCTCCTGCTGTGCAAGATCAAGTGCACCGGCTGTTTTTCCAAGTTCATTGTTACTTGAAACATTGACTCCGGTAGTCAGGTCTCCGGTCGACATCCTGTTTGCAAAATTCTGAATCTCGATCAAAGGTTTGCAGATCGTATTACCGAAAATACGGGAAGCAATGAATACGATAACTGTAAAAATCAGATCAATTATAATTATGACTGTGATCATAGTATGGTATTTCGCCTGAACTTCGTTTTTGGAACTATTCATTTCCGCTTCCATATCATCTACATAGTTACCGGTGGAAACAACCCAGTTCCATGGGGTAAAGATTTGAGAGTACGCGATCTTTGGTGCTACGGTAACACCGTCGGCTTTCGTAAAATAAAATTCATTGAAGCCGCCGCCGTCAGAACCGGTCGAGACTTTCATGATCTCCTGAATGATCTTGACGCCATTCTGATCTGTCAGATCGTAACGGTTATTACCTTCCTGATCGGTTAAGATCGGATGCATAATGAGGTTGTAGTCGGTATCATCGATCCAGAAATAGCCGCTTCCATCATCCCTGTAACGCATGTTGCGGACGATCTCTGCTGCTTCTTTTTTTGCTTCGTCTTCAGTCAGATCACCGTTTTGGGATTTGTCGTATTCTGCCTGTAAAATAGCGATGACAGACTGTACCTGACTTTTGATCTCAGTATTGTACCCATCTAACCTGGCATTTTCATAATTCTTGTTTGCCGTGGAAGTCATAGTGCTGATATTTGAAATTGAAATACCGCCAATGACTATGACAGATACAAGAACGGTCATAAGACACATTAGTGTCAGTGAATTTTTTACGCTTTTGCTTTTCATGGATATCAAGCTCCCTTTCCTAAGATTAATTACACTTATTTTACTATTTTTTGACAAAAAATGATAGACATAGATTGCAAAAAATATGGTACTTTAGAAGCAAAATTATGAGAAATGGCGAAAAAGTGTAAAAAAAAGAAACACGAATATAAAATAAATCGTGTTTCCGATTCCAATGAGCGGAGACGGAGGGATTCGAACCCTCGTGCCCCGGAGGGCTAACGCATTTCGAGTGCGCCCCGTTATGACCACTTCGATACGTCTCCAGATATGTTTTTGCAAATACTTGATTAGTATATCATATTTTGCATGATTTGCAAGAGAAAAGTGGTTGTTGTAAATATGGGGCGTATATGCTAGTATGTTAAGAGTTTCATAGAGAAGATAATTGGTGCCGGTCGTTTTTGAAATAGAATGTGTGCAGAGTGGGCAGTTTATTGCCAAAAGCATGTGGCTGTATGCAAAAGATGCCGTATTTTTAAATCAGGAACAGGCCGGTTAAAAGGGAAACAGGTGTGATTCCTGTACGATCTCGTCACTGTGATTAGGGAGTGCAGATTCTAAAGATAAGTCACTGATGTTTTTTGCATTTTTGTGCAATGCGTTGGGAAGGCGGAATCTGTGTGATGATCTTTCAGCCAGGAAACCTGCCAGTTGTCTGGTACAGGGAAATGATTTTCCCGGATCACGAGTAATTGGTCGTACCGTATAAACAGAGTGTTCGCAGAGCGTACATTCTATTATTCATGACAACAGAATGTCCGCAAAAGCGTACATTTTATTGTATGTGCAGACTTATTACTCCGCCGTATCATAAGGCGGAGTGTTTCTTTGTATGGGAAAATACTGTGAGCTATGAACAATACATTATATAAGATTAGTGTGAAAAACACATTTTCACACAGGAATGGAGAGTATTATGAAGAAAAGAACCATTGCGTTACTTACTACATTAGCACTTGCCACAGGCATGGTCGCAGGATGCGGAAGTAACAACACAGCAGCAGACACAGCAACAGACACAGTTAAGACTTCTGAGGCAGCTTCAGAGAAAACAGAAGCAACAGAAACAGTAGAGAGCACAGAAGTTGACGATCAGGCAGCCGCTGATCATGTCGCAGAACTGATCGATGCGATCTATGTCCAGACAAGAAATGACAATACAGATGCACAGTGTGCAGAAGCAAAAGAGGCATGGGATGCCCTGACAGATGCACAGAAAGAGTTAGTTTCCGGTGAAAATGCAGATCCTGATTATTTCGGAAGAGATACAGGAGATGCCACAAAGGATGATCCTTTAAATGAGGATAATATCGGAGAGAACGAACTTTTAGTAGTAAGTTTTGGTACATCTTTCAATGACAGCCGTGCAGAAGATATCGGCGGAATTGAAAAAGCACTCGAAGCAGCATATCCGGACTGGTCTGTAAGAAGAGCCTTTACAGCACAGATCATCATCAACCATGTTCAGGCAAGAGATGATGAGAAGATTGACAATGTGGATCAGGCATTAGAGAGAGCAGTTGATAACGGAGTAAAAAATCTTGTTGTCCAGCCGACACATCTGATGCATGGTGCAGAGTATGACGAGCTTGTAGAAGCACTTGATAATTATAAAGACAAATTTGCGGATTTTCATGTTCCAGGGAATCATGGTATAGCAGGATATCTGCCCCTTGACGCCCACCTCGTTCATCATGAAGGAAACCCACTTGTCAAAATTGGCGTAATTCCAGCGCATGGTTCCGTTTTTGCCCTTGACCCATTCAATCATGGGCGGGAACCAGTCATAAGTCTGGGCATTCCAGGCTTCATCAATCAGGGAGCATGTAATGGCCTTTTGCCCGGCATCCGCCAGCCTTTTCATCACCGGCTTCATCAGTGCGAAATGCTCCGGAGACCACGGTTCCACATCATGCCAGCGGGCCACGGCCTGCGGATGCTGCCACAAGTCCAGATGAACTTGCCAATGCGCGGGAGCAGGGAGGGATTCCGGCGCCACCTCCAGAATTACCGGCACACTGACGGGAGAGCCGCTTTCTGCGGAAACTACCACTTTTCCTTTGTACACGCCGGGTTTGGCAGACGGGGGGATATTGACCTCCACCCATACCGGACGCACGCCTCCGGCTTGCAAATCGCAGCTGTTTTCGCTGCCGATGATATCTGAAATCAGCCTGTTGCCCCCCCTGGTGTAGCGTATCATGGCAGTCCGGACAGGGATAATCTGTCCGGCAGCGTTTTTTACCCCGGCGCAGGAGGCCGATAACTGGGGCTGCGCCTGGGAAGACCAGACGGCAATCTGCCCGCCGGCGCGTTCGCCTCTCCAGCCGGACAGACGCACGGCATCCTGAAGCATTTCCTGCCCGGGAGCGCCATTGTAAGGAATACGGTCATAATCCTTCACCGCTGCAGCCTGCAGGCTCAGGGCGGCATCGGGTCCGTACCCTTTGATTTCCA
>OHAQ01003700.1_pt1 | contig 10168 bp, 5 predicted proteins | sample 1577111 | NCBI WGS metagenome assembly OHAQ01 (sample SAMEA3541549, study PRJEB24748) | human gut metagenome | biome: human gut; feature: human-associated habitat; material: faeces | place: China | collected 2012 | reverse complement strand
AAGAAGAACTGATTAATGAACAACTGCAGAATAATGTAGATGCATTTGTAATCTGTCCGGCTCCGGGAAAAGAAACAAAGACTATGCTAAACCGGCTGCAGGGGGAGAAACCGTTTATACTGATTAATGAGGATACCTACGCAGAAGAGCCATCTGGTTATGCAACGGTAAAACCGGATAATTATAAGATTGGTCAGATGCTTGCGGAGCGGTTAATACAGGATGATGAAGAACAACTGGAGAATAAAAAAATCGGTGTCATTCTTGGAAAGGCAGAGACAGAGGAAAATGTGAACAGAATTGCAGGGTTAAAAGATGGACTGGAGGGAAGTGGTTGTGAAATTTCCTGGGAGTACAATTATGCCAGGGGAAACCAGAACACCAGTGAGATTATTGCATCTAAGAAACATCAAGCCGGAAATAGATTTCCCGGTGGGAACAGACGAACATGATCCGGCCGTTTACGAAAAGGCTGCCGAGAACTTTCAGATGTTCCAGGATAAAGGTTGGTTGGTTCAGGATCAGAAAGAACAATATTATGTGTATGCACAAACTATGAATGGACATACACAATACGGCCTGGTCGTATGCGCTTATGTGGATGATTATCTGAAAGGCAACATCAAGAAGCACGAGTTGACACGCCGTGATAAGGAAGAGGATCGTATGAAGCATGTTCGTGTGAACAATGCCAATATCGAACCGGTATTTTTTGCTTATCCTGACAATTCCGAACTGGATGCTATCGTAAAGAAATATACGGCTAATGCACCGGAATATGACTTCGTGGCAGAATTGGACGGTTTCGGTCATACTTTCTGGATCATCGATGAAGAGAAAGATATTGCCCGCATCACCGAACTATTCGAAGAAATGCCTTCATTATATATAGCAGACGGTCACCACCGTTCGGCAGCGGCAGCTTTGGTAGGAGCGGAGAAGGCTAAACAAAACCCGAACCATCGCGGGGATGAAGAATATAACTTTTTTATGGCTGTCTGCTTCCCGGCTAATCAGTTGACGATTATCGACTATAACCGTGTTGTAAAAGACCTGAACGGACTGACGGAGGAAGAGTTCCTCTCCAAAGTGGCAACGAATTTTACCGTAGAAGAAAAAGGTACGGATATATATAAACCAACGGGACTGCGTAACTTCTCCCTCTACCTGAATGGTAAGTGGTATTCATTGACAGCTAAACCTGGTACGTACAACGATAATGACCCTATCGGTGTACTAGATGTGACGATCTCTTCCAACCTGATCTTGGACGAAGTTTTGGGTATTAAAGACCTGCGTTCGGATAAACGTATAGACTTCGTCGGAGGTATCCGTGGATTGGGCGAATTGAAGCGCCGTGTAGACAGTGGAGAAATGAAAGTGGCTCTGGCCCTGTATCCTGTCACCATGAAGCAGTTGATGGATATAGCCGATACCGGAAATATCATGCCTCCTAAGACAACCTGGTTTGAACCTAAATTGCGGTCAGGACTGGTTATTCATAAATTGGTATAAGAACGATTTATTCATAAATAGAAAAGCCTCAGATTTTTGGTCTGAGGCTTTTTTATAGGTTTGTCTTTTATTATAAAACAACTTTCACACACTGATTCGTTACCCGTATCAGGTAAATACCCTTCGGCAATGCTATCTGTTCTTCATTGCCGGAAGTCCGGAAAGCTTTCAGCGGGCGTCCGTCGGGGGTGAAGATGTGGACCTGTTCCGGCTGAGGAGCCTGTATGTGTAGATAGCCGTTGGCGGTATAAATCTTGATACCGCCGGTATCGACTGTCTCGTTGGCAACCGGATCGGGATTTTTCACTACACCGTCGATCTTTATTACAATCGGTTGGCGAACATATTTTATGATATAAGCGCCATCGCTGGTACGGGGTTGAATAGTTTCGCCACGATCGGTAGTGATTATCGGTTCCGATTGGTCATATTCTTTATCCAATGTCAGGTAAAAACGGAAGTTATCCCAGGCTTCTATGTCATAATCGCCTGCTATAGGATTGGTTATTGCTCCTTCAACGGCAGGGAGAGTGACAGTATGATAAACCGGAGGAACAGGTTCGGGTTCCGGGTCTGGTGTCTGTGTAATATCACTGGCAGAGATAATGACATCATCAGTTACCGTATATGTCGATCCGGTCAATGGCTGGCCATCTACATAAATCTTTCCGCCTTGATAGCCGCTATTCGGTGTTAATGATAATGTAAGTTTTGTACCAGCTGGAACCTGATCTCCATCATCCAATATATTCTCACGGTTGTTTTCTACCCATTTAACAGTCAGTTCTCCGTGTGAAGGCTGGGTGATAGTTACGACTTTTGCTTTTACGATATCTCCTCCTGTTTCTGTCTTTTCCGTTTTCCGGTAGGTATCGCCTACCTTATAAACAGGAAGTGAAGATAGTCCTGTAACTGAACCATCCCCCGGACCTTCATAAGCGACGAAAGATGCGTCTTTCAACTGTTTATCGCCTGTTACCAGCGGTACGTCTATCGGTAGAGAGCCTATATTGAAGTTTGTTAGGATAATTTTATCTCCTGTCAACTTTCCACTACCGCTGATTGCCATCGGGTAATTTTTATTGATGCTAATTGCGTGAAGTATGAATACACCTGAGCTAGCCTCCGGTTCTCGGTAGGTAACGGTCGAATTGTCGAGTACCATATTGTTTATAGCATATGTTTCCGGTAATTTGAATGGATTATCTTCTGTACCTTGATTACGGACAGTCAATATACAGGGTTTGTAGCCATTTCCATTCGGGTGATTTCCGGAGTTGATTTGACGTGTAATTTCCCCTCCTTCGATTGTCAGGTTCATATTACCACCGACCGGAACCGCCTGTCCCGGTCTTTGATCTCTGGCTGCACCAAGTGTACCTATTTCTCCACCTTTTACAAGTACGTTCACATCGCCTCCGACTGTTCCCTGGTATTGTGTATTGTCTATACTTTCTGTATGACTACCTCCCCAAATTTGGGTAAAAGTTCCGTTTTCTATTGTCACATCTGTGTTACCTGTCACACCGGCATAAAGGCCACCTCCGTATAATATAACACCTCCTGTTCCGGGTGTTAAATTTTTGACAAGAACCTTGGTGGAACCAACTTTCCCCAAGTCTGCATCGTAACCATCATCGGCATAATCATCTCCGAAACCGCCGCCATAAATAGTTGCCGAACTAGGAGTTCCACTATCTGTTCCTCCGTCCAAAGTTGCCCCGTTTACTTCCACATAAGTTTTACCTTCTACGCAGCCCTGTGAACAACCGCCGTAGAGAAATCCCATTTTTCCGCCAGTCACAACAATCGATGTATTACCTGTTACTGTACAACCCCAGCCACCGGCAAAGATTGGACCTCCGAAATCCTCGTTACCTGAATCTTTAAATGTCCCTCCGGATATTTCCACACGCGTACTGCCTACAGTTGCATCCGCACTCTTACTACCTCCGAAAACAACTCCCGTAATAGTTGGATTACCCGACACAGCAAGATGGCATTCTCCGGTTACAGATCCATTTTCTCCGCCGCCATATATAAAGCCCCAGCTTCCACTTTCAATGCTTACGTCAGTATTTCCGCAAAGGGCAGAGGAACCTCCTCCACAAATAGTACCATTAACTGTTCCTCCTGAGATAGCCAATTTAGCTGTTTCTGTAACAGATCCCTGTTCTCCGCCACCAAAAAGCCAGTTTACGGAACCACCGGAAACTGTTACATCTGTATTTTTGCATATGGCTGAGGCTAGACGACTTCCTCCGTACAGATTCTTATTGATTGTGCTTCCTTGTAATGACACTTTTGCAGTGCCTGATATTAAGCCCTCATTACCACCGCCAAAGACCCAGGCATTAATAGTTCCACCGGAAAGTATAACATTTGTATTACCGCAAGTTGCACCGGCCTCGTTACCTCCACCGAAAATGGAATTATTATTTCCGACAGAACCACCGCTAATAGTCAGGTTGGCCGTACCATCTACCGGAGCTTGATACCCACCTGCGTAAATAGATGTAACACTTCCCCCTTCTACTGTTACCTGTGTATTGCCTGTAACTTTTCCGGAAAAGCCTCCGCCGTAGACATTCGTTAATGTAGCTCCATCTTTGATGGTGATAGAAGTACTTGCAACTTCGGTTGTACCTCCACCGAACACAAAGCCGCTGTTCATTGTCGCACCACTTTCAAATAGTATTTGATTTCCATTAGCCATAAGAAGGTTTGCACTAAGTATTATACTTTTGAATGTAATGGCTGCCTGTAAGTCGCAATCGGCAGGTTCACTGTTATTGTTTTGAAACTTCAATGTATAATTGCTATCTCCGCCATTTATAATACAAGGTTTTGTGGGCATTGGATTATCACCACCATCCATCGTAAAAGTGATATCTTGCAGTAAGGTGATTTCATCTCCTTCTTGTAATGCATCCATTGCTGTAGTCCAATCGGAATATTGAGTTTCATTTCCTTCATGAGTAATTTTTAAGATATCACCACTACGAGTTTGAATACGTTGGCTAATAGAACTGATTGTTCGCTGTGTCGATTTCAATACAGTTTTTTTCGGTTGAGGAACCGATGCAGACAAGCTGCTTCCTTGTGATGAACTTTCCGGTGAGGAGCCAATTTGTGCCATTCCCTCCAGGGATGTCACCATAAAAAAAGCAACTACCAGACTGATCAGCCGGGTTGCCATACTTTTTTGTAGAAATTGTTTCATATACATATTAATATTAGTGTTGTTTTTATTATCCGATCGCCAGGCCATTCCGCCCGTGATCGACACCTTATCCTGGTCGCGATCGACACTCCATCCCGATCGGAATAGAGTGTTGATTCTTTGGCTGGGATCGTCCTTGTTATTCTATCTCAGGACGATCGCCACCACCGCCCGATTTACCGCCTATCCAAAGGGGAATGGTGGTACTGCGGGGAGCTTTTAAAGTTGTGCCTGTAGAATATTGCGTAGTTACTGTTAGCGTATATTCGCCATCGGCAAGTCCGGTAGGGACCAGAAGCATCAGTTCCGACGGTTTGTTGGAAGCAATCATGTCGTCGTCGAGCTTTGTAACGACTCCTTCGCTGTTGGTCAGCGATACGCCTACTGCTGCATCGCTACCAACTACCTTTAGCATGGCACCGCGCACGATCAGGTTACGTCCGGATGTAGCCGTACCGTCTTTGAGTCCGGTCTTGCGGTCCTCTGTTTCAAGAATGTACATCACATTTGATTTCGTACCCAGGATGCTGACTGACGTTTGAGCAATTTCTTCGCGCAGTCCTTTGTCTTGTGTGACAGAGACATAAATAGAGTTTTTCTCCTTATTCCATACGCCACCTTCCACGACACCGAGGAATTTTGCTACGGCACGGAAGAGTCCGGTGTTCACGCTGTATCCGCTTAGGATAAGGCGGGCGAGAACGCGGTTGTAGAGTGAAACAGAGTGTCGAAGTGTTTCGATACGCAGTCCGGTGTCTTCCTTTAACATCTCGTCGATGATGTCGTCGAAGTCTGCTTTACCTGCCGATTCAAGTTGTAAGATCTTGTCATTCAGATCATCTGTGGTCACCGTATTGTCGATGAGCCAGCCTTTTAATACGTTTTGCATAGGCTTGAATTGATATTAGTTCTTGTAGAACTATGGCAATTCAAGGCTTTGAAAATTAAGTAAAAAGTAATATAGGACTGATTATAGTATTGTTTTAGGTTTTTTATTAAATTACATTTTACCCCATGTAAATTCGGTTATTATCATTATCTTTGTCAGCATTATTAACCTAGTTCTACAAGAACTGATCTATCGTAGTCATACTCCCCCTTAAATAATGTGAATATTCTTTTTATCTTATTTCTTCACTCTCTCCGTCACCTTTGCCCCTGTCTCGATTGCCGTTAACTGCCGGATCGACTGTTTCCACCAGCCATTTCTCGATATTACGGGTCTTAGAGCTGAAGTTGATGCCTATTTTATAGAGCGTACGTGTCGTATCGGCTTCAAAGGGGCGTGCGTAATGTTTCTCATTGATCTGTCGAAGAGCTTCTTCGGCCGTGCTGTCGAACTTAAACTCCATCACATAGGTGTATTTATCCGTTTGCAACACCAGGTCTACGCGGCCTTCACTGGTATGATATTCCGCTTTGACGTAGAAGCCCACCAGCTTAAAGACGATAAAGAGTATGTTCTGATAATGAAGTTCCAGATCGCGCACCAGCTCATAAGGCGTATCGGCCATCAGAGAGGAAAGGCGGCGGAAGAAGGCGTCGATTTGGCCTGTTTCCACTTCGTTTACAAACTTTTGTATCTGGAAGGGCGAGTCTACTTTATCAGCGTTTGCATAGAAGGGCATCAAATACTTGAGAAATCCCTCTTCCACTTCCCGGTTGGGAAAGCCCAGGCGATACATTCCAAAACGAGGGTCGTACCCCTTGATGGTAAGGTACCCGCTCTGATAGATCACGGGAATAGGGTTGGTCGACTCCGAGTCAATGCTGTTCAGTATGTCTGCATTTGTTTCCTCGTGTGCCATACGGTATAGATCGTAATTATGGCGTTTGAGAAGTTCTACCAGGTAGGAGGGGGTTCCCGTCTCGAACCAATAGCTGCCGAACTTCATCTTCAGGAAGGTGTTTAACAGGCTGAAAGGGGTGTAGATGCCGATTGAGTTTTCCACGAAGTGGTAGCCGTCATAGCATGCTTTCAACTCGCGGCAGACATCCTCGTAAGACATCCGCTGCGCATCGGCCAGTTCGTGAAGCTCATCCTCAAAGTTGGTATGTATTTCCTTTTCGGTGATGCCACAGAGCTCGACATAAAGGTCGTCCATCGAGATATCATTCAGGTTGTTCAGGTCGCTGAATACGCTTACTTTACCAAATTTTGTGACTCCTGTCAGCAATGCGAATTTGATGTAGCCGTCCATGGATTTGAGTACGCCGTAGAAAGGCTTCAGCGTAGTACGAAAAGCCTTTTGCAGTTCTACGTCGCCGATAGCCTGAAGCATCGGCTTGTCGTATTCGTCAACAAGGATGGCAACACGTTCACCGCTTTTTTCGCAGGCACGGCGGATAATTCCGGCAAACCGTAGGGAGAAAGAGGTTTCCGAAGGGCGGGTTCCATAAAGTTCCTCCCACTGTACCAATGTGTCGTTGAGAATTTTATCTAGACTCTCCGGTGTGTTATACTTCTCTATATTCAGATCGAGATGTAGCACGGGCCGTTTCACCCAATCTTTTTCAAGCTGTTCGATGGCCAGACCTTCAAACAGTTCTTTCTTCCCTTCAAAGTAAGCCAGCAAAGTGGAGATCAGCAGGCTTTTCCCGAAACGCCGGGGACGGCTCAGGAAATAATAACTGCCGGTCTTTACCATCCGGTAAGCCAGTCCGGTCTTATCTACATATACATACCCGCCTTGACGGAGTTTCTCGAAGTTCTGTATGCCGATGGGATAAATTCGCTCATTCATAATCTTTCATTATTAGTTGCCTCGTATGCTTACAAAGATAGTAAATAATCGATTACCGGATGCAGACGACGCGGAATACGCAGAGTCTCGCAGGCTTTTTATTAATAAATAATAGCATCTGCGACAACCTGCTTATCCTGCGTCGTTATCTGTGTCCGATTGTATGTATCCTACCAGACAATCACCTTACACACCATGCGGGCGGTCTGTACGATATACAGGCCGGGGGCCAGGGACCGGCGGTTAAGGCCGGGTTGGGCTTTGAATGTGGCCAGTGTTGCGCCGCCGAGGGTGAGGATGCGGACCTCTTCGGGGCGGTCGATTTCGAGGCAGAGGGCGGAAGGCTCTGTTCGGATTTTCAAGCCGGTGGTGATGGTGGCGTTGGCGACATCGGTGTTCTTTTGGATACCGGCGATCGAGATGGTGACCGGGGCACGGACGTAATCGATGATGTAAGCGCCGTCGCTTATGCGAGGAGTAATCGTTTCATCGCGGCCGACCGTTTCACCACGTCTGATTGTTACAACGGGGACGGATTGGTCGTAATCCTTATCCAGCGTGAGGTAGAAGCGGAAGGTGCTCCACGATTCTACGTCGTAATCGCCTGCCACAGGGTCGGTCACGGCGCCCTCTACAAAGGGCAAGGTGACTGTGTAGTAGACCGTTGGCTCGGGTTCGGGCACTGGCACCGCCTCCCACCGGGCATAGAGAGTTTGCGGCTCGGCGCTGGTTTCTACTTTTGTTTCGCCAGAGGGAGCGTCGTACCAACCCTGGAAGGTGTAGCCCGAACGGGTGAAGATATCGCTAGGGAGCGTTTCGCCTTGAAGGATATATCTTTCATCAACAGCAGGGGATGCCGGATAGTTGGCATCGAAAGTGATGTAATGGTACGGAAAATGACCCTTGACGGGATTGCCTGTAAGGGTTCCTTTGTTGTAGATAATGCCTTCGTTATTGATAGTGCCTTCGTTATCGATAGTGCCGCTATTCGTAAGAGTTACACCCGCGTCGATGATAAAGGTTTGGCCTTCGGCAATAATGACCTCTGCCCCCTTAGGGATTTCGGCGTCGCCGCCCAGGGTAAAGTCGTTGCCTTCCAGTTTGGAGTATTCCTGCGAGAAGTTACCGGTATCGTCTTGCGAGCCGTAGATAAGGAGGCCACTATCGTGCTGGAGAGAGCCGCTTATGCCGCTTGTTGCACCTTTGCCATCGGCGCACATCTGTATTATTACTATAATACGGAAAACGCCGGACAAGTAAACCCACTCATCAGTTTCATCCTGTCACCTGCCGGTCAGGAAATCATTAAAAAGAGTGGATATATTCCCGTGAAATAAGGATAAACGAAAAAAATGTCTTACTTTTGTAGCTTGATTTTTAGAATATATACATACCATTATGGCAGATATTAAGAGCGAAGAAGTAGGCGAAAAAAAGAGCCTCAACTTCATTGAACAAATTGTTGAGAAAGATTTAAAAGAGGGTAAAAACGGTGGTAAGGTGCAAACGCGTTTCCCGCCCGAACCCAACGGATACCTCCACATCGGTCACGCCAAGGCTATTTGCCTTGATTTTGGTATTGCAGCCGACCACAATGGCATCTGCAATCTGCGTTTCGATGATACCAATCCTACCAAGGAAGATGTGGAATATGTAGAAGCCATCAAAGAAGATATTCAATGGCTGGGTTACCAATGGGGTAATGAATACTATGCGTCCGATTACTTCCAGCAATTGTGGGACTTTGCCATCCGCCTCATTGAAGAAGGTAAAGCATATATTGACGAGCAGACTTCCGAGCAAATCGCACAGCAGAAAGGTACTCCTACCCAACCGGGTGTGGAAAGTCCCTACCGCAACCGCCCAATAGAAGAAAGTCTCTCCTTGTTCAAGAAGATGAATACAGGTGAAATAGCAGAAGGTGCTATGGTGCTCCGTGCCAAAATTGACATGGCGAATCCGAACATGCACTTCCGCGATCCTATCATTTATCGTGTAGTGAACCATCCGCACCATCGCACGGGCACCACTTGGAAAGCTTATCCGATGTATGACTTCGCACATGGACAAAGCGACTACTTCGAAGGCGTAACCCATTCTCTCTGTACGTTGGAATTCGTTCCTCACCGTCCGCTCTACGATCTTTTTGTAGACTGGGTGAAAGAAGGACAGGATTTGAATGATAACCGCCCTCACCAGTATGAGTTCAATAAACTGAACCTCAGCTACACGCTGATGAGCAAACGTAATCTGTTGACTCTGGTAAAAGAGAAACTGGTGAACGGATGGGATGATCCCCGTATGCCGACCATCTGTGGTTTCCGCCGTCGCGGATATTCTCCTGAGTCTATCCACAAGTTTATCGATAAAATCGGATATACCACTTATGATGCGCTCAATGAATTTGCTTTGCTGGAAAGTGCCCTGCGCGAAGACCTTAATTCCCGCGCAATTCGTGTATCTGCCGTTGTGAATCCGGTGAAGCTGGTTATTACCAACTACCCCGAAGGACAAGTGGAAGAACTGGAAGCCATCAATAATCCGGAAAAACCGGAAGAAGGCAGTCACTTCATCGAATTCAGCCGTGAACTGTGGATGGAACGTGAAGACTTCATGGAGGATGCTCCCAAAAAATATTTCCGTATGACTCCGGGACAGGAAGTGCGTCTGAAAAGCGGATACATCG
>OHAQ01003692.1_pt1 | contig 10187 bp, 7 predicted proteins | sample 1577111 | NCBI WGS metagenome assembly OHAQ01 (sample SAMEA3541549, study PRJEB24748) | human gut metagenome | biome: human gut; feature: human-associated habitat; material: faeces | place: China | collected 2012 | reverse complement strand
GCTGCCCGCCTGATGGGCATCAACGTCAACAGCACCATCTCCTTTACCTTCGCGGTCGGCTCTGCACTGGCCGGCATCGGCTCGGTGCTGTACTGTTGTTCCTACCCGCAGGCCACCCCCACCATGGGCTCCATGCTGGGCCTGAAGGCCTTCGTTGCAGCCGTTCTGGGCGGCATCGGCTCCATTCCCGGTGCCATGATCGGCGGCATCGCCATCGGCCTGTGCGAGTGCTTTGTTTCCGCCATCGGCCTTTCCGCTTGGAAGGACGCTGTTACGTTTGCAATTCTGATCATCGTGCTGCTGGTCAAGCCCACGGGCTTCCTTGGCCGCAAGGTGCAGGAAAAGGTGTAAGGGGGCATAACGATGAATACCAAACGCAAGACCCTCAAAATGCCCGTGCGCTACCTGATGAATCTGGTGCTGGTGGGGCTGCTGTTCGTGGGGCTTTCCTATGTGACCGGCAATATGCTGTCCACCTACCAGAATAAGGTGCTGCTGACCGTGGGCATCAACATCATTCTGGCCGTCTCGCTGAACGTTGCCACCGGTTATCTGGGGCAGCTGCCGCTGGGTCACGCCGGTTTTATGGCGGTAGGTGCCTACGCCTGCGCCCTGTTCACCAAATCCTCGGGCCTGCCCAAGGGCGTCGCCTTTGCCATCGGTCTGGTGCTGGCATGGGTAATCGCCGGGCTGTTCGGGGTGCTTATCGGCATCCCCGCCCTGCGCCTGACCGGCGACTATCTGGCCATCCTGACGCTGGGCTTTGGCGAGATCATCCGCATCACCTTGAACAACATTGATGATGTGCTGGGCTTCAAGCTGTTCTACGGCTCCAAGGGTCTGAAAAACATCCCCAAGTATTCCAACTTTACCAACGTGTTCCTGTGCGTGGTCATCACCTGTTTCCTCATCCACGCCATGATGAAGAGCCGCCACGGCCGTGCTGTGCTGGCCATCCGCGACAACGAGATCGCCGCCGAGAGCTGCGGCATCCAGACCACCTATTATAAGGTGATGGCCTTTGCCTTCTCCGCTGCCTTCGCAGGCTTGGCGGGCGGCCTATACGCCTGCTACATCGGCGTGCTGAACCCCTCCACCTTCGGCTTTATGAAGTCCATCGAGATCCTTGTCATGGTGGTGCTGGGCGGCATGGGCTCCATGCTGGGCTCCATTCTGTCCGCTACCGTGCTGACCATCCTGCCCGAGGCTACCCGCAGCTTTGAGAGCTACCGCATGGTGGTCTATTCGCTGGTGCTGGTGCTGATGATGATCTTCCGCCCGGGCGGACTGCTGGGCAGCTACGATTTCTCCCTGAGCCGCATCGTGGAAAAGGCCATGAATGGCGAACTGTTCCGCAAACATACCAAAAAGGAGGCCGCTGACCATGAGTGAGTTCAAGACCAGACTGCACAGTGTGCCCTCCGGCGGTTTTCTGACCGACCGCGACAAGGACAAAAAGCCCATTCTGGACGTGCGTGAGCTGGGCATCGACTTCGGCGGTCGTGGGGTAATCAAAATCCTGAGAAAAAGCACCCAGGCAATAAAGGTATATAAACATACACCCGAATAATTTAGACAATGCAAAAGTTTTCATAAATACAATCTAAAAGTTAATCTTCTATAAAGAGGACGGCATAAAAATAAATATGTACTCACAAAAAACAGCAGATCGAATATCCCAATCTGCTGTTCTCTAAATATATTTAATCAAATAATCAAGTTAAAAAAGACTTTCCTGAATTTTACAATGTGCCTCCTCTGGCTTTAACGCGTTTTGCCCATTCCTCCCTTTCTTTCGTCAAATCATATCCTCTTTTGGAAAGGTAGTTATTAATACGTCCTTTATACTTGCCAAATGCCTCATGTTTCTTTTTGGAGTTTTCTGCATCCATCGCAAACTCGCGGGCTTCAACCAACCAAGCATATATCTGTGCCTTTTCTTCTTCTTTGAGGGTAGGAATCATATCAAGCGTAGCTTCATAAGTCACTTTAACAACTCCATACGTCATTCCGTCTTTTACCGCCTCAACCTGCTTATCCGTAATCCATAAAGAAAGATCCGCCGGAAAAGCAAAATGTGAACGATAAAGAGCAGCATCGGCAGCATCACGGGCAGACTTTATCGCATTCTCTTTTGCCTCACCCTGAAGTGTTTCTTTCGCTGTTTTTATGAAAGCATCCCTTTTCTCATAGATATCATTCAATTCAAAATAACGGTTAGCAATAATCTTTGTTACCTCATTGCATACATTCCGGTCGGTAACACCTAATTTCTCAACAATCTTCTCCGAACGCTGCACGATTGCGTTTACGTATTCAGGATTTCTGTTTAAAGAATCCAGCTCCACAGCTTCAACTGAAAAGACAGACAGTATGGTTACCCATACTGTCAATCCTATCATTTTAATAAATCGATTATCCATCATCTTTCTATCACATTAATTTACCTTTTTCAGCCAACGTATCATAATTGTTCTTCAAATCAGTCCAATCAATCTTGTTCTTAGTGCTGATTCCATTGATATATTTCTCAATATTCGTATATCCGTCACCGGTACAATCTTTGTTCGCATCACTCGGATCATTCGGGTTCAAACCATTTGCAATCTCCCATTCATCCGGCATACCGTCATTATCCGAATCCACATACGGGGTTCCTTTATATTCCGGATAACCGCCCATCTGACGAATATCAGTTATGATACCTTGTTTATAAGAATCCTTCGGTAAACGACGATATTTAAAATATCCGTCTTCATCTTGTGATTTTGGAGCCAATCCCCACTTATTGCCATAAGCATCTTTCGGAAGTTTCTTTTCATAATAAGGTTGTCCTGTTTTAACCTCTTCGATAACACGTTCGTCTACAATATCACGACAAGGAATAGTTGCCCCTGCATACTTCAAGACATAATCATACGCATCATTTGCCGACATTATATTAATATAAGGCATAACAAACGGCTCATTGGTACGCATATACTCAGTATATCCGTCTGTATTCGGCTGTTCTTCAATTTGAATACCGCCATTCCAATTATCCTTAGTTATTTCCGGATAGCCTTCCATGATGTTACCATCCGCAAATACACGACCATAAACTTTATGATCCAGTTTGCTACGACCTGATTCCGGTTTCAAGATACGATGTCCTACGTTTGTATCTTTCGGAGTAGCAGGTCCCGGCTTGTAGTAATTGTTAATCATATTGAACATAGCTGTATAGTCACCACCATCCGAAGAACGGTGTACCCAGTTAAACACGACATTATTTACAAAGTTGAAAATACCGTTCCAACCGATAGAGGGATTACGTCCTGCATTACTTGCCCATAAGTTACGCATGAAAGCACAGTTCTCTCCACCTAATGTACTACCAAAGGCATGATTGTAAGTATCCAGAGCTTTCGCAGAAATTGTATTCTGAATGGTTACATTTACAGTCGGGTATTTCTCCGATCTTGTCTCATATTGTCCTTCACTCGGATCATACATATGACGATAGAAAGAAATATTCTCATCCAATCCCCATGAACAAGAACAATGGTCTATCATGATATTTCCAATCGGGTTACCACCAAAAGAGTCATCACGGTGATAAACATTGGTTTCACCTCTACGGAAACGCATATGACGAACGACTACATCATGTGTATCCACCCAAAAAGATTCCCCCGCAATACAAACACCATCACCCGGTGCAGTCTGTCCTGCAATCGTAACATAAGGAGCACGAACGATAATCGGAGATTTCAAGCGTATAATACCTGAAACATTAAACACGATAATACGCGCACCACCTGTCTCACAAGCCTCACGGAATGAGCCCGGACCACGATCATTCAGATTAGTAACAGTTATCACCTTTCCGCCACGACCTCCGAAGCTATACATACCGCCACCTTCAGCACCAGGGAAAGACGGAATTTTAGCTTGAGGCAGATCATAAGGACGCGAAGCCCATGGAATATACGGACGTCCCTCTCTGGCCTCTTTCTCAACAATGGGTAATGCTTTTGCCCAAGCTTCATCCGAGAGGCGACGTTCTTCCGTTATCATCTTTGTATAAGCATCTTTAGCCTCCTGTGTTAGCTGGGGATACTGCGCATAAACGACAGATGTAGTTCCCATCATTATCGCCAAACAAATACTACTGACTGTTTTCTTTTTCATTATAAAAAATTATTTAAGTTCATCACTATACCTTATTGTACAGAAAAGACGTCTTGTTTACTCACATGTACTCATTCAAGAATCAAAAATAGAATAAAATAGCTAACTAAAAAAATGGAGGCAGACTTTTAAAAAGCTGTCTCCATATAAAAATTGTTATCTTAAATTAGACTCAATAAGCTACTATTTCTTTATAAACTTTACTGTTTTGCATGAGTCTCCTAATTGTATCTTTAAGAAATATACACCCATTGGCAAAGATGAGACATCAAGTTTACACGCCACATTTCCGGAAATATTCAACACATTTGTCAATACCTGATTTCCATAAGCATTCATTAACTGGATACCGGCATCTCCGGCAATTCTACTTGAAATATATAAATAATCAGCTACCGGATTAGGATAAACATTAACCGCATATTGTTTTTCTTCTAGAACAGAGTCAACACCAGACGAATGATTTCCAACTTTTACACCTATACTTCTTGTCAAAGAAGACCCCTCTGCATCTGTAACAGTAAAATCGACATAGATTATTCCTCCAAAACTTGATTCGGGAGTTACTTTCATTACGCTACCCTCTATTGGTGCTGTAGCATTATCCATTTTAGCGACTGTATAAACAGGATTCTTTTCAAATCCACGAGTATATTGTGCTAAATCGACTTCAACAGTCTCTCCGGGATTAACCTCATAGTGCGGTGTCGCCATCCAGTGCAAATATTCCTCTAGATTTGTATATCCGTCCATATTATCATCAGCATTTGAATCAGAGAAATCACCCTCCGGTGAATTCGGATTTAATCCAAACATCTCTTCCCACCAATTAGGAAGTCCGTCTCTATCTGTATCGAACTCATCTAAATTGATTGTTATTTCAGGATAATCTTCATAACCGCCAACATCTTCTTGGGAATCAGGAAAACCGGGTTTACCAGATTTACTACCAACGCAAGAATAGGTCCCGTCCAAAGTTTCCGTAATGACACGTACATCATGATCATCAAAAATAGGTAAAGTACAACCAACATCAGAAAGAACACTTTTGTAAGCATCTGAAGCCGATTCTATCTTTGCATGGGATTCAAAAAAAGGCTCGTTCACCCAAACATCCCAATTCAATACCTGTCCGCCACTCAATGTATATGTTCTTCCTTCTTTATTATTTGTCCCATCATAGACCACTTCTCCATTCGGTTCTGTCATAACATTGCCGGAATAAAAATAACTTTGAGAACCTGTCCCAGCACCTTCCAATTGGGCATTTAATAAATAAAGTTGTTTTGTTCCGGCACCTTTTTTATAATAATTATTCACAAAATTAACTTCATAAGCTCCACCATCTGTAGCCCGACCACCCCAATTATACACTACATTATTGAAAATGTCCAATCTTCCGGCATAGGCTCCTGTTCCATCTAGCCCACCGGCCAAACTCCAGTTACGACCATAGCAATGAGCTAACAGATTATGATGAAAACTACCTATATCTCCTCCGATACTTGCAGCAAAACCATGTTCTTTTCCTGCCGGATAATTTTTATGTCCGGCGACATTCAACGCTTCTGCCAGCATCGTTTTCTGCCAGCTTTCTTATGAGACAAAGCCCAGAGCAGGCCGCGTTCGTAATATTTTTTCAGCCATACGGCCAGAAAAGCCTCCTTGGGCAAGCCCTTCTTGCGCGGATCCGTTCCCAGCAGATAGCTGCACAACACCGGAGTCAGCGTCAAGGCTACAATGGTAGAAGCAAAGAGGGAAACGATAAAGGCAATACCCAGAGGGATCAGCATACGGCCTTCCATACCGCTCAGGAAGAAAAGGGGAACGAAGCTGACCACAATGATAAGGGTGGAGTTCAGAATCGGCATACGGACTTCGCGCGAAGCATTGAATACGACTTCGCGAACCGGTCTCCGTTCTCCTTCGGGCAACAGGCGGTTCTCACGCAAATGTTTCCAGACGTTTTCCACGTCAACAATGGCATCGTCCACCAGCGAACCGATAGCGATGGCCATACCTCCCAGACTCATGGTATTGATGCTGAGTCCCATGTAGTGTAATACCAGGATGGCTACCACCAGAGACAACGGCAGAGTTACCAGTGAAATAAGTGTGGTACGGGTATTTGCCAGGAAAAGGAAGAGTACGATTACCACAAAGATCGCACCTTCATACAAGGATTCCTGTACGTTGCTGATTGAACTTTCGATAAAACGTGACTGACGGAAAATGTCGGTCGAAATATGGACATCGGCAGGCAGGTTCTTCTGCAGGTCCTTCAGGGCTGCTTCCAGCTTTTCAGTCAGTTCAATGGTACCGGTATTGGGCTGTTTAGTCACCGTAATCAGAACGGCGGGCTTTCCTTTTTCGGAAGCCAGACCCAGTTTCGGCTGCTGGGCACCGATGCGTACGTCGGCTACATCACTCAGCGTGACCGGTGCTCCGCCTATATTCTTGATAACGGCGCGCCCCATCCGCTCGATGTCGGTTGTCGCCAGTACGCCGCGCACAATGTATTCATTGCCATATTCATAAATCACTCCACCGCTGGTGTTCTGGTTCATGCTCCGTGTCACGTCCATCACTTCAGCCAGCGTCACGCCATAATGCTTCATGCGTTCAGGATGAATCAGGATCTGATATTCCTTGATATCTCCTCCCAGCACGGCAACCTGTGCCACACCTCCGGTGGAAAGCAGACGCGGACGGATCGTCCAGTCGGCCATCGTACGGAGATCAAGCATGGATGTGCTGTCTACCGTCAGTCCGACAATCAGCAATTCTCCCAGAATGGAAGACTGGGGACCCAGTGTCGGCTTGCCTACATTGTCAGGCAAAGCGTCGTCTACAGCCGCCAGTTTCTCGGAAACAATCTGGCGGGCCAGGTAAATATCCGTATCCCAGTCGAACTCAACCCATACGACAGAGAAGCCGGTAGTCGAAGACGAACGCACCCGGCGAACACCAGTTGCACCGTTTACAGCCGTTTCAATCGGGAAAGTAACCAGTTGTTCTACTTCCTCAGCTGCCATACCATTGGCCTCGGTCATGACCACTACCGTCGGAGCATTCAGATCCGGAAAGACATCAACTTCGGTATGGAACGCCATATACGTTCCGCCGACCAGCAGCAAGATGGATGCCACCAGAACCAGCAGGCGGTTCTGAAGCGAAAAATGTATAATCTTGTTCAGCATCGTTTCAGGAATTAATGGTTATGGGTATGACCCGGAATCGCATTGGAGGCCGAAGCCAGTTTCACATGAATGGCTCCCTGAGTAACGACTTTCTCTCCGCCTTTCAGTCCGGAAAGGATTTCTACACGGTCACCATCCGTAGCACCGGTTCTGACTTCCTGTTTCTGATAGCATTCAGCATCCAGCTGAAGATAGACGAAAGTCAGTCCCTGTTCTTCTGTAAGTGCAGAAACAGGAAGACTGATCACTCCCTGACGTTCGCGTCCCAGCAACCACACTTCTACAAACGAGCCGGGAACAACATCGCCGCGATTATCGAACTCAAACGTTACCGGCACATAGAAAGAAGCCTCAGCAGAAGCCTTTCCGTAAGCCAGCAGGCGTCCCTGCAAGTCATCAAGCCGGTAAACATGATCCGAATAAGGAGTCTTGAAATTGGCAGACGACACTTGCTGCAGTGCCGGATAATAACGTTCGGAAACTTCAGCCTTCAGCTGCAGCCGTCTGGTCTTGGTTACAGTCATCAACGGCTGACCGACCGTTACATAATCGCCAGCTTTCACCAGACAGGACTTCACATATCCGCTCATCGGTGACTTGACAGCCACACCTTTTCCATTGCTGCTGGGAGAGAGAGCTTCATAGGCCAGCCGTGCATTCTCATAATTCTCACGGATGACATTGAAGTCTTTTTGAGAAACAATCTGGCTTTCCACCAGTTTTCCGGCCCGCTCATATTCTTTCCGGGCAGCCTCATACGCAATACGTGCCCGCTTCAGAGGGTCTCCGTCCTGAAGAGTTTCGGAAGACAAGGTCAGCAGACTGCTTCCCTGAGCAACCTGCATACCTTCGGTGACTGGTCCGGAAAAAGAAACGACACCAGACATATTGGCTACAACCACGGCTTCTTCTCCCTGGGCAGCCATCACCTGTCCGCTCACCGGAATCACCTGACGGAAAGTACCGGGCTCCACCGTTTCAACTTTCACACCGGCATCTGCAACAGGCACTCCGGCTTTCAACGAAAAGTTGAGCTTGAAACGTGCACAGGTTGTTAAAGATTTGCTGGTGAAGAAGTATGGAATCCCGGCTGATAACTTGAAAGTCGCTGCCGGTGGTGGTGTCGATAAGTTCGGTCAACCGATTCTGAACCGTGTTGTATTGGTAGAATCTGAAAAATAAAAGAATAACTTGACTATAAAAAGTCGGTAGTTTCTTCAACTCCCTTCCTGCGGGAAGGGTGGCTGAAAGCTGGGGTGGTAGGTAAATACACAATGTTGGCAATAATCAATTTGTGTATTTACTTACCACTTCTTGTGTATTTACCTACCACCTCCCCCTGCGGGTACTCCTCCTTCCCGAAGGAGGAGAGTTCGGATACTATCGACTTTCAGTTATCCTCGATTTTGGGATACTGCGGTTTTTTAGTCGCTCTCTTTTGTTGTTCTCCTTTCGGCTCCACGCTTAATGCTGCTGGCGGACAAGGATATTTTTTAGTTTTCCTTTGAATCCGTTGCGTGAATCACCTATTTGTTGCAGCGGGAAGATCAGTGTTTCCTGATAAGTCATGTGTTCCATGCGGTCGTATTCCTTCCGGTAAACTTGCATGGTGCGTCCTTCGAGCCGTTCCTGCAATGCACCGTTTATATAAAGTGAAGTACCTTTGTAGTCACCTTCGATGCGGATCGTAGTCCATTGATCGGCCGGCAGGCGGTAGGAATTGAAAACAAAGGTGTAACCGTCGCGGGAGAAAGCGATTCGGCGGGTATTCTCCCAGTTGGTGTATACTACCGAGTGCGGACCTTGGAAGAGAATGCTGCTGATAGGATTCGTCTTCTCCGGACAGAGCTGGAACTCCACACTATAAGGATAACCCACTTCCTGCAAAGGAGTACTGACGGCCTCTTTCCCATTAAAAGAAAGTTCTTTTCCTGCTTCGGTCAGTGCGGTTTCTGCCGGGACTTTGCCCAACAGGTTAATTCCCGGAGCTTCGGGAGTTGTTTTGCACAGCTTTGCAAATGCTTCGTAGGTGACATTCTTGTTTTCCCCTTTCCACAGCTTCTCGGCGAGCACCTGCATGGCGGGGAAACTGCGCAAGTGTACGTCCTGTTCGGATATCCCGTTTCCACACTTGTCGTTCCACACGGCAAACATACCGCCCAATACGCCGGGAGTACCTTCGGGAAGTGTCTGTTTCCTGTTCATTATCCACGGCGACCATTTCTCATAAATCCACTGGTGATCGAGGAAATCCCGGTAGTAACCTGCTGCCGGAACGATATAGAGATAAGTGTCACAAGTATTAATCAACTTGTACCCCTCTTGCAGGGAAACAACAGGATCCACCCAGTCATACGACCACGCGTTGACCGTGACACCTTCCGCTTTTACGGAAGTCTTGCCGGGAAGCCATTTCAGTCCGCCCCACATACGTACATTTTTGCCGTATTTCTCAACAAATTTCAGATAACGGTCTGTGAAGTAGCGGTATTGTTCGGCTTCTTTCTTGTTGTATTCGTCGGTACCGATGTGCAGGTCTCCGATAAATACGGGATTGTCGCCCGACAGATATTCGTCCAGCAGGCTGTCGACGAATTGATAAGTTTCTTTTTTGTAAAGGTCCAGATGATCCATGCCATACTTCCGACTTGCTATTTCGGGTTTGTAGTGGGCGAAGGCGAGTGAGTGGGCGGGAATATCAATTTCGGGAATGATACGCACACCGTATTCCAATCCCATACGTTGCAAGTCGATAAATTCCTGTTTGCTCTTCATGTAAAAGAGCAGTTTGTCGTTTGCGATCTCTGCGAATTT
>OHAQ01003687.1_pt1 | contig 10193 bp, 6 predicted proteins | sample 1577111 | NCBI WGS metagenome assembly OHAQ01 (sample SAMEA3541549, study PRJEB24748) | human gut metagenome | biome: human gut; feature: human-associated habitat; material: faeces | place: China | collected 2012 | reverse complement strand
GGAGTAAATGCCAGCATCCCTAAGACCTTGGTTCGCTACCTGGTAAACTGGGTGTATTTGAAAGAGTATGATAAAGCTAAAGATTGGTTTGAGAAATCAATGGCTATTGGTGGCTATCAATTAGCTGAGAAGTACGCATGGAATTTCGATATTGATCATGAAAATAATTCAGAATCAATCTTTGAAGTCCAATTTCAAACAATTACATCGGATATAGTATTAGCTTCATATATGTGGAGAAGTTTTGGACCGGATCCAAAACATTGGGGTACTGTTAATGTATCACAACAGTATGTAGATAAGTTTAGTGGCGGTTTTTTGTTGGAACAGATTACCTATGATGATATTATTGCGCATCCGGAGAATTATATAAAACTGAAGAACCCTCGTAGGGCTTTGACTTTGGTAGCAGAAAAAGCTTATAATCAAACTGTAGGTCAAAGATATACTACACGAAACGATTTTTTTAGCTCTTATACAGGAAATTGGGATGAATTGGCAGTAGAGATTAATGAGCAAATGAAAGCAGAAGGTATACGTAATTTTGATATAAAAGAAGATGATGTATATTGGGGGACGATAGATAGTAAATATGTAAAAGTAATTTCTACTGCAGCAGAAAAGGATAATGATCCGCGTATGTATGATTCTTTCTATGTCCCGAATAGGGATAGTCTTTCCAATCACTGGGATGGTCGAGATACTTATACATATACTACTAATTATTATGGATTTAAGAAGTATATACCTTATAATTCAGTAGATAGTTGGACAGCAGAAGGTTTACCGGGTTTTGATGGCTTCAATTCTATTAATCAGCGTGTTTTCCGTTTAGGGGACATGTACCTTCAATATGCAGAAGCGTGCTATCGTTGTGGTGATGAGTCTAAAGCAATTGAATATATGAATAAAGTAAGAAGACGTGCATGGGGGTATGCTATTGACGTTCCATCATTGGTTGATTTTACTTCGGGCGATTTTATGACTGCTTTAGTTTCCGAAAGAGAAAAAGAACTCTGTTTGGAAGGTCATTTGTGGTTTGATTATTTACGTTTGAATTTGGCGGAAGAACTGTGTAAATCACGTGGCTTTGATCCTATGAAACATCATCGTTTGCCAATTCCTTTATCTGAACGGCAAATTGTAGGCATGGATGTTTTGTTGCAAAATAGTGGATATTAATAAATTATTTTTCGGGGTGTAATGCCCCGGTATATTGTTTAATTTTAAATAATAAAATTATGAAAAGTAAAAGTACTTTTGTTGTATTAACAGCAATGTTATTAGGTTTATCTAATTATTCTATGGCTCAGGACCCGACTTATTTCGAGGATTATAAAACAATGGATATTTATAAGACGGATGCTGAGATTACGATAGATGGAGTTGATAATGAAGATATTTGGTCTTCTAGTGATGTTATAGAGCAGACAGCCGATAGAATTTTGGCTAATAATCCGGGAGAAGGTGAAAACCCGACAGGCTATGCTCTTTCGTATAAAGCAGTATATGATAATGACTATTTGTATTTGTTTATTAAAGTAAAGGATAATACTTATATTCCTTATGATAAAGAGCAGATGACAGGTGATACTAATGTTGACAATATAGAATTATATTTTAGCCCGATAGACGAACGGGGATCTGCTGATGTTTCTTATTTACCGGGTTTAAAGCCGGATCTAAGTGAATCTCAATTACGTATTTCTGTTGGGAGTGACAGTTATGCATCCGGTACCGGATATGTGAAAGAGAATATTATAGATGGTAAAATCTCCGGTTATAAGTATGTGACTAAACAAGTAGAAGGAGGTTATAATGTTGAAGTAATGTTAAGCTGGGATATTGTAATTTCCGATGACTACTATGATGATAAACTTGTTGAAGGTCAAAAGATATTTTTTGATTTGGAAGGAGCTGATTGTGTAGACTATGCAAATGGTCGTAAAGTAATCTTGGGTTGGTCTGGTGATGATTTCTTTGCCTGGAAACGTAATTCAAAATATGGGGAGATGAACTTTAAGGGAATGGCAGCAACAAGTATTTCTACAAAAGAAATTGCTGAAATTAAATATCTTTTTGCTAATGATGAGTTGACATTAACAGGTGTTGATATTAACACTGACGTTACTATTTATGATTTGAGTGGGCGTAAGGTTGCAACAACAAATTATAGGGGCACTCCTATTAATTTAGGAAATTTGATCTCCGGAGTATACTTGGTACAGGTGAAAGATGCTGAAAACTTTAAAATTATAAAATAGTCTATTGCTAATTTTGGGGCAGGAGTAGTTATATATCCTGCCCTATTAAATAAGATATGGGCATTATTCTTTCTTTAATAATTGTACTATGAAATTCTTACCTCTATTTTCTTTATTCATTTTGTTATTTTTCTCTTGTACCAAGTCGAGAACAGTTTGGTTAGATGAACTTGATTTGTCCAATGCAGATCAAGCAACGGGAATTACTCGTGCAAATCAATCAATGTGGAGAACGCCATTAGTGATAGCGTCGGATACATTTGCACGTGGAATTGGAACTCATGCTTTCGGTGTGATAAGGGTACAACTTGATGGAAAAACAAATTTTTTTGAAGCACTAGTGGGAGTTGATGATTCAGCACCGGAAGGTGAGTTAAAACAGAGTTCGGTTGAATTTGTTGTGATTGGTGATGGTCATATTTTATGGCGTAGTGGGATTATGCACGGTGGGGATAAGGCGAAAAGAGTAACTGTTTCTCTTAAAGGAATAAGTTCTCTTATCCTCCGTACAGATCATGCAGGAGATGGAATTGTTGGAGATCGTGCAGATTGGGTGAATGCAAAATTTGAATTTGTAGGTAAAGCTCCTTATACGGTACAGAGAAAACGTGAGGCAGATTACATACGAACGCCCAAAGCTCCCGTTATTCCTCTCATTAATGCACCTTATAGATATGGTGCCTGTCCCGGAAATTCTATTTTATTTACGATTCCGGTTTCAGGAGAGCGACCGATGAACTTTACTATTGCTGATTTACCTTCAGGCTTATCACTTGATTCATCAACGGGTATTGTTACTGGTAAAATAGATGTAGCAGGTGTTTACAACATGAAGGTGACGGCTACGAATGTCCATGGAACGGATTGTAGAGAAATTATTTTCGAAATTGGTGATAAGTTAGCGTTGACTCCTCCAATGGGATGGAATAGTTGGAACGTTTTTGGCGCTGATATCAGTGATGAGAAGATACGTAAAATGGCCGATGCAATGGTCGACTTAGGCTTGACTAATTATGGATATGCTTATATCAATATAGATGATGGCTGGCAAGGACAGCGTGGTGGTAAATATAATGCGGTTATGCCAAATGAAAAATTTCCGGATATGAAAGCCTTGGTTGATTATGTTCATAGTAAAGGTTTGAAAATAGGTATTTATTCGTCTCCGTGGGTGCAAACATTTGCCGGTTATGTTGGAGGAAGTGCGGATACTCCGGATGGAAAAGTTATTAATTCATCTCGTAGGGTAGGAAAATATTCTTTTACTAAAAATGATGTAAAACAATGGGCTGAATGGGGATTTGATTATTTGAAATATGATTGGTGCAGTTACGGGGGAGTTCTTGACCGTGATTTAGATAAGGATCCTTACAGTGTGTCTTCCTTGGCATTTCAAGGGGGTGGGGATTCAATTGCCGGTAGAAAGCCATTTAAGATTATGGGTGATTATTTACGTAAACAGCCCAGGGACATTGTTTATAACTTGTGCCAGTATGGTATGGGAGATGTTTGGAAATGGGGAGATGCCGTCGGAGGCCAGTGCTGGCGTACGACTAACGATATCACGGATACTTGGGAAAGTGTAAAAGGTATTGCTCTTTCTCAAGACCGTGCAGCTGCATGGGCGAAACCTGGTAACTGGAATGATCCGGACATGCTGGTTCTTGGTATTGTAGGTTGGGGAAATCCTCACCAAACCAAGCTTAAACCTGACGAACAGTATCTCCATTTCAGTCTTTGGAGTTTATTCTCTGCACCACTTCTGATAGGTTGCGATTTGGAAAAAATGGATGATTTCACCCTAAGTCTGCTGACTAACAATGAGGTGATAGCTGTTAATCAGGATCCTTTGGGTAAACAAGCTACATGTGTATATTCAATAGGGGAATTACGTATTTATGTGAAAGAACTAGAAGATGGCAGTAAGGCGGTTGGTTTCTGTAATTTCGACCGGGAAAAGGCTGATATCTCTTTCCGTGATTTTGATAAACTGAATATTACGGGTAAACAAACTGTGCGTGACCTTTGGAGACAAAAGGATATAAAAACCTTGGATACAGGACGGAAGCCATTGTCACTTAATGTTCCGGCCCATGGTGTACTTCTTTATAAATTTACACCGGTTCAATGAAATGTAAAAAAATAGAATTACTTACTTAATTGTTTTTATCATGAGAAACACTCTTTTTATTGTTAGTTTATATCTGATCTTATCCGCTTGCGGCGAGAAAAGTAATGAAGTGAAGTTTATTTCGGAAAGTAATCCGATAGTGACGGATAAGTTTACCGCTGATCCGGCACCTATGGTGCATAATGGTAGACTGTACCTCTATGTGGGTCACGATGAGGCTGAAGAAGGACAGGACTTTAACATAACCGAATGGCTGTGTTATTCAACAAAAGATATGAAAACATGGACCGATCATGGAAGTGTGCTGAAGCCTACCGATTTCTCGTGGGGAGTTGGAGAAGCATGGGCTTCCCAGGTTGTAGAGAAAGATGGGAAATTCTATTATTATACAACGGTGCAGGCTGATGCGCCATATAATAGTAAAGTAGTAGGCGTTGCCGTGTCAGATAGTCCGACGGGACCTTTCATTGATGCTCGGGGTACACCGCTTATTACAGATGATATGACTCCTAACGGTCCTCGTGGATGGTGGAACGATATCGATCCGACTGTTTTTGTGGATGATGACGGCACACCATGGATGAGCTGGGGTAATGGTACCTGCTTCTTAGTGAAACTTAAACCCAATATGACAGAACTGGACGGAAACATAGAGATTCTTAAAATGCCGAAATTTGTGGAAGGGCCATGGATTCATAAGCGTGAAAATCTTTACTATCTGACGTATGCATCGATGGGTAAGGGGCGTGAAACCATTAGTTATGCCACGGCACCAAGTATGGAAGGTCCATGGACCTATCGTGGAGTCTTGACAGGAATGGCAGAAAATAGTTTTACCATACATCCGGGAATCATTGAATTCAAGGGACAAAACTATCTGTTCTATCATAATGCAATACTTACCATAGATGGTAAATCCGGTGCCACAGGGCGCCGAAGCGTGTGCGTTGACTATCTTTATTATCTACCCGACGGACGTATGGCGTATGTTGAGCAAACCAAAGAAGGTATTACTGTGAAGCCGAAGACTGCTGCCGAAGTAGCTGAGATTGTAAATCCATACACTGATGAAAAAGAAGTTGTGGTAGAAAAAGAAGTAATAGCGGATTGAATGTAAATTGAGCAAGTAATATTATATATCATGAACAAGAGAATAACTTTATTTCTCATTACCCTTTTAACGGTTTGTGGGGTACAATCGCAGAACAATAATCAAAATCGGAACGCTGATTTCCATAAATGGGCAGAAACACCACCTATGGGTTGGAATAGTTGGGATTGCTTTGGGGCTAATGTTACTGAGGCGGAAGTGAAAGCCAATGCCGATTATATGGCGGAGCACCTGAAAGACTACGGCTGGGAGTATATTGTTGTGGATATCCGCTGGTTTGTGGAAAACCAGACTACCGGTTACTATAACTTCAAAGATCCTAAATATGTGCTCGATGAATACGGCCGCTATATGCCTGCCGTGAACCGTTTTCCATCAGCTGGCAACGGAAATGGATTTAAGCCTCTTGCTGACTATGTCCACAGTAAGGGATTGAAGTTTGGTATCCATCTGATGCGCGGTGTACCCACACTTGCCGTAGAGAAGAAATTGCCGGTGAAAGATGCCGGTGGAGTAACGGCTGCCGATATTTATTCTACCGACTGGAAATGCCCCTGGTTGGGAGATAACTACACGATTGTAGCCGACAGACCGGGAGCGCAGGAATATTATAATTCAATCTTCGATCTGTATGCTTCATGGGGAGTGGATTTTGTTAAGATTGATGATCTTTCCCGCCCTTATCATCAGGCGGAAATAGAGATGATACGTAAGGCGATTGACCGTACCGGACGGCCGATTGTATTGAGCATGTCACCGGGAGAAACCGATGTGAATAAGGCGGATCACGCTGTAGGGCATGCTAATATGTGGCGTACGGTAGATGATTTCTGGGACAATTGGCCGCATCTTTACCATCAGTTTGAAGTATGTCCCAAATGGGCGCCTTATATAGGTCGTGGCGCATGGCCCGATGCCGATATGTTGCCGTTGGGGCATATTGATCTTCGAGGTAACGCCCGTATGAGTAAGTTTACGCGGGATGAACAATATATGGTTATGACGTTGTTTGCTATGTTCAAGTCGCCGCTGATGTTCGGTGGGCACTTACCTGATAATGATAAATTCACCAATTCGCTGATAACGAATGAAGAAGTGCTCTATGTACATCGGAACTCTGTAAACAACAAGCAATGGTATAATAAAGATGGCGTTATAGCCTGGACAGCTGATGATCCCAGAAATGGAGATAAATATCTGGCACTGTTCTATGTAGATCAGAAAGAACCCCGGGAGTCACATCCTGCCAATCGGAAAGTGACTGTAGATCTGAAAGAATTAGGATTTGGCGGAGCTGCCAAAGTACGTGATATCTGGAGGAATCAGGATCTTGGCAATTTCTCAGGAACGGAGTTCTCACCTGTCATCAATTATCACGGCGCAGGGTTGTACAGGATCTCGAAAAAGTTGAAAGTACAGACTAACAATCCGATTATTCAGACTAAATATACAGCCGATCCGGCACCAATGGTGCACAATGATACTGTATTCCTTTATTCAAGTCACGACGATGACAATGCGAAAGGCTTTGTTATGCGCGAATGGTTACTTTATACTTCGACTGATATGGTGAATTGGACAGATCACGGAGTGGTTGCCTCGCTGAAAGACTTCAAATGGGTTCCTTATGACAATGGTGCCTGGGCACCGCAGTGTATTGAACGCAACGGGAAATTCTATATGTATTGTCCGATGCCCGGTGGGATAGGCATCGGTGTGCTGGTTGCCGATAGTCCTTATGGGCCGTTTATAGATCCCATCGGAAAGCCATTAGTGAAAAACAGTTATGCTGATATAGATCCTACGGTGCTGATTGATGATGATGGGCAGGCTTATATGTATTGGGGAAATCCGGATTTATATTATGTGAAGTTGAATGAAGATATGATTTCCTGTGATGGTGAAGTAGTGCATGAGCAGATGACACATGAGGCTTTTGGCGAACGGAAGGGGAATCAGAAACGCCCCACTTTATATGAAGAAGGGCCGTGGGCTTACAAGAGAAAGAATAAGTATTACATGGCGTTCGCGTCCACCTGCTGTCCCGAAGGCATGGGATATTCGATGAGTGACTCTCCAACTGGTCCCTGGGTATATAAAGGTATGATTATGGAAGGTGACAGAAGATCAAATGGCAATCATCCGGGTATTATCGACTATAAAGGGAATACGTATGTCTTTGGCTTCAATTATGATATCCATTTTTCCAAGATTTCCCAGCACTATGAGCGACGCTCTATTTGTGTGGAGAAACTGACCTTTAATCCGGATGGCACAATTCAGCAACTTCCGTTCTGGACGGCAAAAGGCGTAGATCCGGTGGGTAAGCTGGATCCTTACCGTCGCATTGAAGCTGAGACAATAGCTTGGAGTGAGGGCTTGAAGACAGAAAAGAGCGAGGCAGGTATGTATGTTACGGCTATTCACGACGGGGATTATATTCGTGTGCGCAATGTCGATTTCAAGAAAGGGGCGAAGTCATTTGAAGCAGTTGCTGCATCGTCTTCTTCCGGTGGGCAAATAGAAATTCGTTTGGATGACAAAGAAGGTACGCTGATCGGCACCTGCGTTATTGGCAATACAGGTGGTCCGGAAAGTTGGAAGACTTTCCAGGCTCAGGTTGATAAAGTAAAAGGCGTGCACGATGTTTACTTCATCTTTAGAGGCGGCGAAGATGAGCTATTTAACTTCGACTGTTGGAAGTTTATCAGATAGCGGACAGTTAAGGCTTTAGTTCATTATTGCTTGAATAGGTTGTATCGGAAATAGATATTATCTATGTCTGCATAGATAAATCCGATGAATAAAAAGTGTGTAAATATCAAACAAAACCCTTACTTTTGTGTTGTTAATAAGAGTGACTAACGACAATTGATACGTAATTTACTAACTAAATAAGAAAAAGAACTATGGCTAAAAGTGTTAAGGGAACTCAGACAGAAAAGAATCTGTTGACCTCATTTGCAGGAGAATCACAAGCAAGAATGCGTTACACTTATTTTGCAAGTGTAGCAAAGAAGGAAGGTTACGAACAAATTGCTGCTATTTTTACTGAAACGGCTGACCAGGAAAAGGAACACGCTAAGCGTATGTTCAAGTATCTGGAAGGTGGTATGGTAGAAATTACTGCAAGCTATCCTGCCGGTATTATCAGCACTACATTGGATAACCTGAAAGAAGCTGCTGCTGGTGAACATGAAGAATGGTCTCTGGATTATCCTCACTTTGCTGACGTAGCAGAAAAAGAAGGTTTCTATGAAATTGCTGCTATGTACCGAAACATTTCAATTGCTGAAAAAGGTCATGAAGAAAGGTACTTGGCTTTTGTAAATAATATCGAGAATGCTACAGTATTCGCTAAGGAAGGTGAAGTAGTATGGCAATGCCGTAACTGTGGTTTCATCTTCACAGGTAAAGAAGCTCCAGAAGTTTGTCCGGCTTGCTTGCATCCGCAGGCTTACTTCGAAGTGAAGAAAGAAAACTATTAAGAAATTCTTATTTCTATGATAAAGAACGCCCGGGTGTTTCGTTTGAAGAAACATCCGGGCGTTTTGCATTACAAGCGTATGCCCTCATAGGGGAGGTCCTTATACTATTTCTTTGCGTGCGGATAATCAATCGTATAATGTAATCCCCGACTTTCCTTGCGCTCTATTGCCTGACGGGTAATCAGATAACCGACATTAACCATATTACGCAGTTCGCAGATGGCTCTGGATGCCTTGCTGCGTTTGAAAAGATCTTCCGTCTCTTCATATATCATATCCAAACGTACCCAAGCACGTTTCAGGCGCAGGTCACTACGTACAATACCTACATACGCACCCATAATCTGGTTGACTTCTTTCATGCTTTGAGTAATAAGCACCATTTCTTCGTTAGTCACAGTCCCTTCTGCATTCCATTCAGGTATTTCATGATTGAATTCATAACGGTCGAGCATACTTAGTGCATGTTTGGCAGCAGCATCGGCATAGACAACAGCTTCAATCAAAGAATTGGAAGCTAAGCGGTTGCCTCCATGCAGACCAGTACAAGAACATTCTCCTACAGCATACAGACGGTTGATAGAAGACTCTCCGTCCAGGTTAACTTTGATACCACCACACAGATAATGTGCGGCAGGAGCCACAGGTATATAGTCCTTTGTGATATCAATACCTAAACTAAGACACTTTTCGTAGATGTTCGGGAAATGTTTCTTGGTCTCTTCCGGATCTTTATGAGTAACATCCAGATAAACATGATCGTCACCACGTTGTTTCATTTCACTGTCGATGGCACGTGCTACAATGTCACGAGGAGCAAGAGAAAGGCGTGGGTCATATTTCTGCATAAACTCTTCACCTCCCATGTTACGCAGCACGGCACCGTACCCGCGCATAGCCTCCGTTATTAGGAAACAGGGGCGGTCTCCCGGATGATAAAGGGCAGTTGGGTGGAATTGGATAAATTCCATATCCTGTACGAAACCCTTGGCGCGGTATACCATAGCAATTCCGTCTCCGGTAGCAACCAATGGGTTAGTAGTATTACGGTAAACGGCACCTACGCCACCCGTAGCCATGAGCGTTACTTTAGAAAGGAATGTGTCTACTTCGCCTGTATCTTCATTCAATACATAGGCTCCGTAGCACTTGATACATCGGTGTCATTGACATCGACAACCATGAATGCACAAAAAATT
>OHAQ01003686.1_pt1 | contig 10194 bp, 5 predicted proteins | sample 1577111 | NCBI WGS metagenome assembly OHAQ01 (sample SAMEA3541549, study PRJEB24748) | human gut metagenome | biome: human gut; feature: human-associated habitat; material: faeces | place: China | collected 2012 | reverse complement strand
CCTGCAGAGCGTGCCCGGCGACCTGATCGAGGCGGCCAAGATCGACGGTGCGACAGGCTTCAAGCTCGACTGGTACATCACCATTCCCTGCATCAAGGATATGATCAAGACAGTCGTGATCCTGACGGTGACCGGCGGCTTCATGCTGTATAACGAGGTCTATTTCCTGACCAAGGGCGCGGCGGGCACCACGAGTCTTGCGTATATCCTCAGAGAGCTTTCCGTGGTCAGCAACCGCATGCAGTATGCGCGCGCGAACGTCATCGGCGTCGTGCAGATCGTCGGCGGTCTGCTGCTGATCGGGATTATCAATCTGCTGTTCAAGATCGACCTGTCCGTGCCGCTGCGGAAGATCGCGCTGTGGAGGAGCCGCCATGAAGAGAAAAAACAGAATCCGTGACCGTGCGCCGGGACAGGTCGTCCTCGGCTACGCCGTGCTGGCGGCCATGATCGTTGTGGCGCTAGTGCCGCTGGTCTGGACATTTTTGTCCTCGCTCAAGGCAGACCCGCTGATGGAGCCGGGCATGACGCTGCCGAAAAAGGTCTGTCTGGACGGCTATGTGACCGTGCTGACCAAGCTGGAGATCGGACGCTATTTCCTCAACAGCCTGTTCTGCGCGACGATCTCCGTCCTCATCAGTCTGACGCATATCAGCATGTCGTCCTACGTGATCGCGCGGATGCGCTTCCGCGGGCGCGGACTGATCACGGCGCTTCTGATGTCCACGCTGTTCATTCCGGGCATCGCGCTGACGTTCCCGGTCTACAATCTGGTCAACAAGCTCGGGCTTTACAACACGCGCTGGGGCTAAGATACATAACATAGATTATCTGCGTAAAGGTAAAACTCCGCCATTGATGAACCAACTGAAATATAAGTTCTACGAAAAGACAGTTTATGCTTTATTGAAAAAGACGATTGGTATTGAGAACGGTAATTTCTTCCCTACTGCGGGAGCTGCCGTGCCCGATGAAATCTGTGAATTTGTTCATTCGGTAGGCATCAATATGTTGGTTGGTTATGGTCTGACCGAATCGACGGCTACTGTCTCCTGTTTCCTCAACAAAGGTTATGAAATAGGTTCGGTAGGTACGATAATGCCCGATGTGGAAGTGAAAATCGGTGAGGAGAACGAAATACTTCTGCGTGGAAAGACTATCACGAAAGGTTATTATAAGAAAGCGGAAGCTACTGCTGCTGCTATTGATAAAGATGGCTGGTTCCATACCGGTGATGCTGGTTATATGAAAGACGGGCAGCTATATCTGACGGAGCGGATCAAGGACTTGTTTAAAACTTCCAACGGAAAATACATTAGTCCGCAAGCGTTGGAGACGAAACTGGCTATTGATCGTTACATTGATCAGATTGCCATTATTGCCGACCAGCGTAAATTTGTGTCTGCCCTTATTGTTCCGGTCTATGGCTTCGTGAAAGATTATGCCAAGGAAAAAGGGATTGAATATAAGGATATGGAAGAACTGCTGCAGCATCCTAAGGTGATCGGTTTGTTCCGTGCTCGCATAGATACCTTGCAACAGCAGTTTGCACACTATGAGCAAGTGAAGCGCTTTACTCTTTTACCCGAACCTTTCAGCATGGAACGTGGCGAACTGACTAATACTTTGAAGTTGAAGCGCCCTGTAGTTGCAAAGAACTACAAGGAGTTGATAGATAAGATGTACGAAGAGTAAAAAAATACACTTCAACAACTAATATTTCCCCATAAAAGAAGTTTCTGTTTTGTACTTTTGCAAAGTTCTATTAATTGAGCTTTAAAGTATGAAACAGAAACTTTTTTATCTATTACCTATTTTAGTCTTGACCGGTTGTGGACAAGTATCTTACAAAAACACCTCATTGTCTCCTGAAGAACGTGCAGACCTGTTGGTGAAAGAACTGACACTGGAAGAAAAGGTACAACTTATGATGGATGGTTCCCGTCCCGTGGAACGATTGGATATAAAACCGTATAATTGGTGGAATGAGGCACTGCATGGGGTTGCTCGTGCAGGGTTAGCTACCGTTTTTCCTCAGCCTATAGGTATGGCTGCGTCATTTAGCCCCGAAACGGTATATGATGTATTCACTGCCGTGTCTGATGAGGCGCGTGCCAAGAATACTTATTATTCATCTAAAGACAGCCGTGAGCGTTATCAGGGATTAACTATGTGGACGCCTACTGTCAATATTTATCGTGACCCGCGTTGGGGGAGAGGTATCGAAACCTATGGCGAAGACCCTTATCTTACAAGCCGGATGGGAGTAATGGTAGTAAAAGGGTTGCAGGGCCCTGCAGACGGAAACTATGATAAGTTGCATGCTTGTGCCAAGCACTTTGCCGTACACTCCGGTCCCGAATGGAACCGCCATTCTTTTAATGCAGAGAATATCAAACCTCGCGATTTGTATGAAACATATTTGCCACCTTTCGAAGCCTTAGTGAAAGAAGGAGAAGTAAAAGAAGTGATGTGCGCTTACAACCGTTTTGAAGGTGAACCTTGTTGTGGCAGCAACCGCTTGTTAATGCAAATCTTACGCGATGAATGGGGATTTGATGGTATAGTTGTGTCCGATTGTGGTGCCATTGCCGATTTTTATAATGACCGTGGACACCACACGCATCCGGATGCTGAGTCTGCTTCTGCCGCAGCTGTAGTGAGTGGTACTGATTTGGAATGTGGTTCCAGCTATAAAGCTTTGGTGGAAAGTGTAAAAAAAGGGTTGATCTCTGAAGAAAAAGTAAATACTTCCGTGAAACGTTTGTTGAAAGCCCGTTTCGAGCTGGGAGAAATGGATGATTTGGAAAAAGTATCTTGGGCAAAAATACCTTTCTCTGTAGTCGCTTCTGCTGCCCATGATTCATTGGCATTGAAAATAGCCCGTAAGTCCATGACGTTACTGATGAATAAGGATAACTTTTTGCCGTTGAGGCGTGGAGGGCTGACAGTAGCTGTTATGGGCCCCAATGCCAATGATTCTGTCATGCAATGGGGAAATTACAATGGAATGCCGCCGCACACTGTAACTATTCTGGATGGAGTGCGGAATTTGCTCGGCGCTGATGATAAACTGATTTATGAACAAGGTTGCCCGTGGGTAGAAAGAACCTTGATTCATAGTGCATTCAGCCAATGTAAGTCGGTGGATGGCCCTGGTTTTACTGCCCGTTACTGGAATAATCTGACGCGTGAAGGTAGTCCTGTGACTACTACTCAGGTCACCACTCCTTTCCGTTTCTGCACTTCGGGTGCCACGGTTTTCGCTCCGGGAGTAAATCTGACGGACTTCTCTGCTACTTATAATAGTGTATTTACTCCTGTACAATCCGGAGAAATCGTACTTGAAGTATACTGTTACGGAAACGGGCGTCTTCGTGTAAATGGAGAAGAGGTGAAAAGTTTCTCTAATAAGCATGGTGCCCGTAAAACGACTCATGCCATGAAAGTACAGGCCGGTCAATCCTATGATATAGAACTCGATTTTGAATATCTTCGGAGTGATGCTCAGTTAAACTTCGATCTTGGCTTCAAGAGAGAGGTCGATATTCAGAAATCCGTCGAGCAAGTGAAGGAGGCAGATATCGTTATTTTTGCAAGTGGCATATCTCCCAGTCTTGAAGGAGAAGAAATGGGAGTCAACCTGCCTGGCTTTAAGAAAGGTGACCGTACGGATATTGAACTTCCGGCAGTTCAGCGTGAACTGATTGATGCTTTGTACCGTGCCGGCAAAAAGATTGTCCTGGTTAACTGCTCCGGATCTCCTATCGGATTGGAACCTGAAACTAAGAAATGTGAAGCCATTCTGCAGGCTTGGTATCCGGGACAACAAGGTGGAACAGCAGTTGCCGAAGTGCTGTTTGGCGATTATAATCCGGCGGGTAGATTACCGGTAACATTCTATCGAAATGTATCTCAGCTTCCTGATTTCGAAGATTATAATATGGTCGGAAGAACTTATAGATACATGCAGGATACCCCGTTGTTCCCATTCGGATATGGGCTGAGTTACACAACTTTCAGTTATGATAAAGTTGTTCTTGATAAGAGCGAGGTTACTGCCGGACAAACTTTGAAGTTAACTGTTCCGGTCACAAATGTGGGAAAACGCGACGGTGAAGAAGTCGTTCAGGTTTATCTCAAAAAGCAAGGTGATGCGGAAGGTCCTGTAAAAACACTACGTGCTTTCAAGCGTGTATTTATCCCAGCCGGACAGACTACTAACATAGAGTTCGATTTGAAAGATAAGGAACTGGAGTGGTGGGATGAACAAACCAATACAGTGAGAGTCTGTTCGGGAACTTATGATATTATGGTAGGTGGTAGTTCGGAGGATGAATCTTTGCGACGAACTTTAGTTACCATAAAATAGTAATAAAGAGTACTTCTTGAATATCAGATTACGCGGGTCACTTAAAGATCCGCGTAATTTGTATATCATCTGTTGGAAGTTATTTTCTCATGATCTGTGTGGAGTCACAATGAATGATATTCACATTCTCCACATCCTTCTCTATATTTACTACCGGCTGATTGATAATCGGCTTCTTTGAACGTACATCATTCAGGAATATGCCATTGCATTGTCTGAAGTCGAATGATGGTCCTTCGCCCACTGTAAAGCTGACATTGTTAAATCGTATATCTGTTGCTGTTTCCGCTTTAAATCCTTGTTCGGCTACTATATTCATATTGGAAAAGGAGAGTTCTGATACAGGCATTTCTTCAATTCCTTTTATATATCCTATTCGTTTTATATCATTTCCTGTGACATTACTCAAATGAATATTGCGGAAGATAGGTGTACGTTCACTTACAGACTCCACTTTCGATAAACGGTCATAAAATAAGTCGAAGATAAAGGCATCTCCCTGGATATTCTTCATTACAATATTATCTACCCGGATATCTTCTACTACACCACCGCGCCCACGGGATGCTTTTAACCGGATACCGGCATTAGTCCCGTCGAATACACAATTGGATATTGCCACTCTTTTTACTCCACCTGACATTTCACTACCGATGACTACTCCACCATGCCCGGAAAGCATAATGCAGTTGGTGATTGTAATGTTCTCACAGGCTTTTCCATATTTACGTCCATCAGCATCACGTCCGGATTTGATAGTGATACAATCGTCCCCAACGCTGATAAAGCAATCGGAGATGCGTACATTCCGGCAGGAACTTGGATTGATGCCATCCGTATTGGGACCTTTGGGATTGCTTGACGGATTATTGATAGTAACCCCGTGTATTGTAACGTTATCACAAAATGCCGGATTGATAGTCCAGAAAGGAGAGTTTATGATCTTTACATTCTCGATAAGGATGTTGGTACATTCGTAGAACTGGATAAAAGGCGGGCGGAACATTCGGCGTTCCAATGAGGGTTTGTAATAGTCAGATATTTCCAGATTTTTATTAGCGTCCACCCACATCTGCTGCAGTTTATCCAAGGCGGGGAGTTTGCCGCCGTTTTCTTTTATCACTTTCCGGGTATCAAATTCCCACAGCCACCACTTTAATCCGTTTCCATCCAGTGTACCGCGTCCGGAAATGGTTACGTTATCTGCTGAGTGTGCATAAATCAGTGGTGATAAACTTTTCATCACAGTACCTTCCCAACGTAAGGTGACGAAGGGCAGATAATCCTCAAACTTGTCGGAGAAACGCAAAACTGCACCCGATTCCAAGTACAACGTTATGTTACTTTTCATGTGAATGGTAGCAGTAAGGTAAGTTCCGGCAGGGAAATAAATAGTTCCGCCACCTTCCGAAGCTGCTTTTTCAATGGTTCGGTTGATCAGTTCCGTACAGGACTTGATACCTTTGGCATCTGCTCCCAACTGTTTCATGTCGAATGTGCGGGACATGGCTACCACAGCCATCATTATTCCCACAATAAAAATAGATAAACGTTTCATGGGTTGTCTTATGTTCTTTGATATGTGATAAAATATGAATACGTGGACAAAAGTACGGAATCATACAACGGTGAAGGGGGATTTTTTGTGTAATAAGGAGTATTTATAGATTGAAGTCAAGGAAAATTGCTAACAAAAAAAGGGTTGTACATTATGTACAACCCTTTTGGCTTTTATTTGTCGGAAATTTTAGTATCCGAAGATATCTTCCTGCTTCAGTTCAATCACCGGACCTACCTTCTTCAGACTTTCCATATCCAATTCTTTCTTGTCACCAAGAATACAATAAGTATATGTACGTCCCTTGATCCACTTGTTCTGGTAGTCGATAACATCCTGCAACGTCATGTTCTGCACATCATTGTACAGTTTGATGCGGCTATCCACATTCTGTCCCAAGTATTGAGCACTGATGTAATCCCAGATGACATCCATCTTGATGGTACGGTCAGTACGCATGCGGGCAATCATACCATCTTTAGCAAGTTTGAAAGCAGCTTCTGATTCAGGCATGTTGTTGATGATATCATTGAATGTATTGATTGCATCTATCATCTTATCGTTCTGCGTAGCAATCTGCGTACGGAGAGTGTAGGGATCAGTCAGGTAAGACGGTTTCAGCATACCGGCCCATGCTGAGTAAGCCAGACCGCGGCTTTCGCGCATTTCCTGGAATACGATAGAATTCATACCACCACCAAAGTATTCGTTATACAATTGACGGCCTGATTCTGCAGCAGGATCAAATTTCTCTCCCTTATTGGAGACTTGTGACATGTAAATTTGCTTAGCTTCATACGGAGCAATGAAAATCTTCGTTTCCGGTGTGAGCAACGGTTCGAAGTTATTTCCTTCCGGAATTTCGTTCAATGTTTCCGGAGCCTGATGTTCTTTATTGATGATGGCAAGTAATTCATCCTGATTATTGGGGCCATAATAAAGAATACGGTGTTTGAAGCTGTTCAACTGCTTGATACGGTCTACAAGTTGCTGTGGATCCATAGAAGTCAGTTCAGCTTCGGTCAATATGTTGGTTGACGGAGACTTCGGACCATAAGTGGCATAAGTCACCAAGCGTGAGAAATTTTGCATCTGATTCAGCTTGGCATCCTTGCGTGATTTCAGGATATCATTGGCCATATTGGTGTAAGCTTCCGGATTAACTTTGGCATTTGCCATCAGTTTTTCGAAGAGAGCCATGGCAGCAGGCATGTTCTCGCTGAGGCCGGAGAGCACTACATAAGTACGTTTTGCACCCGGAGATACGAAGAATGAACAAGCAAGGCGGTAGAATTCGCTTTTTACTTCTTCCGGAGTCATGTCGGCTGTGCCGAGGTATTCCAGATATTGAGCAGCAGTACCCAATGCCTTGTCATTGTTGTTACCCATATCGAAAAGGTAAATCAACTGGAAGATGTCATTCGTTGTATTTTGTTTGTAGAGTACAGGAATATCCGATTTAGCCTTCAACTGGGTGAGGTCTTTGGAATAATCCAGGAATACCGGTTCAATAGGAGTCACTACGCTTGCCTGAATTTCTTTCAGGAAAGTGCTGACTGTATCGCGGTTCATCACGATAGGAGTGATTTCAGGCTTCGACATCTTCTTCTCATTCGGGTCTTTGCCTTGCTTCTTGTAGATAACGGCATAGTTATCATCTTTCAAGTATTTGTTGGCAAAAGCTACGATGTCATCTTTTGTCAGTTTAGACATGCGGTCGAGAGCAGTCACTTCATCCGCCCAGTCGCTACCGTTTACGAATGATTCAACGAACATATCTGCACGTGCATCATTGTTTTCTAACTGTTGCATCTGATACAGCTTGAAGTTGTTGATGTTGGCTTCCAGCATCTTTTCGTCAAAGTCACCCTCGCGGAGTTTCTTCAATTCGCCCAATAAGAGGTCTTTGACTTCGTCCAATGTCTGCCCTTGTTTGGGGCGTCCCTGCATCATGAATGCACTGTAGTCGCTCATAGTCATCGGATAACAATAAGCGCTCAGGGTCTTTTGCTGTTGTGTCAGATCCAGGTCTATCAAACCGGCCTGTCCGTTATAAAGTATTTGGGAAACCACTTGTAAGGTTTCTACGTCTTTGTCTGCTGCTCCGGGAAAACGCCATGCCAAGGCAACGCTTTCAGCATCCGGACCTAAAATTTCACGTACAACAGGTGCTGTTATTGGAGTTTCCTTCGGCAGATCCAGTTTCGGCAGATCAGGATTCGGTTTCAAACCACCGAAATACTTATCAATGGTTGCAATCATCTGATCGGGATCGAAATCACCTGAAAGACAGATAGCCATGTTGTTGGGCACATACCATTTCTTATAATATTCCTTGATATTAGTGATAGAAGGATTCTTTAGGTCTTCTTGTGTACCAAGTACGGTCTGTGTGCCGTAAGGATGGTGTGGGAAAAGAGAAGAAAGTACAGCCTCGTATACCTTACGCGGGTCGCGGGTCAGTGACATGTTCTTTTCTTCATAAACTGTTTCCAGCTCAGTATGGAAACCACGGATTACGCAATTTTCAAAACGTTCTGCCTGGATTTTGGCCCAGTTGTCAATCTGGTTGCTGGGGATATCTTCTGTATAGCAAGTTACGTCGAAGCTGGTATAGGCATTCGTTCCGTTGGCACCGATGGCAGCCATCAGCTTGTCGTATTCGTTAGGAATGGCATACTTGGAAGCTTCGTAAGAGATACTGTCTATTTTTGCATAAATAGCTTTACGCTCAAGACTGTCGGTAGTCTTACGATAGATTTCAAACTGTGCTTCGATCTGGTCGAGCAAAGGTTTCTCAATCTCGTAGTTTTGGGTACCGAAGTTTGTGGTACCTTTGAACATCAGGTGCTCAAAGTAGTGAGCTAACCCGGTTGTTTCTGCAGGGTCGTTCTTTCCACCTACACGTACGGCAATGTACGTCTGTATGCGCGGTGTTTCCTTGTTAACGGTCATGTAAACTTTCAGACCATTATCCAGAGTGTAGATACGCGCTTTCAGCGGATCATTGGGAACTGTTTCATAACTGTACTTTGAAGTACAACTTCCTAAACTTATCGCTACCAGTAGGATAAGCATTAAACCAATTTGTCGGAATAGTTTGTTCATAAGCTGACTTATTAGATTGATAACTGCAAAAATATGCGTTTTTTTCATACCTTTGCACGCAAAAAGTAAATATTTTAACTAGAAGGTTTATTTTCATAGATTATGATTACCATAGAACAACTGAAAGACGTAAAGGAGCGCACCGAAGCACTCTATCGCTATTTGGATATAGAAGGAAAGAAAATCCAGGTAGAAGAAGAACAGTTGCGTACCCAGGCTCCCGGTTTTTGGGATGACCAGAAGGCTGCCGAAGCGCAGATGAAAAAGGTGAAAGGTTTGCAACAATGGATAGCCGGTTATAATGAAATAAAGACATTATCGGAAGAGTTGCAACTGGCTTTCGACTTCTACAAAGACGAACTTGTTACGGAGGAAGAAATAGACGAGGCTTATGCCAAGGCTTCCACTGCTATTGATGAGCTTGAATTGAAAAATATGCTTCGTGATGAAGCCGACCAGATGGACTGTGTGTTGAAAATCAACTCCGGTGCAGGTGGTACGGAAAGCCAGGACTGGGCAAGCATGCTGATGCGTATGTATCTGCGTTACGCTGAAACCAATGGTTATAAAGCTGTGATATCCAACTTGCAGGAAGGTGATGAAGCCGGTATTAAAACTTGTACCATCGAAATTTCGGGTGATTATGCTTATGGATACCTGAAAGGAGAAAACGGTGTGCATCGTCTGGTACGTGTATCTCCTTACAATGCGCAAGGTAAGCGTATGACCTCTTTCGCTTCGGTCTTCGTCACTCCGCTGGTAGATGATACTATCGAGGTGAACATTAATGTTGCCAATATTTCTTGGGATACTTTCCGTTCCAGTGGTGCCGGCGGTCAGAATGTGAACAAGGTGGAGTCTGGTGTTCGTCTGCGCTATCAATTCAAAGACCCGTATACGGGCGAGGAAGAAGAAATCCTGATTGAAAATACGGAAACCCGCGACCAGCCCAAGAACCGTGAAAATGCAATGCGTCAGCTGCGTTCTATCTTGTATGATAAAGAACTTCAGCACCGCATGGCTGAACAGGCTAAGGTGGAAGCCGGTAAGAAGAAAATCGAATGGGGCTCTCAGATACGAAGCTACGTATTCGACGACCGTCGTGTAAAAGACCACCGTACTAACTTCCAGACTTCGGATGTCAATGGAGTGATGG
>OHAQ01003682.1_pt1 | contig 10198 bp, 6 predicted proteins | sample 1577111 | NCBI WGS metagenome assembly OHAQ01 (sample SAMEA3541549, study PRJEB24748) | human gut metagenome | biome: human gut; feature: human-associated habitat; material: faeces | place: China | collected 2012 | reverse complement strand
CCTGTTCGACAAAATAATAATCGAGCCTTTCCCTATGGCTGTGCAAACCGTAAGCTACCGCTAAAGAATGTGCAGGATTTATTTCCCATTTGAGCGCGACTCTCGGTTCTATCGACCAGTTCTTGTTTAAAGTAAAATATTGTCCGGTAACCCCTAAACTGGTTGTCAGATTGTTGCTCAAGTTTATTACGGAACTACTATATGCCGAGAAGACTGTACTTTCTCCACTGCCTTTCGATATTTGTTCCATAGGTTTGTTTAATCCCAAATAAGGGCTGACTTTGTAATCAAGATCATATTTAAGTTCCGTAATGGTAATCCCTGTTCTGTTGGTATGCCTCGGACTGAATTTCTTATTCAGATATGAATTGAATACTAAATTCCATCTGCTATTCTGAATATCTGCTACATTAATAATAGCGTCATCGGTATGTAAGTCCGCCAATGAACGGTCTTTGGAATAGGTAGCGGATAGAGAAGAACGGATATAAGTATTTTCATCCAGTACATATTTGTGCGCTAAGCCACCTGCCAGTTTATCCAGTTTATTATATCCCGACGACCGGTCTCCCATCGTTTCCCATTCGGAACGTTCCAAAGCATCCACTTTATTCCTGTCGGCCAATCCTAATCCCCAAATTGAAAAGGTACCGGCTTTACGTGTGGGAAAGTTCAGTTTAAAAGCTAGATCCTGATATTTCAGGTTGATGTCATTGCCCGATGCCAGTGAAGTAGTGGAAAAGCGATAATTCACCAGATAAGAGCTTCCCCTTTTTTTGCTGATAGGACCTTCCGAAGCTAAATCTACTCCCATGAGTCCGACCTGAAAAGCATGTTCGTACTTCTGATTATTACCATTTCGTAGATGCATATCGAAAACACCTGATAGGGCATTACTGTATTCCGCCGGGAAAGCTCCGTTGTAGAAATCGGAGTTGCCGATAACCTGCGTACTCAAAGCAGACAGGAATCCTCCTCCCAAGCCTGATAGATCGGCAAAGTGGGTAGGATTAGGTATTTCAATTCCCTCTAGTCTCCATTGGGTAAATTGTGGAGCGTTTCCCCGGATGGCAACCGCATTGGTACCGACATCTCCCGCTACTCCTGCGAATGCAGAACTTAACCGTGCAGGATCGTCAAAGCCATTGGCAAATCGTGACGCTTCTTCGATACTAATCATACGTCCTCCTGTGATGGCCATCGGGTTGACGGTCCGGTCTTTCTTTATTTCCGGTTTGACAAGTACTTCAGCCAAATCCTGCACATTTTCATCCATAGGAATTTCTACAAACACTTCTTTAGATGAAGTGACAGATACTTCGCTGATGATACTTGGACGATATCCCATAAAAGATGCCTGAATATTATAACGACCTACCGGGACATTATTAATCCGAAAGTTTCCCCGTCCATCCGTCGAACCTCCCCGTGAGGGATCTTCTGCTATACAGACGGAGGCATATTCTATGGGCGTATTGGTTTTGGAGTCAACAACGATTCCTCTTATGGTTTGAGTCAGTTTTTGTGTATCATTGTTGGCGGGCTTTTGCTTGTTATCTTGCGAAGAAATAATAATATGATATCCTTTTATCTTATATACATATCCGGTTTCCTTCAATAGTTGAGTCATAGCTTTGTCGATGGCTACATTTTTAAGAGATAAAGATTGTTTCTTTTCTATATCCAGATTTGACTGTTCATAAGCAATGCTATATCCCGTTTGTACTTCTATTTGTGCAAAAGCCTCTTTTAGTGAGATACTTTTATTTTGTATGGTAATTTTTTTTTCTTTATTCTGTGCAACAGTTGTGAGAGAGAGAAAAGTAAAAAATAAAAAAATGGCAAGCTTAGCCGCCTGTTTATTCGTATTTATTCGATTCATTATTCTATATTTGTATGTTGATACTTCATTTTACGTCACTTGTTGAATGAGGGTAGACATTTCAGAACTGGGAAGAGGGTCTCAAGCTGCTTCCCGGTTCTTTTTATTCATAGGCTGTTTCTTTTTATTATTGGGTTAATACTATTTTCTTTTCATACTGCTGATAATCAAAGCCGATTATATCTTTCAATATATTCAGTATTTCATCCAGGCTTTCATCTTTCAGGAATTTGACTGTATATCGTTTGGATGCAGGGATATTTGCTGTATTATCAATCGTGGTGTTATAGTGTCTTTCCAGAGTTCGGAATATTTCTCCGGCGCTGGCATTGGTAAAGACCAGTTTTCCCACCATCCAAGAGTTTGTATCATTCGTATCTATCACTGATATATGGATATCTGATGTTTTTTTGTCGTATGTAAGTTGTTCATTAGGTTTTAGTATATGGGGAGGTTGGGCATGAATACTCACTTCCACCTTACCGCTAGTCAATGTAGTCGTTATTTTTTCATCATTAGGATAAGCTTTCACGTTGAATCTGGTTCCAAGCACTTTCACAGAAAGTTGGGAGGTTTCTACAATAAAAGGACTTACAGTATCTTTTTTGACAGAGAAATAAGCTTCACCGTTGAGAATGACCTGACGTTTATCTTTGGCAAAAGTCTCCGGATATAAAATGGAACTTCCCGCATTCAACCATACTTCCGAACTGTCTGGCAAGATTAGACGCTTCTGTTCTCCATAGGCAACAGATACCTCTATCATTTCGTTTCGGGGAGAAAGATAGTAGAACATTCCTCCTGCCAATAAAAACAAAGGAACAATAACGGCGGCAACACGGGCAAACTTCTGATAAGAAGCTACGTTGGTCAGATGCTCCTTATTATATCCAGTTCTTAAGTTTACCCGTTCCAATGAGACATAAGTGCTCGAATCGGCTTCTACGTCCAATTCATTCCAATAATCCAATGAAGCTTTTGCTTTCGCCTGCTGATTTTGGTCTTTAATGATCCACTTCTGCACTTTCTCTTCCGTTTCGGATGGAAAGCGTGCGGAGAGGAACATTTTGATGATTTTACTGATATTACTTTTCTTCATTTTTGCTGCACTTTACTATATATACAGTTTAGTGGCAAAAAGCTCAATAAGAAAGTGGAAGTTTTTTTATAAAGCAGAATGAAAAAGAATATAATGCTATAATAGTGATACCAGAAAACATGAAATAACCTTCCGTATTTCTTTCAAAGCAAGACTTAGCTGGCTTTCAACATTTCTTTTGGTAGTATTCAGGCGTTCGGCAATTTCGGCATTGGATAATCCTTCGTTACGACTCAATGTATAAATCATTCTCCGTTGTTCGGGCATTCCTCCGACAAGTTCGTCAATCAGCATTTCCAATTCCTTGGCAATAAGGTCTTCTTCGGAAGTAGAGCTATATCCTGTTTCTTGATTATTGTTCAGATAGGCATCACACACATATTTATGTTTCAGAAAGTTGATTGCTGCATTTCTTGCAATGGTGTGCAAATAAGAATTGAATGATCTGGAGGTATCAATGGAGTGACGATTGATCCAAAGATTGACAAATAAATCCTCTGTCAGCTCTTCCGCATCAGGTTCTGATTTTATATATCCGTCAATGAATGTTTTGGTTTTGTTGTAGTATGCTATAAAAATAGTCTCGAAGGCCTTGTGATTCCCATCCTGAAAGGCCTCCAGCGTTTTTATATCAATGTTGTTATTCATACTATCTCCCAATTTTCATTTCATTGGGACAAAAGAAGCAATAATTTATTTTATAAAGATGGTCTTTTTTGAAATATTAATGATATTAGAAAGATTTATTCTATTTTCAAGATTCTCTTCATCTCCGGACGAAAGCTGTCACCCCAGATTTCCAGTTGCTCAATCAGAGGAATCAGCGTCTTTCCCAATTCGGTGATAGCATATTCCGAATGGGGAGGAAGCTCCATGAATATCTTTTTGCTGATAATGCCGTGCATCTCCAATTCTTTCAGTTGTTGATTGATGACCCGGGGACTTGCCTCGGTAAATAAACGATGCAGCTCGCTGGGACGTTTCGGACCAGTGCATAATTCCTGAATGATGCAACTTTTCCATTTTCCTCCGATCACTTCCATCGTAATCTTTATCCCACAATCAATATCAAAAGGAATTTTCTTCTTATACATAGTTTTCTGCTTTTCTGCAAAAATAAGGATATCACTACAAAAACAAAAATAATAACCCCAAAATGTAGTATAGGGCCAAATTTATCAGTATATGAATAATTCGTCCCTACTTGCCGATGTTTCAGGTATTCCCTACTTTTGCTTCAAAAAGATGAGAAAGTATTTATTATCACTTGCATTAGTCGTTGGAGTCGTTTCAATGAATGCACAAGAAAAAGTAACAAACAATGTAAATATGGAAAATAAAAAATCAACTCTTCGTTTTATCTATCCTCAATGGCAAGGAGGAATTGTAGATCATTGGATGCCTGATATTCCGGCGGAAGATTCATCCAGAGGCTACTATCTGGGAGCACAGTTATTGAACTATTTAGCCCCACAGACCGGTCAGAAGACCGTCGAAGTTCCGGTTTCACTGGATATCAATGACAGAGCGACGGAAAAAGGTATCAGTGCACGCAGTGTCATACTGAAACAAACTAAAGCTGCGCTTGATCTGCTTAAAGAGAATCATCCGGATCGGATTGTCACTTTAGGAGGAGAATGTTCCGTTAGTGTTGTTCCGTTTACTTATTTAATCAATAGATACCCGGATGATGTAGCTATCGTCTGGATAGACGCACATCCCGACATCAATCTGCCTTATGATGAATATAAGGGTTATCATGCAATGGCACTAACAGCTTGTTTGGGAATGGGAGATGAAGAAATAATGGAATTACTTCCGGGAAAAACAGATGCTTCCAAAGCCCTGATTGTCGGACTCCGCTCATGGGATGAGGGTATGCAGGAACGACAAAGAAAGCTGGGAATTAAAGAATTATCTCCACAGGAAGTTGCCAATGATCGTACAAAGATTATGGAATGGCTGAAAAGTACCGGGGTTTCGAAGGTGGTTATACATTTCGATATGGATGTATTGGACCCAGCAGAGATAATCGCTGCCGTAGGCATTGAGCCTAACGGCATGAAGATTGAAGAAGTAGTTCGTATCATTAATGATATATCCTCCGAATATGATCTGGTAGGACTTACAGTTGCCGAACCTATGCCACGAGTGGCAATCAAACTTAGAAATATGCTCAATCAGTTACCTCTATTGAAAGATTAAATCCCCCTTTGACGAGGACGGTAAAGAATACCGAATACATTCAGTAGATACCCCAATAAACACAATAATGGGGCAATACGTATGCGTGTTCCACTAAATATATCGGGATTATAGGCGGCAAGGGTACTCCCCTCGCCGCTCATTAATATATATCCTATGATAATCAATATAGAGCCGATAATTAAGATGACGTAATTTCTTTTGCCCAATACTGTTTTTATTTCTTCTTCTCTTATTCTTTTCGATTTCATATTCTTTGAGTTTAGTTGTGATAATTCATTAGTTGAGTAAAGCGCATATATTTCTTTTCAAATTGCTGATTACTCTGTTCATATCTCTTTTTATCCATACTCTTCAGTAATTCATTACACTGATTCCATTGCCAGAACCTATACAAACAATCCTGTTGAACCATCCCTATCCGGTTATCTCCCAATGAGAAAGCCCAGTCGATATAATTTTCCGATTCTGCTATCAGATGATTCAATAGATCGGTCGCTTTCTGCGTTTCTCCTATGGAAGCATAAGCGGTGGCTATATCATACGAACCACTCTCGTATACTTCAGGAACATTATATGCCGGAATAGTTTGCCCAGCATATTCCAATACTTTTCTGGCACGGATGTCGTCTCCTTGTTTCACCAATTCTTTAGCCAGTTGTGCAAAGAGCCTTCGATGAGAATAACAGATGCGCAGGGTTGTTTCGTCCAGATAAAGTCCGGGAGTATCCAATCCTCCGTATTTATATCTGTTCATCACATTCTCGTAGAGCTTCTCCGTATCTATGGCATATCCATTGCCTTCTTCCACGTCTCCCCATTCTTTATAGTTGAAAGGAGTAAACCGGAATGCTAACCCTTCCTGAACAAAGTAGTCATCAAACTTCAGTTTACTGGAGTTGCCTACCGAGATAGCCATGTACAGGGGACGTTCCCAGTTACAGTTAGCCAGGATCTCGAGCATGAGTAAGTCCACTTTAGTCAACAGACGTATATTTTTTAGAGAAATAGACAGTTTATCCGGTATTGCATCTCTTAGTTCTTCCCCTTTTAAATGACGAATGGCTTCAGGCAACATCATTCCAGAACGGAGTACTGCATCCTTATCAATATAAATATTTATTGTATCGGTAGGTATCACATGGAATTCCTGTTTCTCTGCGAACACCCAATATTTCAGGATATTCTTTATTTCATACGGATCATTTCCAAAACTATCACGGGCTTCTTCGGGATGTTTCTGATACAATGCTTCTATCTGTTTCTTCAATTCCGGACGAACAGCCACATATTCGTTCTTCCCTTCCTGGTATTGATTTTGATCCCAACTGATCGGCAGTCCGGGAGCATCGTACAGAGGACATTGTTGCTGATAAATGTACCAGTCGGTCTGCGCATAACTTAAATTGCAGATACGTACATCTCTGCGTACTTCTTCCGTATCCTGATTATACCACAAGGGGAACGTATCATTATCCCCGTTACAGAATATGATCGGATTTCCTTTGTCGGGAAGTGTCATCAGATAATTAGCACCAAAGTCACGACAGGTATACCGGTTGCTTCGATCGTGGTCATCCCAAGTCTGGCTTGCCATTTGTATGGGGACAAACAGGCAAAGCAGCATAAGTAAGCCGACTGGGAGGATTTTTGCCTGTTTCCTGCGAAGCATGTCACAGCATCCGGCGGCTCCCATTCCAATCCAGATAGCGAACGCATAAAACGAACCTGCATACGCATAATCCCGTTCACGGGGTTGTCCGGGAGTCTGATTCAGATAGAGCACAATAGCCAATCCCGTCATAAAGAAAAGGAAAAATAAGACACTGAATTGCTGCTTGCCTTTTTTTCCACGTGTCCATTGCCAATAGATACCGAGTAATCCTAATAATAATGGTAAGCCATAGAACACATTGTGACCTTTGTTCTCACGCAAAGATTCCGGCAAAAGTTTTTGATCCCCCAGTCGCAGATTATCAAGCCAGGAAATTCCTGTAATCCAGTTACCATGTTCCGGTTCACCGCTTCCTTGAATATCATTCTGTCGTCCGACAAAATTCCATAAGAAATAGCGCCAGTACATGTAATTGAGTTGGTATGTGATAAAATAAGTCAGGTTCTCTTTTTGTGTGGGTACATCATTCGTGCTTCCCGACCATCCTTTATAAGAAGCAGCCAAACGATCATTCCACATTCGCGGAAACAACATATTTTGAGTGTAGCACACGTCTTCCTTATAGCGAATAATTTTATACTTGCCTTCTTTCTTATCCGGCCGATAGATGGCACTACCTTTTTCTGTCTTTACCTTGTAATAGTCTCCTTCGGGCACATACTCCGGTTCGGACGCATAGGTTCTCCCATAAAGTAAAGGAGCACTTTCATACTGTTCGCGATTCAGGTAGCTTTTGAGTGTGAAAATAGTATCCGGTGCATTCTCATTGAGCGGCGTATTAGCCTTGGCACGAATGAGTATGACCGCATAGGTGGTATATCCTATGGTGAGCATGAGTAAACACCACAAACCGGTATTCACGATGCGTTTTCTGAACCGATAAATGGCTCCTATCAGTAAAAACAGGACCAAACCCAGAAAGACGATCAATCCTGACTGGAAGGGTAATCCCATCACATTGACAAAGAATAATTCGAACCATCCTCCTACATCAGCCATTCCGGGTATATAAACAAAAAGAATCAATACAATAAGAATACCGGATAATGCAATGGCCCCGATAACTCCCTTGAGTGATAGAGTCTGATATTTTTGGTAATAGAACACTAATACAATGGCAGGAATACAAAGCAGATTGAGTAAATGTACTCCAATCGAAAGACCTATAATATAGGCTATCAGGATAATCCAACGGTCGCCGGACACAGAATCCGATTCATCCTGCCAGCGAAGAATCATCCAAAATACCAAGGCTGTGAGGAAAGAAGAGAAAGCATATACCTCCCCCTCTACCGCACTAAACCAGAATGTATCACTGAAAGTATAAGCTAAAGCTCCCACAAAACCTGCTCCCAGAATGATAATAACATCCATAACAGATAATTTCCGTTCATCGCCCACAAGCAAGGCTCTCACTAATCGGGTAATACTCCAGAAAAGAAACAAGATACAACCGGCACTCAATAGTGCATTTAAAAAGTTGACCATTCCCGACACTTGCGAAGCATCGGAAGCAAACTGGGTAAACAGGTTGCCGACAAGCATATAGAAAGGTGCTCCCGGCGGATGCCCTACCTGTAATTTTTCAGCACAAGAAATAAATTCGGGACAATCCCAGAAACTTGCGGTTGGTTCGATGGTCATCCCATACACAAATGCTGCTATCAGAAAGACCAGCCACCCACCGAAATCATTCCATCTTTTAAATAATAAGTTGCTCATTGTTCTGTACTTTTTTATTTGCAAAGTTACAGGACATACTGCTAAAACAGGCATTTTTTACCGGACGGATACGGACGGTCGTCAATGATAATATGTTGATAATCAATAATAATAAAAGTGAAGAGATAGACAAAAACAGACAGAGGATAAATTAGGTACAAATTAATAATGGCATAGTAAAGTAAATGGCATAAAAATGACAATGTATCAAATATGAAAAAACTATTGGGATATTAGGAAAAACAAGTGCCACTCTTGTTTTTTGCTATTTAATTTCGTATCTTTAATGACTTTCATTCTTCTAAAGACAGATAATCATATTACAGAATGACAAATATCACCTTATAAAGTGACATTTGTCACCCTATAGGATGCCCATCGTCCCGTTATAACGGGACAACTACCCGACTGCATAAAAGATTACTAATTTCTGTACCAAAAAACATTAATCTCTGCAACGAAAAGCCTTAAATGTAGTAAGGAGATAATGAATCATTACCAGATAATAATTAATTTCTTGCACAAAATGAAAGATCCCCCAATGATTTCACAATATCTTCCAGTGACTCTTTAGAATTAGCCAACATCAGTTTCTCCGTTTTTATTCTGGAGATTCTCCGGGTCAGCGTCTCTGTAGTCAGTTTCATTAAATCAGCAAAGCAAGCAGGTTGGACTCCCTCCCGCAGAAAAGCACATACCCTTAAATCCTCTTCTGTGAGCTTCGGACCTATTTCTTTCAATTTAGATACAAGTCCATAGACGTTTTCCTGAAGTCGCAGTAACTCTGTCCAGTCTTTCTCGGAGAAAGAAGGGATTTTAGAAGACAAAACATTCCGTTCCTTAAACTGCCGTACTTTTGAGACAACCGGAGAACTTTCATAGATATGTAGTTGAAGAGACTGATACTTCTCTTCGAGATGGTTACATTGCAAAATCAGCTTATCCGATTCAACATCTTTTTTCAGTATTTCTTCTTTGAAAAGATCCAATTGGGAAAGTGCGTGCCGATTTTTCTTCCAGAGTAGCCCAAGTAACAAAGACATCACACCAAACATTCCTAAAGCAGAAGAAAGAATTACTGAAGAATCGCTTTTACCGTCATTCAACATCAACTGACTGGCGTATGCCTTTCTCTCCATTTCCAGTGCTTCATCAAAGTTACCGTATTTCTGATAATAAAGACTACATCGTTTGCAGATTTTTGCCAGATAATCGTATTCCTCTGTTTCTTTTGCGAGCCTAATGGCTTCCATGAAGTGAATTTCAGCCTCCTTTTTCTGTTCCAAATCACTTTCTACACAAGCGAGATAATAATATACTTTAGATTTTTGATATTCATCACCGTGTTTCTCATAATAAGATGCCGCCTGCCTGATTTGCTTATCAGAAGAATGAGGAATACTTTTGTCCTCGTTGAGTTGGGTACACAATAAATTATACTCTGCCAGTTGAGCCTCATTCATTTGGCTTGACTGAATAGTCTCAAGAATAATGGATGCTGTATCCGGGTCCTGTGCCATGAGTTGTGCGGCTTTGTCTAACCCTTGCTTCACACTCGTTCCTTCCGGATGTCCTTTTCCGGGTCTTCCTGCGGTGACTCGTAAAAGTTGCCGAG
>OHAQ01003681.1_pt1 | contig 10198 bp, 10 predicted proteins | sample 1577111 | NCBI WGS metagenome assembly OHAQ01 (sample SAMEA3541549, study PRJEB24748) | human gut metagenome | biome: human gut; feature: human-associated habitat; material: faeces | place: China | collected 2012 | reverse complement strand
AGCCATCAGCCCGGAACAGGTCAGCCAGATTTCCGGCTACCTCGACACTTGGGAGGATGTATCCTTTGATGACAAGCGGCGTGTGGTGGATTTGATGATTACCACCATAGCCGCCACAAGCGATAGTTTGAATATCACATGGAAAATCTGACGGGCGGTACACCTCCCGTCAGATACCTACCCTGTGTAGTCCCTTGTAAACTGTACTTTTTCGCCGTTGAAGTAAATTTCTCCGGAGGTAACCTTCCCCGGGGGATCGGGAATCAGACGCAGCATGGCAAGTCCGGCTGTGGTTTTTCCGGCGCCGGTTTCTCCGACTAGACCGAGAGTCTTTCCGCGCTCAAGCTGAAGATCCAACCCGTTGAGCGCCTTGACGACGCCGGTTTCCGTCTTGAACTCAACGCGAAGATCTTTGATTTCTATGATATATTTATTCTCTTCCATGGGTGACTCCTTATCTCAGGCGGGGATCCATCGCATCGCGAAGACCGTCGCCCAGCAGGTTGAGGGAAAGGATCGTAATCATCATTGCGAGGCCGGGCAGGTAGGTGAGATAGCTATAATCCCGGATATAAGCACGACCGAAAGAAATCATAGCGCCCCACTCCGGTGCTGGCGCGGCAACGCCGAGACCAAGAAAGCTCAGTGCGGCGGCATTAGTGATGGAAGCTGCCGTGCGGATGGCCACCTGAACAACAACAGGGCTGAGAATGTTCGGAACAATGTCGCGAAGAATGATTGTGGCGTCTCTCGCGCCGATGGCGCGCGCAGCCTCTACATATTCCGCATCTTTCACGGTCAATACGGAGCCACGTACCACGCGGGCGAAGCTGGGGATCTGTGATACTGTTAGGGCGATGACCATGTTCTGTACGCTCGGACCGAGCGCCGCAACGATAACAATGGCCAACATCGTCATGGGCACTGCCATGATGATATCAATAATACGCATAAGCACATCGTCAAGACATCCGCCATAATAGCCTGAGATCGCGCCGATTACACCGCCGAGGAGCATACTCATAATGACGGAGGAAAAGCTGATCGATAGAGAATACCGTGCGCCATGAATCAAACGGGCGCACATATCACGACCGTAGGTGTCTGTGCCGAGAATATGTCCCGGGGTACCGATGGGCAACCCCCGTTCGGGAACATTCATTTTTACACAGAAGGTTTCATAATCATATAGTACGTCTGCAAAAATGGCCAGCAATACGATCACAATCAGAATAATCATGCCGATAACAGCCATTTTGTTCTTGCGAAAGCGCACCCAGACCTCTTCGAACTGACCGCGCGCGTGAACGGTTTGTGCAGGGTTTGAAGTCATTTTATTTGCCCTCCCTTCTTCCCTTAGGAATACTGGCTGCGGATACGCGGATCGACCAGCGCATAACACATATCAATGAACAGATTCAGCACCGAGCACGCAATGGTCAACAGAATCACGCATCCGAGAACCATGGGAGTATCGCGGTGGTTGATGGAATCAATCATCAGCCGGCCAAGTCCGGGCCAGCCGAAGATCTGCTCGACCAACACCGATCCGCCCATCAGCTGACCCATTTGTATTCCAACCACCGTAATGGTCGGGATCAAAGCATTGCTGAACGCATGCTTATAAATCGTTGCTTTCTTCGTGCAACCCTTGGCGCGTGCTGTACGAACATAATCTTGGCGGATCGTTTCCAGCATAGACGAACGAGTAGTTCGTGTGACAGTAGACATATTGGGGAAAACGAGACAGACAGCCGGCAAAATATAACTTGCAAAGGTTCCGTCATAAGATGGCGGTAGAAGATTGAGCTGAAGAGAAAAAATAATCATCAGCAATAATCCCAACCAAAATACCGGCATAGAGATGCCAATAAGGGAAAAGACCATAATGCCGCTGTCAAGCGGAGAATTCTGCTTTATGGACGCCCAAATTCCCAGCGGTACAGACAAAATAACGGTCAATATCAGCGAGACAACAGCGAGCTTCATAGTGTTTGGGAACTGAGAGAGCACCTCTGCAGTAACGGAGCGGCTTTTGATGTAAGAGGTGCCAAAGTCTCCCTTCAGGCAGTTAAAGATATAACGGCCATACTGAATCAACACAGGATCATTCAGCCCCATTTCTTCCCGTAGCTCATCGACCTGTTCCTGAGTGGCCAATTCTCCGAGAATCAGACGGGCGGGGTCACCGCTTGCTAACTGCATAATCATAAAAACCAAAAGAGTCACGCCAAGAATGACGGGGATCAACTGAAGGAGTCTCTTGGAAAAATATTTCAACATATATTTTCTCCTCTTTGCAGAGCTTGGAGCAGATGCGGTTGCTTCTCTACTATGCGGGGTGCCGCCCCATATAGGGGGGCAGCACCCCGCGGGAACATCAACGCGCGATTATTCTGTCCAGTGTATATTGGAAAAGTCGAAGTAACCGTGAGCGGTGAACTTCAGGCCGTCGAGGGCCTTGTTGTATGCGCGGAATGTAATGGGCTGATATAGCGACGGCTGCTGCGCAATCTCGTTGACACGGCGGACGCATTCGTGGATCAGCTCCAAACGAGCATCATCATCCACCGTCGTCTTGATCTTGGCAATCAGCTCATCGACCTTGGCGTCATTGCAGGCGCCCTTAACAGACTGGCGCTTGCTGGAATCGTAACGGACGATGTAGTTGAACGCATTGGACGGGGACCAGTAAGCCAAAGCAGCGGAATAATCGCCGGAGGCACGCAGGCTGGAGAAGGTTGCCGTGTCGCACTGAACGACTTCAACCTTGATGCCGATTTGAGAAAGATTATCCTGAATAATGGTGGCAACGCGGACAAGCTGCTCAGACCATGCGAGGATGGGGAGAGTCACGCTGCTTGGATCGCCGCCCCAAGCGTCCAAATACGCCTTGGCCTTGTCGAGGTCATAGGTGAACGCGCCATCCTCGCAGGAGCCCCAGTAGCCAAGGGCGATAGAGGTGCCGTTGGGGATTGCATAACCATCTAATGCACCAAGAACGATTGCCTCGCGGTCAATAGCATAAGCGATAGCATTGCGGAAGTTGATGTCGTTAAGTGGGGCAACATCATTATTGAAGGTCAGACAGTAGTTTTCAACGGAGGCAACTTCCTTCAACGTCAGGTTCGAATCCTGCTGAATACGGGAAATGTCCGCAGTCTCGACTTCGTACACGATGTCAACATCTCCGGTCTGAAGGGCGATCGTGCGGGAAGCCCCCTCGGGAATAACCTTCCAGGTCAACGTCTGGATGCCGGGCATATTGTCCTTGTCCCAATAATCATCAAAGCGCTCATAGGTGATGTAACTGCCATGAGACCAAGAGGTCATCTTGAACGGGCCGGTGCCGACAGGCTCGCTGGCGAAATCATGTCCGCTTTCGATCAGGTCGGATGGAAGGATGAACCAATATTTATAGGCCACATCATACATCAGGTTTGGATAGGGACCGTCGGTAACAAACTTCACGCTATACGGGTCAAGCGCCTCGACGGATACGATAGCATTGACATAGGGGGAGGAGCCGGGATACTGGCACATTAAATTATAGGTAGCAACCACGTCATCGGCGGTAAACTCTTTACCGTGATGGAACTTGACGCCCTTGCGCAGGTGGAAGACGTACTCGCTGTCGCTGATTACTTCAACCGACTCGGCGAGATCGGGGACAGCCTCCATGGTATCCGGATCAATTTTCATCAGGAAGCTGCTGGTGAGGTATGCGCTGTAAATGGGAGCCATTTCCTCGTTGTCCCACCAAGTCATACTGACGGGCTCGGCAGAAAAGGCAATCGTTGCTTTGGAAGGATCATGATTTGCAGGAGTAGATGTTCCACTCGAAGGATTTTTTTCTCCTCCATTTGAGCAGGCTGCCAAACTCATCACCATAATCAGTGAAAGCAGCAGGCTTAATAGCTTCTTCATTTTCGTTTTTCCTCACTTTCTTTTTCTGTTTAGATCACAGCATTCAGGCAGGTGATCCAGCTTGCGCTTTGGGATAAATAAATTGTACCATCAAAAAAATTTGTGCACAAATTTGCTGTGCTTATTGGTGTTACCTTTTGCAATAATAACTATATAAGCAAATAAAAGATGACAGGAGACGGCGATTGCCGCTCCTGTCCGCAATGAAAACACTTCCTTAGATAAAGCGCTGCTCCAGCAAACGTGTGTACTCAAGAGCAATCGGGTTCAATGCAACGCCACGCTGCGCGATCCAGCCCAGCTCCGCCTGAACGTCTGTCCCCCCAAGGGGGATCAAGCGACCGAAGAAACTGCCGGTATCATAAAAGGGAGACATATCGGCAGTCACATAATAGGCGTCGGTCGATGCAACTATCTCATTTACCACCGCGCGCGACGATGTCACCACCCGCGAGCTCGGATGAGAGATCTCAAGGCGGTCGAGAATATCCCCGTACGGACCGCCATCCATATAATCATGCTGAATCAGCGGGTAGCCATCCAGCATGTTGGCGGTAACATACTCTATGTCCTGATGGTACAGTGGGTGATTGGGGCCGACGCCGATCGCAAGTCCGACCGTTCCGACCTGCTGATAAATAAGACCGAGGGCGTTAAACTGTTGCTGCTCAATGCGCTTATAGCATGTCCACACGCGAACAAAGCCGATATCCGCCTGCCCGTTGGCAACTAAACTTTTTGCCTCGTTCGAATAATTTTCCAAATGCTTCATGTAAATACTGGAGGATTTATATTTCTGAAACAGCTCTACAAAAGCCTCACTGGCGACCTGGAAGCCGTCATTTGCCAAAACAAAGGAAAGTGAATCGTGCTGCCGCCCGTTAAAGAAAAGCGCGTCAACCTGGTGCAACTGTACCCATATAGGGGTTATGTAGCGGATAAAGGACTTCCCGTAAGGCGTTGGAAACACGCCGCGGCTGCTACGTACAAAAATTGGTTGCCCCAGTTCTCTTTCGAGATTCTGAATCGCAAGGGACAGCGCCGATTGCGAGATAAAAAGATTTGTCGCCGCCTTATTAATCGAACCGGTACGTTCGATCTCAAGCACATAGTTGATCTGATCCAGCGTCATATCCGTTCCTCCTTTGCATACAACTTATGTACATTTTGACCAACCAATATGCATCGCACCATGGGCGAGCTATCAGTTTGCACGATAATCGGCAAATGATTTTCTGATTAGCCATCTTGAGAATTGCTTGCTATACTTCACATAGCACATTTTACCCCTATTCGAAAACAAATTCAATGATAAGTTTTACACAGGAGGTTTTATATGGGACAAATGGATCGGCTGAAACCGATGAGTCGACTGGAGGAGATCAAGCTTGATAGCCTTCAGGATAGCTGGGTTATCATGTTTACATTCCTTGGGAAAGCGCTTTTGGAGGAAGGAGGCTTTCAGGGCGAAGTCGCGTTGCGCGAAGGCGTGCGCCGTTTCGGCCGCGACCGAGGATTGACAAACCAAAAGCGTCTGCTGGATAATAATATCAAGATCAATTTGGCAACTCTCTTTTGCGAGGGGCGCGACCGGCCGGGCGAATCGCGCTTTACTGCATATTATACATTTGAAGATGAAGAAGAGTACTCGGTCTGCACCCATATCTGCTCTTTTGCAGATGTATGGAAAAAGTACAACGCGAAGCACATTGGGCGTATTTATTGCGAGGAATTCCACATTGCCTGCTACGAAGCGTTTGGCTTTGGCGTAACAAAAGTCAATTTGGCTAGAAGCCTGACTCAGGACGGTGACGATCGCTGTATCTTCAACCATACCCTGCGGCCTGAAAATATGACCGAGGAGCAGCGCAAGCTCTGCTTTGCAAGGTTTGATCCTGATTATGTCCATCCGGAAAAGGAGATGCCGAAGCCTCAGGGCAAGAGCGGCTTCAACATGATGTGGATCAAGATGTATTATCACATTCTCTCCTGCGCGGTGGAGGAGATGGGCGACCTCGGACGGGTTATCGTCGGAAACGGATTGCGTGTCACAGCTCACGAGCAGGCCGTTGCCTTTTTGGAGGAAGCGGAGGCAACAGAACGCAGCGTGGATTGGCAGTATCTTGTTGACCATCTTCCGCTGAATTTGGATATTGACCAAGAGCCTCTGTGGGAGGAATACGATCAGTATGGCGCACGGGAGATGCTCAGAGAATGCTTTTATAAGCCGTTACTTAAGGAGGTAAACTTAGAATGAAACATTCTGTTTTAGTCTGTAACGATCATCAGCAAGATCAGTGGTCTGCGCTTTATCTTAAAATTGCGTGCCGGCTCGTCGATACCTACGCTCTGGACGGTAAAGCAATTGTCCGCGAGGGTGTCCGCCGGTATGCCTGCCGCATGGCGGAAGGACGACGCCAGGCGCTGCTTGCAGCGAACTGCAAGACGAATCTTGAAACCTTCTTTGCCGACGGCTTTGGCCTGCCCTGTGGCGAACGCACAGGCAAGGAGTGGATCCGCCACACGGAGCAGGAGATGTTTGTGACCGTCTGTACCTGTCCCTACGCACAGGCATGGGACGAACGCGAGGAAGTCGGTCGTATGTTCTGCGAGGAGTATTATCCTGCACTGGTCCATGCCGGCACAAGTGAAAAGGCGCAGATCAATCTGGGCTACACCATGCTCAATGGGCGCGACAACACATGCCGACTCTCGGTTTATCTGCGGCCAGCCAATGTTCCCCCCCTCAGCGTGCACAATGCTTCACAGCCTTTGACCTTGCGAACTCCGAAGCCCCTGTGACTCCTGCTTATCTGCCGGACTTCGAGGCGCAGAAGCGCTGGTTGTATAAAAGCTTCCTGTCTGCAGCTCAGGAGCGACTGGGGGCGGAATGTGCCGCAGCCGTGCAGGCGTGGGCACGGGAGTATTCGGCTGAGAATGATGACGCCGGATTTCTGAAAATGATGGAGGGATAAGCCATGCGTCCTTTGGTCGCGACGACTGGTGCACATATCTACACGAGTGAAGGCTATATGCAAAACCTGCTTTGGCAGGTTTATATGGACGGGGTCTACGATAATGGAGGCCTGCCATTTTTGGTCACAGACATCGACCAGCCCTCTGCCGCGCAACTTGCGCGGCAAGCCAACGGACTCTTTATATCTGGCGGTATGGATGTTTCTCCTTGTTGCTACGCGCAGGAACGCTCGGCACTGTGCGGACAGACGGACAGCAAAAGAGACGATTTAGAGATTACCCTCATCCGAGCATTTGTTGAACAGAGAAAACCCATTCTTGGCATTTGCCGGGGCTTTCAGATGCTTAACGTGTTCTTCGGTGGGACATTGCATCAGGACATTAAAGATGAGCTCGGCTACGATCACCCCTACGATTCAGTTCACACGGTCACTGCGGAACCCGGGTTGCTAATTGACCAGCTTTTCGGGCGTAGCTTTACGGTAAACAGTCTGCATCATCAGGCAGTCAAGGAGCTTGGATGCGGATTGATTCCGCTTGCGTATGCCGATAATGCTCCACTTGTGGAGGCATATTGCCATGAAACGCTGCCCATTGTTGCAGTGCAGTGGCACCCAGAGCGTATGACGGGGGTTCAGCGTATGTCCCCCGCAGGGCCGGATATGCGGCCATTCCTGGAGCATTTTATCTCCATGTGCAAACATCAGATGTAAATCAAAAAACAGCGTGAAATGGAGGAGCTGACATGAATTATTTTGCCCGAGCCAAGGAGCTTGCACCGGAAATGACGGTCATTCGCCGCCAAATCCATCAGAATGCCGAGACCGGCTTTGACCTGCCGAATACAGTGTCACTTGTTATGAGTAAGCTGCGCGAATACGGCTATGAGCCGAAACAGATTTGCGAGGGCGGCGTAGTTGCGACCGTCGGACCTGCCGGAAAGACTGTACTCCTTCGCGCGGATATGGATGCGCTCCCCATGCAGGAGGAGAGTGGCCTTCCGTTTGCCTGCATCAACGCTCTCAATGCCCATACCTGCGGGCATGATCTGCATACCGCAGCTCTCTTAGGCGCGGCAAAGATGCTCAAGGAATCGGAGTCGTCGCTCAAGGGCACTGTAAAGCTCGTTTTTCAGCCCGCCGAAGAGATACTGCGTGGCGCTGAACGCATGGTGCAAAGCGGAGTGCTGGAGAATCCAAATGTTGACATCGCGTTTGCGGCGCACGTTACACCGCGCTACGCTACCGGACAGATCGCGCTGCGCTCCGGTGTTGCTATGGCTGCCTGCTATGGGTTCCGCATTCATATTGAAGGCTTCTCAGCGCACGGCTGTTATCCGGAGCAAAGTATTTCGCCTATCAACATTGCCGCGCACATTTACCTCGCGTTACAGGAGCTGATTGCCCGCGAGACGGATCCGACTAAGACCGCCGTGCTGACAGTCGGCAGTCTGCATTCGGGAAATATGCCCAACACTATTCCGGGCGAAGCGGTCATGGAGGGAACGCTGCGTACCTTCGACCAGCCGCTTATTGACTTTTTGATTGAGCGTATGAACAATGTGGTAGAAAAGACTGCTGACGTCTTTCGTGGGAAAGCCCATATTGAAGTTCTTTGGAATGTTCCCGTCGTGTACAACGATCCCGCGCTGGTGGATGATGTCTGCCGGTACTATTCCGACCTTTTCCGGATAGACGCAAAGGAAGATGTGCTTATTGCGGGATCGGAGGACTTTGCATTCATCAGCCAAAAGGTGCCTGCCGTTGATCTCTATATTGGTGCAACACAAGAAGATCATCTTTCTTCGTATTACCCCGCGCATCACCCGAAGATTGTGTTTGACGAAGGCGTTCTTCCGTACAGCGCAGCGCTCAACGCTGAAGTTGCGGTGCGGTGGCTGGAGGAAAAATAATAGAGATCGGAGGATATAATATGCCTGTGCATCCGCTGACAAAGCTGATTCAAGAGGATATGGTGCCGTCCCTCGGCGTAACAGAGCCTGGCGCGATTGCGCTTGCCGCAGCAAAGGCCCGGACTTACATAGACGGCGAGATACGCTCTATCTGTGTGCGAATGAATTCTGGCATCTACAAAAATGCATTTACCTGCGGGATTCCCGGGACCGATCACTTTGGCGCAGCTTATGCCGCAGCTCTTGGCGTGCTCATCGGAGATCCTTCGCTCGGACTAGAGGTGCTTGCCGGCGTTACACCGGAGGCTGAGCGGCAGGCAGAGCAGATGATTAAGGATGGCCAAGTTCATCTTGAAATGACAGGGATTGACCCGGATATCTTTATTGAAGTCCATATATCGACTGAGCAAGGAGAAGCTACGGCTACGATACGGCATACGCATACCAACATTGTTTCTGTTGTTTGCAATGGAAAGAACATGGAGCAGGGAGGCTCTGCTGAACAGAGAACAACAGCAGAAGTGGTGCCGATCCACTGTTTTTCTCTGCGTGAGCTTTTGAACTATGCTCGCGCGGTTCCTCTAGAGGAGATTACCTTCCTGCGTAATGCTTTTTCATTGAACCTTACGTTGCTTGATGCCGGCTTGCAAGATGCCCGCACGGTTGTTCTGCACAGATTTTATTCGCTCAATGGGGATTGCCTGTTTTCAGGTGATGCTCTGCATACCGCACAGCTTCTTTGTTCCGGCGCAATCGAAGCACGTGTTCTCGGCATTCCAGCTCCGGCAATGAGCGTTACTGGATCCGGTTCGCATGGCATCATTGCGCTCATGCCCCTGTACGCAATTGCGCGGTGTGAAAAGGTGGAAGAAGAGACGCTTTTGCGTGCCAGTGCACTAAGCGTTTTGGTCACGCAGTATATTAAGGAATACTCTGGCAAACTTTCGGCTCTTTGCGGCTGTGCAATCGCCGCAGGCAGCGGCGCTGCCTGCGGCGCAGTGTTCCTTCGCGGTGGAGACGAGGCTGCGATTGTCCGCGCCCTGAATAATATGTCGCTCGGCATCACAGGCATGATTTGTGACGGCGGGAATCACGGCTGTGCAATTAAAAGCATTGTTGCGGTGGACACCGCATTCCGTGCCGCGGATTTGGCCATGCATTCGGTCAATATCTCTTCCTGCCACGGAATTTGTGGTAGTACACCGGAGCAGACGATGCAAAACATAGGTCGTATTGCGGCGCCTGGTATGATTGGTACGGAGGAAGAGATTCTTCATATTTTTTGTGACAAATAATCAAGAATAAAAAAAAGAAAAGTCCCGTAACCCTTGGCTTAACAGTGATAAGGAACTAATTTACTTATCAACTGTTAGCTGACGGTTT
>OHAQ01003675.1_pt1 | contig 10218 bp, 6 predicted proteins | sample 1577111 | NCBI WGS metagenome assembly OHAQ01 (sample SAMEA3541549, study PRJEB24748) | human gut metagenome | biome: human gut; feature: human-associated habitat; material: faeces | place: China | collected 2012 | reverse complement strand
TTCTGATGATGCACCTTTAAGACCACGGGTGTTTAATCATGGAGGAGCTCGCCCAGCAGATGCACCCGAGCGAATTCCCGGCCCAGATCGAAAAGCTTCTCAACAGCGGCAAGGCCGCCCAAGCGCTCGAGCTCGCCGACCTCGGCATCCGCAAGAACGAACGCAGCCCGCAGCTGCGCTTCATGAAGGCCGTGGCGCTCGAAAATCTCACCAGGTCCGAAGAGGCCGTGCGCGAGCTCAAGCAGCTCATCATCGACTATCCCGAAATCCCCGAGCCCTACAACAACCTCGCCGTGATCGAGGCGGGTCTCGGCAACCTCGAGGAAGCCGTCGCGCACCTCAAGCAGGCCCTGCGCATCAACCCCGACTTCGCGCTTGCGCGCAAGAACCTCGGCGACGTGTATCTCGCGCTCGCCCGCGAGGCCTATGAACAGGCCGTCGTGAAGCTTCCGAACAACCACGTCCTCGAGCGCCGCCTCAACACGCTCAAGAGCCTCGAGACCGCCCGCTGAGCCGGGCTGCGTGCAACCCAAAACCAAGACAGACAAAAAATATTATGAAAATCCGCTCCCGTATCCTTCTTCCGCTCGCGCCCGCCCTTCTGGGCCTTCCCGGCGTCGTCCTCGCCGCCTCGCCCGCCCGCGACCCGCGCGTCGAGATCGTCACCGACATGGGCACGATCGTCGTACAGCTCGCCCCGTCGCGCGCGCCCCGCACGGTCGAGAACTTCCTGCGCTACGTCCGCGAGGGCCACTACGCGGGCACGGTCTTTCACCGCGTGATCCAGGGCTTCATGATCCAGGGCGGCGGCTTCACCGCCGAGATGCAGCAGAAGCCCGTGCATGATCCGATTCCGCTCGAGGCACGCGGCGGCCTGCCCAACGACAGGTACACGATCGCCATGGCCCGCACCTCCTACCCGCACTCTGCGACCTCGCAGTTTTTCATCAACGTTGCGGACAACGGCTTCCTCAACGCCTCCCAGGCCGCCGACGGCCAGGGCTACTGCGTCTTCGGCCGCGTCGTCAAGGGCCAGGACGTGGTCGACAAAATCGCCGAGGTCCGCACGGGCGTCAAGGCCGGCATGCGCGACGTGCCCGTCAAGCCCGTGACGATCGTCTCCGCGCGCATGCTCTGAGACACGGAGAACGAGCCTCTCGCACAGCCCTGCTTTGTGCGTCATCTGCTCCTGTTGCTGTTACGATCTCACACATTTTGATCTTTTCTTCTGTGGTAAGGAAGCAGGTTTCAATGATCACTTTGAGGATTTTATCCCCGCATGCAGCTTTCAGAGTACGGATCTCATTTTCAATCAGATCATATTTTTTATCTTTTAACCAGCCGATGTTGATCACCATGTCAATTTCTGATGCACCATTTGCAAGAGCATCTTTTGTCTCAAACTCTTTCGTGGCTGTCGTCATATTTCCATTCGGGAAACCGATGACTGTGCACACTGCCATTTTTCCATCCATATATTCTGCTGCCTGTTTCACATAACACGGAGGAATACATACTGATGCTGTTCCGTATTTCATTGCATCATCACAGATTTGTCTGATTTCTTCCCATGTGGAAGGCTGGAGAAGAAGTGTATGATCTACATGTTTTAAAATTTCCTTTATTTCCATTTTGCCTGTCCTCTTTTCTTTTATTCACTGACTGTCAGCGTCACAAACTGGCAATTCTCTGCCTGTGACGCTGACGCAATCCTGTCTGACTGTTCTGGTATGTCAGCAGGTTCTTGCAGATTCTTATTTCGCCTGGTCTTCTCTGATCAGCTTTCTTATCGCTTCCACAGCTACCTGGATTGCCATATCTGTATTGTGTACAACCGGATTTTCCAGACCAAGTTTCTCTCTTTCCTGATTTGCTACTACAAGGAAACAGGAACCTGCTCTTACACGGAGTTTTCCAGCTACGATAAAGAGTGCTGCGGATTCCATCTCAGAAGCAAGGCATCCCATCTTTTTCCATGCTTCCCATTTGTTGATCAGTTCATAACTGGGCATGCGGAGTATCTCACCGGCAATGGCAACGAGCATTTCCGCACCGTTGTTGATAACGATGTCCTTAATGTGGAACTCGAAGTTATTGACAGCACCGTATATTTTGGGGTCGGCAGAGAAAGAATACTGCGTTTTGGCTATGCAGACGGGATAATGTGCAATACCCATTTCTTCGATAAGCTTCATCATCTTGCGTGAAGCGCTGCTGTAGGTCACTACACTTGCGCCATAAAGGTTGCATGCCACTTTCTCTATCTTCTGCTGTACGGTATCGTTTTCCCCGTAAGTATATTGCAACGGGGCGGATGGCTTCTTTTCGATTGTTTCCACAACGAGGTTAGCCAAATCCACCGCACCTTCCCCACCCTCGGCAAAGGCATTGTTAATGGCGAAGCCCACTTTCAAGTCTTCTTCGCAATGACGGCGGATAGCTTCTACTTCTTCGTCCGTATCACTGGCAAAACGGTTGAAGGCAACCACAACGGTCTGCCCGAAATAGCGCAGGTTACGGATGTGTTTGTCAAGATTGCCGAAGCCTTCCTTCAGTCCTTCCATGTTCGGCTCCTTAATGCGGTCGAGACTGACACCGCCGTGCATCTTCAATCCCTGTGCAGTGGCAACGATAACGGTCAGTTTGGGTTGCAGACCGCTTTTGCGGCATTTGATATTATAGAACTTCTCCGCTCCCAAGTCCGCACCGAAGCCGGCTTCCGTCACTACGTAATCGCCGAAGGTCATAGCCATTTTGGTAGCGAGAATGGAGTTGCAGCCATGCGCTATATTTGCGAACGGACCGCCATGCACAAAAGCGGCTGTTCCTTCGGTGGTCTGTACCAGGTTGGGATGGATGGCATCTTTCAGCAGTACGGTGACGGCGCCCGCCACACCTAAATCTTTCACTGTAAACGGCTTGCCCTCATAGTCAAAACCGAGTATGATATTCTCGATGCGTCTGCGGAGGTCTTCCGTATCCTTTGCCAGACAGAGAATTGCCATAATCTCCGATGCAGGTGTAATGTCGAAACCGGACTCCAGGGTAACCCCGTTGGTACGTGGTCCAAGTCCGGTAACAATGCTGCGCAGGGAGCGGTCGTTCACATCGAGCACACGCCGCCAGATGATTTCTTTCAGGCCGAATCCGTCCGCCTGATGCTGGTAGATATAGTTATCCAGCAAAGCGGAAATCATATTGTGAGCAGAGGTGATGGCATGGAAATCTCCTGTGAAATGTAAATTTATCTTCTCCATAGGAAGTACCTGCGCGTAGCCGCCGCCTGCCGCTCCGCCCTTCATGCCGAAGCACGGGCCCAGCGAGGGTTCGCGCAAGGCTACGATGGCTTTCTTGCCTATCTTGTTCAGTCCCAATGCCAGGCCGATAGAGACCGTGGTTTTACCAATGCCTGCCTTTGTGGCCGTAATGGCGGTTACCAGAATCAGGTTGCTCTGCTTTACCTTCTCCTCGTCAATCAGGTGTTCGGGAATCTTGGCAATGTAGCGGCCGTAGTTCTCTACTTCTTCACGGGGAATGCCGACACTTTCGGCAACCTGCTTTATTTTCTTTAGTTCAATGCTGCGTGCTATTTCGATATCCGATTTCATATAAGACACTTTTCTTGATAAAACAAACTTTCTTTTTTGGAAGTTGCAAAGATAATGCAAATATCCGAAAGTCGTGCCATATCGTCTCCAGTCTTGACGAAGTCGGTGCAAACCGTATTACAGCAGTATGATGCGTCGCTGCATAATATCCTTCAATTGCGCCTTCAACTGACGGGCGTTAATGGGTTTGGGCATATAGCCGTCGAAGCCGCTTTCCATTACCTTCTGTTCGTCCGAAGCGTAAGCAAAAGCCGTAATTGCGATAATAGGAACTTTTGTGGAATACTTGCGTATCTCTTTCGTCGCTTCATACCCGTCCATCACAGGCATATTAATATCCATCAGTATAATCTGCGGATTGTATTTCCGGAACATATCCACCGCCTCCTGGCCATCCCAAGCATGCAATAACTGATACTCCCCGTTCAAGATGGATGCGAACAGTTTGTAATTACTGTCATTATCCTCGGCTATGAGAATGGTTAATTTATCTTTCTCTACAGCTATCGGCTGTATGTCCGCCTCCTTTGCCCTTCCATCGTCCGCCATTGCCGGTTTATAAGGAAGGGTAAACCAGAATGTAGAGCCTTTTCCTTCTTCCGAAACCACTCCGATATTACCTTTCATATGCTCCACCAGGGTCTGGCAGATGGAAAGTCCCAGCCCGGTTCCCTGCTTGAAGTTATTCAATTTGACAAAGCGTCCGAAAATTCCCTGCAGCTTATCTTCCGGAATCCCGCAACCGGTGTCACTTACATAGAAATAGATTTCCCGCCCGCGCAACTCGTAGCCAAAACGGATGCTTCCCTCGGAAGTGAACTTTATGGCATTCGTTATCAAATTGATGAGTATTTGCGACAGCCTGTTTTTTTCTGTATAGATAAAGCAGGACTCTTTCGCAGGATGGAAGCTGAACTGTACCTTATTTTTATCTATTCGGGGCGACAATGAATCGGTAAGTTCGTTCATTGTCCTGTTCAGGTCGATATTGGAATAGTGAAACTCCAAAGTACCGGCTTCAATCTTCGACAAATCCAGAATATCACTGATCAATTGCAGCAATAAAGCATTGTTGTTCTCAATAATGCTTACGTATTCCTGCCTGTCCTGCTCTTCATCGGCAGATGCCAATATGCCGGAAAAACCGACAATGGCATTGAGAGGCGTACGTATTTCATGGCTCATGTTGGCAAGGAAAGCCGATTTCAGACGGTTGGACTCTTCAGCCCGGTCTCTGGCTGTTGTCAGTTCCATTTCCATTTTCTTACGTTGGGTAATAACCAGCGATGAACCTACCAGAGTAAGCGGTTTCCCGTTTTCATCACGGGTCTCTATCGCAGCCTGCGCCTCCACCCACTCCATCCTGGGAACATGATTCTCTACGCTGATGACGCGATATTCCTCCTTTACCTTATCCGTACGCCCTTCCAGCAAGTCCTGGTAGGCTTGTTTCACACGCTCACGGTCTTCCTTGAATATTTTTGAGAAATACTCCGAATCGGGTACGGCCAGTTGCGATTCGTCCACCTTCCTACCCGTCACACCCAGCTCTATGGGCCTGTTTATGTCGCAAAGTATGGTTCTGTTCAGCAAATCCCATTTCCAGGGTACAATATTGGCAACATCCAACGCCATGGCAAGCTTCTTGTTGGTGGCACTCAGCTTCTGCTGCGCCTTGTGCAGTTCGGTGCTGTCCAGACAGAAAATATCGACCGTATTGCTTTGGTGAGTGCCTTTCAGCACTATATTGAAGAATGTGTCTATCCGCTTGAAGTAATACGGGAATGTGATGGCCTTATTCTCGTCCAATGACATCTTGATAAAATGCAGAAACTCCGGAGTGGATTCGGGAAATACCTCGCTTGCTTTCCTGCCGATTACGCTTTCCTCCAGCGAGAACATCTTTTCAAAGAGCGAATTGGTTTTCCGATATACCAAGTCCACAGGCATATCGTTTTCATCGAGAATCAATTCTTCCTGCATATAGAGTACGGGCATGTTGTTTATCAGGTTCTTATAAGAAATCATCACCTCCAATTCGTTCTGTTGCAACTTCTTCAGTTTCTCCAGGTGACTGAAACGGTATTGAAAAAACAAGGCAAGCAAGATGAAACATACAATGGCTCCTACAATGAAATAACCATATAACTCCCAGAATGTAGGCGGTTTGTTAAAAAACACGGTGCCGGCAGGACATAAGTCCAATGAAAGGCCTTTACGGAGCAAAACGCTGTAATTCAGCACAGGGGCCCCGTCGGCAGGCAGATAGAACGGGATGTCGGACGCCTTGCTGCCGGACAGTACCAATGACAGGTAGTTTACAACATTCCGGTTGTACCGGTCTTGATCGAAGACATAACCGCCCAGCATGCCCCCTGCGGTATCCTTAACCGTAACCATGCCTATTGTGAACAAAGGAACGGGAGCCGTTGCAATCAGTTGGTGAAAATTAGTCACCAAAGAGGTGTTGCCGGCAAACGAGCGTTTGTAAATCCAGGACGAGAAAAGAATCCCCGTGGTCTGAGGGTCGATTGTATAAAGCGTATCCAACAGTTCATTGGCAGAAAGCTGCTGCGGAGACAGGAACCGGTAGTTCACTTCCGGATAATTCTTCTTCAATTCCTGGCGGATAAGCCAATCGTTGGTTTGATTGCTTTGCCGCCCGTCTCCAATAAAGATGAAGTTTTTAATCTTCGGAGTCATCCGGCAAACCAGATTTATATTTTCCTTAATATAAAAGTCGGAATACAAAAAGGTCAGATTATAGGGCTTGGCCAAATCGGCAAGGGGAATCCTTTCCGCCACGTCAATAGGATACTTCCTGACATACGCTTCGGTAGGCCCTACGTAATCGGCTTCGGCACACAATACAATCGGAACGTCGCCCCACATCCTTTTAAAATCATCACGCAATACCATAGCGGGACTTCCCAACAGCAACAGCACGCTCGGCGGATTCTTTTCGTACTTACCGGAAAGCATCTTCCGGAACTGCTCCAGGATAGAGTCGTTGTCCACCAGCAACATGTCCATATGCTCGGTATAGAGAGTCATATAGGGAATGTCCTGTACATAACCCGTAACTGCGGATATTATCCTGGAACTCCAGGGAGCTGCTTCCGTATACGAGTTAATAATCAGTATATTACTGTAAGAGTCTGAAAGGCTCTTCTGTGCCATAGCTTGATTTGTAAAAAAGAGAAAAAAGAAAAAACAGCAAAACAGTTCTATCGCACGGGTACGGAATGTACCTTTTTTACCTTGTTTATGCATTAAAACAACTATTATGGTAAATTATAAATGTATATCGCGATAAAAGTAGTAATAAAAAACGGTAATTGCAAAAGGCCATGGCATATTAATCCTCTCAGACTCAAAGATTTTCCTTTATTTTTACTTGAACCGCGACGTATCCACTCCTTCCCTCTTCTTTTCCTTATAACCGCCGAACTTGTATGTGAACGATACGCCCAACTCGCGGAAACAAGAGTAATGGTTGGTTACATTCTGCGTCTGGAAGCGGATGCGCGGAGAGATTTGCCCGGTCTCGAATATATCGTTGCAATACAGATTCAGGATAGCCTTTCCCTTGGCAAAGCCATAGCGCAAGGCGGCATTTACATTGCCGGAAACAGGCAGGTCGTAAATTCCCTGAATCGCTTTGCTGTGCACAAACCCGGTGACGGTCAGCTTCAGGTCGGGCTTGGTGGAAAGGGTGAAGGTGTTGTTCATTTGGGCGATGCCGTAACACTGTTTGCGGTCGAAGGGGATATCCCAAAAGTCGCTGTCTTTCTCGCGATGCCAGATGCCGATAAAGGTCAGGCGGGAATTCAACCAGTTCTTTACCTTAAAAGGCACTGATGCCTGTATGCCAAACTGTTGACGGTAGTCAAAGTTCAGGTATTTATAGATTTCAACCAGCCGTTGCGAGGACTGGTAAAGCGTCTGTACCGAGTAGTCCTTGGTGTGGCTGAACCAGGTGCTGAAGATGTACTTGCTCTTTAAGATATAGTTCATTTGAAACTCATAGCTTTGCGCAGGTTTCAGCAGAGGGTTGCCGTGAATCTCGGAATATCCGCCGCCGATATAAGAAACGGCATCCTGCACGGCCCAATAGTCGGGATAGTGCTTATCGCTGCTCAGCGCAAGTTGCAGGATATGTCCGGGGGCAGGCATATAGTTCAGGTTGACGGTGGGATACCAATCCCACTGGTTCCAAACGGGCGTTTTATAACGCTCCACAGCCAGCGAGGCATCCAGCGAGAGTTTATCGCCGAAACTCTTGCTGAAACCTGCATAGATGTTCAGCGTTTCTTCCCGTTTGCGGGATTTCATATTAGTGAAGTTACCGGCGGAATTATCACCGGCTGCCAACGAAGTTGTATTTTCATCTCCCAACTGTTCGCCGGTCTCCGGGTCGTAGTAATATTGGTAACTGTTGTCGATGCCGGTGGTATAGACAATACCGTAATTCAGTCCCCAGCCCTTGCCCAGGCTGTGTTCCTGCGCCAGAAACATTTTCCAGCGGTTAATGCGCTGGCAGTCCTGTGTAAAGAAGTCAAGCTCGTCGTTTTCCAGCAGGCGGCTGTTCAGCAACTGGTCGGACGGAGAACGGTAGTAAGTGAACTCCACACCGGCTTTCATGCCGAAAGGCGTGGAATAGTCCAGCCGGCCGTTGTGAAGCCAGTCGGTACTGTTGCTCAACGTGGCGGACTGCTGCGAACCGTTGATATTCATCCGGTTGTGAGACGTTGTATAGTTACCGTTATAAACAAAGCTCAACTGATGGTCTTTAGCGATAGTATAATCGGCTCCCACCCGGAAACTATGCGTATGCGAACGGCCGCGGCGTACCTCATCGGTTGCCATCGGGTACACCGAGCCATCCGCCAAAGCGTGCATAGCATCTTTGTCCGTCGTAGTGTAAGTACGGCCGTGTTTGTGCGAGTAAAGAAAATCCGTTGAGAATTTATTTCCGTTATATAACAGGCTGGCGCGCTCCTCAAAACCTTCGTAATGCTTCTGATTGTATTTGCCGTAGAGTTCGCCCTGCCAGGAAGAGGGACCGTCCGCGGTTTGCTTCAGTTGCACGTTGATAAGTGCGCCGCGCACCTGGTAGCGGGCGGGTGCGTTGTACATCACTTCGGCTTTTTCTATCCGGCTTGCGGGGATACTCCGCAACAGTGTGTAAAGCTGTTCGACGCTGAGGGTGGTCACTTTTCCGTTCAGAATGACGGTGACACCCTGCCCTGCCAGTTGCAAGCCGCCGTTCATCTCGGTTACGCCGGGAAGTTCCTTTACGGCATCGTAGGCATTGTCCACAGGCAGGTCGCGGATAAGCCGCGGCAAGTCATACACCAGTTTGCCTTGCGAAGCTTTGACTACGGGGCGTTCGCCGGTAATCATCACTTCGGGCAGGCTTTGGTAGATACTGTCCAGGCGGGCATCCGAGGTGATGATGCTGTCGGCGCTGAGGGTACGTTCTCCGCCGGTGATTTCCTGGGCGGAGATACCGGCACTAAAAAGGCTGATTACTGATAACAGATAAAATCGTTTCATACGTATTCGATGTTTTAATTTATTGTATTTGATGTTTTAATTCGTTTTCACACCGCAAAGTACGGCATTACCCGCCCGACTTTGTGTTATCGCCTGCTTACCAAGTGTTATCTACTGTTACCGGAAGTGTTATTTAGTCTTATCGCACGATACACCGCACACCATAACTCCTTATCTTTGCCTGCACAAATATCAAGGAACCACCATGAAACTGCCTTTGAAATACATTGCCATACTCGTTATCCTGTCTTTGGCGGGTATCTTCTCCTACCAGGCCTACTGGCTCGGCGGACTGTATCGCACCATGCGCAACGACCTGGAGCGCAACATCATAGAAGCCATGCGCATGAGCGACTATAACGAAATGATGATCCGTGTAGACAATCTGCGTACGGACAGTATCGACCACGGGGAAGTCAGCGTATCCGCCGGCTTCGAGAAGGACGACAAGGCAAGCCACACCTATGTGCGCAGCACCACTACCGTAGACCGCAACGGCCAGAAAGAAGAGACCTCCGCCCAGCAGGTCATTCATCAGAAGAGCGATACCCTTTCGATGGGTATCTCGGACAATTCCTCCGTACAGGCTATTGTCACCCGTGATGACATTGCCGCCCCGGACTCCGACGACGTACTTTTCATAGAACGGAACAAGGCTCAATGGCTGCATGCCGATTCAGCCCAAAAGAAGCTGGAAGCCGCCGTAAAAGACACCGGTAATCCGCCCCAGGCCGCACTGAGGGCAAACAGCGGGCTGGATGTGATTCTGCGCGACCAGAACAGCATGCTGGAACTCGCCACATATCTCCAGCGCGGCCTGCACTCCGGCCTGGATGTCATCTCCGACCCCGATGCCCTTGTATACGACAGCCTGCTCACCTTTCAGCTCAAAGACCGGGGCATCACGCTGCCCCACCGCCTGGAGCATATCTATACGAACGACAAGGCCTCTCCCCATACGTTTACAGACACGCTTGCCGTGGCGGGTACGCCCGGATACGTTCCAAGCCCCGAAGCCAAGCTATACGAGTACGCTTTCGACATCAGCACC
>OHAQ01003660.1_pt1 | contig 10247 bp, 9 predicted proteins | sample 1577111 | NCBI WGS metagenome assembly OHAQ01 (sample SAMEA3541549, study PRJEB24748) | human gut metagenome | biome: human gut; feature: human-associated habitat; material: faeces | place: China | collected 2012 | reverse complement strand
AAATAATCATTTGAAAATATTGTAACTATTCAGAGCCATGCGAAATGGAAGAAAATCGTGAATCATGCTTGCATGAATGAACGGTTTTCTGGAATTTCATATGGCGAGAAGCAACATCGAGATGCAGCGCAAGCGGAATCGAGATGGGGTTCTGAATAGTTACTATGAAATAAGAAAGTCATAAACTCCCGGCAGTGCCGGGAGTTTTTCCGTGCATAGGGAGAAGGAAAAGAGTGTGTCCCGGAAAAATTCATGATATACTGAAAAGAGAAAATTCAACTTTTGGAAGGTTCCCGGAATGTCTGTTTTGGAAGAGAGGTGATTTCCTTGAAACGTATGAAAAAGAGAAAAATCACTGTGTTAGCTGGAGTGATCCTTTGCGTGATTGCAGGATGTCTGGTAAAAAGAATGACGGCGGTGTATACACAGAAAGAAAATCCCATTGGTCCTGAGCGGGGTACGACAGATGTTTTCCTGACGGCAGCAGATTTCATCTCAGAAAAATCGGATCAGGAACTGCTGCAGGAAATCGAAACCTTTGATACGGACAAAGCCGAGATGATTTATCTTTATATCCCGGAAGACACCGGAGCCGGAATGTCCTTTGCGATCACGCGCGAGGATCATCCGGAGGAGATGGACGAAATTCTCTCGACCATTTACGGAGAAAAAATTTCCTGCCAGAAGCCAAAACAGGTATTCAACATGACAGAGAGGATTTTGTATGATTATAACTGGTATGTTCTGATCTACGATCATGAGATGAATCAGATGGCGCTTGTATTTCTGTATTCCGATGATGTGATTGTATACAATGGTCATGTACTTCAGACAACAGAAACGTATGATGAAAGCATTCGCCCGTGTATTTTAAAACTGAAAGAGGAGAATCAGGAAAAACTGAAAAGCGGAGAGGCAACACAAAGAAGGGTTACGATTCCATAGAAAAATAGAGAAAAGCGTGCCTGGAGAACAGACACGCTTTTTAACGTCATGCAGAATGAAAAAGTCTGATGAATATTTGGAAGTACGATTTTAATTTGCACAATTCCGCTCACACAGGAACGCCAGCCCTTTCAGCAGAAGGTTCGGGTCATAGATATGAGGATGTAAAACGAGCGGTTCGACGAAGCGTGCCGCGCCGCCGGTGAGGATGAGGGTGGCGGGGGAGCCGAGTTCGGCTTCGATGCGCTGGACCATTCCGTCGAGCATCGCGGCCATGCCGACGATGGTGCCGGAGAGAATGCATTCTTCGGTGTTTCTGCCAATGATGCGTTTCGGGATCTGGAGGTCGAGCCGCGGGAGCTGGGCGGTCCGCTCGGAGAGGGCGCCAAGTCCCATATCGAGTCCCGGTGCGATGGCGCCGCCGCAGAAGACGCTGTTTTCCCGGATGACATTGAAGGTCGTCGCTGTTCCAAGATCCACGGTGATGACCGGCAGCGGATAATGTGCGGCGGCCCAGGCTGCATCAACGAGGCGGTCGCGGCCTACTTTTTCCGGTTCCGGGATGGAAAATGTCATGCCGAGATCACTTTCGGATGTGACGAGCAGCGGTTCTGTGCCGAACAGATTACGGACACATTCCTGCAGAAGCGTCAGAACCGACGGAACAACGCTGGAAATGATGACGCCCCGAAAGTCGGACGGGGAAAGATTCTTGTCTTCAAAAAGCTGCTCGATCGCAGATTCATACTGGCTGGCAGACCAGGTGTGGTTGATGTCAATCCGGGCTGTGAATTCGAGGGAATACGCTTGCTGCGGTGCGATCCGGACGCCGCCGAGCGTAACGGTTGTGTTCCCGATATCAATGGCTAAAATCATAAAAATACCTCGCGATTATTTTAAAAGTAGAGTTCTTTTGTACTTTTATTATAAAGCCTTTTTGCATCAATGGCAAACAGGATTGGTTGTAATCTGTTTTTCTGTCTGCTATACTTAAAACTATCATAGGAAAAAAGCTGCTTCGAGGCAGCAGAACGGAGTTACAATGGAAAATCTTGACGGAAAATGTGTTGTACTTGGTGTGACAGGCGGAATTGCCGCCTATAAAATGGCAAATGTGGCGAGCGGTCTTCGGAAAGCCGGAGCAGACGTGCATGTCATCATGACCGAAAACGCGACGCAGTTCATCACCCCGCTGACGTTCGAGACGCTGACCAACAACCGCTGCGTGGTCGATACGTTTGCGCGTGATTTTAAATATGAGGTGACGCATATTTCGCTGGCAAAAGCGGCGGATCTGATTATGATTGCCCCGGCTACCGCCAATGTGATTGCAAAAATGGCACACGGCATTGCAGATGATATGCTGACAACGGTGGTGCTCGCAGCGAAGTGCAAAAAGCTGGTCTCTCCGGCGATGAATACGGCGATGCTGGAAAATCCGATTACGCAGGATAATCTGGCGACGCTGAAAAAATACGGTTTCGGCATCATCGAGCCGACCGTGGGAATGCTGGCGTGCAAGGACGTCGGAAAAGGAAAACTGCCGGACCCGGAGGTGCTGCTCGATTATATCGCGATGGAGCTTGCCCGCGAAAAGACGCTCGCTGGTGTGCGTGTCACCGTGACTGCAGGCCCGACGCAGGAATCCCTCGATCCGGTGCGGTATCTGACGAACCACAGCAGCGGCCGCATGGGATACGCGATAGCGCGGGAGGCGATGCTCCGCGGCGCGCAGGTGACGCTGATTTCCGGCCCGGTTTCATTAGCCCCGGTTCCAGGCGTTGCGATGCGACCGGTGACGACGGCGAAGGACATGCTGGAGGCGGTGCGGGAGACATTGCCGGAGACGGATATTCTGATTAAGGCGGCCGCGGTTGCTGATTACCGGCCTGTGACGGTGGCGGATCAGAAAATCAAAAAGAAGGACGGTGACATGAGCATTCCGCTGGAGCGCACCGACGATATTCTGGGATGGGTGGAAAAGAACCGTCATCCGGGGTTGTTTGTATGCGGCTTCTCGATGGAAACCGAGAACATGGTGGAAAACTCGCGTGCAAAGCTGGAGAAGAAGCATCTGGACATGATCGCGGCAAACAATTTGAAGACAGAGGGTGCCGGCTTCGGTGTGGCGACGAATGTGGTGACGCTGATCACGAAGGACGGCATCAAGGAGCTTCCGCTCATGGGAAAAGACGAAGTGGCGGGCTGCCTGTTGGATGAGATTGCGGCGCGGCGGTGATCATGTTGAAGAGTGACTTTTTTTCGTTTCCTGGTTGACGCGGGAAAAATGAATGCGTTATAATAAGCACAGGCGCAGCGGCGCACTTTACTTTTACGAAAACAACGAACGATAGGATGAATAAACGTGGAAACGGAAACAGGGGAAGGCTATGCAGAGCTTTCTTCCGTTTCTGTTTCGTTTTTTTAAGGAGAAATTCGGATATGATATTTGAAACACATGCACATTATGACGATGAGAAATTTGATGAAGACCGCGCAGAGCTGCTTTCCTCGATGCAGGAAAACGGAATCGGGCGTATCATCAATGTCTCGGCAAATCTGGAATCACTGGAAAATACAAGAAAACTGATGGAAGCGTATCCGTTCATCTACGGCGCGTTCGGCCTTCACCCGGATGAGGTGGGCGATCTGAACGAGGACGTGATGGCGCGGATGCTGGAACTCTGCCGCATGGAAAAGGCGGTCGCGGTCGGTGAGATTGGCCTTGACTATTACTGGGACAAGGAGAATCACGAGAAGCAGGAATACTGGTTCCGCCGTCAGATTGCGCTTGCTCGGGAAGAAAAACTTCCGATGATTATTCACAGCAGGGAGGCGGCGGCCGATACGCTCCGCGTCATGAAAGAGGAAAAATCGGAGGAGATCGGCGGCGTCATTCATTGTTTTTCCTACTCTGTGGAGATGGCAGAGGAATACCTGAAAATGGGATTTTATCTTGGCATTGGCGGCGTGGTGACGTTCAAAAATGCGAAGAAGATCAAAGAAGTGGTTCAGATGGCTCCGATGGAGCGCATTCTGCTGGAAACAGACAGTCCGTATCTGGCACCGGTTCCGTACCGGGGAAAACGAAATTCATCTCTGTATCTGCCGTACGTTGTGCAGGAGATCGCAGAACTCAAGGGAATTTCGGAAGAAGAAGTCATTGAGACGACAGAAAAAAATGCGGTCAGACTGTTTCGAGCAGAGGAATAGGAAGCGATACCAGAGGTGTTTCTTCTGTTTTATTTGTTCGGATCAATTCCGTCTGGCCGGACAAATTGAATAGGAGAAAGCGAAAATGGTTGATAAAACAATGATGGGCGACAAATGCGCCGAGCTGGTGCGCGCCGCGATGATCGGTGCGCTCGCAGTGACACTGGGAAACCCGACAGCCGTTTATGCAGCAGAAGAGGAAACGGCCGATCCGGGACAGATTGGAATTGAGATTGCAGGGGAAGCAGCCGTTGGGGCTGCTTCTTTTTGCGTGGAGGAAGATGCGGCGGAGGAGGCACCTGCGGAAGCGGAAGAGGTGACAGAACCGGAAGGTACGCAGAATGATGAGATGGAAGAGGAAAGTGGATCCGAGGGAAAAGAAGATGAGACAGTCCCGGAGGAACCGGAACCGCAGGAGCCTGACGGCGGAGAGAATGCAGGAATGACGGAACCGGGAAAAACGGGCGAGACAGAGCCAGAGGGGCCGGAAAATGCAGAACCGGGAGAGCCATAGCCGTGCCCTCGCCGACTACCCTCGCGCCGAAGCAGAGAACGTTGGCGTTGTTGTGCTCGCGGGTGAGCCGCGCCGAGAAACATTCCGAGCAGCATGCCGCGCGTATGCCCTTGAATTTGTTCGCCGCCAGCGACATTCCTACGCCCGTGCCGCAGATCAGTATGCCCAGATCAGCCTCGCCGCCGAGCACCTTTTCGCAAACCGCCGCCGCCGCGTTCGGGTAATCGCACTTCTCGCCTGCCGCGCAGCCCATGTCGATGCACTCTATGCCCTGCGCCTTTAAATGCTCTACCACCGCAAGCTTCAGCTCGGGCGCTGCGTGGTCGTTTCCAATAGCTATCTTCATATGTAAAAATCTCCTTTATCTGTGAGCTTTATCTTTCTCAGCTTTGGTTTCCTGCAAATATGCGGGCAGCAGCTCGTCCGCCGTCACCGCGAGCGCAGGGTCGGCTTCGTAAGCCATACAGAGCGACGAAGCTTTTTGCATACGCTCGGCAAAAGGCGCGCACTTCACCTCAGCCGCTTCGGCGAAATACTTCTGCTTCATCTCGGCGCAGCAGTCGCCCGTTATCAGCAAGCCCTCCGCCGCGAGCGACCTGAGCGCTTCGGCGAACTCTTCCTCGCCGGCTACCTTATCCGCCGCGATATTCACAACTTTCTCGCCGTCCGACTTGTAGATACCGAAATACACCACGCCGATACGCGCGCGCATCACCGCCGCTATCTTACCGCGGTACGCCGCGCTGCTCCAAGCCAGCTCCTCCAGCGTGGATATGCCCGCGCATTTCAGCTCTTTCTGCGTGCAGCCCATAACTATGCCCTTTACCGCCGCGACGCCTATGCGCAGACCCGTGTACGAGCCGGGGCCTTTCGCGCAGACCACGCCATCTAAGTCGGCTATCTCCAGCCCGCACTCGTTCAGCAGCTCTTTTGCCATCGGCAAAATTATCTGCGAGTGGGTGAGCTTTGTGTATATCGTCTTTTCCGCCAGCAGCGTTTGTCCGTCAGTCACCGCCGCCGAAGCTGTTTTTCCCGAGGTCTCAATCGCCAAGAGTTTCAAGGCCCTCGTCCCCTTTCATCTTCCAGCTGATGTTTATCTCGCGCGTATCGTCGTCCACGCGCTTGATGTCTATCTGCAAAATATCCTGCCCCAGCGTTTCAAGCGCCTCAGCTATGTTTTCCGACCACTCGGCAACTATCACCGAGTCGCCGTCCATATAATCGTAAAATCCCGTAGTTTCAAGATCCTCCGAGGAGGTTATGCGGTACATATCGAAGTGGTAAAGGCTCTTGCCCGCGCCGTGGTACTCGTTTACGAGCGCGAATGTCGGCGAAGTAACCTCGTCGCCCAGCCCCATTCCTATGGATATGCCGCGCGTCATAGTCGTCTTGCCCGCGCCAAGGTCGCCCGTATAGGCTATTATCTCGCCGCCGCCCAGCAGCGCGCCCAGCTTTTCGCCCAGCGCAATGGTCTGCTCAGCCGAGCGTGTAACGATCTTCATTTTTTACTCAGCCCCCTCCTGCTGCATGAAATACCAGTCGAGCAGCAGATCTACCATTCTGCCGTAAGATCTCTTGCCGTCCTCTACGCCGTTCAGCTTCAGCGAAGTTTCCATCGCTTTGTCAGATACCTCGGCTACGGTTTTTGAGTCTATCAGGCCCTTGTCGCTTTCCTGCACTTCCTGCCAGTAATCGACGTTGCCGTTCCAGTCGGCGCGAACGCCCTCCGCCAGCGAGCTGTAAAGCCTGTTTACAGTTTCCTCAGAGCAGTTGTCCTCGCACTTTGAGATGACGTATTTCAGCGCGCGTATGTAGCCGCTGTACCGGTACTCCACATTGCCGCTCTCATAGCAGGCGAGGAAGCCGATAAAGTTCGCCTCGTCCTCGCGGATAAAGCCTTTTGTGTGCGCCAATTCATGGCAAACGGTGTCAGGCAGGTTCAGCGGATACATCTCGTCGTTGTAATTAGCCTCCATCGTGAATGGGAAATATATCCCCATCAGATATTGCTGGCTCATGAAGAACGAATTTACAACAGCTTTCGGCTTCGGGTAATATCCGCTAAGCTGCGGGTAATCCTTAGCCAACCCCTGCACCGCCGAGCGCGCGGTCTTATCAAGGTCGGCGGTAAGCACGAATTTACCTTCCTTATCGCGCTGCACCTGCTCGGAAAGCGCGTTCGTTTCCGCCGCGAGGTGATCCGCGAGCTGTTCGAGCTGCGCGGGAGTGTACTTATCCTGCGGATAATCATACATCTCGGCAAAAGTCGGCGTATGGTAAAGCACGAAGCAGTTCAGCGTTTCGGTGAGAATTATGTACACGAATATCCACGCGTAGATATAGGCGTACACCCGCCCTATCTTGCGGCGGCTGTCGCGGCTCTTGCGCTTTGCTGTCAGCAGCACTATCAGCGCGATGAGCGAAAGCGGCACGCCGACCAGCGCTATGATAATAAGCACCTCGCCCAGCGAAAATGGCAGCAGGCTGGTCAGCCGCGCGAATACCGAGCTTATCTCGGGGAATATCTCGCGCATATACCACCCGCTGAACCGCGGGCTGAGGTACGCCGCAACGTTCATAGCTATGCAGAAAATTATCAGCGCTATTATAACGCTGCGCTGCCTTTTGCGGCGCGCAGCGTCAGCTATCATTCTGCCGGGTCCCATTTCGTTTTAGAAAAGACCCGAAATGTTGCCCTCGTTATCCACATCTATTGAGAAAGCTGCGGGCTTTTTGGGCAGACCGGGCATTGTCATGATGTCGCCGGTGTAAACTACTATAAATCCTGCGCCTGAAGAAAGCTTCATATCGCGCACGGTGATCTCAAAATTCTCAGGCTTGCCGAGCTTCTTGGGGTCGTCAGAAAGCGAATACTGGGTCTTTGCCACGCATATCGGCAGGTCGGTCTTGCCCAGCGCCTCTATTTCCCTCAGCGCCTTTTCAGCCTGCGCGGTGTAGATGACGCCATTTGCGCGGTAGATCTCTTTCGCTATCTTCTCTATCTTTTCCTTTACGGGCAGCGCGGTGTCGTAAAGCGGCTTGTAGTCAGCCTCACCCTTTTCGATAACGGCGCAAACTTTCTGCGCGAGGTCTGTTCCGCCCTCGCCGCCCTTGGCGAATATCTCAGCCAGCGAAAACTCAGCGCCCAGCTCGGTGCACACCTTTTCTACCAGCGCAAGCTCAGCTTCGGTATCGGTATGGAAGCGGTTTATTGCTACCACTACGGGCACGCCGAATTTGTGCAGGTTCTCTATATGGGTCTTTAGGTTCACAACGCCCTTTTCCAGCGCTTCGAGGTTCTCTTCGGTAAGCTTGTCCTTAGGCACGCCGCCATTGTATTTCAGCGCGCGGATAGTAGCTACCAGTACGGTGCAGCTAGGCTTTAAGCCAGCGTAGCGGCACTTTATGTCGAAGAATTTCTCTGCGCCGAGGTCAGAGCCGAAGCCCGCTTCGGTGATGGCGTAGTCGGCAAGCTTTAAGCAAAGCTTTGTCGCGCGAACAGAGTTGCAGCCGTGCGCGATGTTTGCGAACGGGCCGCCGTGCATGATGGCGGGGGTGTTCTCTAGGGTCTGTACGAGGTTGGGTTTCATAGCGTCTTTCAGCAGCGCAGCCATAGCTCCGCAGCCGCCCAGCTCCTTAGCGTATACAGGTTCGCCGTCGAGGTTGTAGGCAACGAGTATCTTCTCAAGGCGCGCCTTTAGGTCGGCGAGGTCGGAAGCCAGGCAGAGTATCGCCATAACTTCGGAAGCCACCGTGATCTGAAAGCCGTCCTCGCGGGGGATACCGTTTACCTTGCCGCCCAGACCGATTATAACGTTTCTGAGGGCGCGGTCGTTCATATCAAGGCATCTCTTAAAGAGTATCCTTCTCTGGTCTATTCTCAGCGGGTTGCCCTGCTGCATAGAGTTGTCTATCAGCGCGCAGAGCAGGTTGTTCGCCGCGGTGATGGCGTGCATATCGCCCGTAAAATGCAGGTTTATATCCTCCATAGGCACTACCTGAGCGTATCCGCCGCCCGCAGCGCCGCCCTTTATGCCGAATACGGGGCCGAGCGAGGGCTCGCGCAGCGCGAGTATCGCCTTTTTGCCTATCTTCGCCATCGACTCAGCCAGACCTACCGAGATGGTGGTCTTGCCCTCGCCCGCGGGGGTGGGGTTGATAGCGGTAACAAGTATCAGCTTGCCGTCGGGCTTATCCGCAAGCTTTGTGTACAGCTCTTCGGAAAGCTTAGCCTTGTAGTGTCCGTAAGGCTCGCCGACTTAATGAAACGTTTTGAAAAGACATATGACATTCGTATTGTCATTCAAAATAAAAGACTGGATGACTATAAATGCAGTGGAAAATGCCGTGTCTCGGATGGCGTTGATTTCATTTTGCAGGTGTTGCAGCGCAGTACGCGGTTTGCTTTTTCCCGGAATGACGATAATACGATTATCTATATAAAGTAAAATGTGTAACCTTAAATTAAAAACAAAAGAAGCCTATGGGATAAGAGAGAAAACAACATGAAAAAAGGCGATGAATGTGCGAGATTCACCGCCTTCCAACTAACACGTGTCTTAAAACAAGTATTAATCTTTAATATCACAAAGTTATGAATAAAATACCTTTGTCGGGATTTTGTCCTGCACTAAAATCGCGACATAAACATTTATTTAGGATTATGAGAATAACCTATATGTTCTTATTTGCAGCCATTTTCTGCTTGCATGCGGAGAATGCGATATCGCAAAAGATCACCCTGCAGGGTGATAATCTTTCACTGAAAGATTATTTGAATACTATTGAAAAGCAAACGGAATATCTTTTTATTTATGATGCCGGCGTCAATGTAAATAAGAAGATTTCCATGAATATGGTTAGTACATCCATAAAGGAAGTACTGGATAATATGTCTTCCCAGTTAGGATTGAGCTATTCTCAAAAAGGCTCTTACATTGTGTTGTCCAGCTATAAGGCGAAAGAAACTTCCGTTCCGGCCGTTGCCCAACAGAAAAAAACGATTACAGGTGTTGTCACGGATGATATGGGTGAACCGATTATCGGGGCCAATGTGATCGAGAAGGGTACTACGAATGGTATTATTACCGATATGGATGGTAAGTTCACGTTGGAGATTGCTCCGGGAGCGATTGTCCAGGTTTCTTATATCGGTTATAACACACAGGAAATAAAAGTGGGTAACCAGTCTACATTGGCGATTAAGCTGGTGGAAGATACACAGGCCCTGAGTGAAGTGGTGGTTGTCGGTTACGGCATCCAGCGTAAAGTGACTACTACCGGCGCTGTTTCAAAACTGGAAGGCGAAGACCTGAATAAAATGACAGTGGTCAATGCAACGAAAGCGTTACAGGGATTAAGTCCGGGTATCACGATCGTCGACCGTGGCGGTGCTCCGGGTAGCGATGATCCTGAAATCTATTTGCGTGGTGTCGGTACGACCGGTAATGCCAAACCGTTGGTTTTGGTCGATGGTATCGAAATGTCGCTGAGCCAGATTCCTTCTTCCGAGATCGAAAATATATCTGTATTGAAAGATGCAGCTTCCGCTTCTATTTACGGTTCCCGTGCTGCC
>OHAQ01003659.1_pt1 | contig 10248 bp, 8 predicted proteins | sample 1577111 | NCBI WGS metagenome assembly OHAQ01 (sample SAMEA3541549, study PRJEB24748) | human gut metagenome | biome: human gut; feature: human-associated habitat; material: faeces | place: China | collected 2012 | reverse complement strand
AGAGGGGAGAACGTTGACGGAAGCTGTACGTTTTGGATGTAAAGCGTCGGCTATTTCCGTAACAAGAGTAGGAGCACAGGCATCGGCCCCTTATAGAAATGAAGTGGATATCTTTGGTTAATTATTGATAAAATCTAAATAGCATGAAAAACGTAACATTATTATTGATCCGCTGGCGCTGACGATAAGTACGGGACCTGACAACGCTGCTGTTGACTTGGAAGTGATCCGTAAATTGACAGAGCAGAAAATCAAAACGATTATGGGCGTTTCTAATGTTTCTTTCGGACTGCCGTCACGTGATGCTGTCAACAGTACATTTTTCACTCTGGCAATGGAGGCGGGGCTTTCCTGCGCTATTATCAATCCGCAGAGTAAAGCGATGCTGGATGCTTACTATGCGTATAGAGCTTTAAAAGGATTGGACGGAGGCTGCAAGGCATATGTGAAGCGTTTTGCTGATTCCGTAAATAAAGTTCCGACAGCTGCTGTCAGTGAATATACACTGCATCTATTTCCTGATTTGCATTATCCACATATTCCACTTTATCTACGAACCATGCATTGCCGTAAGCATACGGGTTTTCGATAGGCACTGTCTGTCCTTGTCCGGCAGGAAAGATGAAATACTTCGTATTCAGCATGTTCAGGATGCGGAATTTGGAAGCATCCACGCTGTCCATTTCTCCGCCTGCGGTGGCAATAATCCGATAGGTGGCTTGCATTTCAGGAGAAATGTGCCGTTCGATCATCTCCTGATAACGACGCAACTTGGCAGCATGATATCCGCCCACACTCTTGTGCCAGTAGGAAGTATTATTCTCGTTGAATGCATCTCCGGAGAAATTCAGTACACGGTAGTTCGGATCAGTGTCCTGCAGGATGATTTCGTCAGCTTTCGTTTTTTTGAAAGTATCAACTTGGGTAGAACGTGGAACGAATTGATCATCGTGCAGATAGCGCTTGTTGACTCCCCACATATCGATCACGCAAAGAATGGCAATGCCTGCAATAATATAGGGTCTCTTTAATTTTCCACTATAGTAAAGCCACAACAGTGCACAACCAATTACGATAATAATAAAGCTACGCAGTGCATCGGCACTAACCATTGCAGCACGCATTTCCGCCATATTAGAGAGGATGCCGGACAACTCGTTTGCAGGAATCATTTGCTGATTGACCGCATTCTGTAGCATTTGTGCTTCCTTTGCAGGGATGAAAGTTGAGCTGAAAGCTCCGGGAATAATGGCTAATATCAAGGCTACGCCGGCAGTAAGTGCCAAGCTGACACCTATAAACTTCATCTTCTTCTTGAGTATCTCTGGTTCATCCAGAATCTTTTTCAGCGCAAAGATAGCTAGTAGTGGAATTGTAAATTCTGCAATAACGAGAATGGACGATACGGCACGGAACTTGCTATACATAGGTATATAGTCGATGAAGAAATCAGTCAGTGGCATGAAGTTCTTGCCCCATGAAAGAACAATGGAGAAGAATGTAGCTCCGACTAATGCCCATTTCAATGGACCTTTGACTATAAAACAACCCAAGATAAAGAGGAAGAGTACAAAAGCACCTACATATACAGGACCTGAGGTCATCGGCTGGTCACCAAAGTATTGGGGTAATTGCTGGTATAGTCCGGAATAGGTTGGATTGGCTTTTTCCATGGCTGTCTCATTCAGGATGAGAGGTACGGAGGCACCACCTTTAAAGTTAGGCACTAACAAGGTCCAGGTTTCGCCGATGCCATAGCTCCATTGAGTGATGTAGTCACGATCCAGTCCGCTACTGGTTTGTTTGGCTGCATCACCGGTTTCTACAAGCTCGCTTTTACCGCGCATGGTTTCTTTGCTGTACTGGTAAGTGTGATACAGGTTTGATAGATTGACGGATATGCCAATCAATGCAGCTACTACAAGCACACCGCTAGCTTTAAAGAATTGTGGCAAGGTCTTGTTGCGCCATGCATCTTCAAAATAGGCTCCTGCAATGAAGAGGATGACGAACAGGAAGTAATAACTCATCTGTACGTGGTTCGACAGAATCTGCAGGGCAATGAACAATGCTGTAACGATACCTCCTGCCAGATATTTACCCCGGTATGCCAGTACGATACCTGCTATCGTGGGCGGTATATACGCCAGTGTGATAAACTTCCAGATGTGTCCGGCAGATATCAGAATGAAGAAGTAGGACGAGAATGCCCACATTAATCCGCCTAACCCTGCCAGCCATGTAGGTATACCGAATGCACGCAGCAGGATGAAGAAGCCCAGCATCAGAATAAACGTCAGGTTGACATATGTGGGTAAAAATAGTCGGTACACTTTCTGCACCCATGTCAGCGGTTGAGTTGAATCGTAGCTGGGGGCTATCTGGTAAGTCGGCATACCACCGAATAAGGAGTTAGTCCAGCGCGTATACTCACCGGTTTCCTGGCGATACAAGCTTGCTTCTTGTCCGGCACCTGCACCGGCAGCCGTGTCATGTTGGAAAAGAATGCGGTCTTCTATATCCGCCGGAAAGAAGTAGGCGAACGAAAGTACTGCAAACGTAAGAATGACCAGGAGGTCAGGGAGGAGCTTTTTCATAAAAACGGGGTTTTTATGAAATTGACAATTGACAATTGACAATTAAGCTGCGCTGTCATTCTGCATAGCCATTGTCAATTGTCAATTGTCAATTTCGTTATTTTAATAGCGATAGTGTTCGGCTTTATACGGTCCGTCTACAGTTACACCGATATAGGCAGCTTGCTCGGGAGTCAGCTTCGTCAGCTTCACACCGATTTTCTCAAGGTGCAGACGTGCTACCTCTTCATCAAGGTGCTTAGGCAAACGGTAAACACCGGTTTCATACTTCTTGTTGAACAACTCAATCTGAGCTAATGTCTGGTTGGTGAATGAGTTACTCATAACGAATGACGGGTGACCGGTAGCACAACCCAGGTTCACCAGACGACCATCGGCTAATAGAATAATGCTGTGTCCGTCGGGGAAATAATAGCGGTCTACCTGTGGCTTGATATTCACACATTTGATGCCGGGGTAATGCTTAAGAGCATCCACTTGGATTTCATTGTCGAAGTGGCCGATATTGCAGACAATTGCCTGGTCTTTCATCTTCTCCATGTGATCGATGCGGATGATGTCGATATTGCCTGTTGTAGTAACAAAGATATTACCTTGTGTACAAGCCTCTTCCATAGTTACTACCTCGAAGCCTTCCATTGCAGCTTGCAGGGCGCAGATCGGGTCTACTTCCGTAACCAGTACACGGGCACCGTATGAACGCATGGAATGTGAACATCCCTTACCTACATCGCCATAACCGCAAACCACTACTACTTTACCGGCAATCATTACATCTGTGGCGCGTTTGATGCCATCGGCCAAAGATTCACGGCAACCATAAAGATTATCGAATTTAGACTTCGTCACTGAGTCGTTCACATTGAATGCCGGGAACAGCAATTTCCCTTCTTCCTGCATTTGATACAAACGGTGTACACCTGTCGTAGTTTCTTCTGAAACGCCACGCATTTCGGCAGCTACGCGATGCCAACGGGTAGGATCTGCAGCCAATACACACTTCAGGATAGCATTCAGTTCTATTTCATCTTCCGCATGGACTTCTTTATCCAGAATAGAGGCAGTGCTTTCCGCTTCGTACCCTACGTGTATCATCATGGTAGCGTCACCGCCATCGTCAACGATTACCGTAGGACCTTTGCCGCCGGGGAAGTTCAACGCCTGAAGCGTACACCACCAGTAATCAGCCAGTGTTTCACCTTTCCAGGCAAATACGGGAACACCACTTGCAGCGATAGCAGCAGCAGCATGGTCTTGAGTCGAATATATGTTACATGAGCACCAGCGTACTTCGGCGCCCAGTGCCACGAGGGTTTCAATCAGTACCGCTGTCTGGATGGTCATGTGCAGAGAACCCATGATACGAGCGCCTTTCAACGGTTTTGTTTCTCCATACTTTTCGCGAAGAGCCATAAGGCCGGGCATTTCTTGTTCTGCCAGATCGATTTCCTTGCGACCGAAGTCGGCAAGCGTAATGTCTGCCACCTTGTAGGGCAGAGTAGAGAATAATTCTTTAGACATATCTATCAATGATTTAAAATAAAAAGTGATGCAAAGATAGAACATTCTGATTAGTAGGACAAAAGCTATTGGTTTTTTTTAAATAAAAGCCTGCAATATGTGTTGATATAATTGAAAAGATATGCTATATTTGCTCCCCGAAAATGACACTCTACAACATATCTGCCTTGAAATGAGGGATTATAAAGATAAAACGAAAGAAGAACTGCTGGAGATAATCCGGGAACTGGAAGAACAGCTGGCAAGCCGCTCCCTGCTGACCGATCCTTGTCCGGATGAAGAGCCAGAACGCTTCCGTGAGAAATATGGCAAAGAAATACTGGAGGCTATCCCTGATATGTTGACGGTTTTTGATCGTAATCTGGACTACATAGAACTACTTTCTTCTCCTGATACCAATCACGTGGAAGGTCTGTCCGGTAAAGATAAGTCGCATCCTAACTTGAAGGATATAGTGCCGGAATCAGAATATCGTAAGATTCGTGCTAATATGGAAAAGGTGGTGCGTACCGGTTTCCCCAGTATAGGGGAGCATTCGTTACAGTTTGAAGGTGAGACGCATCATTACGAGAATCTGGTATGTCCATTGGGAGATAAATACTTGTTGTGTATGTGCCGGGACGTGACGAGTCGGGAAAATGCACAGCGTGAGTTAGCTGCTGCCCGTGTAAAAGCTGAAGAATCCGACCGCTTGAAATCGGCATTCCTTGCAAATATGAGTCATGAGATCCGCACGCCTCTGAATGCGATTGTAGGATTCTCAAGATTGGTTATTGATCCGGGGCATGATGGAGACAAGGATGATTACTGCAACATTATCGAGCAGAATTCGGAATTACTGTTGTGTCTGTTTAATGATATTCTGGACTTGTCTGCTATGGAGGCGGGTTCTTTGAGGTTTGTTAAGGAGAAAGTAAATGTGTATGCAGCCTGTCTTGAAGAATATGAAAGGCACCGGATGAAAGTTAATAAGGGTGTGAAACTGACGCTGGATGATGTTGACAAGAATCTATATGTTATCGGAGATAGGATGCGAATCATGCAGGTGCTGATGAACCTGTTAAGTAATGCAGTTAAATTTACTCCGTCCGGAGAGATTCATTTCGGTTATCAGCTTCGGGGAAATGTCGTACAATTCTATGTCAAAGATACGGGTATCGGTATTCCGGCCAATCGGGTGGCTAAGATATTTGAACGTTTCGGTAAGATTAATAACTTTGCGCAAGGGACCGGACTGGGATTGACTGTTTCTCGTATGCTGGTGGAACGGATGGGTGGACGTATTTGGGTACGTTCAGGAGAAGGAATAGGGACGACGTTCTACTTTACGCTGCCGATGACTTAAAGATATTATGAACCAAAGAACCTGCTCTCTTTCATACTTTAGAGAGCAGGTTCTTTGTTCTTTGAAGGGCTGCCAGAGATTAAGATCAGATGATTTCTATCCCCTGTTCCTTACAAAGCTGTAGCCCTACATCTTTCAGTTTGAATTTCTGTATCTTACCGCTGCCCGTCATAGGGAATTCGTCAATAAAGAATACATATTTCGGTATCTTGTAACGTGAAATTTTACCGGTACAGAAGTCACGTACATCTGATTCGTGTATATCCGCTCCTTCCTTCAATATAATGAAAGCACCTACTTCTTCGCCATATTTCTTCGATGGAATGCCTGCCACTTGCACATCCTTCACACCTTCCAGTTTGTAAAGGAACTCTTCAATCTCTCGCGGATAGATATTTTCGCCACCACGGATAATCATATCTTTGATGCGTCCGGTGATGCGGTAATTGCCGTCTTCATCTTTCACGCCAAGGTCACCGGAGTGAAGGAAACCGTTCTTGTCGATTACTTCGGCTGTGGCTTGCGGATTCTTATAGTAACCCTTCATGTTGTTATAGCCCCGGTTGCACATTTCGCCTTGCACGCCCACCGGACATTCTTCTCCGGTTTCGGGATCAATCACCATGACTTCTGTGTGTTCGAAATCGTGTCCTACGGTATTGCAACGAACATCAAACGGGGCGTCAATGCGTGAAGCTGTCATGCCCGGCGATGTTTCTGTCAGACCATACACACTCGTAACTTTCATATACATCTTTTCTTCCACCTGCTTCATCAATTCCACCGGACAGAGTGAGCCGGCCATGATGCCGGTGCGCAGGCTGGACATGTCGAACATATCGAACATCGGATGGTGCAACTCGGCAATGAACATCGTGGGTACACCGTACAGAGCCGTGCAACGTTCCTTATGTATAGAGGCGAGAACTACCAGTGGGTTGAAGCGTTCCACCATTACTTCCGTACAGCCATGTGTCAGACAGTTCATGGTGGCAAGTACTACACCGAAGCAGTGGAAGAGGGGAACACAAACGCATAACTTATCGTCGCTGGTGAACTTCATGTGTTCTCCTGTCAGATAGCCATTGTTAGCTATGTTATAGTGGGTGAGCATAACGCCTTTCGGGAATCCGGTGGTGCCGGATGTGTATTGCATATTCACTACATCATGGCAGGTTACCTGACTTTTTAGATTATTCAGACATTCGTCTTCCACATTGTTACCCAATAAGAGGATTTCGGCTGTATTGTACATACCGCGATGTTTCTCCTGGCCTACATAAACAACGTTGCGCATGTGCGGGAAACGTTGGCTCTTCAGATGTCCGCGTTCGCAGGTTTTCAGTTCCGGCAGCATGGTGTAAGTCATTTGCACGAAGTCGCTGTCTTTTTCACCATTTACAATGCAAAGGGTGTGCATATCTGAGTTTTCGCACAAATATTCCAGTTCTGCCTGTTTATAGTTGGTGTTTACGGTGACATAGACGGCACCTATTTTGGCGCAGGCATACAGGAGAGTAAGCCAGTCGGGTACATTAGCGGCCCATATACCCACATGGGTGCCGCGTTCCACTCCGATAGAAATTAGTCCTTTTGCCATGTCGTCTACCCGGCGGTTGAACTGGCTCCAGGTGAAGCGCAGGTTACGGTCAGAATAAACGATATATTCTTTGTCGGGCGTAGTTTCTGCCCAGTGCTCCAGCCATTGGCCGAGCGTTCTTTCGTATAACATGAAAATAGTGATTAGGTGTTTAGTGATAGGTGATTAGTACTGGGATAATTAGTGTCAGGTTAGTGATAGGCACAGTGCTTATCACTAACCACTGATCATTTGCCACTAAATGGGTGTATAGATTACTGCAAGAATTTTGGCTGCCTGTCCTTCATAAGCATGCACGTGGTGGGGAACGATGGAATCGTAATAGATGCTATCTCCTTCTTCAAGCAGATATGTATTTTTGCCGTAGCTTATTTCCATGATACCTTCCATAACCATTATAAACTCTTCACCTTCGTGAGAGGAGAGTACGAAATCACTATCTTCCGTAGCAGCTACGTCGATGATAAACGGCTCCATGTGGCGGTCCGCTTTCGACTTGGACAGGGAATGATATTCCATGTGCTTACGGCTCTGGATAGCATTATTGGAGAAGCTGATACTGTCTTTGGCTTCCGTCTTGCGGCAGATGGCCGGACCCGTTTCATCCTGATCGTCAAGGAAAGTTCCCAGGCGTACACCCAGAACACGCGCTATTTTGATAAGTGGAGCCAGTGATGGCAAGTCAATGTTATTTTCAATGCGTTCAATCTGTTCTACGGCTAAACCGGAACGTTCGGCCAATTGCTCAATGCTGATTGACTGGCTTTCACGGAGTGACTTTATCTTTTCTCCGACAATCTTGCTTGTATCCATAATTGATAATGTTTTTCGCCTATTAGGTTATAAATTGTATTGTTAAACTGCAAAAATAAAACAAACTTTTACTTGGTGCAACAATCCGTGCGGAAAAAAAGAAGCTTTTATTGATTTTATCAGTTTACGATTCTATTTACAAGACTACCTTCTATTTGCGGATTCGCCTGGAATACATACATTGAAAGATTTTTTTGTAAGTATGACTCGCTTCAATGGGAAATTTGGCGATGCTTTACCTTATTGTCTTTTTGACATTTTGTATTTTTTATCTGCTGAGGATGCGTTATATTCGTCCGGCCACTCATAAATACAAAAGTATTCAAGTTAAAATCTGCAAGGGATAGACTATTAGCGTGGTATCGAAATATTTACATTTTATTTAGATTGAAATCTTCCTTAAAAGTGTACTAATAGGTACGGAACCTGACATAAATAAGTGTATTCTCCGTAAGTAGTAACCCTTTTCTCCATAAGTAGTATCCCTTTTGTCTCTAAGTAGTAATGATATCACCTCTAAGTAGTAACCCTTTTCTGTATAAGAAGCATAGATAAGTGAAAGAATATGCAAATATAGCGTATTCTTATTCTTTATCTATCCATAAAACATTCTGGATTGTGACTTTTTAAAAAGGTGTATGTTGTAGAAATGACGAATATAGAATCATTTTGGTGATAAAGTTCCCGTATATCTATGATTATGGCAACAGTCACTTTTGCCCGATTTATCATTTACTTATCTGCGCTCCGTTTATTTTAATTTCAGTATTAGGAAATAACTCTTTTATGCGCTCTATTCCTTTTCCTGCAATCTTTCCGGATAATTCTAATTTCCCGATTTTCACTTCTGAGAGTTCATAGGGGATATCAATCTCATTCGTGAATTCTATCTTCAAGCTCTTAATCTCTTTCAGTTCCAACAGAACGGGAGGGAATTCTTTTACTTTGATTGATATACCACTGCCAATACCTTCCTCTTGGGCTTCTACTCTTAATTTGCTTAACAGTCCTTTATTTCCAATATCTTTTTTTCTAATCATCCAGCTGATCTGAGGTCTTAGGGCAAAGTTATCTTTGTTCTGTTGCAAGCCAATGAAGCCGGACCATAGTTCTAATGGCGTTTCTATAATCGTATCATTGCGTACTTCCAGATATTTCAAGTCAACTTTCACAATCTCATCGGGCAGGCTGTTACCGCCTTCAAGTCGCTTCAGATTGTTTCTTCTTCCATTTTTGTCGTACGGGAAGAATTTTACGATCCATCCGTCAATGATGTCGGGGGCTCCGTATTTCTTTTGTGAGTGATACTTGAACATATTACGCCAGAAGTCTTTGTTCACTTCACCTTTTGATGCTTTTACAAACTCCTCCAAAAGAGGTTCCAGTTCTGAAATCCACCATTCAAGTTTATATTCCTTCAATCTCCGGGCTTTGTCTAAAACCTTTTCCCAATCTTCCGGGGTCCCTTCAAGTGTTATTTCCGGGATTCCGCAAACAATATACATCACGATAAATTCAAAATAAGGTTTCATGGTTTCCATGATTGTTATTTCGGAAGCCACCTTTTCCAGAGAAGTGGTTGTAGAGAAATTGCAGGTAAGTGTTTCAACTAAGTTGCTTCCTGTATGGTTACTTATCTGGTTGGTAAATTGGGGAAAAATCTCTTCCCATGAAAGGGTGGGGTCTTCCAGTTTCTTATTTGCTTTGACGATTAAAGATTGCTTTCCGGAAAAGTCGACAAAAAGATCTCTCATAGATTCTTGGTTTGCATTTACATGTCGTGCAAATCCCTGGTTGATTAACAGCCAGATCATGTCGGGAGATAAAACAAACGGTCTGTGATTGGCATAGGCCTGATACATACCGTAGAAGAAGGAATTATAGTTGTAGTTTACCAGACTGTCAGGCGCTTCGCTTTTGGCGATAATATTGAAAGGAACATTTATATTCTTTTCTTTTATTTCGTAAGGGTATATTTTAAGGTCGGACAGTATAAGACCTTTATAAATATCTTCATAAGATTTTATGAAAAGCAACTTCTCAGGCTTTGAGAGGTTTTCAACTTTGAACGTGGTCCCGTTTTGAGCGAATGTCGAAATGTAACCAGCCATTAATAAGCAAAACAGTGTATTTCTCATAGTGCTGACTTTGTTGTTTATACATTGAAATCTTCAGGAAACAAATATAGCAATAAATGGTGGATAGAAGGAAACAAAAAAGGGAAGCTTTTTAACGGCTTCCCTTTTTTAATGCTTTTGCTGCAAGTAACGGATTACTTACGCAGACCGAGCTCTTTAATGATGGCACGATATCTGGTGATGTCGCGATCCTTCAGGTAGTTCAGCAACGCACGGCGTTTTCCTACCAACATT
>OHAQ01003657.1_pt1 | contig 10254 bp, 7 predicted proteins | sample 1577111 | NCBI WGS metagenome assembly OHAQ01 (sample SAMEA3541549, study PRJEB24748) | human gut metagenome | biome: human gut; feature: human-associated habitat; material: faeces | place: China | collected 2012 | reverse complement strand
GCAAAGTTTGTAGAAAACCACAGCGGCAACATCAACGATATTTCGATTTACGGACAGGATTCCAACCCGACCACATGGAAGCTGGCACAAATGAACCTTGCCATCCGTGGAATCGAACCTGACCTCGGCAAGTATGCGGCTGACACTTTCCTTGACGACCAGCACCCCACCATGCGCGCAGATTATATCATGGCAAATCCGCCGTTCAACCTGTCCAACTGGGGCGCAGAGCAGCTCAAAGATGATGTGCGTTGGCAATATGGTATGCCGCCGGCTGGCAATGCCAACTTTGCATGGCTTCAGCACATGATTTATCATCTTGCGCCGGGTGGCCGCATGGGTATGGTGCTTGCAAATGGTTCTCTTTCCTCTCAGTCTGGCGGTGAAGGTGATATCCGCAAAAATATTGTGAATGCTGACCTTGTGGACTGCATCATTGCCATGCCGACACAGCTTTTCTATACGACCCAGATTCCAGTTTCGCTCTGGTTTATCTCTAAACGCAAGAAACAAGCCGGAAAAACGCTGTTTATTGACGCCCGTAAGATGGGTGCTATGGTGAGCCGCAAGTTGCGTGAATTGACCGATGAGGATATCAAAAAGATTTCCGATACCTACAATGCCTATGTTGAGGGCACACTGGAAGATGTAAAAGGTTTCTGTGCAGTTGTTGATACGGAGAAAATTGCAGAGCAGGATTATATTTTAACGCCGGGCCGTTATGTTGGGGTTGAGGAACAGGAAGATGATGGTGAGCCGTTTGAAGAGAAAATGGCTCGGCTGACATCTGAACTGTCGGATTTGTTCAAGCAATCGCATAAGCTAGAGGCAGAAATTATGGAAAAGCTGGGGGCGATTGGATATCATGTCGAATGAAAAAGAATATTGGCTGTTTTTTGATACGAACGTCCTATTTCATATGATAAAAAGGCAGACTTCAATTCATTTTCATTTAATTCGACTTTTGAAAATGTTTGTGATATGCTTAGTCAACTTGATATTTATGAACGCGTGAGTGTTGGTATTCCAAAAGTAGTTTGGAATGAAATGACTCAGCAAATAATTGAGGCTCATGCTACAAGAGTTTTAGAATTTGGATCATATATTAAGAAATGGAAATTCCCAGAATACAGAGTTACTACATGCGATATTGAAGACTACCCCAATTATATCAAATCAGTTGTTGAGAGGTACAAAGAAGAACTTGAAAAGGGCCTTATCAAAATCACCGAATTATCTTTGCCAAGTGCATCAAGGTTTCAAAGTGTGATGGAGCGTGCGTTTTCTAAATTACCACCGTTTGGTGGCAAAGAGAAAAACTCAGACAAAGGTTTTAAAGATGTTCTTATTTGGGAAAGTATCTTGGAATTCACAGCACAACACGAAAATGCTAATATCATCTTCTATACAAAAGATAAAGGATACAAAGATGTGCTTGTTGACGAGTTTGAAAAGTTGTATCCTAATGCAAGTATTGCGATATTGTCGGCTGAAAATGAAATAAAAACTGTCTTAGAAGAATGGGCTAAAAGTATTGATGAGTATTCTTATCAACCTATTGGAGAGGAAAATGACGTTGATCCTTTTGCAGAGTGGGTGGAATCTCCAAACTTTGTGGTTCAATTGATTGATCATGACTATGGACTTATACCACAGAGTGCACTAGTAGCAGAAACGATTTTTAAATTGGTTGATTATGAGATGCCCACTTTATTGGATTCTAAAGATCAAAACATTAAGTATTCGATGCCTGCAACTTTGGACATAACATATATATTAAAAGATTGTACGACAATTCAAAAAGTAGCGTTAGTAAATATAATTGTTTGTAAAACATCTGAGGATGAATATGCAATAGAATCTATTCAGGTAAAGAATTCACCGGATGTGGAAGCTACTGCTTGAAGTATGAATTGCACGCTATCAAAAGCGTAGTTGGGCGAGGTGAGATAATGACTAGATTGGGTGATATATGTGAAAAAATCGGAAGCGGTGCAACTCCGCATGGAGGAAAAGAGGCATATTGCTTAGAAGGAATATCATTTGTTCGCAGTCAGAATATAGGAGATTTTTCTTTTTCTGCGAACGGATTGGCACATATAAATAATGAACAAGCAAAAAAACTTAGCAATGTGGAACTTAAACCCAATGATATACTTCTTAATATTACGGGGGATTCGGTTGCGAGAACTTGTATAATAGACTCAGAGTATTTGCCGGCTCGCGTGAATCAGCATGTTGCAATTATTCGAGGAAAAAAGGATATAGTACTTAGTAGCTATTTGCTTTATTTCTTACAATGGAAAAAGAAATATTTACTTCAACTTGCATCTGCTGGAGCAACCCGAAATGCGTTGACAAAAAGCATGATTGAACAGCTAGAGATTGAATTGCCAACAATTGAACAGCAAAGAAAAATTGCTGGAGTGCTCGATAAAATTCAAGAAAAAATAAAGCTGAATCAGAAAATAAACGATAATTTAGAGCAGCAAGCCGCCGCATTGTTCTCAAGCCTCTATAATCGATCAAATACTGAGGTTAGATACACTGATTTAATACAAATACTCGGCGGTGGAACCCCCAAAACAGGCGAAACTGCGTATTGGAACGGTAATATTGCTTTCTTTACTCCAAAAGATGTTGGCACACCATATACATTTATCACAGAAAAGACTATTACAGAAGAGGGACTTTCACATTGCAATAGCCGACTATATCCTGTGAATACAGTTTTCGTTACGGCAAGAGGTACTGTTGGCAAAGTTGGTCTGTCCGGAGTTCCGATGGCTATGAATCAATCCTGTTATGCACTTGTCGGTAAGGAAACACATCAACTTCTTGTCTATTTTTACACTCTCAAAGCTGTTGATAGACTTAAGCATAAAGCAAGTGGAGCTGTATTTGATGCGATTACCACTAGAGATTTTGATTCAGAGCAAATCATGAAGCTATCTGATGATGATGCTAAAGCGTTTCTCTGTGTTGCAGAGCCAATGTTTCAGGAGATACTTAACAATGGCATCGAAAACTTGCAGCTTTCAACACTACGGGATTTCCTGTTGCCCAAGCTAATGTCTGGTGAGATTGACGTCTCTTCCGTTCAGCTCTAAGCCGCTAAATTATCGTTTACCAGATTTTTAATAACTCTCACCAGTGGCGGGAGATTCTATGGAGAAACTGCCACTGCCGTCGTTCTCTGAAATCGTAATAAGGAGATACGGCGATGAAAAATCAAATTATCAACGAGATACAGCGAAAAATGCTGCCGTATCTCAATAACGAACAGTTGCTGCATTTGAAAGCAGTGCTGGAGGCGTCATTTCAAGGTGTCATAATTGAAATGGGTGACGAACAGCCAAAGGCTGAGGAACAAGATTCGGCAGCAGCGTTCATTACGGCAAAACGGATAGAGGGTTGCTCCGAGAAAACATTGACCTATTATTCAAAAACTATCGAAGCGATGCTGAATGGCGTGGGAAAATCACCGCAGCAAATTACAACGGACGATTTGCGAAGGTATCTGACGGATTATCAAACACAGCGGCGGTCAAGCAAAGTTACAATTGATAATATCCGGCGTATTCTTTCCAGTTTCTTCTCGTGGCTGGAAGATGAAGATTTTATTGTGAAAAGCCCTGTTCGTAGGATTCACAAAGTGAAAACCGCCAAAATCATCAAGGAAACGTATACGGATGAGGCATTGGAGCTGATGCGTGACAACTGCTCAACAGTACGAGATTTGGCGATTATTGATTTGCTGGCATCTTCTGGAATGCGTGTCGGGGAATTGGTGACACTTAATCGGGAGGATATCAATTTCAACGAGCGCGAATGTGTTGTATTTGGTAAGGGCAACAAGGAGCGATTGGTATACTTTGACGCACGAACGAAGATTCACCTTCAAAATTATCTGGATGAACGGTCAGATAGCAATCCAGCACTCTTTGTGACACTGAAAGAGCCACATGAGCGGTTGATGATCGGCGGTGTGGAGACAATGCTTCGTGAATTGGGACGGCGATTAAAACTGAATAAAGTGCATCCGCATAAGTTCCGGCGGACATTGGCAACATCAGCAATTGACAAAGGAATGCCGATTGAACAGGTGCAGCAGCTTTTAGGACACCAGAAAATCGACACAACTATGCACTATGCAATGGTGAAACAGCAGAATGTAAAGTTGGCACACAGAAAATATATAGGATAAGGAGTGGAATGATCTTGAATTGGGGAGAACTGATAACCTTAGAATATGGAAAACCAGTAAAGGATAAAGATTCTACAGACGGAAAAGTTCCTGTGTATGGAACAAATGGCCAGATTGGAACATCTCACCTGCCAGCGCAATGCAAACACCCTTCTTTTATTTTGGGGAGAAAAGGCGCATATCGAGGGGTACATTATTCGGATTGCCCATTTTCTGTAATAGATACAGCTTTCTATGCAGAACCTTTGACGGATAGAATAGATTTGAAATGGGCTTACTACAAATTTTTGACGTATGATATCAATGGAATGGATAGCGGTTCGGCGATTCCTTCAACAGACCGTTACCAAATCTATTCAATTGAAGTTGAAGTCCCACCACTGGAGAAGCAAAGAAAAATTGTAGCAGTATTAGATTGCATTGACAGGAAAATTAATATAAATCAAAAGGTAAACGATAATTTACTTCGGCAGGCACAGGCTCTTTATAAGAATCGTTTCATTGATTTGAAACCCTTCAATGGCGAGATGCCTCCAGATTGGCAACTTGGCACGGTTTCGGAAATCATAGAACTACACGATTCCAAACGCATACCCCTTTCAAGCCGTGAGCGTGCCAATCTCACAAAGATTTATCCGTACTACGGTGCTACCTCAGTAATGGACTATGTGGATAGGTATCTTTTTGACGGAATCTATCTACTCCTTGGTGAAGATGGTACTGTTGTAGACGACAAGGGCTTTCCGATTTTGCAGTATGTAGAAGGAAAGTTCTGGGTGAACAATCATGCCCACATTATCACGGGCAAGAATGGCTTTACTGTCGAAACGCTTTATTTGCTGTTCAGCTTAACCAATGTTCAGTCAATTGTTACTGGAGCCGTTCAGCCCAAAATTAGCCAAGCCAATCTAAACAACGTGTCCGTTGTCATACCATCGAAAGCGGAATTGGGTACATTCAACTCAATCGTACAACCAATTTTTTCACAGATTCGCAATCTTCGTGCTGAAAGCGATAGACTTACCGCCACTCGTGATATCCTGCTACCTCGGCTAATGTCCGGCGAAATTGATGCTACAAATATCCAACTCTAAGCCGCTAAATTATCGTTTATGATATCAATAACTTACTTTATAATTAGAAAGGATGCTTCTATATGAGTACGAGCCTTGTGATGACAGTAGAACGAGTGAAAAATATCCTTAGCCAGAATGGACAAGTTATTGTGAGTGAAGGTAGAAACAAAAACAACCAGGCAACAGTTTTAACTGTAGGTAACGGCTGCATTATCAATTGTTGGGATAGTGGAAAGGTTAATACACAAGGGAAAAATACAGTAGAAATTGATCAGCTATTGACAGGAAAAATTGCAACTCCAACGCTTAATAAAAAAGTATTTGTTGTATACGGACACGATAATAATGCTAGAACTCAGTTAGAGGCGATGCTGCGACGGTGGGATTTGGAGCCGCTTATCATTGATCAGCTGGCATCAAAAGGCCAAACTATTATAGAGAAACTAGAAGAGTATACGGGACAAGCGAATTTTGGTATTGTTCTTGCCACACCAGATGATGTTGGCTACGCAAAAGACCATGAAGATGATAAAAAATTCCGTGCACGGCAAAATGTTGTGTTGGAATTGGGAATGTTGTTGGCAAAGATAGGACGCTCAAAAGTTGCGATTCTGCTCTCGCAGGCAGATAAAATGGAAAGACCATCAGATATTGATGGATTGATATATATTCCATTTAGCAATAATGTTGAAGAGGGAAAAGTATCCCTTGCAAAAGAATTAAAACGAAATGGATATACAATCGATATCGAAAATCTCTGATTCGGACTATCATATGCCGTGGAGGAATCATTATGCTTTCATTTACCGAAGATACCTTTGAACAAGCGGTCATAGAGCTATTTGAAAATATGGGTTACACCCACATTTATGCTCCTGATATGAACCGAACAGATTACAGCCGCCCTCTGCTGGACGATGTTTTGCGGGATTGTCTGGTGCAGCTGAATCGCAGCCTTCCGGCTGTGGCAATTGATGAAGCCATCCTGAAACTGAATGATTTTGATGCAGGAAGCCTGTTGCAGAAGAATATTATTTTTATGGACTATCTGCAAAACGGTATCACGGTCAAATACGCAGTCAAGGGTGAAGAACGGTCTTCGGTAGTAAAGCTGATTGATTATGCAGATGCAGACAAAAATGATTTCTATGTGGTAAACCAGTATACCTTCGTGGAAAATGGAAACAACCGCCGCCCGGATATCATTCTGTTTATCAACGGAATGCCACTGGTCTTGATGGAACTGAAAAGTCCTTCCAAGGACGAAGTGGGTGCAGAAAACGCATACAACCAGATTCGGAACTATATGCAGGACGTTCCCTCCATGTTCTATTATAACGCCATCTGCGTGATTAGCGACCTGTCCACCAACAAAGCAGGTACGATTACTTCCGGGCTTGACCGTTTTATGGAATGGAAAACAAAAGACGGTGATTATGAAAACACTGCGTATGCGCAGTTTGATACCTTCTATGAGGGGATGTTCCAGAAAGCACGGTTGCTGGATATTCTGAAAAATTTCATCCTGTTTTCCGGTGATGGGCAGAAGCCGATTAAAATTTTGGCTGGGTACCACCAGTATTTCGCTGTACGAAAAGCCATCGAAAAGGCCAAAATTGCCACCAAAACAGACGGCAAGGGTGGTGTGTTCTGGCATACGCAGGGCAGCGGAAAATCTCTGTCGATGGTATTCTATGCCCATTTGCTGCAAGAAGCTCTGGACAGCCCCACCATCGTTGTGATGACGGACCGCATCGACCTCGACGATCAACTTTACACGCAGTTTGCCAAGTGCGCACCTTTCCTGCGTCAGACACCTGTACAGGCAACCAGCAAGGACAATCTAAGCAAGCTGCTGGATGGCCGAGAAGCAAACGGCATCATCTTCACCACGATGTTCAAGTTCGAGCGTGGCGAGAAGCCGCTTTCCGAACGGCGGAATATTGTGGTGATGGCCGATGAAGCCCATCGCGGACAATATGGTTTTGATGAGAAAATTATCATCAAAGAAAATGAACAGGGTGAAAAAGAAGCACATACGGTCATTGGAAATGCCCGAATCATCCATGATGCCCTGCCGAATGCAACCTACATAGGCTTTACGGGAACGCCGATTTCGGCAAAAGATAGAAATACGCGTGAAGTTTTTGGTGATTATATCGATGTTTACGATATGACACAGGCTGTGGAGGATGGCGCAACGCGTCCGGTTTACTACGAGAGCCGTGTTATCAAACTCCACCTCGACCAGAATACACTGGCCTTGATTGATGCGACCTACGACGCACTGGAACAGCAATCGGACGCTGCAACGATTGAAAAAAGCAAAAAGATGCTGGGGCAGATGGAGAGTGTGCTGGGGGCAGATTCTACCATTCAATCCCTGTGCGAAGATATTGTTGACCACTACGAAAAGTACCGCGCCAATCTCCTGACAGGTAAGGCAATGATCGTAGCGTATTCGCGCCCGATTGCGATGAAGATTTATCGAAAACTTCTGGAGCTGCGCCCGACATGGAACGAAAAAATCGGCGTAGTTATGACGGGTGGCAACAATGACCCGGAGGATTGGAAAGAAATCATTGGCACAAAATCTCACAAAGAAGAACTTGCCAGGAAATTCAAAGACAACGATGACCCGATGAAGATTGCCATTGTTGTGGATATGTGGCTGACAGGTTTTGATGTGCCTTCACTGGCTACGATGTATGTTTACAAGCCAATGCACGGATACAATCTGATGCAGGCCATCGCGCGTGTCAACCGTGTATTCAAGGACAAAGAGGGCGGCTTGATTGTAGATTACGTTGGCATTGCATCTGCCCTCAAAGCCGCTATGAAGGAGTATACCAAGCGTGACCAGTCCCGATATGGCGATATGGACATTGCCAAAGTTGCTTATCCAAAGTTTCAGGAAAAGCTTCAGGTGTGCAAAGATTTGTTGCACGGCTTTGATTTCAGCGGATTTATTGGCGGTTCTCCGTTGATGATGGCAAAGCTGGTCACTGGCGGCGTAAACTTTGTTCTGGACGCAAAAGCACCCAAGCGCAAAGATCTGTTCCTGCGAGAAGCTCTGTTGCTGAAACAGTCGCATTCGCTGTGTTCCAGCATGACCACGGAGCGGGAGCGACATGAAGCGGCCTATATGGAAGCAGTCCGTTCTACAGTGGTGAAGATCACCTATGGTGGGAGTGGCGGCAAGACACTTTCTTTGAAAGAAATCAATGCTCAAATCAATGAACTGCTGAAAGCAAGTATCCAGAGTCAAGGTGTTATCAGTTTGTTTGACAGCAAGCAGGCGGATGAAAATATCAGCCTGTTTGACCCGGCGGTGTTGGATGAAATTTCAAAAATGAAAGAGAAGAACATTGCCGTAGAAATTTTGAAAAAACTTATGGCAGAGCAAGTTTCACTGTATAAACGGACAAATGTTGTGCAGTCTCAGAAGTTTTCAGAAAAGATTACACAGTTGATGAACTCTTACTACAATGGCTTGATTACAAACGAGGAGGTCATCAAGGAACTTCTGAAAACGGCACAGGAGATTACAGAACTGTATAACAACGGTAAAAAGCTGGGCTTGACGCAGGAAGAACTGGCTTTTTACGATGCTCTGACAAAGCCGGAAAACATAAAGGACTTCTATCAAAATAATGAATTGATTGACTTGACCAGAGAACTTACGGAAATGCTGCGCAAAAATCGGACGATAGACTGGCAGAAAAAAGAAACTGCCCGTGCGAGTATGCGTAAGATGGTGAAGCACTTGCTGAAAAAATATAAGTATCCACCGGAAGATTATGATACGGCAATCAGCACGGTCATTAGCCAGTGTGAGATGTGGACTGACAACATGGTAGTATGAATTGTATGAAATGTCGTTGATTTGTGCTTGACAATCAGATTTCCTTCCTGTAAAATAATTTTAGAAAATACTATTATTGAAAACAAGAAAGGCTGTTTTATGGGAAAGATGATCTTAGATGACCTCCGCAAGCGTCTGGAACGTCTGGACGAAGACGCAGACCTGATGATCGACAATAACGACCACTATCAGATGGTGATTGTAGGTGGCAGTGCGTTTATTTTGTTGGGCAAGCTGACCCGCGCTACTCATGATATTGATGCCTTGAGCGTTCCGAAAGAACTGTACAGCTTGCTCGGTAAGTACGACATCAACACCGATGTGGAAGCCTATATCGACAATTTTCCGTACAACTTCCAAGACCGGCTGCAGCCGCTGCCCTTTGGTGGCACAAAGGTGCAGTTCTACACACCCAGTCTGGAAGATTTGGTGATTGCAAAGCTGTGCTCTTTCCGGGACACCGACAAAGCAGACGTAGAGAGCGAGGCCGTGCGGAACTCTTTGGACTGGGATTTGCTGGAACACCTTGCAACGGATGAAGATGAACTGAAAGCCAGCATCTTGAACGACTGGCGGTATCGGGATTTTTATATCCGCTATCAGGAGTATGTGGAGAGGTGGAGACCATGCGAAAGCTGACATTTGAGGGTTTCTTGAAGCAGTATGTGGCAGAGCTTTCCGGGGTGCAGACGGCTAGTATTCATAAGCTGGCAGATTGTCTGAGCGAGAATCCCCGCCTGAAAGAACCGCTGTTTCTCTATGCTTTGGCCTATGATAAAGTAGAACTGCTGCTCCGCTACACCGCAAACAGCACGATTGCTGCGGAATATGAGCAACTTTCTAATCTCTATTCGCTGGAGCAAATGCTGGTGCTTCTTGAAAAGCAATCATCAGAACTGCCGGAAGGCTATTTGAAGGTTTGGCGCAGCTATTGCTCGGTGCGGGATGCCGCCCTTGCGGACAATGACACAAAAGAACTGATCCATCGCCGGGTATTGGAACTTCAACAAAAAAAGAAACTGACGAATTATCGTCTTTACAAGGACTTGAAGCTGAATCCGGGCAATGTGAATGCATGGCTCAAACACAACGATTCCAGCAAAATG
>OHAQ01003654.1_pt1 | contig 10255 bp, 7 predicted proteins | sample 1577111 | NCBI WGS metagenome assembly OHAQ01 (sample SAMEA3541549, study PRJEB24748) | human gut metagenome | biome: human gut; feature: human-associated habitat; material: faeces | place: China | collected 2012 | reverse complement strand
ACAAAGGTACCGAAGGTGTCGGTATAGACGACGGCTTTGCCGTCTATGACAGTGGCATCCAGCAAAACAGGCGTTCCGTCCTTGACGATGTAAACACGGGTACGCAGATCGGAAAGGCCTGCGGCGGGAAAACAGATCTGATAGAGCGCTCCGTCAGCGGCACCGGAGGCAACAACCTGATAGCCCTTGGCACCCGACAGTGTGCCGGCAAGGGACGAAACATCTGCAAGCGATGCGGTGATGCTGACGGCAAGGGGCTCTTTGCCGTAGGCGGCCACGCTCACTCCGGTTGCGGTGTCGGTAGCAAGGGAGGGGCGTATGGGGCGTATAACCTGACCGCTTTCGTAGCGGGTCTCATTGACGGTCAGGCCGAGAGACATCTTTTCATAGGCAGAGGAGCCAAGCTTGACAAGGTTCCACTGGCCGGGATATTTGAGGGCGTGCTGTCCTTCGGCAGACCAGCGCCGTACCGTGACGGTATCACCAACGATCTCGAAGGAGGTCATGGTCAGGGTGTTGTCGTCGGTGACGGTACCGATGCGGCGGCAGATCTGCCAGCTGCCCAGCATGTCGAGGATCATGGCCAGGTCGGGGCGCACGCTGACGATGAGGCGGCTGGCCGATTCGCTGTACAGCAGTTCGGTCAGGGTCATGTCTTCCATGGCGGGCACGGCGTCCAGGTCGATGTTGGCGCCCAGGCGGCCGCCGATGCACATTTCGGCCAGGGCCACGGCCAGACCGCCGTCGGAGCAGTCATGGCAGGCGGACAGGGCGCGCTGGCCCATGAGGCCGTGCACGGCGCGGTAGCGCGGCATGGCGGTGGAGGCGTCCACATTGGGCACGCGGCCGCCGGTGAGGCCCAGTTCGGAGCAGGCTTCGCTGCCGGCCATTTCACGCCAGGTACCGCCCAGCATGTAGATGTGGTGACCGGCGGCCTTGAAGTCCGAGGTCTGGGTGGCGATGACGTTGTTGATGACGCCCATCACCGAGAACAGCACCGTGGGCGGGATGGAGATCTTTTCGCCGCCGCCGGTGTAGTCGTTCTTCATGGAGTCCTTGCCGGAGATGCAGGGCACGCCGAAAGCCAGGGAGAACTGCTGCAGGGCCTTGCAGGCGCGCACCAGCTGGGCCAGCTTGTAGCGGCCGTCGGGGGTCTTCTCGCTCTGGACGGGGTCGCACCAGCAGAAGTTGTCCACACCGGCCAGGGCGTCGGGGTTGCCGCCCACAGCCACGGCGTTACGGATGGCTTCGTCCATGGCGTTGGCCATCATCCAGTAGGTGTCGTAGTCGCTGAACTTGGGGCAGATACCGTGGGAGATGACCAGACCGGCATCGGATTCCAGCAGCGGACGGATGACGCCGGCGTCGGAAGGACCATCGTTCTTGACGCCGCACAGGGGCTTGATGGCGCTGCCGCCGCGCACTTCGTGGTCGTACTGGCGGATGATGTATTCCTTGGAGCAGATGTTCAGGCGGTTCAGCATGCGGCGCAGGAAGGCGCCCTGTTCGCTGTCGGGCATGTCCACGCGGATGTCTTCCACCTTGGGGGCTTCCCACACGGCTTCCAGTTCCAGCTGGGGCACGCCGTCATGCATGAATTCCATGGGCAGGGAGGCCACGGGACGGTCGTTGTAGCGCACGTCGAAGAAGCCGCTGTCGGTGTAGTGGCCCAGGGCGGTGGCTTCCACGTCCATGCGGGCGGCCAGTTCCATGAACTCGTCCAGCTTGGCGGGCGGCACGGCCAGGGTCATGCGTTCCTGGGCCTCGGAGAGCAGGATCTCCCAGGGGCGCAGGCCGTCGTACTTGAGGGGGGCCTTGGCGATGTCCAGCACGCAGCCGCCGGTGTCTTCGGCCATTTCGCCCACGGAGGAGGAAAGGCCGCCGGCGCCGTTGTCGGTGATGGCGTTGTACAGGCCCAGGTCACGGGCGCGCATGATGAAGTCGTACATCTTGCGCTGGGTGATGGGGTCGCCGATCTGCACGGCCGTGGCCGGGGAACCTTCGTGCAGTTCCTCGGAGGAGAAGGTGGCGCCGTGGATGCCGTCCTTGCCGATGCGGCCGCCGGTCATGACGATGATGTCGCCCACTTCGGCCTTCTTTTCCCAGCCCTTGCGGCCGTTGACGTCGGTGGGGATCACACCCACGGTGCCGCAGTAGACCAGGGGCTTGCCCAGGTAGCGTTCATCGAAGACCAGGGAGCCGTTGACGGTGGGGATGCCGGACTTGTTGCCGCCGTGTTCCACGCCTTCGCGCACGCCTTCCAGCACGCGGCGGGGATGCAGCAGGCGCGGGGGCAGTTCCTTGTCATAGAAGGGGGAGGCGAAGCAGAACACGTCGGTGTTGCAGACCAGTTCCGCGCCCATGCCGGTGCCCATGGGGTCACGGTTGACGCCCACGATACCGGTGAGGGCGCCGCCGTAGGGGTCCAGGGCGGAGGGGCTGTTGTGGGTCTCCACCTTGATGCAGGCGTCGTAGCCGTTGATGAAGGCGATGACGCCGGCGTTGTCCTTGAACACGGACTTGCAGTAGTCGTCGTCGCCCAGGCGCTTGCGGATGGCGGCCGTGGCGTCACGGATGCAGGTCTTGTACAGGTTGTTGACCTCTTCGCGCTGGCCGGTCTCCTTGTTCTCGTAATGGATGCGGGAGGCGAAGATCTTGTGCTTGCAGTGTTCGGACCAGGTCTGGGCCAGCACTTCCATTTCCACGTCGGTGGGGTCGGCGGGCAGACCGGCGGCCTTGCGGCGGGCCTGTTCGTCAGGGGTGGCGAACTGGTCGCGGATGCAGTGCAGTTCGCGCAGGGTCAGGGCCCAGGTGTTGTCGCGGCTGGCTTTCTGCAGGGCCTCGTCGTCCATGCTGGACAGGGGCACCACGTCCACGGTGTCGTTGGCTTCGCCGGTGACCTTGGCGGCCTGGGCTTCGAAGCCGGGCTGGGCCTGCCATTCTTCGGCGCTCTTGACGCGGAAGCGCTGGATCAGGGTGTTGCAGAGCAGGTCGCGGGCCAGGGCCTCCACTTCTTCACGGACGAGCATGCGGTCGGGCGTGCAGGTGATGCGGTACTGCACCGAGGTGTAGACGCGCAGGCTGTCACGGGCGATGCCCAGCACCATGGCGGCGGTGTCACGGGCGGTGCGGCCTTCGTTGTCGGTGACGCCGGGGCGGTAGCCCACTTCCACGATCCAGTGGGGGGCGGGTTCCACGAAGGGCAGCGGCTCCAGCGAGGCCTGCTGCAGGATGGGGTCGTGCCAGATGCCTTCGTCCACCAGACGGTTCACCTGGGCGGCATCCAGACCGTCCACGGTGTAGACTTTGATCTGACGGATGGCGGCAACGGGGATCTGCAGTGCCTTGAGCAGATGCAGCGCCGTCTTGCGGCCCTGGGTATCGGTAATGTTGGCATGAAGCCCGGTTTCCACACGATAGAGCATACGGTCCTCGCTTTGGCGGCGGGAATCCCGCCGGTTCTCCGTAATAAGGCGATTATTTTTTGCGGTCGCGAACGTAGTCGGCCATTTGTTGCAGGATGTCCTGTTCCGGTCCCGAGGGCAGGGTGGCCAGGGCCGCGCGGGCCTTGTCCAGATAGCCTTCGGCAGCCATGCGCGTGGCCTGGTCGAAACCGGCCGCACGGATGCCGTCAGCGATGCGCTCGGCGTCGCTGTCGGTGAAGGAAGCGTCATTGAAGGCCTGGTCGAAGGCCGCGCGGGCGGCATCGTCCAGGCTGTCGCGGTACATGCGCAGGGGCGGGGTCAGTTTGCCCTCGCGCACGTCGCCGCCCGAAGGTTTGCCCGTGACGCTCTGGGGGGCGAAGTCCAGGGCGTCGTCCACGATCTGGAAGGCCATGCCGATGTTCTCGCCATACGCGGCGGCGGCTTCCACCAGGGCATCGTCGGCACCGGCGCGCAGGGCGCCCAGCTGGCACGAGGCCCGGATCAGCCAGGCCGTCTTGCCGCGGATGATCTCCTCGTATTCCTCGGCGGTGGTCTCCACCTGATGCTGGGCCGCGATCTCCAGAATCTCGCCGGCGGCGGTGCGGCTGGTGGCCTCGGAGAAGCAGAGGCACAGGCGCGGGTCGCCGCACTGGGCCACCAGGGCATTGGCATGGGCCAGCATGGCATCGCCAGCCAGGATGGTGCTGGTGGCGTTGAAAATGGTGTGTGCGGCGGGTTTGCCGCGACGGGTATCGGCATTGTCCAGCACGTCGTCATGCAGCAGCGTGGCGGCATGGAGCATCTCCATGGTGACGGCCAGATCGTAGATGTCTTTTTTGTCATAGCCCAGCAGGCGGGCCATGAGGATGGTCAGCAGGGGGCGCAGGCGTTTGCCGCCCGCTTCGAAAATGTGGCGGGCGATGGGGCGCACGGGATGGGGCAGGCCCTCGGCGGCCCGGGAAAGAGCCTTGTTGATGGGGGGCAGTTCCAGTGCCAGACGGGCTTTCAGAAGCAGCATAGCGACATCTCGGTTTATGGTGCGGGGCGCCAGATATCCGCCAGACGGCGCATGGCTCCCGGAAAATCCGTTTCATGCGGTGCGCGCGGCCCCACCCGGTTGGAAACGCTGCGTACCTCCACACAGGCGATGCCCTGGCGGGCGCAGGCCAGCGCCACGGCAAAACCTTCCATATTTTCCAGCAGGGCCCCGGGATGGGCCTGCCGGAGCTGTCCCACACGCTGCCGGGAAGCGCTGACGCCCGCCACGCTCAGGGACGTGGCCGCGGGCAGGGAGCGCAGCCCGTGCAGGCAGGCGGGCAGCTGCGCGGGAGCGGCCAGGGGCAGACGGTCGAAGACCGGCCCGTGCGGCCCTTCCCACTGGGGAAAACCGAACGACGGGCCGTCCACAGCCGTCCCGTCGTGCAGGCCGTATTCCGGCCAGATCTCTTCCTCCACCCGCCAGAGCGAACGGAGGGGCGCCCGTTGCAGGTCCATGCTGCCGGCCACGCCCACGTTGAGCACCAGCGAGACCGCATGTCCGGCCTGTCGGGCCCCGGCCAGTGCCAGCCCCATGCCGAGGGCGGCGTTGACGGGCCCCACGCCGGTGATGCAGGCCAGGGCCGGCAGGCCCAGGTGCAGGGGCAGCAATTCCTGCTCCGGCAGGCCGGTCTGCGCCGCCGGGCCGCATGCCGCTCCGGGAGCGGGCCCCAGGGCCTGTTCCGGCAGGGCGGACAGCAGTTCGCGGGCGGTGGCGGCACAGACCAGCAGCACGGCGCTTACAGTCTCCAGTAGTCGATGCCCGCGGCGCGCATGGCCTGCGGGTCGAAGAAGCCCTTCACGTCCATGAGCACGGCCTTGTTGCCGTCCTTGCAGCGGGCCTTGATGTCTTCGGGCGTCAGGGCGGCGTAGGCCTTGTGGCTCACGGCCAGCAGCACGGCATCCAGGTCGCGCAGCTGGTCCAGATCCACCAGCTCCTGCCCGTATTCGCGCATGGCTTCGGCCGGGTCGGCCTCGGCGTCATGCACCAGCGGGACCACATTATATTCCTTGAGTTCGCGGATCACGTCCACCACGCGGGTGTTGCGCAGGTCGGGCACGTTCTCCTTGAAGGTGAAGCCCAGGATGCCCACGCGCGCGCCGCTGACCACGTTGCCGTTCTTGATCAGGCGCTTGACCAGGCATTCGGCCACATATTTGCCCATGTTGTCGTTGGTGCGGCGACCGGCCAGGATGACTTCGGGGTGGAAGCCCATCTCCTCGGCCTTGAAGGTCAGGTAGTAGGGGTCCACGCCGATGCAGTGGCCGCCCACCAGACCGGGACGGAAGGGCAGGAAATTCCATTTGGTACCGGCGGCTTCCAGCACTTCGAGGGTGTCGATGCCCAGGCGCTCGAAGATGATGGCCAGCTCGTTCATGAGCGCGATGTTCAGGTCGCGCTGGGTGTTCTCGATGACCTTGGCGGCCTCGGCCACCTTGATGCTGGAAGCACGGTGGATGCCCGCCTTGACCACGGAGCCGTAGACCTGGGCCAGCAGGTCGGCCGTGGCCTGGTCGGAACCGGAGACGATCTTTTTGATGGTCTCCAGGGTGTGGACCTTGTCACCGGGATTGATGCGCTCCGGCGAGTAGCCCACGGTGAAATCCGTGCCGCAGGTCAGGCCGGATTCCTGCTCCAGGATGGGCACGCAGATCTCTTCGGTGAGGCCGGGGTAGACCGTGGATTCATAGACCACCACGCAGCCCTTGGGCATGTGGCGGCCCACGGTGTGGCTGGCGCCCACCACGGGGGTGAGGTCGGGGGAGCGGTGTTCGTCGATGGGCGTGGGCACGGCCACGATGATCACGGCGGCCCGGGCCAGGTCGGCGGGGTCGCAGGTGTACTCGATCGTGGCGGCGGCCAGGGCCTCGTCGGTCACTTCGTTGGTGCGGTCATGGGCTTTGCGCAGCTCTTCGATGCGTCCGGCGTTGATGTCGAAACCGAGCACGTTCATGTGGCGGGAAAAAGCCACGGCCAGGGGCAGGCCCACATAGCCCAGGCCCACCACGGCCAGGGTCTGTTCACGATTCTGCAGGGCAGCGAAATCCACCATCGTTTTATCCTTTACAAAAATGCCTGTTTCCGCCATGTGAAAGACATGACTTTTGACTGGAAACCATTTCTTGCGGCATTGGGTTTGGCCATCCTTCTGGAAGGCCTGGTCTGGGCTCTGGCTCCCGACGCCATGCGACGGGCAGTGATCCTCATCGCGCAGATGCCCAAAAGCTCCATACGGGTCCTCGGGCTGGCGGCGCTGGCTCTGGGCCTCTTTCTTGTATGGCTGGCCCGCAGCGCCTGAGCTTGAGGCTTTTTTCCGCATGCATGACGGCGTCCCTTGGGGCGCCGTTTTTTTGTGCCGGAGGATGGCGCCGGGTCGTCCCGCCTGCGGCGGGGAAGCCGGCGCTATCGCAGCGCGCTGGCCCGCTAGAGGGCCTTTTCGCCCACATGCAGGCAGACGATGCCCGACGTGAGCTTGATATGCCAGGCCCGCGCGAAACCGGCATCGGTCATTTCCTTTTCCAGGGCCGGGGCCGTGGGGAAATTGCGGATGGTCTCGGCCAGATACTCATAGGCGCCCGGGTCGCGGGAGACCATCTTGCCGATACGCGGCAGGATCCTGTCCAGATAAAAATTGTACAGACCGCCCCAGATGCGTTCGCTGCCGGAGCCGAACTCCAGGATGCAGGCGCGGCCGCCGGGGGTGAGCACGCGCAGCATCTCGGCAAAGGCCTCGGAGCGCGGCTTGATGTTGCGGATGCCGAAGGCCATGGTCACGCAGTCCACCGAAGCGTCGGGCAGGGGCAGCTTTTTGGCGTCAGCGGCCACGGGCATGATGGCCCGGGCGTTGTCGCCCTTGAGCTTGTGCAGGCCGCGCTGGAGCATGGGCGGGCAAAAGTCCATGGCGGGCACCTGCACATGCGGGTACTTGCGGCGGATGGCCAGCGAGACGTCCAGGGTACCTGCGGCCAGGTCGAGCACGCGGTTGGTGCTGCCCACGCGCACGTTCTTGGCCAGCACATGGCGCCAGTAATAGTCGATGCCCAGGCTCAGCGTATGGTTGAGCAGGTCGTAGAAGCCGGCGATGCGGCCGAACATGCCGGAGACGGCAGCGTCATGCTGGGGGCGGGGATCAGTCACGTCCGGCCTCCCTGGGCGCGTTGCCCTGGCGGATGGCTTCGCAGACCACGCGGTACACGGCGGGAAAGACCTCGGCGAAGTTGCCCGGCGAAACCGTGCGCGTCTCGATGAATTTGGCGGTCAGCTCCTTGGCGACCTGAAGGGCTTCCTTGCTGTCTTTGTCCATACCTGGCCTCGTGGCATACAAAATGAAAAACCCGTCCACTGGGGAATGGCCTTGACCCACAACGGGAAAACGCCGGACGGGTAAAGGAACGGAAACGGCGGCCCCCGCCCCTTTTGTTTTTGATTCGGGCCTGTACAGGGCTGCTGCCTGCAAAAGGCCGTCTGTCAGCATATGCGCTAACGGTGCGCTTGGCAAGTCGATGCCCCCGCGGGAGCGGGGGCGGAAAAGGCCGTGCGCGCAGGGAAAAAGGCCGCTCAGGCCTGGTCCGCCATCAGGCGCCGGATCTCTTCATGCAGTATCCGCGCCGCAGCGGCGGCGGCCGCCTTTTCCACGTATTTGTCAAAATCCGTCATCAGGTCGCCAAGCTGGTGTTCCAGGGCTTCCACCCGCTGTGCCAGCATCCGCCGCTCTTCCTCAAGACGGGCCACGCGTTCGCTGTCCGCAGTGGCCGGAGCGTCCTGCAGGGCCTGTACCTGTTCTTCCAGATGGGTGAGGCGTTCCACGGTCTCCATGAGCAGGGTGCCGTCACTGTGGCTGCCCCCGGTCTGGCTCTCCAGACTGTCGAGACGCTGCAGCATCTCCTGGCGTTCGCCCTCCAGCGCGGAAAGGCGCTCCATGCTTTCCATAAGCAGGACGCTGTCGGGCGCTCCGGCCATGCTGCCGGAGGCGGTGTCTGCCGTGGCGGGCAGGGCCTGCACCTGCTCTTCCAGATGGGTGAGACGCTCCACGGTCTCCATGAGCAGGGTGGCGTCGCTGTGGCCGTTCCCGGCCTGGCCTTCCAGGGCGCTCAGGCGACGGTCGAGCTGGCGGCAGCTTTCTTCCAGGCTGCTGATGCGCTCCAGGCTTTCCGGCAGCAGGGGGCTTTCGGTGCCGGTCTGCGCTGCCAGAGCGGCCAGATGCAGGCCCGTATCGCCGATCACGGCCGCGGAGGCATCCAGCTGGGCCTCCCAGTCCCGGGCGGGGGGCACGTCCTCGGCGGCGGGCGCGGGGGACGGCACGGGCTCGTGACCCTGGACAGGCAGCAGGAGCAGGTCGTCAGGAGCCGGGGCGGCCGTTGCCGGGGCCTCGTCGGGCAAGGGGAGGGGCTCAGGCGTTTTGGGGCTGTTTTTCGGCAGGTCAGGGCCTTTTTCGATAAGGTCCGTCAGTTCGATGATCTCGTTTTGCTCGGCAGATGCGGCCATGGGCGCCTCTCATGCAGGATGGTTGGTGATCCGGTTCCTCAACGGCTTGCCCTGCATAGCAGCTCATGCTCCAAAAGGCAAACCGCCAAAAAGAAAAGCCGCGGTTTCCCGCGGCTTGCAATGCGAAAATGGATGATGGCCTACGGATGGCACTTGGACTTGGCGCAACCGGTGAGGTCCTTCTTCAGGTCGGGCTTTTCGGCCACGACCTTGACGTGACAGGACAGGCAGCTCTGATGCTTCAGGGGGGCATCAGCCTTTTCCTTGGCGTGCATCACATAGTACAGGCTGTTGGTCCCCTTCTTGTCCTTCAGGTTGTCATGACAGCCGGCGGTGGCGCACTTGGCATAGCTTTCCTTGCCGTCCACAGGGTGGTGGCAGACGACGCATTCCACGGTCTTGTGGGTGGAGTGGTTGAAGGTCACCGGCTTCTTGGGATTGGAACCTTGCAGGACGAGACCGTCAGCCGGGACAGGGGGCTGGGCCGCGATGGCGGGCACGGACAGGGCCAGAGCCAGGACACCGGCAGACAACAGGGCGAACTTCATGACAACCTCCTCACAGGCTAGTCGAACCTTGGGACGCGCGGAACGGCTCCGGGACGTCACAGACAGATAACAAATCAATACGCCGGGTTGCAGAATGTGTCAACGTGGGTGGCGGAAAATCCGCACGGCCTTCGGGCAGGCGGGAACGCCGGAAAAACGTCCGCCTGCCGTGAAGTTGTAGCGCGATTTTATAAAATTTTTCTTGAAAATCGAAAGATTACGCGCTGCCTTCCCGTTCCCCGCCCGCACTGAACAGCGGCAGGGTGCGGTGCGTCAGGTGGACATTGTCCGGCACAAAAATATTTTTTTCCAGCCGCAGGCCCGCATCCACGCGTACCTCCCGGCCCAGATGGGCCCCTTCTTCCACGATGACGCCCTCACCCAGGTGCGCGCCTTCCCCCAGATGGACATGGTCCTCCAGGCGGCAGCCTGCCTCCAGACGCGCTCCGGCCCGCAGCACGCAGCCCGTGCCGGTACGGCAGCCCGCTGCCAGCGAGGCATCGGCAAAGATAAGGTTCCCGGCGCCGACGAGGACATCCCGCTCCCTGTGGGCATCAGGATGGACCGCACTGACCAGAGTGAAGCCCAGTTCCCGCAGGGCGTCGTGCAGCAGACGGCGCAGTTTGGCAGCCTGCTTGTGCGGGGCCGTGACCACGGCCCGGGAGAAGTCCGGCCGCAGGCGGGCCAGGTCGGCGTCCCGGCCCAGCGGAGGCTGAATACGAGCATATAAAAGAACATCTTTGGGCATACCTAAAATAGCA
>OHAQ01003643.1_pt1 | contig 10270 bp, 7 predicted proteins | sample 1577111 | NCBI WGS metagenome assembly OHAQ01 (sample SAMEA3541549, study PRJEB24748) | human gut metagenome | biome: human gut; feature: human-associated habitat; material: faeces | place: China | collected 2012 | reverse complement strand
CACCCGGATGTGCAACATGGCTATTATAAGGATTTTTCCGCGCGCTGTCAAGAGCCCACCCATAGTTTTTTTCTTTTTTGCATCCTTAGTTCCTTGGTTTTGAGTATATACTGACTTCCAGCTATTGTCAATGTATACTATAGATTGCTCGCCTAATTTCGTTTGCTGTCTCCCTGTATATTTTACGTTTGTTTTATAATACAAAATGTATTTGATATTTTCCTATTCGTCAATAACGGAATGAGCATCACAAATTTTATTCTTAAAATTAGATATGAATTTTGATTATCTTTTTAGAAGTTCTTATATGCCGGTATAGCCCGTATTTACAGGCTTTTCCGGCATTTTCGTATCGGAAGAAACTCACATATATTTTTATATCCGCTTAGGTTTTTGCTTTCAAAAGTAGTAAAGAAGTAGTAAAACCTTGATTTACTACTAAGCTGCTATCCGCAGCATTTCAGCTTTTGCACCACTGCACCGTTTCAGCACTCGGTTAAATGCTTCATATACTTTTTCGCTCATTGGAATTTGACGAATACTGCTTTTCGTTTTTGGTGTTTCAATGTAATATTCTGTTTCCGCACTTCTTAAAAGTTGGTGGTCTACATTGATTATCCTATTCTCAAAGTCAATGTCAGTATCGGTCAGCCCGCAAAGTTCAGAGATACGAAGCCCTGTCCCAAGCAAAATAATAAGCTCGTCATAATACTTCTGATAAACTTTGTCATTTTGAGCAAAGGACAAAAAACTTTCTTCCTGCGCTGGTGTTAGCGGAACCTTTGGTTCTGTATCATCTTCAATGACAGTGTTTAACTGGAAGTCAAAAGGATTTTTCCTTATGCAATCGTCCTGTATCGCTGTGTAAAAGGCAGCTTTCAAGGAACGCTTGTCATTACTGATAGTCTTATAGGAAATTCCTTTTTCTTTCATGCGGATTGCCCATTCTTTCGCGTCGGACAGCTTCACGCTGTCAATCGGGCAACCCACAAGTTTATCTTCTTCCAGTAGCTTCATCAGCCGCTTGCGTCCGTTTTTCGTATTGTACCTTACATTTCTCCGATGGCGTATCTGCTTTGCATAAAGTTGGCAGACCGTCATTTTCTTGCCTATGGTGTCTATCCCGTCGTCAAGGTCTTTCTGTATGGTGCCGTCGGTTTTGTGCCTCAACGACCAGGGCGGCAGCGTGATGAATTGCTCTGAAAATATATCCGGCACGCTGCGGGCGCAGGAGCATGGACATCAGCCTCTTGTTTACGAAAATCACGGCATTGACAGCCGCTACACCGGCCCGCACAAGGTAGCCCCTACCATGTCCGCACGATACGGCACGGGCGGCAACAACGTGCCGCTGGTCGAGCAGCAGGCGGATGCCATCTGCATTGCAGGAAACACGGTCGACCGGCAGCCGCAGAACGGCGGCAACGGCCTTGGTTGTCAAGATGAACTGGCCTATACGCTCACCGCCACGGATCGGCACTGCATTTATGCCCGTCAGCGGGTGGATGTGTTCAAGGACGGTGAGGTGGTCAGCACCCAAAGTGCCCGCCAGCATAAGGACGCCACTGACCTTGTCGTAGATGTGGCAGGACTTGACTGCCGCAATGCTGCCGAGAACGGGGATTTATGCGGGACTCTCCAGAAAGGAACTTCCGGCAGTTCCCTCAACTCCATTCATCCGATCCGCAACGGACTGCTTATCCGTCGTCTTACTCCGCTGGAGTGTGAAAGACTGCAGGGCTTCCCGGACGGCTGGACGGATATACCCGGTGCTTCGGGCAGTGCCCGCTACAAAGCCCTCGGCAACAGTGTGGCGATACCCTGCGTGGAGTTTATCATGTCGCGCATCGCCGCCGCGCTTTTATGAAGCACAGCGTTGACAACGGGGGTTAAGTCGGGGTATAATATCCTCGAAAGACGAGGTGACAGACATGGATAACAGGGAGCAGCTAAGGCGCATCACGGAACTGACCAAGCAGATTGCCGGACTGCCGAAGGGGTATCTTTCCAAAAAAACCATCGGCGGAAAGGTCTATTACTATCACCAGTGGTCGGAAAACGGCGTCAAGCAGAGCCGCTATCTGCACGACAGTGAGATCGCACCGCTGGCAGATAAAATCGAAAAGCGCAAGGAACTGCAGGCGCAGCTGCGCATACTGAAATCACAGAAAAGCAGACGAAATGAGGCGACAGGTATGAAATGCACCTTTATGCATAAACGAACCCCCGTGGCAGAGCTCGAGCTGGACGATGTGACCGGCTTTATACAAAGAATTGGCAGTGTCTACGCACCGGAGCATCTGCCTATCGGCATCCCTGTGCGAAACGAGATCGCCGACCGTGCGGCGTTTAACGACTGGTGGCGGGATCGCTCTATTCCGGCAAGCCGCAGCGGTGTGCGGGAAGCACTGGAATCGTTGGGGGTGGCAGACACCAAAATGCTGCTCGTCCGCTGCTACGGGCTGAGCCTCTCGGATCAGTACTGGATCTGTCCGGAAGGCGCGGAGCTTCGGTGGGAGGACATCAACTTTTTCCAAAATGATTTCTCGGAGGACATCGGAGATGTGCTGTTCGGAGAACGAAAGAAGAAGGACGCACTCAATTTCAGCTCCCCCGACAGCACATCGGACGGCAATCTGAAAAAGCGGTGGAAGATCCTTGATGGGAAGCGATGCCTGATCAAGGGCGGCAGCAACCCGTTCCGTCAGCAGCCGTTCAACGAGGTGATCGCCTCCGGCATCATGGAGCGGCTCGGCATTCCTCATGTATCGTATACAGTCATCTGGAGCAAGGATGCCCCCTACTCGGTCTGTGAGGATTTTGTTACGGAGAATACGGAGCTGATTCCGGCGTGGAGGCTGCTGCAGGCGAAAAAGCAGAAGAACAGCACCTCCCGATACCGGCATCTATTGGAGTGCTGCGAGCTGCTCGGCATCGGGAACATTACGCCGTTTTTAGACCGGATGCTGGTGCTGGACTATATCGTCGCAAACGAGGATCGCCACTTCAATAACTTTGGGGCACTGCGAAACGCGGAAACGCTGGAATGGCTCGGTATGGCTCCGATCTATGACAGCGGCTCCTCCCTTGGCTATGATAAGATGCCCGGTCAGATGCGCTCGGAAAAGGATGTGGTCTGCAAGCCCTTCAAAAACCACCACGCCGAGCAGCTGAAGCTGGTGACCGATTTTGATTGGATCGACTTTGATCGCCTCTCCGATGTAGACGAGCTGATCTCCAGCGTACTGTCTTGCGAGGAAGCTGCCGACTATATCGATGAGGGACGTATCCATGCGATCACGGAAAGCGTGCAGCGCCGGATCGGTCATCTGCAGGAGCTTGCGATGACGCAGATGCCACGGCAGCTCGATACCACCGAGGACGATGTCCGAGAGGAAGTTGCCGCGGATTACGCACCAAAAATGGAGCTGTAATGCAAATACAGCGTAAGCACAATGGATCAGCCGCTTTGCGAATCGCAGGGCGGCTGATTTTTCATTCCCTTGCCTGTTGGCTGCGGACGGCGTAGCCGCTTTGGTGGTATCGCTTCTGTTTTGCCATGCTTCTTCGTTAGACTTGGTGAATAGCTTTCCGCGCCTTCTTCCGGTATGCTTTGCTTGCAAAATCGAGGAAAGGAGCAGAACCGATGGCCCTGCCCAACGCAGATTTCGGCGCGGTTTTCGCCTGCATCTCATTTGCCCATGACAACAACGCGTCTGAAACAGGGTTCTCCTGCTCCAGCCGCTTTTCATATCGCTCCTCCAAGTTGGTGCTCCGGAGAGTGCCGATACGCCTGCGTCGACAAAAAACGTAAGCGCATTGTTTTGTGATGCAGTCAGTATTCTCTGCAATTCCTTCTCGTACATACGCTACCTCTCTTGCCGCAATGAATAAACATATCATATAGTGTATTAACAGGTACTTATCTCTCCTGTCGGTGGCGCACGTCATTCAGCCATTCGCCCCTGTACTTGAAATAGCGCGGACCGGCGACAGAGTATTTGCTACCAGTGAGCAGCTGAGCCAAAGCCGAGAGTGAGTAGATCTGCCCTTGATAGCTCACCGTTTTGTCATCCACTATCGTGCATTTGATTTCCGGGTTATTGCAGTACTCGAGCTCCTCACCGGGTTGAATGTTACACATGGAGAAGCGGAAAGGAGACTGACGCTCTTTGTGCTCGTCGTCGATCTCCTGCGCGGTTTCCTCCGCCTGCTTCTGGGCTTCATCCATAACAATTCGTTTCAGCTTGTCCGCGCAGCCATGGATCTCCGCAATGGCCTCCAGGATGGAATAGGCGTCTTCCGGCGACATGGCATAGAACTCACGGATACGCTGCTTTCCATTGAAGTTCTCGATGGAACGTAGGTTGGGGTTCAGCTTGTCAATGATGCTGTGAATCTTCAGATCAGAAAGCCGCGAATTGACCTCATAGGTTGCGTAGACCCGGAAGGCAAAGGGAATACACTCGCTCCGGTTGAGTTGCAGTAACCGCTTGTCGATATCGTCTGCATATCCAATTTTAACATATTCGGGAAAAGACGGATTGGTCAGTATGTAAATAACTCCTGTTTTATCCATGTAATCTCCTCCGGTACTTTCGCTTAAAATATAGCACCGTCAAACAGTCACTCCGCTAATGCTTTTCTAATAATCTCACTTCTTCGAGAAGCTATTTTTTCTAAAGACCCTTCCAATTCTTTTATAGCCATTTCATAGTCTGCTACTTTCGACATAGCGTTGTTTTGTATTGAAATATCAGGAACGGTAAATGCAATTCCATGCACTCTGTCGATGGAAGCACGATACGACCGGGAGAATCCCATTTTTCTACCTTCGACCTCAAGAATATGAGCAAGATAACGTGGATTTACTTCAGAGTTCTTGCAGCGGAGGACGCCGCAGTGATCTGTGGGATAGAACGGCATATCTGAAGGCAAATAGCTGGTCATCCAGTCTCCGTCAATTCCCCACAACACAGAAGGAACAGAGAAATCCGTGATCAGCAGCTTGTCAATAAAGCCAAATGGCGAAGTGACATTGGCGCTGTAAACGGGAATTGTACCATTCGATGCAAGTTCTTTGTCCAAAACTCGCTTGCCAATAGCAACACTGAATTTTTCCGTATCAGACAGGCTCAGTCTGTTCCCCTCCGTGGTCGACATAACAGCATCCAACTCTGCAAACAAATCAGCTGTCTTCTGCCTGTAGGTCTCAATTCTCATACGGGTGGCATTATATTCCTCGTCGATTTTTGCACATTCGTCAATAACCTGTTGCTGGACTGGAATGGGCGGAACCGGAATCAGCATCTCTTCATAAAACGCTGCAGGTACACGACGATGTCCACTTGCTCCAGTCATTGCATCCTCAGCAGCTTTACGCACCGTAGTTTGGTTGAGGAGAAGAAAGAGAAACTTAGTGAGAATTTCGCTTGCATGGCATCTAAAAGTATGGAACTCGCTACTACCAAATCCGATACCGTTCGTCAATCCCTCCGCAATTGCGCATTTTCCATTTTCCATGCATGGGGTTATTTTCGCAATAATGAAATCTCCCTCAGCAAAGTATGTATATCCTCCATTGCATACTTCGCCGTAGGGACGATCAACTTTTCTTTCAATAAATCCTTCGCTGCTTACAGAGGCCATATCGATAAACGAAACAAGCAAATCGTCCGGAGTATCATGAATCTCGGTTTTTGAGGTATTCAGATCACAAACTGAAGCAAGTTTTACCAATGGATACTTGCTTGATATATGGAAAGCTTTCTTAACGCTTGTTCTTAGAGCCTTGTTGAAATTAACTCTCGAATAATCAAGCATATTCTTTGTATTGACAACGGACGCATAGGTGGCCTGTTCTTCGTTGAAAGAAGGTGCCATTCCATCAAAAGACTTCTTGATGGAATGAGCAAGAGTCCCTTGTGCTACTCGATTCGCATCATCATACATCTTTCCGCCTGGCGTGATGATCTGAATGCCCTCGTTACCCTTGCGGTTTGACCAGTCATATCCGAGGAATTCTTTCTGTGCCTTGTTGTCTGCCGGAGCCGTAATGATCACGGTTGTCTGCTGATACACCAGCGAGAAATAAAACAGTTTTTCCCGCTCTATGGAGTAAGCATACGAATACAATTTTTCCAGATACACGGCTGCCTGCTCATCAGCACTTTTCTGCTGATATGCTTTTGTTTTCAGCAGGTTCTTTGCATCTGAAGAATCGGCAAACGCCATCACATACATTTTGAAGTATTCTGATCCTTCCAGATCTGCAACGGAAAGGGATTTATTCAAAAAGGCTCTGTACTCATTCTCGCCGACATCAATCTGTGCAAGATATGCCTCGAAAATGTCCCTATCTTTCCATCCGGCAAGCTCCGCGCCGCTGAAAACCGCATCCACAGAATCCGCTGACAAGTCAATCTGTTTCGGCGGTTCATTGAATTTTTCCAGAAACATCACAACGGTATTCGTCCCGGTCGCGCCAAAGGTTTTGGAACCGAAAGCGGCAATTCCTCGGATATAGAAATTCTGCAAAAGCCGCTCCCTGGCTCCGGTATAGCTTGCACTGTCATTTGAGAGAATGGAACTCGGCAGGATCACCGCTGCGACTCCCTGCGGCTTTAGCAGCTGTGCAATTCGCTCCACAAACAGCGTTTCGATCTCTCCGCCATTCATGCCAATCCGGTCAAGAAGGGTAAAGCTGTTGTTCTTAAGTTGTAGATGCTGCTTGAAATCTTTTACCGCATATGGCGGATTAGCCACCAGAATATCAAAAGTGCCGTTCTCGATCCCCTTGTCAGGCGCATTTTCCAACCCGTCGCCGAAAATAATGTTGCCCTCTCCCGCGCCGTTCATAAACAGGGATATTTTTGCAACGCGGGCAAGACGATAGTCTTTTTCGATTCCGTAAATGTGATCTCTGACCCATGCATTATTTCCATCTGACTGTACAAAATAATTGATCGCTTCGATAGCTTCCGTCAAAAAATGTCCGGCCCCGCAGGCGTAGTCAATGACCTTTGGATAAACGTTTCCCCTATCAGACTTTACCATCCGATCAACAGGCAGACTATCCCAAATGAACCGAGTGATCGGTATCGGCGTAAAGAATTGTCCTTCATTTTGCTTGAACCCCTTGTTCAGCAGCTGTTCAAAGAGATCGCCCAGGAATTGATGCTTGGACGGATAGACAATTCTGTATTTCTCAAACAACTGCACCATCTCAACGAGAATCTTTCCGTTCTGATAGAACAGTTCTTCATTGTGGACATCTTTGAACGTGAATTCATTATTCGAATAGAATTTTAAAATACGGATCGTATTCCGAAGATCTTCAATCGCGCTTTTTCGTTTGGAACCGGTATATGTCAAAAATAGCCATTCCGGATAATCCTCAGGCACATAAAGTATTTCCTCCCGCATGAATTTCTCCATACCGTCTCTGTGGAGCCGTTGGAGTCGATCTTGCAGAGTCTCGTATGTATCCGTTCCTTGCTTATACTGAAATTCTACTTCGTCGTCTTCATCCTTTATGCTTTCATCGACAAGCTTACAAATGAACAACGCGACAAGCCTGTTGAAAGCATTTTCCTTGTCACTTACATTATTGTGCCGCAGGATTTCTTCAAATTTATTGACAATTTTGTCATCTGGCGTGAAATCGCGAAGGTCCTTTTTCCGAAGCGGTTTTACCCCAATTTGATAGGCAACGGAATCCTTGGAGAAGATCAGATCATCATGGATCTGCCTTCCATAGGTCTCTTTCCAGGCTTCATACTTGGCTGATGCGGTGTTCGCATCCCGATAAAGCTTGATGGACTTATCCTTTTTTGAAAGCAGGACGATATTTGCGTCGTCGGAACAGTCAATCGTAGATGCTTTATGTACAATACAGCCGCCCTTCAAATCAGAGGCATACAAAACAAGCCATTTGCAAGACTGCTCCTGCTGCCAATAGGAGAACAACTGCGCTCCGTCGTTTTTGGTATTATTAAGTGCTTTGTCGTACGCTTTGCCCCAGGTTTTGCACTCGATAATGAAAAGCATATTTCCGCTTGTGTCGGTCACGCAAATATCGGCGCGTCCACCCTTGGGGTCGTGCCCGAGATGCCATTCTTTTTCCAGCTCTATATGCTCAGGACGATACTCTTTTAACAGGAGCCGACATACGCATTCAAATACAACGAAGTTCTCTTTCTTATCAAAACCATTGTTGCGCTCTCTGCCCTTTATTTCATTTGGATAAATCAGCTTTTTTGCGTGGAAATCTACTTTCAGGCTGCACCCAATCTCAGAAAATACCTTTTCATATATATCGCCATATGCAATAAATCCCAGAGTTTTTAAGGTGTCTTTCAAATTTGAAACATCTATCATAATCATCTGCTCCTTGCTCGTTCTATAATCCAAGGTACCGAAACACTATCGGCATTATTATAGGCTCCCCTAATTCTTCAGTACTGTGATGGGCACCACATACACGCCATCCTCGCGCTGGTAGGCATAGGGGGAGGTGCCGGTCAAAACCATCAGGAAGGAGGGCTCTTTCATTTTTGTTGTATCGATCTTATCAGCGACCGTCTTCAGCGTATGCGCACCTTCCTCAATGAGCCTGTCTCCACCGAGCTTGACCTCTACAAGGCCGTAGCTTCCGTTGCGCAGGTGGATAACAGCGTCGCACTCCAAGCCCTCTTTGGTGCGGAAATGATACACGCTGCCGTCCAGTGCTTCCGCGTAGACGCGCAGATCGCGGATGCAGAGCGTTTCAAAGAATAGGCCGCAGGTTTCAAGGTCGTTCAGCAGATCACCGGGACCAATGCCCAGCGCTGCAGTGGCGATAGAAGGATCAACAAAATAGCGTGTGTCAGATGTGCGGATCGCTGTCTTGGAGCGAAGATTCGGACTCCAAGCAGGGCAATCCTCTATCACAAAGATCTTTTTCAGCGCATTCGTATAGGAAACAACGGTATCCTTACTCAGCTCCATATCGTCGCTGACGTTGATATCCTCGCAGATCGTGGTGTTCGGTGCCTGTGTTCCCTGGTGACGCGCAAGAGAACGCATTAAGAGCCGTGCACGGGTCTCATTGCGGGAAACGCCGTCCACTCGGCTGATATCGGACTTCACAACCGCGTCCAAGTAGTCAAAAGACTGTATCAGTGCGTCGTCGCCCTCCAGGAAAGTCGCTTGCGGCCAGCCACCGCGACAGATAAGAAATGCGATATTCTCTAACGTAGCCTTGTTTTCCGCAAAAATCGGTTTATCATCAGGAGAAAACAACTCGCTGAGACTGACTGCGCCGGAGGACTCGCCAGATTCGTACAGGCTCATGGGCCGCATCTTGATCCACGCAAAGCGACCGGTGCCCGTATGATGCACCTGCTCCATCTCCGCAGGCACAGCAGAACCGGTCAACAGAAAGTGCCCGAAGCCATCTCGGTGATCCACTTCAAAGCGCACAGCATCCCACAGCTTGGGTGCCATCTGCCATTCGTCGATCAGGCGCGGCGTCTCACCCTGGAGGAGGGAACGAGGACTGATATCCGCCAACTGGAGGTTTTGCTTTACCCGATCCGGGTCGCTCATATACAAAATGCTGGAGGCATGCTGTTCGCAGGTGGTTGTTTTGCCGCACCATTTCGCTCCTTCCACAAGGATCGCTCCTTTGTTTCTCAGGCGATTCACAATAGTCACGTCAATCACTCTCGACTTATAACTTGCCATATAGAGTCCCTCCATGCTATAGAATGACTATATTATAGATTATAGCGAATCAGCGTGTCCAATTCAAGAAAATCCTTTGATTTGGCAAAAATATTTTCTGCGATACGGCGATATGGCAACCATCGCATCGATGATGATTTGTTCCTCACATCGACGCCATCAAATCTGAAAATCAGTTTTCGCAGCTTTGACGTTCCCTTCCGCTCGCACTATTCTTTTGGTGATGAAAGAAACCAATAAGGTAAGCACAAGAGAAGGCACGATATGTACAATAGATTTGCAGAAAGGCGCAGACGACTCCTGAACGAATGCAGGGGCGGCATCTACACGGGGATGCTGCTGGCAGGGACTCAGGAGCCGCACTTTTATAAATAAGGGCTTGGGATACTCCCAAAATCGCCGTGTGTCCGGACAGCGGCTGTGCTTGCTATTCTCTCAAATCTCAGTTTTTCTCGTCCCCATGCCGCTCTTTCTCTCCACCGAAATCTATGCTATACTGTAAGAAAATCAGCGGAAGGAGGGCTTTCTTATGGCGCTCAAACGG
>OHAQ01003625.1_pt1 | contig 10299 bp, 10 predicted proteins | sample 1577111 | NCBI WGS metagenome assembly OHAQ01 (sample SAMEA3541549, study PRJEB24748) | human gut metagenome | biome: human gut; feature: human-associated habitat; material: faeces | place: China | collected 2012 | reverse complement strand
GCCGGAGACAGCGATGACTTCGCAGTTGTTGTAGTTCTCTTTCAGCCAGGGAATGCTGCATTTGACCGAGGAGGGCCGGTGCTTTTACCAAGAGTTCATCGCCATTACGGAGGAGGTCCACCGACAGGCGGAGCAGGGCTTTACAAGGGAAGAAGTGCAGCTGCTGCAGAGCCTCCTGATGCGGGTGGCCGAGAATTTGTCCCGGGAAACGGAGGAAACACACACATGAAGAAAAAAAGACTAATGGACTATACCGCCGGGTACCGGGTGCTCATTGTACTGGGCATCCTGTGCTCGGCGGGAGAGGCCGTGCTGGAGCTGCTGCTGCCCCAGATCATGAGTGACATTGTGGACATCGGCATCAAAAATGCGGACAGGAACTATATCCTCATGGCGGGGCTGAAGATGGTGCTGATGGCCCTGGTGGCCCTGGCTCTGGGCGTAGGGGCGGCGGTGCTTGCCTCCAAGGCCGGCATGGGCTTCGGCGCCAATCTCCGGGGCGCCGAGTATCGGCAGGTGCAGAGGTTCTCCTTTGCCAACATTGAGCATTTTTCCACGGCCTCTCTGATCACCCGGCTGACCAACGATGTGAGCAGCCTGCAGATGACCCTGATGATGGGTATGCGGATGCTGGTGCGAGCCCCGGTGATGCTGGTGACGGCCCTGGTGATGGCCCTTATCATCAGCACACGGCTGAGCCAGGTGTTCCTGGTGGTGATCCCGCTGCTGGTGCTGGGTGTGGTGCTGGTGCTGCGGAGGGTGGGGCCGTTCTTCACCTCCCTGCAGGGGGCCACTGACGACCTGAACCTGGTGGTGCAGGAGGATCTGAACGCCATCCGGGTGGTGAAATCCTTCGTGCGGGAGGATGTGGAAAAGGAAAAATTCGCCGGGCGCAATGAAAAGCTCAAGGCCATGGCGGAAAAGGCCTTCGGCTTTGTGGTGATGTTCATGCCGCTGATCTTTCTGCTCATGGGCGGCACCATTGTAGCCGTGCTGTGGATCGGCGGAAACTATGTGTTTGAGGGGACAGTCAAAATGTAAATTCCGCTGTTTTTCGTGGACTTTCGCGCGTGGGTATGGTATGATAGGAAGTGCAAACCTGAAGGAGGTTATTACAATGAAGCGAATCATTGCGCTGCTTCTTGCCGCGCTGCTGATGGTCTCCTGTGCGCTGGCAGATGTGGCCCTGCACGGCTACGACGCCAAATCCGGCTATGTCTATGTCACGCTGGGGCAGTGCCCGCAGGATGCGGACGGCGGCATCGAGCCGATTGTCTGGCGCGTGCTGAACGTTGAGGACGGCAGAGCGTATCTGCTGAGCGAATATGTGCTGGAGGCGCGCCCCATCCACAGCGATTATCAGGAGTACGCCAACAAGCCCACCAACAAGAAGAAGCCCGGCTTCAATGGTGACTTCACCCAAACCGAAATGAGCCGCTACCTCTGCGGTGATTTCGCCCAGAACTGCTTCACGGACGACGAGCGTGCCATGCTGACCCCAGATGACACGTTCGGGTTGTTTTTCCTCGTCAGCGATGCGGATTTGAAGAACAAGGCGTACGGCTTCACCAGCAATGAAAGCCGCAAGGCGTGGGGCACACCCTACGCGCTGGCGAACGGGCTGTTCAAGTACGGCAGCCAGCGCGGCGGCCACTCCCCCTACTGGACGCGCTCCCAGTCCTCCTCCGACGCCCGCCACGCACGGTGCATCAAGTCCAAGGGCGAGTTGGGGCGCATCAACGTCATCACGCTGGACGAGGGAATGCGGCCTGCGTGCTATCTGTCTTTGAGCGCGAGCGAGATTTCCGGCGGCACGGGCACGCTGAATGATCCCTACACTTTCGCCCTTATCCCGCCGACGGTGATGGAGGATTAATATGCGGAAGATAACCTGCCTGCTGCTGCTTCTCTGTCTTCTCCCCTCTTTCGCGCTGGCGGACAAGACCATCACCCTCACCTTCACCGGCGATATCACCCTTGGCGGCGAGGATTACCTGCGCACCGCCGAGGACAGCTTTTTCGCCGTCTATGAGCGCGAAGGCGCGGGGTACTTTCTCAAAAACTTCGCGGATTTCTTTGCCGAGGATGACCTGACCGTCGTCAATTTGGAGGGCGTGCTGACCGACAACAACGCCCTTTACCCGCGTGACAAGGGCAAGGGCGACGATGGCTACTGGTTCCGCGGACCGGCAGCGTACGCCAAGGTGCTTTCCGCCGCGAGCGTGGAAGTCGCGTCGCTGGCAAACAACCATGCGTTCGACTACGGCGCACAGGGCTTCCGCGATACGATTGCCGCCGTCGAAGCAGAGGGTCTCGGCTGGTTTGGCACATACAACAAGAACCGCGACCCCGAAACGGAAAAGTTCTACTTCTACACCAAGGACGGCGTGACCATTTGCCTGATGAGCCTGCTTTGGGACGACTACAACCCGCAAGACCCCAATGGCAACGGCGCGTATCTCCGCCAGCAGATTACGGAAATCAAGCAGTCCGGTCAGGCGGACGCGGTCATTGCTATCCTCCACGGCGGGCAGGAGTACGGCCGCCACCGCACTAAACCGCAGACCATCTTCACCAAAATGGCGATTTCCGCTGGGGCGGATCTGGTCATCTGCCACCACGCGCACGTCGTCATGGGCATGGATGTCATCAACAACCGCAGCGCGTTCTACTCGCTGGGTAATTTCTGCTTTGGCGGCAACCGCAAGGCGTATCAGGAGAACAAGAACCGCACCCCCGCCGTGCAGGACGCCGCGCCCGCGCTGATGCTCCGCGCCGTGCTGACGTTTGATGATGACGGCACTTACAAGGGGCAGCAAATCACCCTCTATCCCGTACAGACCACCGGCATTGACCGCGCGGCGGGCGACACCGTGCAGGTGAACAACTATCAGCCGAAGTTCATCACCGGGCCTTTGGCGGCGCATGTGCTGCACCTGATGCAGATTGACATGAACTACGATGCCAGCAAAACGCCGAAGTACAGCAATGCCGAGTCCATCAACAAGACGCTGCGGGCGCTGGTGATAGCGCGCGAAGAGGAACTGGCGGCGATGGCCTCCTCCGAGGGCATGGAGGCGCTGACGCTCCCGTTCCTGCCGGCGGAAGCGGAATAAAGCCGCTCAACCCGCGGTAGAGTTCCGCGAAATCGCGATTTCGGGCATATCAACCGCTGGTTCGTGTGCAAAGCCTCTTTTCCGTGATAGAATGACCGCCAGAAGGGAGGTGCTTCCACATGAATCAGGAGAAAATCGGGAAGTTCATTGCATCCTGCCGAAAAGAGCAGGGCTTCACCCAAACTGTTCTTGCAGAAAAGCTGGGGATTACAGACCGTGCGGTATCCAAATGGGAAACCGGGCGAAATCTGCCGGATGCAGCCATTATGCCCGAATTATGCGATCTGCTGAACATTCAGCTGAGCGAGCTTTTTCGCGGGGAGCGAATGACGATGGAAGCGCATCAGAAGGCTTTCGATGCATTGCTTCTGGAAATGAAGCAGCGGGAAGAAGCTGCGAATCGGCGGATTCTTCAGCTGGAAAAAGTGCTTGTCTGCATGACGATTGCGGTATCGCTCACGATGATTCTTGGCGGATGCTATCTGGCGAAAGACCATCTTGCCCTCGGAATCGCCTTATTGACATTCGGCGCTGCGGTTGTTTTTGCCATCTGCTTTGTCGGCGTGAAAATCGAGCATGACACCGGCTATTACGAATGCCCCGAATGTGGAAAACGCTATGTGCCGACCATGAAAGCCGTCGTGATGGCACTGCATCGCGGCACAGCCCGCAAGATGACGTGTCCGTTCTGCGGAAAATGCGCCTATCATCAGAAGGTGCTTTCAAAATAATGCGGCTTCTTTCAAAAAGCACCATCATACAACGAAAACGCCCGGTGCGTGAACCCACCTTCACGCATCGGGCGTTTCTATATCATTATCATTCTTCCGGCAGCGGCGCAATCAGTTCGCGGTCGCACTTGCGGTAGAGCAGCAGACAAATCGTCAGCGAGACGATTTCCGCAATCGGGAACGCCCACCAGATGGCGTTCGGGCCGATGAGGGACAGCGCCCACGTCGCGGGCAGCAGCACAATCAGCTGGCGGCACAGGCTCATGATCAGGCTGTATGTGCCGCGGCCGACCGCCTGGAAGACCGTGCTGAGCGTAATGCCCGCCGCCGCAATCAGGAAGTGCGAGCAGATAATCCGCAGGGCGATGCAGCCTTCCGCCGTCAGCGCCTTGTCCGCCGAGGAGTCGAACGGCATCATCAGCAGGTTCGGCACAGCAAGGAACAGCAGTGCGCCGACCGCCATAATCACCAGCGCATACACCAGACACACGCGGACGCACTCGTAGACGCGCTTTTTCTTCTGCGCGCCGAAGTTGTAGCCCACAATCGGCACCATGCCGTTGCACAGCCCGAACACCGGCATAAAGACAAACGACTGGAGCTTGAAATATACGCCCAGAACGTTCACATAAATATCGCCAAAGCCTGCCAGAATCATGTTCATCAGCGTCGTGCAGACGGAGGAAATCGCCTGCATGATGGTGGACGGAATGCCAACGACGAGGATATTCTGCACCGTCTTCCAGTCGAAACGGAAGCCCTCATGCGTCAGGCGCAGTTCCCGATTTTTCCACTGATTCAGGGTGAAACCGACGGTGCAGCTCACGACCTGACCAATAACCGTCGCAATCGCCGCGCCGGCGATACCCATTTGGCAGCTGAAAATCAGAATCGGGTCAAGGATGATGTTCGTCACCGCGCCGGACAGCTGGGTAATCATCGACAGCGTTGTGTTGCCCGTCGCCTGCATCATGCGTTCAAAGCAAATGGACATGAACTGTCCCAAACTGAGCGTGCAGACGATGCGCAGGTACAGTGTGCCCATTTCCAGCACTTCCGCCTTCGGGTTCGTCATGCCGATATACATGCGAGCGAAGAACAGTCCGACGATAACGAACAGCAGCCAGCCGACAACCTCAATCAGGATGCCGTGGCGGGCGGCATCGCGCGCATCATGCGGGCGCTTTTCGCCAAGCCTGCGTGAAATCAAGCTGTTGATGCCCGTACCCATGCCGGTCGAAACGGCAATCATCAGCATCTGCATCGGCATAGCGAGGTTGACGGCCGTCAGCGCATCCGGCGAATACTGCCCGACGAAAATCCCATCGACGATATTATACAGTGCCTGCACCAGCATCGACACCATAATCGGCACGGACACCGTCGGCACGAGCTTGCGCATCTCCATCGTGCCCAGCATCCGGCTGCGTTCCGTGTTCTGCTGTTCCTGTTTTTCTGACATGTTGTTTTCCTTTCCGTATTCATACTATTTCCGGATGAAAAGGCGCAAGCAAATGGCGCAGGTGAATCCAGAAATAGTATCACTCCCCTAAGAAGCCGAGAGGAAAATGCCCCCCAGTCAAAAGTCTATTGTAGCAAAATTCGCCCTGTCCGTCAAGGGAAAATCCGCATTTTCCACCGCTTTTGCAAAAAAGGAAATTCTCTTTGCCCCCATCGTGATTTCGTGTTATAATAGCTGATGAAAGCAGTTGTTTTTCCGCTTGAATGGAGGAATCCGCATGAGCGTCAAAATGCCCAAACCCGTCAGCAAAACAGAACTCTCGCGCCTATACACACGGCTTGCCATCGACACCCATCATCGACTTGACAACAGCACCGCAGAAGGTCAAGCGCGCCTTGACCTCCTCCACCGTTTCTTTGATGCCTGTGCCAATCTTTATGGGACGATGACACTCTGGCACGCATGGGAGCTTTTTCAGCATGTTGAGCCGGAATTGACTGCCAAGAAAAAGATTCTCCGCAAGGATTTCTTTTCCTTTGCGGAAATTGTGCGCGTTGAAAAGCATGCCTATGCCATCATGCTGCTGCCTGACCTGTACGAAGAGGAGACGTCCATCAGCATTCAGGATGCCGAGCTGGTTCATAGAATGCTGATTTACCCGAACATTTGGGGCTTGAATGAGTATTACAAGCTGCTGAGCTATCAGGACGATAAGCCCTGTGTCGTTCCCGCACACGATGTGTTCTATGCGTATGCCGACCCGAATTATTTCTGGGAAACGCTGGAAGCGCGTTCTCTCCGCTTCTTTCTGGCAAACCTCCATGTCGCTCCGGACGCCAAAACCACTGCGCCCGACGGCACGCCTCTGCGCGGCAAGGCGTTGTCAGAGGTTGTATTCTGGACAAGAGATGATCACTGGGATTATGACGATTATAAGGCGGCGTGGCGCAAAAAAGCAGTTGCCGAAGAAGCAAACAGGCCATATTTGCAGCGCATCATGGAAAAAATCCAGCGCGGGATTCTGCTGTCGTTTGTCTGCGATCAATTTTCTTACTATGTGGAGTTGCTTGAAGAAGCCGGTATTCAGTTTACCAAGCCGCAGTTTGAAACATTCGCGAACCGCCTCTGTGAATTGAACAATCACAGCCATCTTTGGTCAAACCGCGGCGCTCAGCCTGTTGAAATGTACGATGGGCTTGACAATGCGGAACTGGATGCGGCGGCGATTATGAAAACCATGCAGCTTGACCCCGATGGTTATTATCGCAATCCAGTCTTATCGCGCATCACGCCGAAGAAAAATGAGGATGGACAGGACTGAACGATCCGGAAACAGTATGCGGTATCGGCGAATTTTCTCCATGACAAACGCAGGAAAGTATGCTACAATAGACGTGGTAAACACACCAATTCACTCGACAAAGGAGGTACGCCCCATGCCGCGTACCCTATCCCCTGCTGCACGCATCGAGCGCAGCATCCTCTCCGATTTCCGCAAACCGCTCTGGCGGCCGTTCGTCCGCGGCATCAAGCAGTACAAGATGATTGCTCCCGGCGACCACATCGCTGTGTGCATCTCCGGCGGCAAGGACTCCATGCTGCTGGCGAAAATGATGCAGCTGCTGCAGCGCCACACCGACATTCCCTTCGAGACGGAGTTTCTCGTCATGGATCCCGGCTACAATGCCGAAAACCGCCAGCGCATCATCGACAATGCCGCCCTGATGGAAATCCCCATCCGCATTTTTGACAGCAGCATTTTCGAGACAACGAAAATCGCCGAGCGAAATCCCTGCTACCTCTGCGCCCGGATGCGCCGCGGTTTCCTTTACGACCGTGCGCAGGAAATGGGCTGCAATAAAATCGCACTTGGGCATCACTTCAACGATGTTGTGGAGACGACCGTTATGGGGATGTTCTACGGTGCCCAGCTGCAAGCCATGCTGCCGAAACTGCACAGCCGCAATTTCCCCGGCATGGAACTGATTCGCCCAATGTACTGCATCCACGAGGAGGACATCTGCGCTTGGCGCGATTTCAACGCCCTGCACTTTATCGCCTGCGCCTGCCGCCTGACCGAAGAGCGCGACAAAAGCGGCGATGGCATCGGCAACTCGAAGCGCGCGGAAATCAAGCAGCTGCTGAAAACGCTTCGGGAGACGAACCCCGATGTAGAGAAGAACGTCTTCAGCGCGATTCACGCCGTCAGTCTGGACACCATGCCGGGCTGGAAAATCGGCGAAAAGGAATACAGTTTCCTGGATGACTATGACCATTGGGAAGCAACGCACCGTCCGGCGGATAAGTAAACGAATGCGGGTCAAGGGAAGCACATTCCCCTGACCCGTTTTTATATAATACGACAAATGTACAGATTTCCGTTTTTAGACAAAAATTCAGCTCCCCAATGAAGCAGATTTTTGCTGCCATCAGGGAGCTGTTTGCTTATTCCGTTACTTCCGGCGGATTCGTTACTTCCGGCACGTCCGTCGGCTTCGGCATGTCCGTCGCTTCCGGCATGTCCGTCGGCTTCGGCACGTCCGTTGCTTCCGGCGCGTCCGTTGCTTCCGGCACATCCGTCGGCTTCGGCACGTCCGTTGCTTCCGGCACGTCCGTTGGCTTCGGCACGTCCGTTGCTTCCGGCATGTCCGTCGCTTCCGGCACATCCGTCGGCTTCGGCACGTCCGTTGCCTTCGACGGATTCGTCGGCATCGGGGCTTTCGTCACTGCCGGCGCTTTCGTCGTTTCCGGGAGCTTTGTCGCTTCGGGCGCATCGGTCGCTTCCGCATCGTCGGGCTTGTCCAGCACCAGCGGTTCAAGCCCCAGCAAATCAGAAACCGTCACGAACTCGAATCCCGCGTCGCGCAGCATGGGAATCAGCGTTTTCAGGCACTCATAGTCCGCCATTCGCGCGTGATAGAGCAAAATCGAGCCGTTCTGGGTGTCGCGGAACGCCTGATAAGGTTCGGTCTGCGCCACATCCCACAGAACGACCTTCTCCACGCCGTGCGCATAGAAAATCGGCAGGAAGTTCTTCTCGGAGTTCATATAGTGCCCGAACGGCGGGCGCAGCAGCCGCAGCGGATAGTGGTAGCCCAGCACCTCGTCCACGCGCTCCTGCGACAGGCGCACCTGCGCATCCGCACTGGACTCGGAGTATTCCAGCAATTGCGCGTGCTTCCATGTATGGCTGCCGAACTCATCGCCGTGTGCCAGCGCGTCTTCCCACAGTTCACGGTCTTCCGCGCAGAACAGCTTGCCGACGATAAACCACGTCACCGGAAAATCAAGTTCAATGCTCAATTCGTGGATTTTATACACAGCATCCATGTTCCAGCCGTCATCCACCGTGATCGCGATTTTTTTGGATTCGCGGTCGCCGTGGCGGACAACGTAATCCTCCGGAATCGCGGCAAACGCCGTCTGCTGCACCAGCATCAGGCACAGCGCCAGCGACAGCAGACGCATCATGCGTTTCATCAGCAGCCCCTCCTTATTGCGGGTCGACGTAATTCGGTTCCTGCCAGATATACCAGTCCGTGCCGTCGGTCAGCATCGTGACCGTCCCGTCGCCGGAGAAGTAGAGCGCCGCGCCCGGCATGTGGTTCTTCACCCAGCCCGCCGTCACCTTTGTGCTGAGGGCGGAGCGGTTGGGGACGAACAGCACCTGCGGCTGTGTCTGCTCCACGAAGCTGTCCGGAATCGTCGCCAACCCGTGATGAGGCGCTTTGAGAATATCGCAGCGGAGTTTTTCGCCATACGTCGCGGCGTACCACTGCCTCGTCTCGTTGTCAATGTCGCCGGTCAGGAATGCCCGCGAATCCCCGAACTGCACCATGCAGGCGGCACTGCGATTGTTCTGCCCTGTCGGCAGAGGGCAGCGGAAAATCGTCAGCTTTGCGTTGCCCAGCGTCAATTCGTCGCCGTCGCCAATCTGCACATAGGGGATGTTCTTCGTCCCCGTCGCTTTGACCGCCTGCTGATGGTAGCCCTCTTCGTCCACATACGTCGTAGTGTTGGGCGACAGGAACGCATCCACCTGATACAAATCGGAATACATAAGGTAGATGAAGCCGTGCAGGTGATCATCGTCGCAGTGCGTGTTGAGCAGATACTTCAGTTCCGTGATTCCATATCCATCCAGCGTCGCATACACGCGCCTGCGATAGCGTCCTTCACCGCTGTCCACCATCATGGCTTCCCCGCCGGATTGCAGCACCATCGCGTCTGAGCGGTTCGTGTCAATGCAGGTCAGGCGCAGCGTATCCTTCTCCGCCCAATCCGCCGGCACATCCTTCTCGCTCTCCACCCGGTACACCTCCGCCTGCGCCGCGCCCAATCCCAGCGCCGCGCACAGCAGCATCAGCAGCAGTTTCCGTTTCATACGTTTTCCTTTCCACAAGGGAGTTTCTCCCTTGACCCTTCCGCGCGATTCGGTTGGTGACACACTCATGCTGTGTCCGCGTGTTTATACAGGGTTTCGCTCCTGCGGGAGCGACCAGAGGGCTTTGCGATCGCCCTCTGGACTCCTTCGCATCCCCACTGATGTTTGTTGGTTTTTATCGCAGCTGTTATATAGTTAGTGTGCCTTTCGTTCTCCTAAGCAGCACTGCCATATACTAACATCCGGAGGGCGACGGGCGAAGGGGTCAAGGGGACGACCGCAAAGCCCCCTTGTCGCCTCCGCAGAGGCGAAATCCCTTTCCTTACTGCGCTTGCACCCACCCGCGGGCGACCGCAATCTCATACACCCCGTCCGCCATGCCTTCCGCCAGCCATTGCTGATACACCGGCGTCACCAGCAGATATTCCTCCGCCGGATTCGATAAATACCCCATCTCCACAAGGAAGCACATCATCTTCGCCCAGTTGTTGCCGACATAGTTGTCGTTCAGCCGCACCATGCCCGTGGAGTTCGCCAGCGTCATCCCGACACGCGTTTTCATCGCGTCCAGCAGCTTCTGCCCCATTTCGCGGTAGGTGTCCGCAT
>OHAQ01003624.1_pt1 | contig 10301 bp, 8 predicted proteins | sample 1577111 | NCBI WGS metagenome assembly OHAQ01 (sample SAMEA3541549, study PRJEB24748) | human gut metagenome | biome: human gut; feature: human-associated habitat; material: faeces | place: China | collected 2012 | reverse complement strand
CACGGCATTTTATCTTCTGCGCCTTCTCTTTTTGAGGTTCAGCGAGCTGCCGCCCGCGGCAAGAGTGACCGCCATTAATGCAGCGAGGATGAACAGCAGTGCACACAGCAGAAGCACTGTGGCCTTCATGTCGGTGCGGAAGTCGGAGACATACTCCTTGTGGGGGTTTTGTTTTACTTGGTTTAGGTGCTGCAAATATTGTGCCTGTATTATATAGTTTGTTGCAATATCAAAAAGATATGCCAATAAATGCTGCTGTTACAGCAGTAACTTGCATGGGTTATACAGGTGTTATATTAGGGCCTGCTATCTTGGGATTTATCGCTCAAGGAATAGGAATTATATCCGTATTTTATTTATTGATGATTTTATTTATCATACAAGTTGTTATGGCAAAATATGTATTTAATAGATTAAAATGATTATAAGTAAGAAAAAGATATTCTAGTGAGAATATCTTTTTTTATATAAAATTATGTTGTTTTATATTGATTTATGTTAATTTATGACTTATAATAAGAAAAAGAAATTTGATTTTTGTTTATTGTATATCTAAATAAAATTTTGTGAAAAAAAGAACAATTAAATCATATATTATAAATGGAGGCATTTAAATGATTTGTAGAACAATATTAAATGAAACATCTTATTTTGGTAAAGGAGCAATAAAAGAGATTGCAAATGAAGTAATTAATCGTGGCTTGAAAAAAGTTATGTTAGTTACAGATAAAGATTTACTTAAATTCAAAGTAGCTACAAAAGTATGTGATATTTTAGATGAAGCAAAAATAGATTATGAAATTTACGATAAAATAAAAGCTAATCCTACAATCAAAAATGTTACTGAAGGCGTGGATTTTTGTAAACAATGTGGTGCTGATGTAATTGTTGCTGTAGGTGGCGGTAGTGCTATTGATACAAGTAAAGCAATTGCTATCATTATGAAAAATCCAGAATTTGCTGATGTTAGAAGTCTAGAAGGTGCTTCACCAACTAAACATAAAGCAATGCCAATTATTGCCGTATCTACAACATCTGGTACAGCAGCAGAAGTAACTATCAATTATGTAATTACTGATGAAGAAAAAAATCGCAAATTTGTTTGTGCTGACCCACATGATATTCCAGTAGTGGCAATTATCGATCCAGATATGACTGCATCTATGCCACCAAAACTCTGTGCAGCAACAGGAATGGACGCACTTGTTCATGCTATCGAAGGTTATATCACTAAAGGTGCATGGGAATTAACAGATATGATGCATATAAAAGCTATTGAAATCATAGCTCGTTCTTTAAGAGATTCTGTTAAAGGTGATCCAGAAGGTAGAGCACAAATGGCTTTAGGTCAATATATTGCAGGAATGGGCTTTTCTAATGTTGGCTTAGGTATAGTACATTCTATGGCTCATCCATTGAGTGCAGTATATGACATTCCACATGGTGTTGCTTGTGCTATTTTATTAACACCAGTATTGAAATTTAATGCGCCATCAACAGCAGATAAATATCGTGATATCGCAGTAGCTATGGGCGTAAAAAATACAGAAGATATGAATATTGAACAGGCTCGTCAGGCTTGTATTGAAGCCGTAGAAAAATTGAGTGTAGATGTGGGAATTCCTCAGAAATTGACTCAATTAGGTGTAAAAGAAGAAGACCTTCAATTTTTATCTGAATCTGCTTTTGTTGATGCTTGTACACCAGGAAATCCAAGAGATGTAAGTGTAGAAGCTATTAAAGAAATTTATAAATCTATCATGTAATAAAATTTAAATTAAAAAAAGATAGTTATGAGACTAAATTTTGTCTTATAACTATCTTTTTATTTTATATTTGATTTTAATTTAAGCTAAATGAAAAAGATTTTTTTGAGAGAAAACTACAAGCGTATCTTTTTCTTCTAGAATAGTATCGCCATCAGGTATGATATCTACGCCGTTTCGTTGAATTAAAACAACAAGTGAATCTTTTTTGATATCAATATCGCGAAGTTTTTTGCCAATGAATTCATTATTAGAATCAATATTTATTTCATTTAAAGTGATATTATCGTTGCCTTGATAAGTTTTAGCGCAAATGATGAGTGTATCTCCATCGCGCAAGAATGTATCGCCTTTTGGCGTTATAGTAGCCCCTTTTCTCAAGATAGCAGCAATCAATGTACCTGGGATAGAGCCGATATCGCGAATTTGTTTATTAATCCATGGATGTGAATTATTTAATTCTAAACAAGTGAAATGGATATTATTTTCGTCAGTGTAATCGTTGAATGTTTTTAATACATTTTCGTGTTCATCAATCATATTTAGATGTTTTGAAGCAGACGGTAATAAAGCACCTTGGAATAATAAAGATAAAAGTACAACACAGAAAACTATGGAGAAAATAGAATCATCAGCATAATTTGGTGATACAACAGCGACAATTGCAAAAACGATGGAGGCAGCTCCGCGAAGACCAGCCCATGACATGATTAATTGTTGATTTAAAGGAGCTTTAAATGGAGATAATAATATTGCCATGGTTATAGGTCTAGCGATGAATGTAAGGAAAATAGCAATAAACAAAGCAGGGACAAAATAATATGGTAATTTTGAAGGAAATACTAATAAACCTAATAAGAAGAAGATGAGCATTTGCATCATGCCATTAAAAGCATCGAAGAAATTTACGAGATTTTTCTTTTTCGGGATATTTTGATTGCCTAAGATGATACCTGCGATATAAGTGCTTAAATAACCATTGCCATCAACTAGAGATGGGAGAGCATAAGCAGCTAAGGCAATAGCAACTAAAAAGATAGAGTCAAAACCATTTTCGCCGAATTGAACATTTTTTAATATCCAGGAAGCGATAAAAGCTAAGACAACACCGATGATAATTCCATAAGCAAATTGAGCAAAAATTAAATAGGAGATATCAAAGAAGTTTAAGCTACTGCCAATGCTAGTTAATAAAATTATGGTTAGCATATAAGCACAAGGGTCATTACTACCACTTTCAATTTCTAGCATAGGAGCAGTACTGTATTTTAGATTTAATTTTTGTGAACGCAAAATAGAAAAGACAGAAGCTGCATCAGTAGAGCTAAGCACAGCACCGATTAATAATCCTTCAAGTGGTGGTAAACCTAATACTAAATGACAAAAAATACCAGTGAGTGCAGCTGTGATAAATACGCCAAAAGTACTCAGTAAAACAGCTTGTTTAGCTATAGGACGAGCAGTTTTCCATTTGGTACCAAAGCCACCGTAAAACATGATGAAAATGAGAGCGGCAGAACAGATTTTTTCGGCGAGAGAATAATCTTCAAAATGAATTTGAAATAAACCATCAGAGCCGAAGAGCATACCAAGACCAATAAAAAATAAAAGTGTAGGCACGCCAAAGCGAGTAGATAATTTACTTCCAATTACACAAGCAATCAAAATAATTGCACTGATTAAAAGAAATAAAGTCATAAGTATAATCTATCCTTTTCATTATATTTATATATAGAAATTATCTCAAATAATTATGAAGATGTCAAAAAAAGGCAACTTATTTTTACTATTTAAATAAAATAAGTTGCCTTTTTTACAATTAAGCTTGTTCAGGAATTAAACCATTTTGATAAGCGAGCATTAAATGGTAGATATCATTTATTTGACATTGGATTTCTTCGCCTAAATCAGTATCAGCTGTTGAAGAATGATAATTTTGTAATTCTAAAGTACAGGAAACTGACTCAATATCTTGGTTGGCTTTTAAGGACTCTTTGATATTAGCACAGGATTGATGTTCTAAAAGACGTAGTCCACGTGAATTAGAAATTAAAGTATAACCAGCAATTCCTGTTTTTTTATGATAGGCCCTGCAAAAACCACCATCAATGATGATTAATTTTCCATTTGCTTTTACAGGACTTTCTCCTTCTTTTACTTTTACAGGAACATGACCATTGATTATATGACCACGTTTTGTTTTTAAGGAAAATTCTTCAAGTATCATATCGCAGATTTTTTCATCATTGCAATATTTATAATACGCATCAGAAGGTTCAATCCATGTATCAGTATCTTCAATAAACATGCGTTCGAATGTTTTAAATTCTCTACCGGAAAATGGTGAATATCTGCCACACCAAAAATAATACATTAAATCGATATTTTTTTGTTCATATAAACCAAGATATGCTTGGCGAATAGTTTTATCAACAAAGTCTAAATAATTTTTTCCAGAATAATATTTGTTATTTAGATGAATACGCATAAAACTACCATCTTCATTTAATGGTATACAACCATGATAGAGTAAATTGTTATTATATGCTTTATAGACGTTACCTTTTTGGTAAAGAAAATCAATATGTTTGCGCAAGCGCACACTATCTAAAAATGCTGATTTTATATCGGATAAGACTTCTGTTTCTTCTAAAGATAATTCATAGGGATTTTGAGGATTTATTGTAGGGAAGGAAGGACTCTTTATTGGATAAGATATACCATTGATTTTGATATATTTGGAGATATAATCTATTTTATCTAATAAAAGGCGACTATCCATCTGAAAATCTGGATTGCGTTTGATGAGTTGTCCTTCTAATTTAAATAAAATTATGGAAATAGTACGTTGCATAGCTACTAATAAGGTTTTATCTGGATATAATTTACTAGCTAATGAAGATAGCGAGCGAAGGCTGATAGCATAACCTTTTTCTAAAACAGCAGTATTATTATAAGATAGACAATTTCGCACTACTGTCGCTATACAAGCTTCATTACCACACATTGCACCCATCCATAAGATATCATGATTGCCCCATTGAATATCTACAGAATGATGTTGGCGTAGCATATCTATGATAGAGTCAGGTCGTTGTCCTCGGTCATAAATATCGCCGACAATATGCAAATGAGCAACAGCTAGTTTTTTGATGAATTTTGTAAAGGCAATGATAAAATCTGTACCACTATTAATATTGATTAAAGTATTTAAGATAGTATTGAAATATACCTCTTGGAAAGTATCATCATTTGGTCTAGCTGTGAGCAATTCAAGAATGATGGTTTCATATCCTTTAGGCAGTAAATTTTTTAATTCTGATTGAGGATATTTATAAGACATCAATCTTGATAGACGCAATAAATAGATGAGATTTTGAGAATACCATTGAGTAGTGATTAATTTTTGTTTTTTTAAATTGAGTATTTTTTCTTTAGGATAATAAATTAAAGTACAAAATTCAGCTTTTTGTGAGGTGGACATTTCTTCAGAAAATAAATAATCTACTTTTTCTTTGATAACACCAGAGCAATTATTGAGAATATGGAAGAAGGACTCATATTCACCATGTAAATCACTCATAAAATGTTCTGTTGGTCGAGCTAAGTTTAAAATAGCTTTTAAGCGAATTAGCTCAGTTACAACAGATTGACGATTAGGGTATTTTTCTGACAATAAATAAAGATATTTGTATTTTTGTTTATTCTTATCCACAACAATACTCCTTTTTATAAGATGTGATATTAGTATTATATAATATTTTCATTTTTATGAAAATAAAGTTTTTTTAGTATACGTTTACTAAAATAGAGAAATAACAATTGCGGAATAATTGATAAAATCTTATAATAGAATAGTTAATATTTAAATGAATTTGAATAATGTGAGGGATAATAATTGGGAAATGGAGATAAAAAAAATAAAAGCAGTTATGTAAAATATATCTTGATATTAGTAGTTGTTTTTATTTTATCTGGTATGGTAGGAGCTTTTTTTGCTAATGCGTTAGTTGATAATAAACCAGATTATAATGAAGATGATAAAAAAGGTATGTTAGTTGCAAAAGATAAGGCTACTGTAATGATTATGGGGGTAGATGAGCGTGCTGATGATGTGGGGAGAAGCGATACCTTAATGATAGCGACATTAGACCCAGATAAAAATCAAGCAGCATTGTTATCTGTGCCTCGTGATACACGTGTAAAAATAAAAGGTCATGGCTTTGATAAGATTAATGCAGCTTATGCCTATGGTGGTAGAAAATTAACTCAAGAAACCATTGAAAGTTTATTAAATACACATATTGATCATTATATAAAAATTAATGTACATGGTTTTACTAAAATTATTGATGCTTTAGGCGGTATTGATATTGATGTAGAAAAACGCATGTATTATGAAGACCCATGGGATGATGATGGCGGTTTATATATTGACCTTCAACCAGGTATGCAACATATGGACGGCAAGACTGCGATAACATATGTGCGTTATCGTGATGAAGAGGGTGATATTGGTCGTATCAAACGTCAACAGAATTTTATGAAAGCAGTAATGGACAAATTAGTATCTCCAACAATTATTCCTAAATTGCCAGCTATTGTATCTGCTGTTTCTGATTCAGTGGAAACTGATATGTCAGTTAGTGAAATATTATCTTTCTTGGGAACACTTCAAGACGCAAAAGATAATGGATTAAAATCAGAAATGTTACCAGGTAAACCAGTATATATAGAAGGTATTAGTTATTGGGTACCAGATATCAGTAAGACAAGACAGATTTTAGCAAATACATTAGGCATAAAAATCAATCAATCAATTACAACATCTATTCATGAAGATAATATAGAATATGAAGAATCTATTCCTGATAATGCTGTAGAAGTAACAGAAAAAGAACGCATAAAAAGAGAAATTGCACAGGAACGTGAAGAAAGATTGCAACGACTTCGTGAAGAACAAGAAAAATCTACAAAACGATTTAAATCTGAAGTAGATGAAGAACGTCCACGAACAAATAGTAATCGAGAAAAAGTAGAAACTAGAGAAGAAACTCCAGTGGAAGATAATACAACAAAACAAAAAGAACCTGTGCCACAAACACCAACAAGAGATGTCCCAGCTATAGATATGAATACTACAGGTAAATCATAAATAAAAAATACCGCAAATAGGATAAAAACTATTTGCGGTATTTTTAGTTAACGAAATAATAAATTTAAGATTAATGTTAAGATAATACTAATTAAAATAGAACTACCTAAAGGAAAATAAACGCCCCAATTATTACCTTCCCATTTAAAATCAAATGGTAATTTACCTAGAGGTAATAATTTTCCACCAAAATGGATTAATAGACCGATAATAACAAGAGCAATTCCTATATAGATGAGTATTTTTCCCATATCATACATAGCAAAATCCTTTTGTCTTATAAATTATTTATCGTCTTCTTTGATTTCAAAAGCAGCAAGAGCAGCTACTTTATCATTATTATCCATATTCATCATTTTTACGCCTTGAGTATTTCTGCCAATTACAGAAACTTCTTCAATATTTGAGCGAATGACGATACCTTCAGTAGAAATGAGCATGAATTCTTGTTGGCTATCTACAACTTTAATGCCGATTACAAAACCAGTTTTTTCAGTGACTTTGATATTGATAAGACCAATGCCACCGCGAGTTTGTGTGCGATATTCAGAAGTTGCAGTGCGTTTGCCAAAACCATGTTCAGTAACAGTTAAGACTTCGCAATCATCACGGATATTGTCCATGCCAATTACTGTATCTTCACCTTTTAATTTTATGCCTATGACACCGCGAGCAGTTCTACCCATAGGACGAACATCTTGTTCATTGAAGCAAATAGACATACCATCACGAGTACCGATGATGATTTGGCGATTGCCATCAGTAAGTTTTACACCGATTAATTCATCATTTTCTTTTAAAGAAAGTGCGATAAGACCTGTCTTTTTGCGATTAGTATCAAATTCGCTAAGACCTGTCTTTTTAACGATACCATGACGAGTAGCCATAAATAAATATCTATCTTTAGAGAATTCCTTAATAGGAATGATAGCTGTGATAGTTTCTTCTTTTGCTAATGGTAAAAGATTTACAATAGCTGTGCCTTTTGCAGTTCTACCAGATTCAGGAATTTCATATCCTTTTAATTGATATACAAGTCCCTTATTAGTAAAGAATAAGATTGTATTGTGTGTAGATGTGATAATCATATTTTCAACATAATCTTCTTCTTTTGTACCCATGCCAGTAACGCCACGACCACCGCGTTTTTGATTGCGATACGTAGTTACAGGGATACGTTTGATATAGTTATTATGTGTTAAAGTGATTACTACATCTTCTTCAGCAATTAAATCTGCGATATCTACATCAGAACTATCATCTGTGATTTGAGTGCGACGAGCATCGCCGAATTTAGCTTTAACAGCAGAAAGTTCTTCTTTAATGATATCTAAGATTTTTTGTTCATCTGCTAAGATATTTTGTAAATCAGAGATATAATCTAAGATTTCAAGATATTCATTTTCGATTTTTTCGCGTTCAAGACCAGTTAAACGTTGTAATCTTAAATCTAAGATAGCTTGAGCTTGTTTTTCAGTAAGCGTATAGTCGCTCATTAAGACTTCTTTAGCGCTATCGCCATTTTTAGAATCACGAATAGTTTTAATGATTGGGTCTAAATGGTCAAGTGCAATAGTTAAGCCTTCTAAGATATGAGCACGAGCCTGAGCTTTTGTGAGTTCATACTGTGTACGACGGCGAATAACATCTTCTTGATGTTTGATATAGTAATGTAAAACTTGTTTTAAGTTGAGAATGCGAGGTCTGCCATCAACTAAAGCAAGCATAATTACACCGAAAGTTTCTTGTAATTGAGTATGTTGATATAATTGATTTAAAATAACTTCTGGATTTGCATCACGGCGTAAATCAATTACAATGCTCATACCATTGCGGTCTGATTCGTCATTTAAATCGGTAATACCATCAATTGTTTTATCACGAACAAGTTCAGCAATGCGTTCTACAAGACGAGCTTTATTTACTTGATATGGTAATTCAGTTACAGTGATACGTGGTTTACCATTTGGCAAAGTAGTAATTTCTGTGCAAGCACGCATTTTTACTGCACCACGACCTGTTTTATAAGCAGAAATAATGCCATCACGACCCATAATCATTGCTCCAGTTGGGAAATCTGGACCTTTGATAGTTTGCATTAATTCTTCAACAGTAATTTCAGGGTTATCAATCATCTGTAAAACGCCATCAATTACTTCGTTTAAATTATGTGGTGGTATATTAGTTGCCATACCAACGGCAATACCAGAAGAACCATTTACTAAAAGATTTGGTATTTTAGATGGTAATACAGATGGTTCTTGTAGGGATTCATCATAGTTTGGTGTAAAATCCACTGTTTTTTTATCGATGTCTTGGAGCATTAATTCTGCAATTTTTGACATACGAACTTCTGTATAACGCATAGCAGCAGCAGAGTCGCCATCAATAGAACCAAAGTTTCCGTGACCATCAGCTAATACATAACGGCAAGAGAAATCTTGAGCCATACGAACAATAGCATCATAAACGGAAGTATCACCATGTGGATGATATTTACCTAGTACTTCCCCGACGATACGAGCAGATTTTTTATATGGTTTATTAGAGCCCATACCAGCTTCTTGCATAGCATATAAAATACGGCGATGAACTGGTTTTAAACCATCACGTACATCAGGTAACGCACGCATAACAATTACACTCATAGCATAATCGATATATGAGTTTTTCATTTCATCTTCAAGATTTACAGGGAGAATTTTTCCTGTATTTATAGTTTCTGTCACATTCTCACCTCAATTTTAATCTACGGTCAAAATATGACCGAAATAACAAATTACGACAATCATCTTAACTAATATATTCTATCATTTTTAGCGAAAAAAGTCTATGATATAAGGCTTTAGGGCTATATTAGATAAAAAAATCAGTTGTTAAATAATGAATGTTAGATAACAACTGATAAAAATTTTTATAAATTTTTTAATGCTTCTTTATAACGAGAAGAAACTCTACGAGAGTCTCTTATTTTTTGACAAGTCATTTTAAAAACATTTTTAGATAATGTCTGTGTTTGTAAAAAATTTAAACCCTTATCTGGATAATAAGTAAAATATTTACTAAAAGCCCATGCTTTAGCCATATTTACACTATAGGAAATATCTTTTGTGTTATAGACTAATTGAAGTGTATTGTCAGCAAAATCTTCTGTTAAATAATAGTCTAATAACATCACAATGGCAAAACGCAATTCATATTCATTAGGGCTGTTTAAATAATTTTTTATAAAAGATAGATATAAATCTTTATCTTTAGTTTTTAATTGGAAACTAGCGCAAAAACTATCGCAAATAGACCAATTATTTATTTTAGGTAAGAAATTTTGAATTAATTTTTGCGCTGCTTCGCACGAAGTACACGTCCGTCGAGTTCACCGC
>OHAQ01003621.1_pt1 | contig 10314 bp, 6 predicted proteins | sample 1577111 | NCBI WGS metagenome assembly OHAQ01 (sample SAMEA3541549, study PRJEB24748) | human gut metagenome | biome: human gut; feature: human-associated habitat; material: faeces | place: China | collected 2012 | reverse complement strand
AGACCATCCATACCATTTACGGGGAGAAGAAATCGCTTGCGTTTCTCTATAAACTAGCCGAAGAAACCCGCAGGCTGGAAGAAGTATGTAAGCAGGTCATCGAACTGACAAAGCGGTACGAAAAGGAGTATCTCACCAAAAAGGAATAACGTCATGGTGCCGAATATCACATCGGGCAGTTCATTCTATGGAGTGATTGCCTACAATAAGATAAAGGTGGACGATGGTACGGCAAAGGTATTGTGACATCCGAAAATTGCGGCGGACACATCCAGCAATGTGCCGATTGAAAACTGCGTGCAGGCTTTTGAACCTTACATCGCACTCAATTCACACGTCAAGAAACCGGTTATCCACATCTCATTGAATCCTTCCCCGAAAGACATTCTTTCGGAAGAGCAGATGGCCGTATTGGCGCAGGAGTTTATGGAAAAGTTCAGTTACGGAAACCAGCCTTATATAGTCTGGCTGCACGAAGACATCAACCGCAAACACATGCACATCGTTTCGGTACGCATCAACGAGAAAGGAGAAAAGATAGACCACAACCGGGAAGCCGTCCGGGCACAAAACATCTGTCGTGAAATGGAAGTGAAGTACGGGCTTCATCCCACACTCGGAGAACACGGTGAGCGGGAACTACTATCCCTACAAAAAGTGGATTATCCGAAAGGCAACGTGAAAGCGCAGGTAAAGCATACTGCCCGTACTCTGTTGGAATGTTACAACTGCCACTCGCTTGCGGAGTTTAACACCCTTCTGAATTTGTATAACGTAACCGTTTATGAAGTCAGGGGGAATGTGGACGGAAATGAATACCACGGTATCATGTACGGAGCTTTGGATGATAACGGACAGCAGGTGGGAACACCTTTCAAATCCAGTAAGTTCGGCAAGGTATTCGGTTATGAAGCACTGCAAAAGAAGTTTGCCGTTTCCGCTGAAAAGATGAAGAAGGATAACCTCTCAGAAAGGACAAGGCAGGAAATCACCAAAGCCATGCAGGACATCGGCACGAAAGAAGATTTTGCCCGTAGACTGAAAGAGGCGGATATAGAAGTGGTTTACCGTATCAATTCGGAAGGACGTCTGTATGGTATCACTTTTATAGACCATATCGGCCGGACTGTATTCAACGGTTCACGCCTGGGTAAAGCCTTTTCTGCCAATGTGTTCAACGAATTGTTTAACAACCCGGATGCAGACCGTGAAAGACTGATACCGCAACCGAAGCAGAAACCGTCCCGTCAGGAGAGGGAAACAAAAGCGGAAGAAAGGCAAGAAGGTGTGGAATACCGGCAGCAAGAAAATCAAAATCAGAATGAATCCTCCGGCAGCCTGATTGATACATCTGCACTCGGTGCTGTTGATATTTTCTCTGTACTTATGGAAGACGACCATACACACGAGTACATTGATCCGGCTTTCCGCTATGGACGCAAGAAAAAGAAGAAACGAAGGCGCAGGTTATAATATAATAAAGTATAGAACAAGAAGTTTAATTTTAATAGTTACAATTATGCAGAATGAAGATGATTTAAGAGGTCTTGCCAAAGTCACAGACTTTATGCGGGCCATCAGTTTTCTATTTTTGACGATACACATCTATTGGTTTTGTTACGGCTGACTGCATGAAATGGGCTGAACGCTTGGCATAGTGGATAAAATACTATCCAATTTCCAGCGTACCACCGGACTATTTTCATCTTTGCTTTACACAAAACTGTTTTGTGTCCTTTTTCTCGGTCTGTCCTGCATGGGCAACAAGGGAGTAAAGAAACATGAAATTACATGGAGGCAGATTATCATTGCGGCCATAGTGGGCACCATACTCTTTTTCCTGAACTGGTGGTTATTATCTATCAATGCATCATCCGGTGTGTGTGCGGTACTTTATATTACAACACTGACCGGCGGTTTCTTCTGTCTGCTGGCATCCGGTTTATGGATAAGTCGCCTGTTGAAGAACAATTTATTAGAGGACGTTTTCAATACAGAGAACGAATCTTTCATGCAGGAAACCCGCCTTATGGAAAACGAGTATTCCGTCAATCTGCCAACTAAATTTTGGTATAAAGGAAAGACCTACAACGGATTTATTAATCTTGTAAATATTTTTCGAGCAACAATGATATTGGGAACACCAGGCAGCGGGAAGTCCTATGCCATTGTCAACCAGTTTATCAAACAGACAATCGAGAAGGGCTATGCACTGTATATATACGGTGCGCCAGTCAAGGCTATATCTTAATCGTCCCTTTGGCAAGGATTAGGCAAGTGTTCTTTGAAAACGACCTATCATCACCGACTTATCTGTCCAACGAAAGGCGGCAGGGAGTGTAGCACGTCGGGACAACTATAAGTCAGTTAGTTACCAAACTGCGACTGAATAGCGATGATAAGACAAGTATGAGGATAAAACCCGAACTGGTTGAATGATAATCTGAGCGGTCCCTGTATCAGACTGTGACGTAAGGTAACTATGGGAACTACCGTTGTATGGATAGTTCTAAACCGTCATCACTGCAATACTCTTTTTGCAGTCGTAGAGTAGAAAGAGCAAGAACTTGTTGCAGCGCAACCGTAATATACGGTAAAAGGTGGAAATCATATCCGACAACTTGTCGTGCCAACAGTTAAGATATAATAAACTGGGATTACCTAAATCGGAGCCCACAAGGGCTATGGGAAACAGTTCCCGAAATTCCGACATGGTAACGGAGTCCCCGTAGTAGTCCGAGCAAGTTAATGGCTTGTACATGGCGAAGGGGGACAGCAGAGATTTTTAATACAATTAATGAATGATGTGAGAGACATTATGAGAAATTCGGCAAAAGTATTAAACAGTTTGAATCGACACAGCAAGGACTTGAATTACAAGTACGAGCGTCTGTACCGTATTCTTTTCAATACGGAGATGTACGCCGTTGCCTACCAGCGGATTGCCCCCAAACAAGGCAATATGACGGAGGGGACGGACGGCAAGACCATTGACGGCATGAGCATCAAGCGTATTGAAAACCTGATAGCATCATTGAAAGATGAAAGCTACCAGCCCAAGCCGTCAAGGAGGACATATATACCCAAGAAAAACGGGAAAATGCGTCCTCTGGGTATTCCTGCTACGGAAGATAAGTTATTGCAGGAGGTGGTTAAAATGGTATTGGAAGCCATATACGAGGAGAGTTTTGAATACACTTCGCATGGTTTCCGTCCCAAACGGAGCTGCCACACCGCTCTTAAGCAGATTGAAAAATCATTCTGTGGGGTGAAATGGTATATTGAGGGCGATATAAAGGGATTCTTTGACAACATCAATCACGATGTGATGATAGGAATCCTCGAAGAACGCATCAATGATGCCCGTTTCATTCGGCTTATCCGTAAATTCCTGAATGCAGGATATATCGAAGATTGGGAATATTTTCACACATATAACGGGACACCGCAAGGTGGCATCATCAGTCCAGTACTTGCCAATATCTATCTTGATAAATTGGACAAGTACATGGCAGAGTATGCAGCAAAATTTGATAGGAATGCACGTAAAGAAGTGAACCCACGGTACAGACACTACCAACGTAAGAAAGAACGAGCTAAAAAGGCGTTGAAATCAGCAGTAAGTCTTGAAGAAAGAAAACTGCTGGTAGGACAGATACGGAAATATGATAATCTTATGTTGCAGACCCCGGCTAAAAATGACATGGACTGCAACTATAAGAGGTTGAAATACGTGAGATATGCGGATGATTTTCTGTGTGGCGTTATAGGCAGTAAAGAAGATGCAATGACAATCAAGTCGGATATAAAGGATTTTATTTCCGACAAACTAAAATTGGAATTGTCTGATGAAAAGACGCTGATAACCCATTCGGAAATTCCTGCAAAATTTCTTGGATTTCATATCAGAAACCGCAAGTGCATGGAAACCAAACGGGATTCCCTCGGTCGTAAAAAGAGAAGTCGGAACAAGACGGTGGAAATAAAAATCCCCAAAGATACGGTCAAGAAGAAACTTCTTGCGTATGACGTTGTGGAAATAAAGAAACACAACGGCAAGGAAATATGGAAACCGAAAGCGAGACCCGAACTGAACTTCAATGACGATTTGGAAATCCTGCGCAGGTATAATTCTGAAATTAGAGGCTTGTACAATTATTTCGGCATAGCCGTTAATTGCGCAGCCCAGCTCTCCAATTTCGGTTATATCATGGAGTATAGTATGTACAAAACATTTGCAGCCAAGTATCGAAGCAAAGTAAAGAAGATATGCAAAAAGTACAAGCATAACGGAATATTTTGCGTTAAGTATCAGAACAATGCAGGCAAACAAAAGGAAGAGTACTTCTATAAAGGAGGTTTCAAACGCCAAAAGCCATCAAAGGATAACAAAATAGACATACTTCCCAAATTCATAATGCACACCAGCACAACCAGTCTTATGGACAGGTTGAAAGCAGAAAAATGTGAATTATGTGGTGCTAAGGGGCATTTGGAAATGCACCATGTACGTAAACTCAAGAATCTTCAAAATAAAGAGCCTTGGGAACGACACATGATTGCACGGAAAAGGAAAACTATTGCACTTTGTGGTACATGTCATAAAAAGATTCATTATGGAACGATTTAAACTGCATATCGAAGCGGAGAGCCGGATACGCTGGAAGGTGTACGTCCGGTTCGGAGGCGAGTTTTCGGAAACCGACCATAGTAATATGGCACGGCGTCGGCTACTTAGCCTACATTTTAAGTTTGATGATCTTTCGGTTATCGCTTATAACCATCTGATTAAGTATAGACACCGTTATAAGATACCACCTAAATTTTATGTAATCAACTTCGACAATCCTAGAAAAAGCCACCGCTGTAATCCGCTGGCTCCCGAACTAATGACGGATATTTCGGATGCGTATGAATCCAGTTATACCATCATGTTGAACCTCAATAAAAGTTGGGTGCAGAAACAGGGAGACTTCTTTGTTGAATCTCCGATTGTATTGTTTACGGCCATAATTTGGTTTTTGAAAATCTATGAAGGTGGCAAGTTCTGTACGTTCCCACATGCTGTTGAATTGCTTAATAAAAGGTATGAAGACGTCTTTACTATTCTGACAAGTTACCCCGATTTGGAAAACTATCTAAGTCCGTTTATTGACGCATGGAAAGGTGGAGCGAGTGAGCAGCTCCAAGGCCAGATTGCAAGTGCTAAAATCCCGTTATCCAGACTGATAAGTCCGCAACTCTATTGGGTAATGTCCGGCAGTGACTTTACGCTGGATATTAATAATCCCAAAGAACCGAAAGTGTTATGTGTGGGCAACAATCCCGATAGAATTTCTATTTACGGGGCAGCTTTAGGTCTGTATAACTCCCGTATCGTGAAGTTGATAAACAAAAAGAAGCAACTCAAAAGTTGTGTGATTATTGATGAGTTACCCACGATTTTCTTTAAAGGTTTGGACAATCTGATTGCCACGGCACGAAGCAACAAAGTGGCGGTTGTATTAGGTTTTCAGGATTTCAGCCAGTTGAAGCGCGATTACGGAGACAAGGAGGCCGCTGTCATCATGTCAACTGTGGGCAATGTATTCAGCGGTCAGGTAGTGGGTGAAACGGCCAAAACATTGTCGGAAAGATTCGGGAAAATCCTGCAAAAACGGGAGTCTGTGAGCATCAACCGCAGCGACACTTCCACTTCCATCAGCACGCAATTGGACAGCCTGATACCTGCCAGCAAAATCAGTACACTCTCACAAGGTATGTTTGTAGGTGCCGTAACGGACAATTTCGGAGAAACGATAGACCAGAAAATTTTCCATGCGCAGATAGTTGTTGACAATGAAGCCGTACAGAAAGAGACAGCGACCTACCAGCCCATACCCGAAATCAGCAGCTTTCTGGACGAGAACGGCAATGATACAATGGAACAGCAGATACAAGCCAACTACCGGCAAATCAAGCAGGATATTGTAGAACTTGTGGAGAACGAGCTAATCCGCATAGAGAATGATCCGGAACTCAAACACTTGTTAGGTGGTGATGAAGGCGTACAGACGACATCCTAAAACGGATAGTATGATATCAAATATTACAATTCCGAAGGCATATAGTCTTCGGAATTATTTCATAAGAATTTCAACAATTCTTCTCCATTCATCTCCTGTCAAGTTTGATTTTTTCGGTTTAAAATTATCCCAATCAGATGCCGATAATCCTTTGATTTTTTTTCTTAGAGAAGAATAGGAGAAATTTTTTAAGTCTCCATCTATAATATTTGCTAAACTAAATGATAAAGACCGTGGAATTCCCAGCATTCTTAATGCTAATGGTTTTTCACTATCTACTCCATAGTAAACTAATGAAGGAATGTAGGAATCCTGAATTTCATCTTGATTGCCTTTTACTATGCCTTCTAAAGCGCTCAATCCCCATGAAGTCTTGAAACGTATGTCATTCATCTTTTTCATAAACTCAGTCATACGTTCATCATCTTTCAAAGTCTTATAACTGGGATGAATTAAAGAAATAGAATTAAGTTTATCTCCTTTAACCCAAGCTGTTACCATTTTAGCTATTAGCTCTGGACTGAAAGGAGCCTCTTTAGAATCTGTTCCTAAATTTGTTTCTTTCAGTGTAGCTATCACTTTAATTTTTTCTGTAAGATTAGAATTGTCTCGTTTATTAAACATGACATTCGGTTGCCATCCTGCTAAATTAGCAATAATATCATTTTGTGATTTCTCTCGTATTATTTTCAAAACAGACGGAACTGAGAAACCTGTTTTATCTGCAAACTGTAATGCACCTAAAGTTCCACTGTATTTTAATTCAATAGATTGATATATACTTTTGCATAGTTGGACAAATCTTTCTTTTTGTTCTTCAGTCTCAAGTAGGTAATATTGCAATGAATCCTTAAACAAATCCTCAACTTCCATTGCATACGTATTTTGTCCAGTAGTAAGTAAATGCACAAAATATTGAAACAACGGAGAAAATGATGAATACTCTCTGACCAAATCATAAATGCCATTTTTTTTCGACAAATAAGAACGTACACTATTTTCATTAATAAAAAGTTCGGCTAATACACTTGCCAGTTCATCAGAACTCCTTTGAATAATACCTTTAAAAACATCCTCACTTTTAGAGGTATGAAAGGGCATTATTATTTTCCCGAAATTATCAACTAAAGTTCTACCAGCTCTTCCTGCTATATTCCAAAAATCATTGGAAGAGAGAACAGTATCCCCTTTTCTATAATCATCAAAGAAAACAGAAGACACAGGAAAGTTTACTCCTTCCGCTATGGTAGTAGTGGCACAGACATATTTTATTTGCTTTTCACGAATCAAATATTCAATCAAAAGTTTGGCCTCGTCTGACAATCCAGCATGATGAATAGCTATTCCTTTTGATAAATATTTTGTTAAGGTCGTTTCTTTCCCTATCTCATCGTCAATGTATTTTCTAACTAATGCTATTTCCTCCGTCTCTGCAAATGAATTCATCAGATTATAGATGAATCCCGCTCTCTTATTGGCTGTACCTCTACCATAACAAAGAATTAGCTGCGTTTTTCCTGTTTCCGCAAAATGCTTACTGGCAAATTCAAGAATACGGTCCTTTTCCGAACTACTTTGCAATTTATACGGATTATTGAAAGCCCCTTTTGTTTCACTTTTTAAAGATGTATCATAAGCTGATGCCAATAATTCATATTTTATTTCATCAATATGTTTAGTCTTATGATTTTTTAAACCAATAAGCAACTTTTCTGCCGGCTTCCAGTCTATTTGAATAGTATTGCCACCCCCCAACCATTCAGCCATGACATCTTTTTTACCATGCAGAAAAGGAGAAAGCAACATAAATTTGGCATTAGGCCTTTCTCGTTTTAGGATAGCCATTAGCAACTCTAATCTTGCACCACGTTGACCATTCCCAATAGTATGTGCCTCATCTATGATAAATAAAGAAATATCATTAACAGAAGGATGTTTTCTCCTGATTAGTAAATCAAGCTTTTCTGGAGTAGATACTAAAATATCTATCTTGTCACAAGTTAGAAACTCATTTTCTGTAGGGTCTATTTCTATGGCAGAAGATGTCTTTTCGACACAAATACCTAAATCTGATAAATCTGATTTTAAATCATAATAGACTTGATTGACTAATGCACGAGAAGGTACTACGTATATAATTTTCGCGTCTGATCGCAAAGACTTTGTTACGATAATATTAAATTCTGCCAATAATGTTTTACCGGCACTTGTAGGCATTTGAAGTATTGTAGCATTGGCATATACATCTAACATTTTTTGAGCAAGAGCATTACGTTGAGAAGGAAGCAGTTCAAGAATTCCACTTTGGCTTTTTTTCTCACATAATAATCTAATCTTATCTTGGAATGCCGTATGAGACCAAATTGAATTTTGACAAATGGACTTCAAATCGTTAGAGATGATTTTAATAATATCTTTCAAACGATTTTGTGTATTCCCCAAAAGTTTATCTGCCATATCTATATGGACTCGAATGACATTCTCAATACGTTTAGGATATGAATAGCCGTCTATCAGATAGTGTGCCGTTTCCACAACTGCTTTTGAGGTATGGTACAATGCTAAAAGAGACAAGGCTTCCTTTACCTCTTCTTTATATTGAAAATTTTGAAGATAATTTTCCTCGAATTTTTCTTGCTCTGATTGTAATTCCGTAATAGTTTGCAATGCTTGCTTAACATCTACAAAACCATTATCTTTTCTTATAAGAAGAATAAGTGCATATAGAATTTTGGAAAGGACTCGACCTTTCCAATCTTCTGTAATAATAATATTATCCGAATAAAATTGTTTAAGATTTATACGCGCAGATATCGTGTTATCATCTTTTAATGCAATACTGGACAATAGAAAATAATATAATAGTGTGTTATCGACTTCATCTATGCCTGCTATTTTTTCAAATAATGAAAGATAATTCGAATCTTCTATTTTTATGGCAAGCAGTAACTTATAAGCATATTCCAAATTCTTGGTATTTTTACTCTCCTCAGATAAAGATAGAGTTGAATAAAGAACAGCTAAGCGAACAAGAATTTCTTGTTCGTTATTTGATATGCCAAGATTATAATCATATATTTCAGAAAGCCAATACGCATCTGCACTCTTTTCCAATAAAGAGCGTATTGATTCATCTTGTATTAAGCTATCTAAAATCTGACGGTTCATTGTTTAATAGTCTTTTGTACTTCCTTGTAAAATAAATCAACAGTTTCACTTATCGTTTTTTGTGTGAATGATAAAACAACAAAATGAACGTCATTTGGATTAAAATCGGAGACATTAGTTTGCATCTTACCATAATCTTTTTCACCACAGCAAGTAAAATCCCGTATTAACGTGCAACCAAAAGTTAAAGTATATTTATCTGTTTGTCCTGTTTTCATGCAAAGTACAGCACAAGCAAAAGTCATAAAATCTTCAGCACCTAATTTACGGCAATAATCTGATAATTTTTGTATTACCATTGGTAAGTCATCGTGATGTTTTTTTTGAGACTTATAAATAGAGTCCTCTGTCGTATGTACAACATCCGGTGGAGTTTTTCTTTGTTCTGATACTTTTGCTTCTCCCAAAAGTATATTGAATAATCCATTATCAATGCGATAACCAATAGCATCTAAACTACGTCCAGGTAATTGCGCGAGTTCTCTTGATGATATGTTTTTTAAAGGAATAATAAAGCGTTTATCTTCACCAATTTTTTCCTCAAAATAGTAAGTCATCAATAATTCACCTAAATCACTTCTATATATATCATTCAAAATAGTAGGAGCCAGCCCTTGTTCGCGTTTCAAATCTACAGCTACTGCATTCTCTTTTATTACTTGCTTTAGTTTTTCTACATTAAAGCCACAATCACTTAATTGAGAACTATCTAACGAATCTATATTTACGTTTGTTGTTTCAGAACGTTGATTAATATATCGTTCTGAAAACTTTTCGATAAATTTATCAAAAACTTTAACGTCAAGCTGTACAAATTCGGGCATAAGCATGGATTTTGAGCAAAAGTATATAAAATACATGGAAACGCAAAAGAATAAATGTGGAATAAGACATGAATGAATACGATTTTCAAAAAAGAGAAGTCTAAAAGAAAAAAGATAATAAGAGGTAAAACGCCAATATACGCCAACCACCGCCAATCATTTTTCATATCCTCAAAATAGCAATATGCTATTAACTAATATCCTACATTCGCACCGACGGGCTAAAGTTTACCCGGTATTGATTAATTATTGTATCA
>OHAQ01003620.1_pt1 | contig 10315 bp, 20 predicted proteins | sample 1577111 | NCBI WGS metagenome assembly OHAQ01 (sample SAMEA3541549, study PRJEB24748) | human gut metagenome | biome: human gut; feature: human-associated habitat; material: faeces | place: China | collected 2012 | reverse complement strand
AAAGTCAGTGAATTTCTTACCTTCTTTCCACATTTATACCTCCCCGCTCCTTTCATCACGGCCACGATCTCCCGATATTCTCTTTCCCTCTTGGAAATTTCTCGATCAAGTACATCCAACCGTCTAAACAGTGCCGCCGTGTACTCTTCGTCCGTCAGCTCCGTTGTTCTTTTCTTACCTTTTGCTGCAAGTGGCAACCGTACCTGTTCGCCGTTATGCATCAGGATCTTGATGATCTCCAATCGCGGCACACAATTTAAATCTGCTAAAATCTGCAACTGGCTTGCTCTGTCCTTTGCGCTGCGGTACTGCCTGCAAATTTCTCCCTCCGTCATATTCACTTCAACCACCTCCCGGTTGTGAATTTAGCACCTGTTTTTCTAATTCGTCATAGTCATACTGACGATGATTAATATTACTAAAAGCATTGCTTTTGCCCTTATGCCCTGTTGCTTTGCCAGGCACATAGTTCTCATCCAGATAATCTACATAGCCACTGTTAAAAAATGTGCTCCCGTACTGTGCTTTCCGCCAGTCGGCGTCCTTCTGCAATTCAAGACTGTAGCGGTCAATCGCTTTAACAAGCCTATCTTCCCCGATTGCAAGTAGCCGTTTCTTTTGGGTATCCGATACCTGTCCTTTGCCTTTTTTGTTCGGATATGCTTTCCACAGACGTTCGAACAACGCTTTGGCATCCGCCAAAGTATTTTTATTATTATCATTAACATTTACAGTAACATTAACATTATCAGTAACAGGGTTATTTTGCTTTTCAGAAAAACCATTTGCTTTTTTTGCTTTCTCTTGTTTTTGTGAAATATCTTTTGTTTTTGGTCTGCCGCCAAGTTTTCCGGCTTCCCGACGTTTCTCAATCTTCTCCAGATATGCGGCAGTGTCACGATCTATCCTTGATTTGATAAAGCTGAATGCCATATTGGTCATGCCGTCCATTTCCGGCAGTTCATCCCCTGACGCGTAACACAATACTGCCGTCAGGAGTGCTCCGCGCTGTTCCATCGTAAGCAGTTTTATATGTTCCAGATACTCCGCATACAGGACAAAGCTGCTCTTTTCATCCGTCAAGACATCACCCCGTTTCCAAGTCCTTAAGAAGCTCTCTCAGTGACATTTTTGCCTGCGCCTGTGTAAGTTCCGTAATGGTCACTTCAATCCTCGGATTGTCCTTATCCACGTTCGTATCAAAGTAAAAATGTGGTATATATTTCTGACCATCATCTTTGATCACCCATGCTTTTTTCAAGCTGTCCTGTACGAACTTGGCAGCGCAGGATAAAATATTATCATTATCCCTGCGGCGGTCTTTTTCATAAAACTGATAGTAGATCAGAACCGGATCCGTGATATGTACACCGGGAAGTTGCTGCCTTATATACCAGATGATAGATTCCTCACTTTTCTTTTTCATCCGTCCGCCTTTGCGTGGATTCGTCCGGTTTGCGGCTGTATAGTCATTTAAACCATCCAACCGTCCCGGAATCGTAAATTTATACTCCATTGACACCACCCATTCCCGCATTACAGCTTCTTATTTCAAGGATTGTATTATTACTTGGATTCCATCCTTCGACATATTCAACAGCTTCCTGGTATCTCTTGGTTGGAATATTGTTTCTGGAATTGACTCTGAAATAATCCTGAATATCATGATTACACTCAGAAAACACCTTTTTGCTCATTTCCTTATACGCCAGTGCTTTTTTACCACCAAGAACCTCAATCACTCTTTTATTTACAGTTTTCTTTAATTCCTGCTGCTGTTCATAATCAATGGTCATGGTATTTTCAAGATGCGTGATTCTCTCTTCGTGACCATCAATCATACCAAGCTGTACACGCATCATTTCCTGTGGCGTCATCGGTTTTTGATAGGTGCCGGTTCTTCTGATCTGTGGCAGCACTTCCGATGTTACCCAATGTTTAAATCTTTTTGCTGAATCAAGTTTGCTGCCGAAAATCAATGCATATAAACCAGACTCATTTATAATGACCTGATTTGGGTTTCCTCTCCTTTTTCCGTCGGAAATCACGACGGTATTCTTATCCTCATCCATAACATGTGTCGCAAGCGCATCTCTCGTATTTGAATAACCAAGTGCTTCTGCAACGTCTTTCCCAACAAACCACGGCTCTCCATCTATGGCAGCTGTCCGGATTTCTCCAAACTCTCTATTCTTAAAAATCTCTAACTGGTTCAATAACTTCTCCTTTCCCTCCGGCACCCATCGGCACCGGAGATCACGGCTCTTAATAATACTGTGATATATTATTCTGCATGAACTGTTTCTTTTGCCTGCCGGCAGGTGTTTCAACCCTATAAATCTTTTACAATAATCCCGTACACCTTATAGGCTTCACGGAACCGGATCACTCCCATCTGATGTGCTATGGTGTGGTGCATCCGGCAAAGGCAGATTTTCTTATAATTTGAATCATCAACCTTCCGCCTGTCATTCCCCATTCCAATGGCATCCTCATGATGTATTTCTCCATCCCTGCCGCATATGGCACATTTCTTATGCATCAGGCAATAATATAAATACCTTCCAATATCATCTGTCCGATTTATGGCATTGTCAGAAAGCGGTATGCCATTCTCTAAAGCAAATTCCAGAATTGTGTTGATAAATTCCCTTGCCGTGTCCATAGAACAGTTTGACAAGCTGAATTTTGAATCTCCCGTGCGGATCATGTGTTCATATTTCAGAAGCTCCTTCATTTCTTCCGGCAGATAGCCTGTCCAATCAGCAATGTCCCTGATCGTGGCGTATGCTTTTTTTCTTTGCTCTGCAGATATATGCCTGCCATCATCAAACCGAATCTCGGCGTTTTGAATTTTCTTTCTGCGGAGCATATCTCCAAGTTTCATCCCGGATATGGAAATCACTAAATCAGTACCATCTTTATTTTCCCTGTACTGTTTAATGCCTACCTGTGCATACATCACTCATCACCATATCTCTCTTTTAATGCATTAAGCATATTTCCAGCATTTGCCGCAGTAAGATCACCCCAGGTTGTATTATTCATTTTCAACCAACACTCTGCATTGATCTTGTGCTTCTTACATAAACTTTTTATCGTAGTTATCTGTGCTGTGGATGCTTTTTCATCTTCTAGCGGAATGGCATTACTAAATGGCTGCATTTCCTCTTTGAGCCATAAATTAAATCCCAGTCCGGTATTAATTGCAACGCACTTAACAAATGCCCTGCACATGCTGTTCCATACTCTCTGCTGACTCATGGAGTTGTCTTTTACTGGATTTGGACCATTCATTACGGGTGTCTGCATTTCATACTCTTTATCATCAATTACAACCTTTATTCTGGTTTCATAGCATCTGTTTGTATTACCTTTTGTATCCGTAAAAACCGTATCTACCATACGCAGGCTGCTTCCTGTTTTTTCATCCGGTATCGGATCCCACCGGACGATTTTTGCACCATTCTCATGCAATAAAGCAATGCATTTCGCCCAATTAAGATAGGTAAGTCCGTCACGTTCTTCACAATATGGTCTTACATCGATCTGTCTCATTTCCTCATAACTTTTCAGTGCCAAAATTATCCCTCCTAATCCTCGATATATACTCTCATATCATCCAAACAGCGGTCACAGTAATAATTCCCTCTGATCTGTACTGCGGAATCTTCCTGTATTGCCTCCCCACAACAGATACATTTGGGTCTGCCTACTAGCCATTGTTCCTGATCCGCATCTCGCTGTCTGAATAAATCATAATTATCTGGTACAATCTCATTCATGACTCTTCACCACATCTTCACCGAAATACTTTTTCATTTCCAAGTCACTGGCATATGCACATATTTCCGTTTTTTTGTAAAAGAAACTCAAGCGAGTACCTATATATGCTTCTGGTTCTTTTCCAACAGAAACCTGTCTCTCAAAATATTCTGCATATTCCATAAATTCTTTGGTGGAATAGATTAAAATTGAACATTCTTCCAAGGCTGAACAATATGCATGCAGTTTATACTGCTGCTGTAGAAGATCTTTTCTTGCCGCGATAAGTTTTTCCAAAGCTACCGCTTTCATCTCAATACTTGCATTCACTTATAAATTCCTCCATTTCCATCTGCTTCCAATCCGTCGTCCGAACCATCCGCTCCATCTGATCTTCACGCTGCTGCCGTTTTGTCTCCCCAGTTATGCAGTCATCACAGATACCGTTCTGACCTTCCCCAGGATCCATGGAACATCCGCAACATCTACATTGTTTCTCATACATTGACACAACCTCAATTCCAGTGTTACAATAAACGCAGAAATACTTGGTATTTCCACGATTGAAATAGCACCTGTCCTCGCCAAAGTTCAGGGTGCTATTTTTCTATTTCACTAAGTAACCATCCTTTCATCTGATGATAAATTGGCACATAGCTTTCAGCATTAACTTCGATATTGAAATCAAGTCCCACTTTTGCAATAATCATACCAACAGCCATATCCTCTACTTTGGGATTCTCTTCCTCACTTAAACATTGTGCATTTGTCACTTTCTTACCTCCTCAATTCCGATCAGCTCCATATCTCCGTCCAGCTTGTCCGCCTGCCGAAAATAAAGCAACTCGATCTGCATCTCTCTCCTATGCTCCGACAGGACTCTCAACCCGTACCCTGCACCGGCGATAAATCCACCAAGGATGCAGACCAGTGCGGCATAGTACATATACACTCCGTCGCTGTCTAAGCAACACATGGCAAGCATTGATATCGTGCCGCCGGTTGCCATGATGATTTTAGATAAACGTTTCACACACTACCACCTCCCTTCATAATTTCATCAAAGTAAGGATTTCAGAATCAGACACCTTCAACTCTTTAAATAAAATCAACATATCTGAATAACTGAACAATCCCTTTTTTAAGCGATTGCAAAATGATGGCTGAGTAATTCCGATCATCTTTGCTAAATCTGCCTGAGTCAAACCCTGTTCATACATCTTCCCAACAATCCACTTGCTGAAATCGCTGACTTTGTATTCCTTTTTCTTAATGGTTACTCTAGGCATCCAACCACCTCCCTACTTTACCGGAATACCGATCACACTCTCCATCAGGTCAATGTGATCTGCAGTTATGTGCACTTCGGTATGTGGATCATGATTCTTTTTCAGCCAGTCTACTATCGGCTGACACAGTTCTTTTAACTCTTCTGCTTCGCTCATATTTCTCCTTTCTCGTTACATTTCTTTATTTCTCCATCTGTGGTACAATCTCCTCACAGGACGTTGCCGCGTCCGAGTATCAATCCCAAAGGAGATTTATTACTATGGATGACTTAATAATTCAGTACGCAATGAAAACTTCCGACAATTTAATCAAGAACAATTTACAGCCAATCCTCGAAATGCTAGCTGGTGGTTTAGATCGTCAAATTACCGAAGATGAAGCATTGCTTTTGACAAATGCCATTAAGGTGTCTGTTTATCTTGGAATAGCTCAGACGATGACAACTCTATGCTCTTCTGGCATTCTGGAATATTCCGAAGATGCTCTAAGACGATATCTGCTAACTCCTCAGTAGACTTCAAATCGTTTTTTATTTCTGCTTCGTTTACCGGAAACTCGGCTCTTGCAGATATCAACGCTGCGAGAGCCTTTGTCTTATCTGAAACTTCTCCCTCTCGCTCTTTACCAGATGAAATAATTCCACTGATATGAATTGCAAGTTTTTTAATAAGTTCATCTACTTCTTCCACTCTTCTCATCTCCCTTCTATTGAACTGGTGTTGTGGTATCTTCTACTTCGCCGGAGTGGTTTTTCTAGCATTCTCAAATGCAATTAAATCTTCCTCAGAAACTCTGTATTCTTTTCCAATTTTAATTGCTCCGAGTTTCTGCTGGCGAATCCACTCCCATACAGTGATGACCTTGACTTTGTATCTCTCTGCGACTTCGCTACAGGTGTACATTTTCGACAAAAATATCCCTCCTTTTTGTATGTTATTTATACTTGTGTTTGCTTCGGTTTAGTGATATAGTTTGTTTAAACGAATTATACATATATCAATAACGAAGTACTTTTCAGAATCGAATTTTTACTTGGTAGTTTTACTTCGGTTCAATCAAGTATGTCCATACTATAACACCAGATACTTCGGTTGTCAATAAGTATTACTTCGTTTTTAGCAAAGTATTTTGTATTTGTGAAAGGTGGACAAAAAATGTATGAAATTTTTGAGCAATTATTACAATCCCACGGAATAAGTGCTTACAAATTCTGTAAGGATACCAATGTATCTCAATCAACTATCAGTACTTGGAAAAAGAAGAATTCCAGATGCGGTATGGACTTAGCCGAAATTATTTCTAAATATTTCAATGTAAGTATTGATTATGTGATGTATGGAAATGAAAAAGATTTGAACTCCGTTTCTCAAACTCTTTCTGCCAAGGACGAACGCGATATTGCAAAGGATATGGAGAATATTCGCCAAAAAATAAAGAACGGTGCTGACGGTCCTCTATCCTATGATGGCGAACCGATACCAGAAGATGATGCAGAACTGCTCCTTGGACAGATTGAATTAATGATGCGCAAATTGAAACCTATCAATAAGGAGAAATACAACCCTAACAAGAATAAAAAGTAGGTGTTACATAAATTGAGAAAAGATATAAAACAATTAGTAAATCACTACGTTTTAAAATTTAATACTAGAAATCCATTTGAGCTCGCAGATTATCTCAATGTAGAAGTTCAAATAGGCGCACTCGGTAGTCGTGCTGGATGTTATATGTTCCTAAAAAATCATAAGTGCGTCTTTCTAAATGAAGATTTATCAGAAAACGAAATGCGGCTTGTAATGGCTCATGAACTGGCGCATTCGATTATGCACCGCAAAGAAAACTGCTATTTTATACGGAACAAAACACTTTTACTTAATTCTAAAATAGAAATTGAGGCAAACACCTTTGCAGCAGAACTTTTAATACCAGATGAATTGATTTTAGAAAATCCGAACATGTCAGCAGATCAATTAGCTAGACTCGCTGGATATAATGAAAGGATAATGGATTTTAAAAAATTTATTAATAACTAAGGAGAATAATCATGATTAATTTTGCAGACAACACTGTTTTTCACCTCAAACCTATTGATACCGCAAAAATTCTTAATGAAGTAACTGGATTATTGATTAACAACGAAATAGTTCTAAATGCATATCAAACAATTCGTGACCAAGTTGTTTTCACTAATAAAAGAATTATTTGTATAGATGTACAGGGGATAACAGGAAAAAGAAAGGACTTTTCTTCCCTTCCATATTCAAAAATTCAATATTTTTCTGTTCGAACTCCTGGATTTTCTGGAGCTGTTCCAAATTGTGAATTACAACTTTGGTTTAATAATGGTTTTACAGCTCATTTTGAAATATCTGGTGAATGTAATATTATAGAAATTGGAAAATCCATATCGAACTATATTTTAGAATAACTTATAATCTGAAAAAGGAACTCAACCATTAACCTTTTTTCTTATCCGTTTGGGTACTCATGGGATTTGATAGAATAAAAAATGAAATCCTATATACCAACATAGTGCTTCCGGGAGGTGTGATGATGTTTTTTAATAAAATATTAAATGCATTAAAAGTGGAAAATTTATATCCAAACTCAGGATACTCTTTTGAAAATCCTTCCGATTCATTAAAAACAACTGCCGATTCCTGTGATGAATTTCAAAAAAATGTACAAGAACAGCCTATTAAAAAAATATCATCGGAAAACGTCGAAAATAAAAGCGAGAAGAACAGTTTTTCTAAAAACGCAATACATGAACCTGTCGAAAAAAAGCCTTTAAAACAAACCACAAACAAAACACTGCAAAAACGACTTTCTCCATATGAGTTAGAAAGATATGCTGTAATGTGCAATGCTCAATTAGAACATGACGACGAAATGTCAAAGTATATATCTGAAAATGGCGATAAACTTTAATTAATCTATAGGGAGGATTATATTATGAAATGTCCAAATTGTGGAGCCGAAGGAAATGGGAAATTTTGCGAATACTGTGGTTGTGAGTTACCGCAAAACGCCCCTGACACCATATTAAATAACCAAACCAATAGTACCGTAATTAATAATTACTACTCTACACCACAGCAAACACCAACACCCAATCAAACTGTCAGCCGTCCTTATATACAGGCTCCTGCCGTCAGTGGGAAAAACCAGACAGTTGCACTTGCATTGTGTATATTTCTCGGTTTTTTTGGTGCTCATTATTTTTATGTTGGAAAAGCTAAAATAGGAATATTATATCTTCTCACCATGGGTTTATTTGGAATTGGTTGGCTCGTAGATATATTTAGAATCGCAACTGGTTCTTTTAAAGATAGCTCGGGATTATGCTTAAAAAAAGCTGTTTTCTCATCTCATACCCCCGCTACTTATAGTTCATCCACAACAGTTACATCTGCAAGGACGATGGATTTGAACAAACCATATGATAATATGGATGGTCATGAGTTTGAATATTTTTGTGGTGATCTATTAAAGAAAAATGAATTTTCAAATGTTGAAGTCACAAGAGGAAGTGGCGATCAAGGTATTGATATTATTGCTTATAAAGATGGGGTAAAATATGGTATCCAATGCAAATGCTATTCCCAAAACATAGGCAATAAAGCGGTACAAGAAGCGTTTGCCGGCAAAACCTTTTATGATTGCCATGTTGCCGCTGTATTAACTAATCAGTATTTTACCAGAAGTGCAAAAGAACTGGCAGAACATAACGGTGTCCTACTTTGGGATAGGAATAAATTAGAAGAATTTATAAGGAAGTCATCAACCATTTAACATCATTGCTCGGCTATTACAAGTATGTTAGAATCAATATGATACTACAAAAATATAAGGAGACTATGTTATGAAGAAAAAAATTGTTACTATTTTACTTATTTCATCTTTGGCACTAACCGCATGTGGAAGCAACAATCAGGTTCAATCATCTTCTGCCCCATCAACTCAAACAGCAGAAGAAGCCGACACTCAGGGCACAGAAAATGATATTTCCGAATTAAATGCAATAGGCGATATTGACGTAGACAAAAATTTATTCGATGTCACAATAACGGTTCCTGCTGATCTCGTCGGAGATACTACTCAAGAGGAATTAGATGCCAAAGCTGCAGATAGTGATATTCACTCAATTACCCTTAACGATGACGGAAGTGCAACTTATGTGATGTCCAAATCACAGCACAAAAAAATGATGCAGGAACTTGCGGATAATATCAATTCTACACTATCAGACATGGTTGGATCAGAGGATTATCCAAACTTCACAGATATAAAAGCAAATTCAGATTTTACCAACTTTACTGTTACTACCACATCCACAGAATTGGATTTAACAGACTCTATATCAATCATGGGATTTTATATGTATGGCGGTATGTATGCTATTTTTAACGGATCTGATGTTGGCAACATCCATGTTGATTTCGTCAATGCAGATTCCGGAGAAATCATTAACTCCGCAGACTCATCTGATATGGCGACTGACAATACCGAAAATCAGTAAATAAAAACCGCTCCACCATTAAGCGGAGCGGCAATGCAATTGCTCTGAATGAACAATAGCCCTAAGCAAGCATATTGTATCATCCGGAGCAGCCAAACGCAAGCGGAACACCAGTTCTCTGCTGGCTGTTATTTTTATACCCAAAATCCCCTCGATTTCGAGGTGGATAAAAGAAAGGATGATACATATGAAAATCGAAAAACTCCCAAGTGGTTCTTACCGGATTAGAAAAATGTACAAAGGGCAAATGTATACGGTTGTATTCGATGAGAAGCCAACACAAAAGGAAGCCTTACAGGCAATGTCGGAGAAATTAGACAGCGTTCCTTCTGCTTCCGCTATTCCAACAACCTTCCAATCAGCCTGTGATGAATTTTTCAGAATCAAAGGTAATGTTCTTAGTCCTTCCACTAAAAATGGCTATATGAGCATATTCCGTAACTTATCTGATGAATTTAAAAGTCTTAGACTGTCGGATATAAAACAAACTGATATTCAAAAAGAAATAAATGATTATTCAGTATCACGTTCTCCAAAAACAACTGCAAACGCAAATGGCTTTATTCTCTCTGTTATGGAAACATTCCGGCCAGATGCAGTATTTCATATCACATTGCCACAGAAAGAAAAAAAAGAACCATACATTCCAACAAGCGGCGAAGTCAAACTGATTTTAGAAAAAGCCACTGGAACAAAATACTACATACCGCTCCTACTTGCATGCTGCGGACTCCGTAG
>OHAQ01003619.1_pt1 | contig 10320 bp, 9 predicted proteins | sample 1577111 | NCBI WGS metagenome assembly OHAQ01 (sample SAMEA3541549, study PRJEB24748) | human gut metagenome | biome: human gut; feature: human-associated habitat; material: faeces | place: China | collected 2012 | reverse complement strand
TTATAGCGAGCTTCAATGTAAGAACGGCATAATAAATCAAAACATTCTTTCTCTGTATCCGTATTTTGAGGAAAGACAGTAGTTAATTCCATAGAAAAACGCTTTACCATCCCACCAAATTCTTTGATTTTATGACTCTTCGGACGATAGTTCGTAAAGGCCATCAGAATACAATTATAAATCCAGCAAGACTGTCAATTTTTCCTGTGTACGTTTGGGTAAACGTTTTATAGACTTTTTCATTATCATTTTTATTTGTAACCTTACAAAGGTACGAACTTTGCCATACCCTAGCAACAAAGATACAAAAAACTTATAATAAAGTTGATATACACAAGTCTTTGGTACCGGAGACCATTCCTTAACTATTAAAATAATTCAAAAGCGCCATTTTAAATTCCGAATTCATTGAGGCATACTCACTGATAAATTTAGAAAGTTCCTGCGGATTAATGAATGACAGCAATTGTTTGATGTCCACATCGGGTTGTACAACCTCTTCTTCCTTTGTAACTATTCTCATTTTTGAAAATGCACTACGACTTACTCGTTTATTATTATCACGAATTGCCAGAAGTGTTGCCACGACATGCTTGCAGATTTCTCCATCATACGGACAATCACAGTACCAGGATTCTACTTCCTTTCCGTTCATAGATATTTCTACATTATAATCATCCGTTCCCTCTACGGTTGCAGTCCATTCACCGGGTGAGGTTTCTTTCAGCTCGGAAACGGCATCTGTATCATAATACTCTTCTCCGCGCACTAATATTCTATAGGGTACACAGCTCTCAAAATTATCTAATGTAATCATAATGAATATTTTACTCTTTTATATAACCTTCTTGTTCATACGCTTTCCCATATTTATGAATCATTGCCACCAATGGCCTTAAACGTTCGTCAGAAACCAACATAGCCCTATAACGCAAATACTGATTATCATAAAGCTGCCGGTTTCCGTCCTTGAGGCGTTTCTTCACATCCGCAGGAATGAAAAATTCCGCACGGTTGCCCAATTTGACATAGAATTCATTTAAAAAGATAGAAATGCCAGCCAAATCTATGTCTCCGAAATGAATATAGCGATTGGGAATTATCTTTAGCCAGTTACACAAATCCTTCGATTGCGGATAACGGGACACGAAAAGAACTTTCATTCCTTCAAACAAGTATTTTTGGGCACGGATATGCTGGAAATTCTCTCCATTCTCTATACCCACTACTACAACATCTTCAGGAATACGGAAATATTCGTAATCCTGCATGAAAATAGAAGTGCCTTGCAAGGGAGAAAGCACACATGGTTCGCCATGAAACGTAGCTTCTATAGGCATATAACAATTGAGGAGAAAACCTTTGAACGTACGGGTATATCTCAGTTTAGAGTCCCCCGCCTTCGCCACTTGCTCCGAACGCGACACTTCATCCGGACAGTTCTTCATCTCAATCCAATCTTCCAGCTCCATGCCGGAAGTATAATTCTGGGAGATGTAGATACGGCATCCTTCCGGGTCAATCATACGAAAACTACGCTTACTCCCTCGGGGAACAATAGTGATGATTCCCTCATCCATTAATCTATTTGCTATCAGTCCATCAAACTTTGTGTAAGGTATGAGCTCGCCGCCCAGCATTTTCAGAACCAGCCTCGCCATTGCCAATGTAAATAAACTGCCACTCATTTTTCTATCTTATTATAGGTTAACAATGGGACAACCTGGGTATTTGACCGCCCGTCTTTACTCAATAAATAGGTATAACGATAGTCTTCCACATTGTAAGTAGTGGGAGAACTGTTTACCAACAAAATATTCCGGCAATTGGCAAAGTCCAAAATACCTTTCACATTGTTGGGGTGTAACTTGCCTATTTCATCCATCATACAATGGATTTTAAAGTCACCAAACTTACGTGACGCCTTTTCTTTGAATACATTAATCAGCATGATATTGACCATTGCTTTTACCAGAATATCTGTACCGTCGGAACCTACATTGGCAATCTTCTCCACCCATCCCGTGTCATTATCATTCTCTTTCACGCGGAACTCCAGTTTGAATGTATCGGCAAGCGCCAACCGTCTGCGTCCCGGCTCGTCAAGCAGGAATTTCATAAACGACACCCATAATCTTTGCATTCATTGCAGAAAGCTTATCACGAAGTTCTTTGTTCGTTACAGCAATGATGATCGGAGACTGTTTTCCCATTCCTGTTGCCGCATATTTTCACTCGGCAAATACTCAGTTGTGGAAGATTTCTCGTGTCTCAACAATGCCGTAGGAGATTTGATTATCGGAGATTATACCCGCGTGGGATTAGGAAATACGATCATAGGCCCTGTACAGATAGGCAATCATGTAAACCTGGCACAAAATGTGACTGTAACCGGATTAAACCACAATTACGCAGATGCCGAAAAGCCGATTGATGAACACGCTCCAATCGAGGTTGAGGTAGTAGATTCATCTGCTATTCCTGCTGATATGGAGGGTCTTGATATCGGTACAAAGACTCAGGCTCTCTTTGCTGATGCAGTTAAGACAGCTAAGACAGTTGTTTGGAACGGACCTATGGGCGTATTTGAGAACCCAACACTTGCAAAGGGTACAATCGCTGTTGCTAAGGCTCTTGCAGAAACAGATGCTACAACAATCATCGGTGGCGGTGACTCAGCAGCTGCTGTTATTCAGCTCGGCTTTGCTGATAAGATGAGCCACATCTCAACAGGCGGCGGCGCATCACTTGAGTACCTCGAGGGCAAGGTTCTTCCCGGTATTGCAGTAATCGCTGACAAGAACTAATTTTTAGAATAAAATCAATAGGGGCGGAGTTTTCCGCCCTTAATGGTTTAATATAATAACAGACAACGATTTAAAATTTCTTATACATTAATTTTTGGAAAGGAATATTACAATGGACAAGACAAAGAGAAAGGCAATTATTGCCGGTAACTGGAAAATGAATAAGACACCTTCAGAGGCTAAGGCACTTCTTGAGGCTGTTGTTCCTGCTGTAAAGGATGCTGACTGCGAAGTAATCGCTTGCGTTCCTTTCGTAGATTTAAGCGTAGCTCTTGAAACAACAAAGGGCTCAAATGTTAAGATTGGTGCTGAAAACTGCCACTGGGCAGAGAGCGGCGCTTTCACAGGCGAAATTTCTGCTCCTATGCTCAAGGAAATGGGCGTTGAGTATGTAGTTCTCGGTCACAGCGAGAGAAGACAGTACTTTGGCGAAACAGATGAAACTGTAAACAAGAGAACAAAGGCTGCTCTTGCAGCAGGCTTAAAGCCAATCGTTTGCGTTGGCGAACTCCTTTGGGAGCGTGAGTGCGACATTACTGAGGAAGTTATCGCAAGACAGATTAAGCTTGACCTCTTCAATGTTACAGCTGAGGAGCTTAAGAACATTGTTATCGCTTACGAGCCTGTATGGGCTATCGGTACAGGTAAGACTGCTACCGCTGATCAGGCTGAGGAAGTTTGCGCATTTATTCGTGCAACAATCGCTAAGCTTTATTCACAGGCAGACGCAGACGCTGTTACAATTCAGTACGGCGGTTCTATGAATGACGGCAATGCTGACGAGCTCCTTTCAAAGACAAATGTTGACGGTGGTCTTATCGGCGGTGCATCACTCGTTGCTGAGAAATTTGCAGCTATCGTAAAGGCAGCAAGCAAGTAATTAAATTTTAGGGTACGGACGGCAAAAGGAAATAACTGTAATAAATTTGCAGTCAGTGTTCCCTGTGTCGTCCGTAATGTTTAGAAAGGATTTATGTTATGAAAAAACCATTAATTCTTATGATCCTCGACGGTTTTGGTATTGCCCCGGAGAAAGGTAATGCTATTAAAGCAGCAAATAAGCCAAATATTGATAAACTTTTCGCTGAGAACCCTGTTACTCAGATCGGCGCATCAGGTATGGATGTAGGTCTTCCTGACGGTCAGATGGGTAACTCTGAAGTTGGCCATACAAATATGGGTGCAGGCAGAATCGTATATCAGGAGCTTACAAGAATTACAAAAACTATTAATGAGGATAAGCTCAAGGAGAACGAGGCTATTGTAAACGCAATGGACAAGGCTCTTGAGAACGGCACAGCACTCCACCTTATGGGACTTCTTTCAAGCGGCGGTGTTCATAGCCACATTACTCACCTTTACGGTATTCTTGAGCTTGCAAAGGAAAAGGGCCTTGAGAATGTATATATTCACACATTCCTTGACGGCAGAGATGTTCCGCCATCAAGCGCTGCTGAGTTTATGGACGAGCTCCTTGCTAAGACAAAGGAAATCGGCGTTGGTAAGGTAGCAACAGTTTCAGGCAGATACTACGCTATGGACCGTGACAATAACTGGGATAGAGTTGAAAAGACATATGCAGCTATGGTTTACGGCGAAGGCGAAAAGGCAGAGTGTCCTGTATGTGCAGTTAAAAATTCTTATGATAAGGGCATTACAGACGAGTTTGTAGTTCCTGTTGTAGTTGAGGGCGGCGCTCAGGTTAAGCCAAACGACAGCATTATCTTCTTTAACTTCCGTCCTGACAGAGCAAGGGAGATCACAAGAACATTTGTAGATCCTGATTTCAAGGGCTTTGAGAGAAAGAACGGATTTTTCCCAGTAAACTTTGTTTGTATGACACAGTATGATGCAACAATGCCAAATGTTGATGTTGCATTTAAGCCGCAGGCACTTAAGAATACACTTGGCGAGTATGTTTCAAACAAGGGTATGACACAGCTTAGAATTGCTGAAACAGAGAAATATGCTCATGTAACATTCTTCTTCAACGGCGGTGTTGAAAAGCAGTATGAGGGCGAGGACAGAATCCTTGTTAAGTCACCTGCTGTTGCAACATATGACTTACAGCCGGAGATGAGCGCTTATGAAGTTACAGATAAGCTTGTTCCTGCTATTGAGAGCGGCAAGTATGATATGATTATCTTAAACTACGCTAACTGCGATATGGTAGGTCATACAGGCGTGTTTGAGGCAGCTGTAAAGGCTGTTGAGGCTGTTGATACCTGCGTTGGCAGAGTTGTTGAGGCTATCAAGAAAATGGGCGGTGTTGCTCTTATCACAGCCGACCACGGTAATGCAGATAAGATGGTAGACGCTGACGGTTCACCGTTTACAGCTCATACAACAAATCCTGTTCCTTTCTGTGTAGTAGGCTATGATTGCCAGCTCCGTGAGGGTGGCAGACTTGCTGATATTGCTCCTACTATGCTCCAGATTATGGGCTTAGAGCAGCCTGCAGAAATGGACGGCGTTAGCCTTATTAAGTAATTTTAACTTAATAAATTTTGCATAAAAATAAGCTGTACTTGAATTATTCAGGTACAGCTTTTTGCTTGTGTGAATTTATTTTTTTGCCAAAGGTTTGGATAAATTATGGTTTAGCACACAAAGTTTAGCTTAATAAATTCAAAATTTAGTTCAACCCTTTTTAAAGAGTTGCGGGTTTGGGCAGAGTCCATAAAATAATAAAATTGCACTGATTTTCAATAAAAACAAGCAGTTGCAATTATATTATAGAATAACTAAATTTTAAATTACTCAAGACTTTAGTAGAAAACAAAAGTTCAGACTAACGAGCGGCAGAGAGGAAGAAAGTTACACTTGAATGTCAGTAGAGAAAAAGATATTCTAAAGGACACAAAAGTTTGCGTGTGTGCCTGATTTGCCCTTGAAAAGCGGCAAATTAGTAGTTTAGTAGCGTGGCTTTTCCTTTGTTGCTGTCGTATTTTTGACTATCGCCGTTATGTTCAAACCGCCAAACAGCAAGCCGTCTGGATGTTACAAATCAGCGATTGCCTCTTTAATGGCATTTGAAACAACGGTTTTTAAATGCGGGGCAGGCTCGTTACAGATTTTGTAATTATTATTTTTACATTCCTCTAAAAGTATCAGCAATTTTTCTTTACAGTCCGGCTTGTATTTTATAACGGTCTTGGTTGTTGAAATCAATATGAGAATTTCTGCAATGTTTTCGCTCTTGAAAGCATTAAAATACTTTTCTTTAATGTCTTCCCACATCTCAAGGTAGTCGGCTACAAGGAGATTTGTGACTATTTGCCATATATTCCAAGATATAAAATTGTTGTACCTGTCAAGCGCTTTAGCAATATAATTAAAGTACGGATACAGCAACAGCGGAGTTTGCTCGCTAAGCTCAATAAGCACATTTTCGGCTCTGCAATCGGCATTGTCGATCATTAGGTTTATTAAAACAGGTATAACCATAACCTCGCTTTTTGCAAGCTCAACAAGGCTGCTGTCGTTTTCAGTTTCTGCTATTTGTATATAAATTTCATTAATATTCATTACAATTACCATTCCAATTCTTATAATTATATATTACTATATTTTGAAATCGTTTTCAAGGTAAATGCTAAATTATGCAAAAATAGCGCACACCATAAGATATGCGCCAAAACTTAATCGCTGAATATTTTATCGGATAATTCCCTTGTTGGTGTTTGCACATCTTTGAGTTTTCTTTGAATTTGCCTTGTGCGAACTCCGACAAGCTTGTCGAGTTCTTTATTTGCCTGATCAAGTCTTTGTTGAGTTGCCTCAAGCACATCTCCGAATTTGTCAAATTCCTGCTTGACTGCGCCGAGAATTTCCCATACCTCCGCACTGCGCTTTTGTACGGCAAGCGTTTTAAAGCCCATTTGCAGTGAATTAAGAAGTGCCGCCATTGTGCTTGGCCCTGCAATATTTACCTTGTAGTCACGCTGTAAAATTTCAACAAGTCCACGATTGACAACCTCGCTGTATAATCCCTCGAAAGGCAAAAACATAATTGCAAATTCTGTGGTGTAGGGAGGATCTATGTACTTATCGTGAATGTCCTTTGCCTCGCTTTTAATGGTGGCGATTAATGCCTTTGCCGCAAGGTCTATCTTCACTTTGTCGCCCTCGTCTATCGCATCTCTAAGTGCTGAGTATGTATCACCGGGGAATTTCGAGTCAATCGGCAAATAAATAAACTTATCATCGTCAGACGGGAGCTTGACCGCAAATTCAACCACATTTCGTGAGCCTTTTTTTGTTGCTACATTTTCCTCGTATTGCTCGGGAGATAAAATTTCGCTGAGTATTGCCGAGAGCTGATATTCGCCAAGCGTACCTCTTGTCTTAACATTTGTAAGCACCTTTTTGAGGTCGCCAACGCCGTTTGCAAGATTTTGCATTTCGCCGAGTCCCTTGTAGACCTGCTCAAGACGCTCGCTGACAAGTGAAAACGAGCGGTTCATTTTTTCTTCAATAGACTGCTGTAATCGTTCGTCAACAGTTTTACGCATTTCCTCAAGTTTACGGTTGTTATCCTCTTGAATATAATTAAGTCTGCTCTCAACCGAGCGCCTGATATTTTCGAGCTTTTGCTCATTTTCGAGCGAAAAGGTTTTAAGTCTTTCTTCAAGCTGATTAAGGCTTTTGCTCTGATTTATTGCATACGCACTCTGATTTGCGTAAATCATATCACCGAGATTTTTTACAGAGATTTGCGTTGCCGAGGTAAGCTCCTGCCTGAGTGTGGATTGTTCTGTGTGGAGTGACTGTTCAAGCCTTTTTATTTCTTCGCTGTTGCCGTTTTCGGATTTTTTCTTTAACTGATTGGCTATTACAATGCCAAGCATTGCAACAGTAATTAACAGCAAAACGATTGTTACAATATTTAGTATAATTTCCAATTTAGGTACTTCCTTTACTGTTTATATAAATATTTTACTATTTTACTTGTCAAAAGTCAAACAAATGTTACAAAAGCAGTTTTGTTTTGAATGTTGGGGTAGCATTTATGAATAATGGTTTGCGCACTTTCGGTCGGGCAGCATAGTAAAGCAAAAGCAAAACTTTTGATAAAGCACTCAAAAAGCACGAAAAAGCAGACTGCCGTTTGACAGTCTGCTTTGTTTATAAATTATTCAAATACGGTTTCCACAAGTTTACTGCAACCTATTGGCGAATATAAAAATCGGTCGATATGGTTGCCGTTAAAGTAGTATTTCGGTTTTTGCGGATTGTATTTGTAATCAAAGGTGTCTATGATTATAATTTTAATCTTCATCTTTTCGGGAATAATGCTTTTTATGTAAACGCTTGCCTGCTGTCCAACCTCTATGCCGTCTTTGCTCTCTGCAAGCCCTGCAAGGTTAGGGGTAAGCTCTACAAAAGCACCGTAATTTTCCACACTGCGAACTATACCGGCAACGGTTTCGCCAGCGCAAAAGCTGTTTGCATTTTCTTCCCATGTGCCTAAAAGCTCCTTATGGCTCAGGCTTATTCTGCCGTTTTCAATGGATTTTATAACCGCCTTTATATCCATTCCGACAGTGAACCGCTCACGAGGGTGCTCAATTCTCGATACGGAGATTGTATCTATCGGCATAAGCGCCACAATTCCGCAGCCTATATCGGCAAATGCACCGAAATTCTCAAGGTGGGTGATACGGGCGTCGATAACATCTCCGCAAACGAGGTGAGAAATGTAGTCTTTCATACAGCGCTGTTGCGCCTTTTCTCTTGAAAGCACCGCAAAGCGCTCGCCTTTCTCGTCAACGGCAAAATCGGTTATGACAAAGCAAACGGGACGATTCACCCTTGAAATTACCGCAATGTCACGCACTGTGCCCTCTCGGATTCCGATAGCACCCTCTTCTCTGGGAATAACGCCTTTCATTATGCCTAGGTCAACAATGAGGTTATGTTCGGCATCGCACACGCAAGCTCGTGCCTCAAGGATTTTCCCTTCTTTTTTTGCGTCGCTGAGCAAAGAAAAGCTATGAAGTGTGTTGATATTGTCCTGTGTTAAAATAAGTTTTCCTTCGGGTAAATATTCTGACATTTTGTAGCCTCCGTTAATTTTATTGCGCATACTGACATTATTTTTAAAAAGACAGAGTATAATCCTCTTTCAGTACGCACATTTGGTTACAAATATTAGTATGATTTTGGCTTGTAAAATATGCCGAATAAACCGGTCGGGAAATTTTTGCTTGCAAATATAAAACTTTAATCTCGAATAAAAAATTCAGGTCAAGACTTTTGAGTTCTATTCTAAATGTTTGGGGAAATCTTAATAAATAATGTTTTTGGTCGGGCAACGAAGTTAAACCATTATTCACCCCAACTTTTGGAAATAACCTGATAAAAATTCCCTCTCCGAATAACAGAGAGGGAATAGGGTTAAATCTTAAAATTATGCCCAGTTAAGAGTATCATTGTAAACATTGATGTAGTCGTTAGCTGAACGATCCCAGCTGTTGTCACTCATCATTGCACGCCACATAAGCTGATGCCAGCCTGCGTCATCGTGAATACCCCACAAAGCCCTTCTTACAGCATTTACCATATCTGCTGTATCGTAGTTCTTGAATGTAAAGCCGTTGCCGTAGTTGTCTGCACTGTCAAATACAGAGTCTTTAAGTCCGCCAACCTCACGAACAACAGGAATTGTACCGTAACGGAGAGCAATCATCTGTGCAAGGCCGCACGGCTCCTGAGCAGACGGCATAAGGAATATATCAGCACCTGAATAAATCTTTCTTGCAAGTTCAGGTACAAAACCGTGACAGAAGCAAAGTCTGCCCGGATATTTTGCCTGCATATAGTTAAAGTAGTCCTCGTATTCCTTATCACCCGAGCCGAGAATTACAAACTGCATATTCTCGGTATTCATAAGCTCTTCAAGTCCCATTCTTACAAGGTCAAGTCCCTTATGACCTACAAGTCTTGTTACCATACCAACCATTGGTACATCCCAGCGCTGTTCAAGGCAAAGACGCTCCTGAAGTGCTCTCTTACACTCACCCTTGCCGCTCATATCGTCCTTAGAGTAGTTACGATAGATCTGATAGTCTGTTTCAGGATTATAGCTTTCGGTATCAATACCATTTTTAATACCGCAAAGTTTATAGTGACGGAGGTTAAGTTCGTCGTGAAGTCCCCAGCTGAACCATGGGTCTTTAATTTCAGCCGCATAGCTTGGAGATACTGTTGAAACTCTTGTTGCTGTTTCAATAGCGCCCTTCATCATATTGAGTTTGCCGTTCATCTCAAGAATTTTTGTTTCATTGGCAGGAATACCTACACATTCTGTATTAACTTCCCAACCGTATTCACCCTGATACTGAATATTGTGAATTGTAAACAAGCTCTTGATGTTGTGATACCATGGTCTGTGTGAATAGAACAGATAGTAGTAAACAGGGACAAGTGCTGTCTGCCAGTCATTACAGTGAATAATATCAGGATGGAAGTCAATGTATGGGAGCATTTCCAGAATTGCTCTTGAGAAGAA
>OHAQ01003615.1_pt1 | contig 10332 bp, 9 predicted proteins | sample 1577111 | NCBI WGS metagenome assembly OHAQ01 (sample SAMEA3541549, study PRJEB24748) | human gut metagenome | biome: human gut; feature: human-associated habitat; material: faeces | place: China | collected 2012 | reverse complement strand
CTATTCTGACAGACCATCAGAGGTCAGAATTCCGAAGGTAATTAATTATTGCTGGTTTTCAGGGAATCCGATGCCTGAGTATCTTGTAAAATGTATTGAATCTTGGAAAAGGTTTTGTCCTGATTATAAGATTGTCCGTTGGGATGAGGATAATTATGATGTAGGGAAGAATATATACATGAAACAGGCATATGAGGCAGGGAAATGGGGGTTTGTTCCTGATATAGCCAGACTGGATATTCTTTATAATTATGGAGGTCTGTATATTGATACAGATGTAGAGATAATTAAGAATCTTGATGATCTTCTTGGAAACGAAGCATTTACTGGAGTGGAGAAATGGGGAAATATTAATATGGGTGGATGCAGCGGAGCAGTTCCCCATCATCCAATGATTAAGAAGATGCTGGATTTCAGAATAAATGAAGAATTTATTATGCAAGATGGAAGTCTTAATCTTACTACCTGCGGATATTATGAGACGATGCCGTTTATACAGGAGGGATTCATCCCTGACAATACAACGCAGACAATTGATGGAATGACTATTTATTCGTCAGATTATTTCCAACCATATGATTATATGAGCGGTGAGACATGTATAACTAAGAATACTCATTCAATACATCATTTTAATGGCGGATGGATTGATGAGAAACATAAGGAAGAGCGGCAGAAGACAAAAGATAACTACCAGAAAATGGTAAGTAAACTGGCTTAATGAGTATTAAGATATCATTGCTTAATATGAGCAGAAATGAGGGCTATTATGGTTATAGAACTGGCAATTAATTCACAGGCTGATAATGACACAGGATTGACATACGGGCAGATAATTGAATCAGATGGAATTAATGCCGGGCAGGTAATACCATATGGACCGGATATGTACAGGCAGGCGCTGCCTATAATATTAAAGCATGGGTATGCAGTGGCATCTGATCCGGATGGAAAGAACAGCAAAATACTTAAATTACAGGGAGGCACATATGCACACCGATACAGATATGATGGGGCGTTGATATGTGGTTCCTTAATAGTTATGACTGTATATTTCTTTATGATTGCAATGAATTTTCTGTTGAATTGTGCAGGACAGCGTTAGGAGAATGGACTGGAAAAAGACTTGTGCTTGTTGGTAGTAAATGGGAGAGAATGATTGAGTATCTTGACGATATTGATGGGGTGGAATGTTTCTATGAACCAGAGCCGGATGATTCAAGATTTACACAATTGATGGAAGGATACAGATGCCTTCATGTAATAGACGGACTTCCACATCAGGAAAGCATGGACCGGTATAATGATGGGATTATGTATTATGAAGAGGTCATGTCTTTTACATATATGTTCTCGGATTATAGATCATTAGGCAGCCTTAATCCTGATAAGAAATTTTTTGTTATAGATGGGTATTATAACAAACTTGGACTTTTTACAATATTTTCTAAAATAGTGACATGTGCAAAGTATGTAAAGGCTAAGGGAATGGTACCTGTAGTCAGGCTTACCATGTCGGGAAACAGCTTTTATTCTGATTTTGAAGGTGATGATATATGGAGCAAATTCTTTAATCAGCCAGAAGGGTATACGCTGGAAGAGGTTATACACAGTGCGAATGTGTATTTTTCTCCAGGATTCTATAATGGAAGTGTACAGAGTACTATTATGGAAAATATCAGTGAGGATGCAGTTTTGTCATGGTCTTGCGGAGAATATAATGATGCAATGATTAGATATATAGAAGAGAAAAAAGAAAGCTATCTCCCATATCCTGACAGAACTCTTGAAGTGCTTGCAAGAGGAACAGATTTTGTTAATACACATTTAAAGAATCACCCGGTTCATGCAACCAAAGAAATGATGGCAGATAAGATTGATGAACTTATGAGTACATGGGATGGATTGGAATATATATACATAGCAACTGAGGATTTATCTTATGTTGAATATTTCCGCAACAGATTCGGAGATAAAGTGTATTTTACAGATCAGCAAAGATATTCAACCAGACCTGGACAATTACTGTATGATTATCACAGAAGTGAACCAGACAGGCAGACAGGATTTAATCTTGGAGCGGAGTACGCTGCTTCTATTGCACTTCTTGCACAGTGCAATTCTTTTCTTGCTTCTGGATGGTGTACAGGGGTTAGCGAAGCAATCAGGGAAAATCAGGGGAATTATCGCAATAAGTATATATTTGATCTGGGATTTAACAATTAATGCTTGATAAATGCACTAAATTGTATTAGTATATATTATATATGATATGTATTTAACGAAAGCGGTTTTTCTATATTACCTGTGCGGTTGTTATATTTTTATATGGCAATGGGGCGGTACAGGGTCTGTTTATCTTGGTTATGTCTTTATGTCAATGAAAATCTTGCTTTTAATAGGGTATAAAGCAGGATTGTATGATATAATGGACGCAATCTGTATGGTCTGGTGTAGAGAAAATAGTATGAAAACGGGCAGGAATGGAGAGTAATATGTATACAGAATTAACAGCATCTATGATGTGCGCCGATTTTGGCAACCTTGGGAATGAAGTAAGAGAATTGGAGGCAGCAGGTGTAGATTCATTTCATATTGATATTATGGATGGCCGTTATGTGCCTAACTTTGCAATGTCACTTAATGACCTGCGATATATAAGGTTGGCTACAGATAAGCCTATGGATGTTCACCTTATGATAGAGCATCCTAATACGCATATTAATCTCTTTCTGGAGTCATTAAGGAAAGGGGATACAGTGTATATCCATCCTGAAGCAGAGTATCATCCGTCAACAACACTGCAGAAGATAATTGATGCAGGAATGGTTCCGGGAATAGCAATTAATCCGGGGACAAGTGTTGAGACAGTTATGGAGATGCTTCAGATTGTAGATAAGGTTCTTGTAATGTCTGTTAATCCAGGTAATGCAGGACAGATGTATCTTCCTTATGTTGGGAAAAAGATAGAAAGACTTCTTAATATCCGTAAAGAGATGGATTTTGAGGTGTACTGGGATGGAGCGTGCAGTGCAGATAAAATTACCACATTTGCGCCAATGGGGGTTAAGGGGTTCGTGCTTGGAACAACACTTCTTTTTGGCAAAGACAGACCATATGGGGAGATTTTAAGGGAGATAAGAAATTTATGATAATAGACAATAATCCTGTTATGATGGGGCAGGATGAGATAATCAGGCTTGCGACAGAACTTGCAGAGGCTGTTGATAATAACTGGCTTGTAGATGGTGAAAAGGCAGCCGGATATACATACGCCCATCTTGTTGCCATGTTTTTTGCTACAGGCAGTATGGAAGATGGAAACAAGCTTTATAATTATTGCTATGATGCTGCAATCCGATGTGGTAAGTCTAATATAGATAAGAGACTGCGTGATGGACAGAAGATAAAGGTTGCATTTCTTCCAATATCAGCAGCAGAGTGGCCAGCAGAGCGTATATATAAAATGTTAAGAGATGACGACAGGTTTCTGCCAGTTGTTGTTCCGGTTCCTATAATCGGAAGGACTAAGGAAGAACGGGGAAAGACATATTCCCAGACATATAAGTATTTTGAAGAGAATGGCTATAATGTAGAGCATGTGTATGACCCTGATACAGAGGAGATTACAGGATGGGAAGATATAGGTGGTGTTCCTGATGTAGTTATTCATGTTACACCATGGTATCTGGATATGGTAAAGAATTATCAGATTATTAATTTGCCGTTTTCAGTGCTTAATGTATATATATCATATGGGTTGACTGTTGGCAATTCCCAGACAGGAAGATTTGATGAATTATGTATGTATAACAAGGAATTTATGAATCTGTGTTGGAGAGTATATACAGAGACTAAGACAGATTATGAAGAGTTTATCAGGTATGAGGCACTTGGCGGAAAGAATGTCCGTAATAGTGGATATATTAAGATGGATTACTTCTATGATGAACACAGTTATACAGAAAAAGATATACGAAATATGTGGGGAATACCAGAAAACAGAGATGCGAATGGGTATAAGAAGGTTATTATTGCACCACATTTTTCAGTTGGGGATACTAATGTATTGTCGTTTTCTACATTTGACAAGAACATGTATTTTTACATATATCTTGCTAAGAAGTATAAGGACAGTATTTCATTTGTTTTTAAGCCACATCCGAATCTCAGGAATGGACTGGTTAAGCATGGATATATGAAATCAATTGATGAATATGAAGCGTATCTTGATGAGTTTCGCAGACTGCCTAATGCAAGGGTTCAGGAAGAGGGAAGCTATCTGGAATTGTTTGATACATCGGATGCAATGATAGACGATTCTATTTCGTTTGTAGGAGAGTATCTGTATACAGGAAAGCCTATGTTATTTCTTGAAAGACCAGAACAGAGATTTAATGAGCTTGGAAAGAAAATAATTGATGCACATTATAAAGTTAAGGGTACTGATTATTATGGAATAGATACTTTTCTTGAGGATGTGGTGCTGGCTGGCAATGATACAAGAAAGGCTATAAGACAACGCGTATATGAGGAAGAACTAGATTATGCAGGAATTAATGGAATCAAGGCATCAGACTACATATATAATGACATTGCAAATGCTTTATTAGGATAGAAAGGCATATTTATGAACGTAGCATTAGTATTGGCAGGAGGAACAGGGAGCAGGTTAGGTGCGGATATACCCAAGCAGTATCTTATGTGTGGTGGCAGGATGGTGATTGATTATTGTCTCGAAACACTTGATGAGTCTGCATATATAGACAGTATATGGGTTGTGGCTGATGTTGTGTGGCAGGATCATATTAAAAAGGTTGGAAAGCTGGCAGGATATGCGCTTCCGGGAAAGAACCGGCAGTTATCTGTATATAATGGGCTTATGTCAATAAGCAGGGCTTATGGAGAGGAAGATGTTAATGTACTGATACATGATGCGGCAAGACCGTTTCTTACAGGAGAATTAATCCAGAAGTGTATAGAAGCGTTATCTGGACATGATGGGGTTCTTCCAGTACTGCCTATGAAGGATACAGTATATTATAGTGATAATGGAAATACTATTACATCTTTAATCAGAAGAGAAAATGTATATGCAGGACAGGCACCTGAGCTATTCAGACTTAAGCCATACATTCAGGCTAATGAAAGCCTTATGCCGGATGATATTATGAATATTAATGGGTCAAGTGAACCGGCAGTCATGGCAGGGATGGATATCGTTATGATACCGGGGGATGAGAGTAATTATAAGATTACAACAAAGTCTGATTATGACAGGTTTGAGCAGAGGATAATGGGAGAACAGGTATGAAGGCACAGGTGTTATATGGCATTAATGACATGCGCTATGAGGATATTGAAGAACCCCAGCTAAAGGATGGCTGGGTTATTGTCAAAGTGATGGCAGCAGGAATATGCGGTTCAGATATACCAAGAATATATAAGACAGGAGCCCACGTTCATCCAATAGTGATTGGTCATGAATTCTCGGGTAAAGTTGTTAAGACATATAATGGAGATTCTGACTGGTCCGGAAAGAGAGTAGGAGTGTTTCCACTTATTCCTTGTGGAAAATGTAAATGCTGTCAGGATAAGCGTTATGAGATGTGCAGTAATTATAATTATCTGGGATCACGTTGTAATGGCGGACTTGCTGAGTATGTGGCGGTACCAGAGTGGAATCTTCTTGAGCTTACGGAGAATATTTCTTACAGGCAGGCGGCGATGCTTGAGCCTATGGCAGTAGCAGTACATGCGATGCGTCAGTTCACTATAAAAGAAGGAACCAATGTATGTGTTATTGGAGCAGGAACTATTGGCATGCTGCTTGTTATGCTTCTTAAAGCATCAGGAATTCATGATGTATATGTATATGGCAATAAGGAATCGCAGGAAAGATATGCGGCAAAGATTGGTATAGATAAGGAACATTACAGTCCGCAGGATATAAATGCTGATTATGTTTTTGAATGCGTAGGGAAAAATGAAACAATTAATCAGGCTATAGAACTGTGCGCTCCGGCAGGGCATATTGTACTTGTTGGAAATCCATATTCTGATATGGATATACCAAAGGATATTTACTGGAAGATATTAAGAAAGCAGTTAAAGTTAAGTGGAACATGGAATTCATCATACACTGGAAACATGGATGATGACTGGAATTATGTGATTAGTCTGCTTAAAACCGGGACTATTCATCCAGAGTGTTTTATAACACATGAGTTTAATCTCTCAGATATTCAGGAAGGAACACGAATTATGAGGGATAAGTCACAGGATTATGTAAAGATTATGTGTATTAATGATTAATGGTTAATATAAGACGGAGGTCAGAGTGATAACAATTGATATTCTTTCTCCGGTTGGTGGAAGAACAGGTGGAATTGAAAATGTTATACGGGCGTGGACAAGGAAGCTGCCGGGTGATGAATATGACATAAGAGTTATTCATATGGCTCCGGGAATGAAATATCTTGAAGGATATAATAAAGCATATTCATTTGCCGAATGTATGGATGATAACATTAATTCAAAGCTTACACATTTTGCAAGAAATTATGCAGGATTTATAAACAGCTATGGCAGACCGGATATATGTGTGGCAACGAACTGGCCAGCTATGTGTGTTGTGGCAGATACGGTGAGAAGGGCACTTGATACGCATTTTATAATATTATCGTGGGTTCACAGTGATATATCGCAGTATCAGGCAGCCGGGCTAGGCGGGATTAATGAGATGTTAAAGGCTGATGCGCATCTGTGCATAAGCAGGAGTAATGAAGAGTCGGTTAAGGCGGTATGTCCGGAGGCAATAACATATTTGACGGGAAACCCTGTACATATGCAGACATTTGTCGGGAAAGATCCAGGTGTCAATACTATGTGTTATGTGGGAAGGCTGCAGGATGTTAAGAGAGTTGATATTATACTTGAGGCTTTATACAGAGCAAGACATAAGTGGAAGCTTAAGATTGTCGGAACAGGTGAGTCAGAGGATGAACTTAAAGAAATCGTTAAGTATCTTGGGCAGCAGAATCAGGTTGAATTCATGGGCTGGCAGGATAATCCATGGGAGAGTTGTAAGGATGCTTCTGCAATGATAGCTGCATCAGAGTATGAAGGATTCATGCTTACTGGGGCAGAAGCTCTTTCAATGGGCATGACTGTTATATCGACGCCAGTTGATGGGGTTACTGATTATGTAAGAGAAGGTATGAATGGCTATTTCTTTAAATATGAGGATGCTATAGGACTTGCAGGAATTCTTGATAATATATATGAAGGGAAAATGCCTTTGTGTGACAGAAAAATATGTCATGAATCTGTAGAAAAATATAGTGAAGAAGTATATTTTAGCCGCTTAAAAAATATTTTTGATTTTTTATTAAAAAGGGGTTAAGTATTTAATATTTCCTCCGATAAATAATACATAAGAAATAAACAATTTTTAAATTGATTATAAGGAGTTATTGATATCAAGGAGGAATTATTATGGTAGTACAGCATAATCTATCAGCTATGAACACAAACAGACAGATGGGAACAGTTACTAATGCCCTTTCTAAGTCTACAGAGAAGTTATCATCAGGTTATAAGATTAACAGAGCAGCAGATGATGCAGCCGGTCTTTCTATTTCAGAGAAGATGAGAAGCCAGATCAGAGGTCTTGATAAGGCATCTTCTAATGCGGAAGATGGTATATCTCTTATCCAGGTAGCTGAAGGTGCTCTTAATGAATCACATTCTATTTTACAGAGAATGAATGAGCTTGCAACACAGGCAGCTAATGATACTAATACTACATCTGACAGGGAGGCTATACAGTCAGAGATTTCACAGCTGACATCTGAGTTAGACAGAATTTATTCAACAACTCAGTTCAATACTATGAACCTTCTTGATGGTAACTTTACAGGTAAGAGTCTTCAGGTTGGAGCTCTTTCAGGTCAGATTATTAGCTTAAGCATTAACAGCATGAAGGCTTCAGCAATTGGTATTAAGGCATCAAGCATAAGTGTAAGTAGCAATTCAGCTGCAGGTAAGTCTATGTCACTTATCCAGCTTGCTATTAATACTGTTTCACAGGAGCGTTCTAAGCTTGGTGCTCTTCAGAACAGACTTGAGCATACAATTAACAACCTTGATACAACAAGTGAGAATACATCAGCTGCTGAGTCTCGTATCCGTGATACAGATATGGCTACTGAGATGGTTGAATACAGCAAGAATAATATTCTTTCACAGGCTGGACAGTCAATGCTTTCACAGGCTAATCAGCAGACACAGGGAGTTCTTTCACTCTTACAGTAATATAATTAAGAAATCAGGAGCCAGAACTGCGGTAATGTCGCAGCTTTGGCTCTTTTTTAATATATAGATGATGGGGGAACATATGATATTATTTTATCAGTGGAATGCATTTATGCAGAGAGGGATGGAGAATGCTCTCAAAAGATTAAATATAGAATATGAAGTGTATTATGATTGTGCCAGAGACTGGGATAGTGATAATGAATTTGCAGACAAATTCAGAAAAAGAATTACAGCTGGTATATACGATGTTGTGATTTCGGTCAATTTCATGCCGGTAATATCTGATATATGCAATGATTGTTCGGTTAAGTATGTATCATGGGTGTATGATTCACCTCTTCATATCAGACGCCTTGATACCCTTAAGAATAAATGTAATTATATTTTTTTCTTTGACAGGGCACAGGCGGATTATTATCTTGCAGATGGGGTGACAGGAGCAAGGCATCTTGCACTGGCTGCTGATCCGGATGTTTTTGCCGGAGTAAACACAGGGACTTATGATTGTGATGTTGCATTTCTTGGGCAGTTGTATAAATCAGAATATCAGGATTTATGCAGGGGGCTGAGTCTGTATAGCAGAGGATATCTTGAGGGGATTATTGCAGCGCAGTCACAGATTAATGGTGGTTATATAATTGATGAGATGCTGACAGCGGATACGCTGGGGTTGGTTAATGCAGACTTTTTAAAGGCAAGTAAGGGCAGATTTTCGGTGACTGGAAGAGAATTATCGTATACACTTGCCAAGGAAACAACGGGGAGACAGAGGTATACAGCACTTGCATTGCTTTCGGACAGATGCAGAGTAAATGTTTATTCTAATGATATGGATGGACGGCTTGAAAAGGCTTCGTTTTGCGGATACGCAGATTATTATGACAAGATGCCTGCTGTGTTCAGAAGCAGTAAGATTAATCTTAATATTTCTTTATGCACAATCCAGACAGGAATTCCACTGAGAGTGTTGGATATTATGGCGTGTGGCGGATTTGTGCTTACAAATATGCAGCCTGAGCTTATGGAATATTTCATTCCGGGAGAGGATGTTGCGGTGTATGAGGATATGAAAGATATGATTGCTAAAGTACAGTTTTATCTTGAACACGAAGAGTTAAGAAAAAGGATTGCACATAATGGATATCTGAAAGTTTGTGAAATGTTCAGATTTGACGACAGAATAAAGTATATGTTGGAGATAGCAGATGAAAAATGATATGACGGATGTTAAGATATCGGTAATTGTACCATGTCATAATGTTGTTGGAATGGTTGGTGAATGTCTTGAAAGTATTGTTAATCAGACGATAGGATTGTCACATCTGGAGATAATTCTGGTTGATGATGCGTCTACTGACAACACAGTAGATGTTCTTAAATATTATGAACAGAAGTATTCTGATAATATAATGCTGGTGTTATGTGATAAGAATGGAAGGCAGGGAACGGCAAGGAATATAGGAATGTCATATGCAACAGGAAATTATATAAGCTTTGTTGATTCGGATGACTGGATACATCCTGATATGTACAAGATTCTTGCTGGTATAATGATGAATAATAACTGTGACATTGTGCAGTTCAGATACAAGGAAACGAAACAGCTGCCATCTGATTATAACAGGCATATAGATAATGTTGATGTAAAGATATATGATTATGCAAAGGATAGAAAAAAGTATCTTCTGGATTCATCTATACTTAATGAGTCATGTACAACCAAGTTATACAGCAGCCGGCTGATAGCAGAGGCGGGTGTACGTTATGCAGAAAATGTTGCATATGAAGAGCCGCTTTTTACATATCCGTTGAAGTTCTATGCAGACAGAGTTGCTGTAACACAGGCACAGTTATATTACTATAGATATAATGAGAATGGTACAATGCTTTCTTACATGAATAATCCTTCAACAATGGTACAGCATCTGCAGGTGCAGCAGGATGTGTATACAAGAATGAGTAATTCTGGATATATGGATGAATTCAGGGATGAGATTAATCTGTATTTTTTAC
>OHAQ01003614.1_pt1 | contig 10339 bp, 7 predicted proteins | sample 1577111 | NCBI WGS metagenome assembly OHAQ01 (sample SAMEA3541549, study PRJEB24748) | human gut metagenome | biome: human gut; feature: human-associated habitat; material: faeces | place: China | collected 2012 | reverse complement strand
GTGTGCAGGTGGACTGTACAACGAATACGTCCGAACCACGAACAGACTCCTGAATCGATACAGCGATCTCGCCGTCAGAGAATGTTTTTACTTCGCTCTTGCCTACTGGCAGACCCAAACAAGCTGCGATTTCTGCTGCAACTTTTGGATTGGAATTAGCAGTGAAGATTTTAATATCCTTACCATGCAAATTCATTTCTTTTTTGACTCCCCTTACTTTTTCTCGGCAGATTTTTCTCCGCCCACCTTGAATTCCTCTTTAGTCCCTCTAAAGAATATCCGGCTGACGCCGTTAAACAGTCCGTAAAACACGTTCGTTTCCAGACTGCATGATACAAATTGATTTACTCCATCCCGAGGTTCTCTCTATTTGGAGTTTTTTGCCTTGAGCGCAGCTCTTTTTCACGATAGCCTGCTACCCAGCCCTGTTTGTTTGTCTGTCTTGCACGGGCAATCGCAAGTTCTTCTTCCTGTACATCATCTGTGATGGTGGAACCTGCTGCGATATAAGCGCCCTTGCCGACATGAACCGGCGATACAAGATTGGTGTTGCAGCCGATGAATGCGTTATCTTCCACAGTGCTGCGGAATTTGCGGTAACCGTTATAATTTACTGTTACCACGCCACATCCAACATTGATGTGTGAACCAAAATCGGAGTCTCCGATATAGGTCAGATGTGCTACACTGGTCTTTTCTCCCAATGTAGAGTTTTTAATTTCCACAAAGTTTCCGATCTTGACCGAATCTGCCAGAACGCTGTTCGGACGCAGATGGCTGTTAGGTCCGATTCGAACGCCGTTTCCTACCTTGGATTTTTCGATGAAGGAGGAATGAATCTGGCATCCATTTCCGATCTGACTGTTTTCGATGATGGTGTTTGGTCCGATCACACAGTCTTCCCCAATCTCAACATGACCAATCAGCTGGGTACCTGGTGCAATCGTGGTATCTCTTCCAATGGTAACGTCCGGAGAAATTACGATTCCATCCGTACAATAAAAGTTTACACCATCTTCCAAAAGTCTGTCAACCACAATTTTGTTCGCGATTTCATTTAATTTTAACAAACCGGCCCGATCGTTTGCTCCCAGCACCAGATTTGGGTCGTCACAGAGGCAGGCAATCACCTTTTCTCCCTGAGAGAACGCCACTTTTACTGTATCTGGCAGATAGTATTCATGCTGGTTGTTATTGCAGTCAATTTTGGTCAGTGCATCCTGCAAAAACTTTGCAGAGAAGCAGTACGCACCGGAATTTACCTCTTTGATTGCTCTTTGCTCTTCGGTTGCATCCTTTTCTTCGACAATGGCAGTGACAACCTTATCATCCTCTGCGCTGCGGATCAGTCTTCCATAACCGGTTGGATGGTCAAGTTTTGCTGTAATCACTGTTATTTTTGCATCTTCGGTCCGATGCTGATCAAGCGACTCTCGAAGCACCCTGTCATTGACAAATGGCGCATCTGCATTGAGCACCACAATATCGCTGTCGATATTTTCCTGAATAAATTCTTTTGCCATCATAACAGCATGGCCGGTACCTTTGCGTTCAGACTGTAAAACTGTAACACAGCCTTCTGGCAGAACTGCCTCAATCTCCTGGGCACCTTCCCCCACTACAACGCATATTTTTTCTATTCCCGCTTTGCGGCACCAGTCGGTAACCCAGCAGATCATCGGTTTAAACAGTACTTCACACATTGCTTTTGGATGTTTCGATTTCATTCTGGTTCCCTGGCCTGCTGCCAGAATGATCGCACAGGTTTGTGTTGTCACGATATTCACTCCATTCTTTCTCATAGCTTTGTGTACTCTGACATATATTATAAAATCCGCTTTGTAAAAATTCAAGATTCCCGCTCATTTCCGATAGGTTAGATAAAGCAAAATAAAAATAATATGCTGATTTTATTTAATCTGTTTAATTTTTGGTTAAAATTATCATTTTTCCCAATCTTATTTGTCCTCCACATGAAATGATCACAATGCAATGCTCGATTTTCATGAATTTTTCCGGTAATTTTTTTATGAAAAACTTATAAAAAAGTATGGTATTGTTGAGTTTTATTTGATATAATATGTACCATCAGGGGATGGAAATAAAATTTTCGAGGATTTTTCATCTTTTTGCACAGTTTTGGAAGCAAATACATATTCCATCCTTGCCTGTGCTAAATTGATCCTCTTTCCCTTTAAGGAGGTTATTATTATGAAAAAGTTTGTCTATGCCTTTTCGGAAGGCAATGCAAAAATGCGTGAACTGCTCGGCGGTAAAGGCGCAAACCTCGCTGAGATGACCGTTCTTGGTCTTCCTGTTCCACAGGGATTCACCATCACCACCGAAGCCTGCACACAGTACTATGAAGATGACCGTCAGGTAAGCCCTGAAATCGAAGCAGAAATTTTTGAGCATCTTGCAAAACTGGAAGAACTCACCGGCAAAAAATTCGGTGATCCAAGCAATCCTCTTCTGGTTTCTGTCCGTTCCGGCGCAAGAGCTTCCATGCCAGGTATGATGGATACCATCCTGAACCTCGGCTTAAACGATCAGGTTGTAGAAGGTTTTGCTAAACTGACCAACAATGAGCGTTTTGCTTACGACTCCTATCGCCGCTTCATCCAGATGTTCTCCGACGTTGTTATGGAAGTTCCAAAACATCAGTTTGAGGTTATCATCGACCAGATGAAAGAAGCAAAAGGCGTTACTCTTGACACAGAGCTTAACGCAGATGACCTGAAAGAAATGGTTGTACGCTTTAAAGCATACTATAAAGAACAGAAAAACGAAGATTTCCCACAGCAGCCAAGAGAACAGCTGATGGAAGCTGTAAAAGCAGTATTCCGTTCCTGGGATAACCCACGTGCAATCTACTACAGAAGAATGAACGATATCCCATCCTCCTGGGGCACTGCTGTTAACGTACAGACCATGGTATTCGGCAATACCGGCAACACTTCCGGTACCGGCGTAGCATTTACCCGTGACCCTGCAACTGGTGAAAACCGTCTGTTTGGTGAGTTCCTTGTCAACGCACAGGGCGAAGACGTTGTTGCTGGTGTTCGTACTCCACAGCACATCGATGAACTCAAAGACATCATGCCTGACGTATACAATCAGTTCTGCGATGTTGCTCATCGTCTGGAGCAGCATTACCGCGACATGCAGGATATGGAGTTCACCATCGAAAACGGCAAACTCTTCATGCTGCAGACCAGAAATGGTAAACGTACCGCTCACGCTGCAATCAAGATTGCCTGCGATCTGGTAGACGAAGGCATGATCACACCACAGGAAGCTGTATGCATGGTTGAGCCAAAACAGCTTGACTCTCTGCTGCATCCACAGTTTGACCAGAAAGCACTGAAAGCTGCAAAAGAAATCGGTGTTGGTCTGGCTGCTTCCCCAGGTGCTGCTTGCGGCAAGGTTGTATTTACCGCTGAAGAAGCTACCGAAGAAGGCAAGAAAGGCGAAGCTGTTATCCTGGTTCGTCTGGAAACCTCTCCTGAAGATATTGAAGGTATGAACCATGCAAAAGGCATCCTGACCGTTCGCGGCGGTATGACCTCTCATGCTGCAGTTGTTGCACGTGGTATGGGTACCTGCTGTGTATCCGGATGTGGCGATATCGCTATGGACGAAGAGAATAAGAAATTCACATTAGCTGGCAAAGAGTTCCATGAGGGAGATTATATCTCTATCGATGGTACAACCGGTAACATTTACGATGGAGCTATCAAGACAGTTGACGCTACGATCGCTGGTGAGTTCGGACGTGTTATGGCATGGGCTGATCAGTTCAGAACTCTTAAGGTTCGTACAAATGCAGATACTCCTGCAGATGCTAAGAAAGCTCGTGAGCTTGGTGCAGAAGGTATCGGTCTCTGCCGTACAGAGCATATGTTCTTCGAGGAAGACAGAATCGCTGCTTTCCGTGAAATGATCTGCTCCGATACAGTAGAAGAGAGAGAAGCTGCATTAGAGAAGATCCTGCCATATCAGCAGGGAGACTTCGAAGCATTATATGAAGCTCTGGAAGGCAACCCAGTTACTATCCGTTTCCTTGATCCGCCTCTTCATGAGTTCGTTCCTACTGAGGAAGCTGACATTGAGAAACTTGCAAAAGCTCAGGGTAAATCTGTTGAGACAATTAAGAACATCATCGCTTCTTTACATGAGTTCAACCCAATGATGGGACACAGAGGATGCCGTCTTGCAGTTACTTATCCGGAAATTGCAAAGATGCAGACAAAAGCTGTTATCCGTGCAGCAATCAACGTTCAGAAGAAACATTCTGACTGGACTGTAAAACCTGAGATCATGATCCCATTGGTTTGCGAAGTAAAAGAGTTAAAATATGTAAAACAGGTTGTTGTTGAGACAGCAGATGCTGAGATCGCAGCAGCAGGTATCAAACTTGATTATGAAGTAGGTACTATGATCGAGATCCCAAGAGCTGCTCTTACAGCTGATGAGATCGCTAAAGAGGCTGACTTCTTCTGCTTCGGTACAAACGACTTAACACAGATGACATATGGATTCTCTCGTGACGATGCTGGTAAGTTCTTAAATGCTTACTATGATAAGAAAATCTTCGAGAACGATCCATTTGCAAAACTTGACCAGACAGGTGTTGGTAAGTTAATGGAGACAGCTATTAAACTTGGAAAACCGGTTAATCCGAAACTCCATGTTGGTATCTGTGGTGAGCACGGTGGAGATCCTTCATCTGTTGAGTTCTGCCACAAGATTGGTCTGGATTATGTATCCTGTTCACCATTCCGTGTGCCGATCGCTCGTTTAGCTGCAGCACAGGCTGCTATTGCAAATAAATAATTTGTTGTAAGGTAAAATGCTGCCTGTGCTGCATGCACAGTGCAGCAATTGCAAACAAATAATGTGTATTGCATAAATTAAAAAGGGGATATGTTATTTTTGGGAGAAGGTAATATATAGAGGGAAAACCCGCATGAACCGAAAGGTTTGTGCGGTTTTTTTTGTGTAAGGGTAAGAATTGACAATCCATATATTTGTCAATATAATTAAACTGATAGTTTAATTAATAAAAAAGGAGAGGTATATGGGACGAAGAAAAAAAGAACCGAGGGCAGTACATAGAGAAAATATTGCGTCAGCGGCATCGGTATTGTTTATGGAAAATGGAATTACGGCAACTTCCATGAGCGATATAGCAAAAGCTGCCGGGTACAGCAAAGCTACGTTATATGTATATTTTGAAAACAAAGAGGAGATCGTTGGTCTGCTGGTTTTAGAGAGCATGCAAAAATTATATGGATATATAGTTGCTGCGTTAGAAGAGCAGCAGACAACAAGGGCGAGATACGATATGATCTGTAAAGGTTTAATACAGTATCAGGAGGAATTTCCGTTTTATTTTAAAATGGTGTTAGACAAAATTAATGTTGATTTTAAAGATCATGATTATCTGCCGGAAGAGAAAGCTACCTATCAGGTAGGGGAAGAAATCAATGAAAAAATGAAAGAATTTTTAGCGGCAGGCATTCAAAAAGGCGATTTGCGTGAAGATTTAAAAATAATGCCTACGATCTTTCAGCTTTGGGGAATGTTAGCAGGACTGATACAGCTTGCGGCGAATAAGGAAGAATATATCAAAATGTCGATGGATTTATCGAAGAGCGAATTTTTAGAGGATGGGTTTTGCATGCTGTATCATTCCATAGAAAATATTCTATAAAAAAAATACCAGAATAATAGAAAGAGGAGGAGTTTGAAATGAGTATATCCAGAAAAAAGATAGTGATGATTCTTATTATGTTGTTTCTTCTTTTAGCATTAATTTTTGGAACTGCTTATATAGATCGTGTTGGAGAGTATAAGCGGGCTGTAAAGGAAACGACTATTGAAGAAGTAAATATTTCGGATATTCCGGATGGAGTTTATATCGGAGAATAAAATGAGATCGTTGATGAACAGAGAATAGACGTCGATACCGTTTCAGGTGCGACGAATTCGAGTATTGTTATTAAGAAGGCGGTTGAGGTTGCACTTAAAGGAGCTGCATAAAATTTTATTGGGAGTGAGTAAGTGTATGTTAGGAATCTATTTGAGTGGTACAGGCAATACGAAACATTGTGTTACAAGACTGGTGAAATTAATTGATGCGTCAGCCGATGTGGTTCCATTAGAGGATGAATCTGTTACTGATAAAATAAAAAGGAATGAAACGATTATCCTGGGATATCCGACGCAGTTTTCGAATGCACCATATATGATCAGAGATTTTATCCAAACGCATGTCTCTTTATGGAAGGGCAAGAAAATGATATGTGTCGCGACCATGGGAGCATTTAGCGGGGACGGCGCCGGATGTGCAGCGAGACTTCTGAAAAAATACGGAGCAGTAATCTTAGGCGGCGTACATATTAAAATGCCGGATTCCATATGTGACAGTAAAATGTTGAAAAAATCAGTGGAAGAAAATGAAAAGATCATCAGGAAAGCGGATGAAAAATTGAAAGAAGCTGCAGAACGGATCAGGCAGGGGGATTATCCTGCGGAGGGGCTGACAATTTTCGCCCATATAGCAGGACTTTTTGGACAAAGGCTCTGGTTTTATAAAAAAACGGCGGGATATACCGACCAGCTAAAAATAAATCAGGATTGCGTGGGATGTGGTAAGTGTGCAAAAATCTGCCCCATGAAAAATATCACGATGGAGAATGGAAGACCTCATCCAGGTGGCAAATGTACGATGTGTTACCGCTGTATATGTAATTGTCCACAAAAGGCGATCACACTTTTGGGAAGTAAAGTTATCTTGCAATATAAATTTGAAGATTCTTCCAATCTTACAAAAATGTAAGATTTATCAGGGAAATGTAAGCTAATAAAATGGCGGTACATTTCCTTTTTTGTTAAGATAAAGTCGTGAATTAAGTAAAGCAGATAATTTTTGGGGAGGGAAATTTATGAAAAAGAAAAAACATTCGCGAATCTGGGCTGTCGTAGGTATAATCCTGCTGGGTATAGTTGCTGTCGGCAGTATATATTCTCATTTTGGAGGATTTGGTACCGGACCATGTGCTGATGAAACGGAATTTATGCAATACGCAGACCAGGTGGATAATATAAAAATACCGGAGAAAACAAAGATTGTGGCATTAGGGGAAGCATCCCATGGAAATGTAGAGTTTCAGCAGTTAAAACTTTCCGTATTTCAAAATCTGGTGGAAAATGCCGGGATAAGGGCATTTGCACTGGAGGGAGACTATGGCGGATGTGAGTATGTGAACCGTTACATTCACGGCGGGGAAGGAACGGCAGAGCAGGCTGCCGCGGCGATTGGCTTTGCAATATACAGAACCGATGAGATGGCAGATCTGATTTCTTATATGCGAAAATACAATGAGACTGCAAAGGCTGGAGATGACTTAAGATTTTATGGGTTTGACATGCAAAACTGGTCCTATAATCTGCAGTATCTGACCGAGGCATGTAAAGCGTCAGGAATCGACGTAACCGAACTGAAAAAATTAGAAGACAATGACGAGGCAGACGGCGGCTATGATATTGAGGAACAGACCAGGATTATAATGGAGATAAAAAAAGAATTGCAGGAATCAGATGCGAAAGACATTAAACAGGCAGATCATCTGGCAGATACGCTGCTGCAGAATATTTCTCTTGGAAAAGTGATCGATTCTGCCGTAGAAGGAAATGCGCTCAGAGATCAACGGATGGCAGAAAATGTGATGTGGATTCTTTCTATGGAAGAACAACGGGGGAATGCATGTATTTTTATTTCCGGTCACAATGGACATATAGAGCGGTCTGGAAATTATGGCACGGATAACAGGGTTATGGGAAATATTTTATCGGATGAACTTGGAGAAGGATATTTTGCAATAGGAACAGATTTTTACAAGACAAACTGCAATCTTCCGAAAAGTGATGGAAAGCGTATCACGCACACGTTTTATTCGTATGATCCTCTTGCAAAAGCCGCGAAGAAAGCCGGTTATGATATGTGCTGGCTGGATTTTTCAAAGGTTCCGCAAAATTCAAAACTGAAAGAGCAGATTACAGATCATGTTTCTATGGGATCATTAGGAGAGGGTTACAGTGCGTTTTTTATGAGTATTTTCCCTCAAAGTTACCGCATATCACAATCGCCGGAAAAATTGTATGATGGAATGATTTTTGTTACCAATGCGCATCCAATAGAGATACGGGAAGAGTAGAAAAATAATCGGTCAGGTCTTTGAAAATTGTGTTTTGATTTTCAGAGACCTGATTTTTGTGAAAAAGTAACAAAAACAAAACATATGTTTGCATTACGCGGTGTTATGTGGTACATTTAAATCAAATATTACGATTGATATAGTACAGGGGGAGAACATGAAATTTCTTCATATCTCAGATTTACATATTGGGAAACGTGTCAATGAGTTTTCCATGATCGAAGATCAGAAATATATTTTACGGCAGATCAAAAAAATTGCATTGGAGCAGCAGGTGGATGCAGTTATGATCGCGGGGGATATTTATGATAAGCCAGTTCCGTCTGCAGAGGCGGTACAGTTGTTTGACAAGTTTCTGACAGAACTTGCAGATTGCGGGAAAAAGGTATTTGCAGTCAGTGGAAACCATGATTCAGCGGAACGCATTGCATTTGGTGCGCAGCTTATGAGCAGCCGGGAAGTTTATGTTTCTCCGGTTTATGATGGAGAGGTAAGATGCGTTACCTGTCAGGATGAATACGGAGAACTGTGTATCTGGCTGCTTCCGTTTATACGTCCTGCGGTTGTGCGCCATGCGTGGAGAAATGTGACAGAGGGGATATCTATTGGGAAAAATGATGCCGGGACAAAACAGGATCTTGCGAAAGAAGATAACGTGGAGACAGTGGAAACATATCAGGATGCACTGCAGTATGTCGTATCACACATGCCGGTAGACATATCAAAGCGTAATATATTAGTGGCACATCAGTTTGTGACAGGTGCAGCCCGTTGTGAGTCGGAAGAAGTTTCTGTTGGCGGATTAGACCAGATCGAGGCGGGAGTATTTAATATTTTTGATTACGTTGCACTGGGGCACATTCACAGTCCACAGTATATCAGCCGGGAGACACTGCGTTATTGCGGAACACCGCTCAAGTATTCTTTTTCAGAGGCAGAACAGGAAAAGTCTGTTGTTGTTATGGAGATAAAGGAGAAAGGGGATGTCTGTATTGAAAAGGTTCCATTGAAACCTCTTCGTGATCTGCGTAAGATTCGTGGAACCTACATGGAACTGATGGCAAAAGATTTTTATGAGGGCACAGAAACGGACGATTATCTGCAGATCACGCTGACTGATGAGGAAGATGTCCCGGATGGAATGGCGAAACTTCGGACGGTATATCCCAATCTGATGCAGCTTGTCTATGATAATAGCAGAACCAGACAGAGCAGGCAGGTTGAAGTGACGGAGCATGTGGAGCAAAAGTCAGAGATAGAATTGTTTGAAGAATTTTACGAGATACAAAATAATCAGCCGATGAATGAAGAACAGCAGAATTTTGTAAAAAAACTATTAGAGGAATTACATTAATATTGTAAATAACTATTTGATCTCAATATTATTATGTTTTCATAAAACAGGAAAAAGGAGCGGTTATGAAACCAGTCAGTCTTACAATAAGTGCATTTGGACCATATGCGGGAGAACAGACCATAGATTTTGAACGGCTTGGATCACAGGGATTATTCCTGATTACAGGAGATACCGGAGCAGGAAAGACTACAATTTTTGATGCGATCACATTTGCATTGTACGGGGAAGCCAGCGGTGATGTGCGCAAAGCGGATATGTTCCGCAGTAAATACGCCAAAGCGGATGTGAAAACATTTGTGCGTCTGACGTTTGAGTATGCAAATAAGCGGTATATCGTAGAACGCAATCCGGAATACATGCGTCCAAAAGGACGCGGAACCGGAATGACAATGGAAAAAGCGAATGCTACGTTAGAGTATCCGGATGACAGGGAACCGGTGACAAAAAGCAGAGAGGTTACACGTGCCATCACAGAACTGATTGGCTTAGACTGCAAACAGTTTACCCAGATAGCGATGATCGCACAGGGAGATTTTCAGAAAGTATTGTTTGCAAATACGGAGGAGAGAGGAAAGATCTTTCGACAGATATTCGGTACAGATATTTACCGTGTGCTGCAGGAACGGCTGAAAGATGCTGTGAAAAAGCAGTGGAGAGAATATGATGAACTGCGGCGCAGTATCAATCAGTATATGGATGGAATTGTTTGTTATAGTGATTCATTGAATGAAGAAGGGGCAGCAATCGCTGAAAAAATGAG
>OHAQ01003607.1_pt1 | contig 10363 bp, 7 predicted proteins | sample 1577111 | NCBI WGS metagenome assembly OHAQ01 (sample SAMEA3541549, study PRJEB24748) | human gut metagenome | biome: human gut; feature: human-associated habitat; material: faeces | place: China | collected 2012 | reverse complement strand
ACAAACGGTTATGCATGTAAGTTCACCTCGAAAATGGTCTGCAGAAACTCCTTATTTCCAGCTGGTGATGCTGGCCAGCACGGAGGATTATGCCCCGCAGACCCAGCCGGCCAGGGACGGCACCTATCTGATCGAAGGCGCTTGTTCCCATACTGAGGTTGCCCCATATCTGGAGCAGTACGTCAAGCCCGAAGCCGCCAGATGGCATACGCTGGACGATATTGCCAAAACACTGGATGGCTGCATTGCCAAATTGGCCGAAGCGGATCAGACGGTGAATACCAAATATTTTCGCGAACTTGTAATGTGATAAATGGGATTGCCACTGCAGACGACCCTGCTCCCTTCAAGGATACAATAAACAGGAGAAATCAAGCCATGAAAATTGCACTGATCAATGAAAACAGCCAGGCCGCCAAGAACGCCCTGATCGAAGCCACCCTGCGCAAGGTTGTGGAGCCGATGGGCCATGAGGTTGTCAACTATGGTATGTACGCAGCCGATGATGCCGCCCAACTGACCTATGTGCAGAACGGCATTCTGGCAGCGGTGCTGCTGAATTCCGGCGCAGCGGATTATGTTATCACCGGCTGCGGCACCGGCGAGGGTGCCATGCTGGCGCTGAACAGCTTTCCCGGCGTGATCTGCGGCCATGTGGAAGATCCCGTGGATGCCTATACCTTTGCTCATGTGAACGATGGCAATGCTGTTGCCCTGCCGTTTGCCAAAGGCTTTGGCTGGGGCGGCGAGCTGAACCTGGAATATGTGTTTGAAAAACTGTTCGGCTTTGGCCATGGTCAGGGCTACCCGAAGGAGCGCGTTGTGCCCGAACAGCGCAACAAGAAGATCCTGGACGGCGTGCGTTCCGTGGCGTTCCGTGACCTGTGCGATATCCTGAAAGATCTGGATCACGATCTGGTCAAGGGCGCTTTTGCCGGGGAGCATTTTGCCGAGCATTTCTTTGCAGACTGCAAGGATGAAAAGATCGCTGCAACCGTAAAGGAACTGATGGCATAATCAGCCAAAACAGCTTTTACTGGGGCTGCCTTTGCACGGGGAACCGTGCAGGGGCAGCCCCTTTTTAATTGCTGCATTCAAAAATGATGTGCAGCGGGCGTGTGCAGCGAGGTGAAAATACACAAAAAAGCAGTGAAAACTGGGCTGTGAAACCTGTAAAACCGGAAAATGTCTCGAATTTACAGCATAATTCACAAATAGATAACAAATTATTTGTGCATAACTGATATGATAGAGCCGTCAAGAAAGAAAACTTGACGGTGCTGCAATAGAGGGCGGCACCTGCACCGCAGCCGGGAAAGCTGCCGTGCCGAGAGGAGTATATCAGTTATGAAAAAATTTATGGAACGTATGGCTCAGATCGCTTACAGCATTAACCTGGTCAATGGCTTTGACACCGAAGTTGAAGTTTTTGCCTGCGCTGAAAATTGCTGAGCTGGCCAAAGCAAGCCCCTGCATCCGATTGGGTGCGGGGGCTTTTTTGTGCTATGTTGCCCCCAAATTCCTGCGGCAGAAGCAGACATAGAGTCTGAATAACCGCCTTTGCAAAGTTTAAACTTTTCATCCGGGAAGAGAGGTGTCAGATGTTCGAAAGGAACACGGTCGCGAACGAAAGCTGCATCACGTCCGTTGATCTTCGAAACCTTTACCAATGGGAAATATTTTTCTCCTTCTTTGGGTGGACGGATAACTCCTTCTACTACATCACCGGTTTTCAGACCAAATAGTTTGATTTGAGATTGTGATACGTAAATATCATCCGGAGAAGAAAGGTAGTTATAGTCGGAAGAACGGAGGAATCCGTATCCATCCTGCATAATTTCCAGAACACCTACTCCGTTGAGAATATCGTCGAATTCATAAGGCTTTTCGCGTTCAATAACCTTACGTTCCTGCTGCTGTTGTACCGGAAGATTTTCACCCGCATTGTTCTGCTGAGCGGCACGTGGCATCGGTGAGCGTTGTTGGTTTTGGTTCTGGTTCTGATTCTGATTTTGATTTGGGTTCTGAACCTGATTCTGGTTATTGTTGTTACGCTGGAAATTATTATTGGCGTTATTGCCATTATTTCCATTGTTGTTAGCATTGTTATTACCGTTGTTATTGTCGCGTGAGCGAACAATACGCGGACGTTGCTGCTGGGACTGCTGCTGTTGAGATTGTTGTTGCTGTTGAGGATGAGATGGCTGTTCCGGTGCTGTCTGTGCTGATTCTGTTTTAGTAGCTTCGAATTTTCCGAATAATTCGGTAGGAAGCTCTATTTTTTCAGAAGGCAGATCTTCGATTGGAATAAAATCATCGTCGTCAACGCTGGATAAGATATTGCTTTCCTCGTCGATAACGGGTGCAGCTTTCTTTTGTGGTTTATCTATTACCTTTTTCTCTACAACAGGTTTGTTAGGTTCAGTAGCCGGTTTATTTGTTTCTGCAACAGGCTTATTTGCTTCTGCAGCTGGTTTGTTTTTTGCTTTCTTCTCAGCTGTTTGCTGTTGTACCGGAGCTGGCTTTTCCGTAGCACCAGTAGCTTTCTCTGCAACAACAGGTTTAGGTTCCACTACTTTGGGTGCTGCCGGTTTTGCATTTTCTACTTCTTTTTTCTCTTCTGCATCAGAGCTCTTACGAGGACGGCCTACTTTACGCTTGGGAGTAGCAGTGTTTTCCGCTTTAGCTTCTACAACAACAGTTTCTTTTTCTTTGTTTGTACTTTCTTCTTTCTTGGAAGGTTGTGGTGCAGCTTTTACAGGAGCGGTCTCTTTTGTCTTGTTAACCTCTTCACTCTTTGTTGCGGAAACCACTTTGTCTTCTTTTTTGGTAGGAGCTACCCGTGAACGCTTTTTCTTTTGTTCTTCATTTTTGCGTTCTTCTTTTAGCTTATCTGCGGCAACTTTCTTTGTAGCTCCTACAATGGCCTGTTCATCGAGTATTTTATAAACAAGGTCTTCTTTTTTGTATGAGTCTGCTTTTTTTATGCCTAACTCTTTGGCAATAACTTGAAGTTCCGACAGATTTTTGTCGTTTAATTGGATAATGTTATACATATAGTATGGTAAGTTATTAATATTTCTTTTTTGCTGAATTATGGACAGCATTACTATGACTCTCCGGTCACAGATATGCGAGCATACGTTTTGTTTTTATTATGAATTAGGGATGTATATGTTGAATCGTAGAATGTTTCAACGGGGCAAAGATAATAATTTTTTTTGGTTTCATGAACAATCAAACATTTTTTTCCACGTAAAAGTGTATCTTTGCTACATAAAAGAAAATAGTATGACAGTAAATGAAGCTCATTTAATTTATTTTTCGCCTACACACACATCTAAACAAGTTGCGGAGGCGATTGTTCACGGGACGGGCATAAAAAATATTTTTCCTATCAATGTGACGCAGCAGATTGCGGATGAAATTGTGATTCCTACATCTTCTTTGGCTATTATTGTAGTGCCTGTGTATGGAGGACATGTCGCTCCTTTGGCAATGGAACGTTTGCAGTATATCCGTGGAGTGGATACTCCTACCGTTTTGGTAGTGGTTTACGGAAATCGCGCTTATGAAAAAGCTTTAATGGAATTGGATGCTTTTGCTATTCCTCATGGATTTAAAGTAATTGCCGGGGCAACTTTTATTGGAGAACATTCATATAGTACCGACAAATACCCGATTGCAGTGGGACGTCCTGATGAATCGGATTTAGCCTTTGCTGCGGAGTTTGGGAAGAAAATCATGGAAAAAATACAGACAGCTGATAGTATGGATACCCTTTATCCGGTGGATGTACGTACTATCAAACGTCCGAGTCAACCATTCTTTCCTTTGTTCCGTTTTTTGAGGAAAGTCATCAAGTTACGTAAAAGTGGTACACCGCTTCCCCGCGTTCCTTGGGTGGAAGATGAGGATTTGTGTACCCATTGCGGGTTATGTGTGGTCCGTTGTCCGGCAGGGGCTATAACGAAAGGGGATGAGCTACATACGGATGAGGCTAAATGTATCAAATGTTGCGCTTGTGTAAAAGCTTGCGTTAGGAAAGCAAGGGTGTATGAAACTCCTTTTGCAGCTTTGTTATCAGATTGTTTCAAGAAACAGAAGTTACCTCAGACTATTTTGTAAATCACGACGCGCTTAGTCGTTTCATCAATACGAAAGCGGTTGTCTGTTCGTTCGCCTATCAGCCATGCGATGTGTTCTCCACAGCAGAGTACCCATTGGCGTTCTTTTTGGCTGATAGAAAATTTGCGGTCGGTCAGATAATCGCTTATTTTTTTCTTTCCTTTCATTCCAAAAGGAATAAAAGTGTCTCCCGGCTGCCATTTCCGGTAATGAATTTCTCCATTCAGTTTGTCGGCATCAAAACAGGCAATTTCCTTTTCACGTGGAATGAGAAAATCCGGGGTGTATTCTTTTTCTTCTTTGATAATTTGAAAAGGAGGAAGAGTCTCATTTTCAGATTCAGCTGTTTCTATTAATAGGAATTCTCTGTCTTTTATCACTCTCCATTCTTTGCTACAGAATTGCTTGCCCGGTTGGCTATGAAGCGAATGGGTGATATCTTTGATTTGTGCGGAATTGAATCCTAGAGGATGCAGGACTTCGAATAAGATGGCTTCGGGTGCCGGTTCCTTTACTAAATCACTGATTCGGATACCTTCTGCTGTAATGATTTTCTTTTTAGTTTCCTCTATACATTTATTATATATAGTGGCTATATCATTCAGATAATTACTCGTATCTATCAGAGTGTTTTTGACTGACGGATTAATTTCCTGCATGAGGGGAAGGAGGTTGAGTCGGATTTTATTACGGGTATATTCGTCTTCCAGATTGGTGCTGTCTGTCACATAATCTTGTCCGATGTTTTGCAGGTAACGAATTATCTCTTCCCGGTTGATACAAAGCAGAGGGCGTACGATGGTTCCATTACGGGGGCGGATTCCTAACAGACCGGTAATTCCTGTTCCCCGAATCAGGTTAAGTAGTATAGTTTCTATGCTATCATCCTGGTGATGGGCCACAGCGACAACATCTGCCTGACATTCTTTTCTAATTTTCTCGAACCATTGGTAGCGGAGTTCCCGTGCGGCCATTTCAATCGAAATATGTTTTTCCGTTGCATATTGGGTCGTGTTGAAATCAATGGTATGTAAATGGATTTCCATTCTTTCGCAAAGTTGGCGGACAAATAACTCGTCCCGGTCTGACTCTTTGCCTCGCAGGTGGAAATTACAATGTGCGGCTTCGCAATGATAGCCTGCTGTATGCAGAATATATAGTAATGCCACCGAGTCGGCACCACCACTCAATGCGACCAGGATTTTATCATCCGGTGAGAATAAATGTTCCTTTTCTATATATTTTGTAACGCGTTGTTGTATCATACCTGCAAAGATACGAGTTTATCAATAAGTTTTTTTATTTTTTCTGAATCTTTTAGAGGATGAAAAAAGCTGCTATTTAAAAACATTCTAAATAATTTGCATGCTCCGAAGTTATGAATTATCTTTGCCAAAAATTTTGAGAGTTATGCGTTTGTCCGAATTAAAAACAGGAGAAAAAGGTGTTATTGTAAAGGTATTGGGGCACGGTGGTTTTCGTAAACGTATTGTGGAGATGGGCTTCATTAAAGGTAAAACGGTTGAAGTGCTGTTGAATGCTCCGCTAAAAGATCCCATAAAATATAAAGTTTTAGGTTATGAAATTTCTCTTCGTCGTCAGGAAGCTGAAATGATCGAAGTTATCAGCGAAGAGGAAGCAAAGAAACTGGCCGAGAAGACCGTTTATCATGAAGGATTGCCTGAAGACCTTTCAGTAAAAGAAGAAGATATGAAACGGTTGGCGTTAGGTAAACGCCGTACCATTAATGTTGCTTTGGTCGGAAACCCGAACAGTGGCAAGACTTCTTTATTTAATCTTGCATCCGGTGCTCATGAGCATGTTGGAAACTACAGCGGCGTAACCGTGGATGCCAAAGAAGGTTATTTTGATTTCGAAGGCTATCATTTCCGTATTGTCGATTTGCCGGGAACTTATTCTTTGTCTGCTTATACGCCGGAAGAAATCTATGTGCGTCGTCATATTATCGATGAAACTCCGGACGTGATTATTAATGTAGTCGATTCCTCTAATCTGGAGCGAAACTTATATCTGACTACTCAATTGATAGATATGAATGTCCGCATGGTGGTAGCTCTGAATATTTATGATGAGTTGGAAGCCAGTGGAAATACATTGGATTATCATCTGTTGAGTAAGTTGTTCGGGGTGCCGATGTTGCCTACTGTCAGTAAGAAAAATCGTGGATTGGATACCTTGTTTCATGTTGTTATCAATCTGTATGAAGGAGTAGACTTCTTTGATAAACAGGGAAATATGAATCCGGAAGTTCTTAAGGATTTGACCGAATGGCATGATTCTCTGGAAGATCGTAAGAACCACGAGGAAGAGCATTTGGAAGATTATGTACGTGAACATAAAAAGACGGGGCGTGTCTTCCGGCATATTCATATCAATCATGGTCCTGATATCGAAAAAGCGATTGAAGCTGTAAAAAGTGAAGTGTCCAAAAACGAATTTATCCGTCATAAATATTCTACCCGTTTCCTATCCATTAAATTGTTGGAGAATGATCCTGACATTGAGCGCATTGTGCGGACATTACCAAATGCGGATGAGATATTCCATGTCCGTGATAAGATGTCGAAGCGTGTTCAGGACACAATGAATGAGGATTGTGAATCGGCTATTACGGATGCTAAATATGGATTTATCAGTGGTGCACTGAAGGAGACATTCACAGATAATCACTTGGAGCAGGCGCAGACAACAAAAGTGCTGGATTCGATCGTAACTCACCGTGTCTGGGGATTTCCTATTTTCTTCCTTTTTATGTATCTGATGTTTGAGGGTACGTTTGTCATTGGAGAATATCCGATGATGGGGATTGAATGGCTTGTCGAGCAGATTGGTGACTTGTTACGCAATAATATGGCGGAAGGTCCATTTAAAGATTTGCTGATTGATGGAATTATTGGTGGGGTAGGAGCGGTTATTGTCTTTTTGCCGAATATCTTGATTTTGTATTTCTGCATTTCTCTTATGGAAGATTCGGGTTATATGGCTCGTGCAGCTTTTATCATGGATAAAATCATGCATAAAATGGGATTGCACGGAAAATCATTCATTCCTTTGATTATGGGATTTGGATGCAATGTACCTGCTATTATAGCTTCCCGTACTATTGAGAACCGGAAGAGCCGTCTTATTACAATGTTGGTAAATCCTTTGATGTCTTGCAGTGCGCGTCTGCCAATTTATTTATTGTTGGTGGGTGCTTTCTTCCCGAACAATGCAAGTCTGGTGTTGTTAAGTATTTATGTGATTGGTATTGTACTGGCTGTGGTAATGGCCCGCTTGTTTAGCAAGTTTCTGGTGAAGGGTGATGATACTCCATTTGTGATGGAACTTCCACCTTACCGGATGCCGACAGCAAAATCGATCTTCCGTCACACATGGGAAAAGGGAGCGCAGTATTTGAAAAAGATGGGAGGCATTATTATGATTGCTTCTATTATAATCTGGTTCTTGGGGTATTATCCGAATCATGATGCTTATGAAACAGTTGCCGAGCAGCAGGAAAATTCTTATATCGGCCAGTTGGGACGTGGTATAGAGCCAGTTATAAAACCACTGGGATTTGATTGGAAACTAGGTATTGGCTTGCTTTCCGGTGTGGGAGCGAAAGAATTGGTAGTAAGTACATTAGGTGTCTTATATGCAGATGATCCGGATGCTGATTCAGTAAGTTTGGCAGAACGAATTCCGATTACTCCATTGGTTGCTTTCTGTTATATGTTGTTTGTATTGATTTACTTCCCGTGTATTGCGGCGATAGCGGCTATAAAACAGGAGTCGGGTAGTTGGAAATGGGCGCTTTTTGCTGCTTGTTACACAACGGGATTGGCTTGGCTTGTATCATTTGCTGTTTATCAGATTGGAGGATTGTTTGTATGAATAATTGGCAAGATTGGGTAGTCGGAGTACTGGTTGTACTCTGCATTGCCCGCGTCATATATGGAATATTTCGTTTTTTTCGTCGTACGCGAGAAAATCAGAATCCTTGTGACAGCTGTGTAAGTGGCTGTGAACTAAAGGATATGATGGACAAGAAACGTGGAGAGTGCGATGTAAAGAAAAAAAGTACAAAGAAAAATTGCTGCGGATAGTTGGTAGTTTCAAAATTTGTACTACCTTTGCAACCGCAAACGAGAAAAAATGGTTCCTTGGATGAGTGGCTTAGTCAGCGGTCTGCAAAACCGTGTACGGCGGTTCGAATCCGCCAGGAACCTCAAGTAACACTTTGAATTCCTTGAAAGTCAAGTACTTTCAAGGAATTTCTTTTTGGGGGGACCATTCTGGGGACCAATTAGGTAGTATATTATGGATATACCGTTACTGCATGCGCTAATCCTTTTTATTTTAGGTTTTTCCCTACTGACAATTATGGAATTCACTTATTAATTCTGATTTTCCTGCGTTACTTTTGTTCTAAACCAAAAGAAAAACGCCATGAAAAAGATTTTATTTATCCTGTTTGTTGCCCAGTTTATTTTGGCTCCTTATATAATAAAGGGCTATGGTGCAAATCTTGTTGAAGATAATTATGAGTATTCGGGAGTTGACCAAGGGAGAGAGACTGTTGAAAAGGATATTTTAGGTAATATCATTATCCGTGATGATAATGGTAATAGAAAGACTATTGAAAAGGATATCTTAGGGAATATCATCATTCGTGATGATAAAGGCAATAGAAAGACTATTGAAAAGGATATTTTGGGGAACATCATTATCCGTGATGATAGAGGCAATAGAACGACTATCGAAGAGGATATTTTAGGAAATTTCATTGTTCGTGATGATAAAGGTAATAGGAAGACTATTGAAGAAGATATTCTAGGAAATACCATTATCCGGGACGATAAGGGTAATAGAAAAACTATAGAGAAAGATATTCTGGGAAATACTATTATTCGCGATGACAAAGGTAATAGAAAGACGATTACAAAAGATATCTTTGGGAATACTATTATCGAGGATGATAAGGGGAATAGAACAACTATTAAAAAAGATATTTTTGGAAACGAAATAATTGAATATGGTAACGGTCATGGGAAAATTATTAAAAAGGATATTTTTGGAAATACAGTCATTGAGGAGTATTAAAATGTACTTTTTAAAATGATAATATATGGGATGTCATTTGAGATAGGGGTTATTCACAATATCGTGGATAGCCCCTTATTGTATGTTATAACCTGGCAATAATATGTTCGCTATAAAATCATATTATAATCGTAAAAGTGTATATATTTGCATAGTGCGGAGATAAAATATTTATTTCTAAGTTATTCAAGGATAAAGAAATGGAACACAAACAATTACTAACTGTATTTAATTCACTTCCTGTTGGAATAGGTTTCTTCACAGCCGATGGCACTCTGGTAAGATGCAATGAAAGCTTCTGCCGAATTTTTGGCGCTGACTCGCAAACGCTTCTTGGTAATAAACTCAACATAAATGAAAATTCTGTGGTTCCTGACGTGGTGAAGGAAGCAGTTCGTCGTTGTGTTCCGGTACAGATGAGTTTTTTGTATGATTTCGATAAACAGAGAACCGATAAACGTTTTTTCTCTACGCGTACCCGGACCTGCTATTTGAAATGTAATGGTAATCCTCTTTATGATAATGATGGCAAGTTTGTTAATTACATTTTTATCTTTGAAGATATTACAGAAACGGTGAAAAGTGAAGAGGTACTCCGTCAAAGTCGCCGGAAAACGGAGCTTGCTATGAAGGCAGCCAACATCATGTTTTGGGAATTTGATGCAGTGCCCAAATTATTTTATAGTGATAATGAACCGCTGAATGGATACGATCAGTCTAAGCCAGTTAGTATGGCACTATATCTGGAGACTTTGCATCCGGATGACCGTAGTCAGGTTACTGAAGTAATGGAAAGAATGAGCAATGGGGAAGATTTTTCTTTTTCTTTTGATAGCAGGGTTATGTTACCGGATAGCTCAACCTGGCAATTTTGTACGATAAGCGGTGCTCCTTATGAATTTGATTCTAATAAGAAGGTATTGAAATATGTTGGTACCCGAAAGAATAATACGGAGGTGCAGAAAAAGGAGCAGTTCTTCTATAATATATTAAATAATCTTCCGTTATCTGTTCATATCAAAGATGTAGAGAATGATTTCCGCTATGTTTTTTGCAATGAAGAGAGTAAGCTCATGTTTGGTACCAGCGAAGATAAAACTACTTATGATGTGCTGAGTGAAGAAGAAGT
>OHAQ01003606.1_pt1 | contig 10368 bp, 6 predicted proteins | sample 1577111 | NCBI WGS metagenome assembly OHAQ01 (sample SAMEA3541549, study PRJEB24748) | human gut metagenome | biome: human gut; feature: human-associated habitat; material: faeces | place: China | collected 2012 | reverse complement strand
GTATCAGTCCAATCCTTGCGAATATCTATTTGAACGAGCTGGACAAGCATATTGACTGAAAGGCCGCGAAAGCATCCTGCGCCTGCACGCTCAAAAGGTCAAAATCGGCCCCGACTGTGACTTTGCCGTGGTTGCCCGCATGACTCCCGGTGCTTCCGGTGCCGAGCTGGCCAATATCATCAACGAAGCCGCCCTGGGCGCTGTGCGCCACCACCGCATGGCCGTTACCCAGTACGACCTGCAGGAAGCCGTGGATACTATCCTGGCCGGTGCCCAGAAAAAGAATAAGATCCTGAGCGACAAAGAAAAGTGCATCGTGGCCTACCACGAAGTCGGCCATGCCATGGTTGCCGCCCTGCAGAGCCATTCCGCCCCCGTGCAGAAAATCACCATTGTGCCGCGCACTTCCGGCGCGCTGGGTTTCACCATGCAGGTAGAGGACGGCGACCACACCCTGATGACCAAGGAAGAGATCCTGGCCAAAATTGCCACCATGACCGGTGGCCGTGCCGCCGAAGAAGTGGTGTTCAACTCCATCACCACCGGCGCATCCAACGATATCGAGCAGGCCACCAAGATGGCCCGCGCCATGATTACCCGCTACGGCATGACCGACGACTTTGACATGGTTGCCCTGGAAACCGTGAACAACGCCTACCTGGGCGGCGATGCCAGCCTGGCCTGCAGTGAGCACACAGCCGCCACAGTGGACGATAAGGTCGTGGAAGTCGTCAAGCAGCAGCATGAAAAAGCCAAACAGATGCTGGTTGAAAACCGCGGCAAGCTGGACGAGATCGCCAAGTACCTGTACGAGAAAGAAACCATCACCGGCGAAGAGTTCATGCGCATCCTGACCGCTGTTCCCCAGCTGCCCACCGGTGCCGTGGAACAGTAAAGGCAACACCGCTCTGCGCGTTTTCTTTGTAAAATAACGGTGCCCCCGCCTATGCGGTTCATTTACCGCACGGGCGGGGGTGTTTTGTTGTAATTCCGTAGGGGCGCACACCATGCACCCATCCGTTTTATATCATCACACTACAGCGCTTTCTCACAAAGCACACCATGTAATAGCGCCATTTTATGGCCAGCCGTTACCCATTTGTAGGGGCCGCTGCTCACCTCTTTCCGAAAAACGCAATAAAAATGCTGTCTTTCTCCACATCAGGGAAAGGCAGCATTCTTCTTTATCCGTTCAGATCTTCGCCGTTGCTGGCAATCACATTTTTATACCATCCAAAGGACTTTTTCCTGTGCCGTGCCGCCGCCCTGTTCGAGTACCGGGAAAAGCACCCGTGATCCTGCCGGGCTTTATTTTGCCTGTGCGCCCTCTGGGAAGATGATCTTGTTCACAAAGAAGAAGATCACCATGGAAATGCCGCCATTGAGCACGGTGGTGCCAATGTTGTAGATGAAATCCGGCACCAGCAGGCCCGCAACCGCCACCCACACGCAGTTGATGGAGTTGACGATGCAGGTGATCAAGCAGAACGCCACCACATACCAGGCGATCTGCTTGGCCAGGTTGCCCTTGCTGCGGAACACAAAGTTGCGCTGGATGGGAAAGTTTATGCATTCTCCCACCACCATGGCAACCATGTAGGCGCAAAAGTACGGCAGACCGCCATGGGCGGAATCATACCCCAGGATGTTCCACTGGAAGGTTTCGCCAAACAGCGTGACCGGGATGCCCGGCCAGCCAAAATCCACCACCGGCAGGCTGCTGAACGCCGCCGGCAAAAATTGCAGCAGCAGGTATTTGAACACCGTAACCAGGTTGGATACGATCACAAACAGTCCGCCTTCGCGCACCCACTTGGCTGCGGCGGGGTGTTTTGCCGCAAAATTATTCCATAGCTGCATAAATAGCCCCTCTCTTTCCTCAGCTGTTGCGCAGGCGCTGTTCCAGCTGTGCGTTCAGTACCAGGTTTTTCACGGCTTCTATGATCACCCGCACAAGGCCGATGATCCAGAATCCCTGTAATTCCATCACAATGCCATCCACCATGCCCATGCTGATGGCACCGCTGGTCATTTTGGCCAGGGCACGCAGCGGCATGTTGTACTGGAACAGCACATTCAGATCCGGCTTGCCGCGCTTGTAGCTGGCGTTCAGCAGTGCGGTAAGCACCAGCCAGATCAGCCAGCCCAGCGGGCTGCGGCTGTGGTTCAGCTCGCCCAGGGTCATGTTGCGGTCAATTTTAACTTTTCCCTGCTGCACCGGGCGGCCCAGCAGGGTGGCCCATTCGTCATCCGGCACGCTCTGCACCTTGCCGCTGGTATAGTGCGGCAGATGCTTGCCCGCATAGGGGTTGGGTGCGCCGGTACCGGCCACTTCCACCACGGCGGTCAGGCGGATGTCCGCACTGGACGCGCCGACCCGCAGCTCATAGCTGCCGCCTTCCACTTCCCAGCTGTCGGTCCTGGTGTTCCAGTAGCGGAATGCCTTGTCGTCCAGCGGGATGGTCACGGTCTTGCTTTCGCCGGGCTGCAGCTGCACCTTGGCAAAGCCTTTCAGCTCCTGTGCAGGGCGGAACACTTCTGCCCCGGGTTTTGCCACATACAGCTGCACGATCTCTGCTCCGGCGCGCTTGCCGGTGTTGGTTACGGTCAGGGTCACGCCATTGGACGCGGCCTGCAAATTGCTGTAGGCAAAGCTGGTGTAGCTTAGCCCATAGCCAAAGGGGAATGCCACCGGCACACCGGCGGTCTGGTAATAGCGGTAGCCGACATACAGCCCCTCGCAGTACTGCACCATGCGGCCCGGCCCGGCAAAGTTATCCTTGGCGGGGGTATCCGCATAGGCGTTGACCCAAGTTTCGGCCAGCTTGCCGCTGGGGTTCACTTTGCCGGTCAGCACATCCAGCATGGCGCCCGCCCCCGCCTGGCCGCCCAGCGCACCATACACCAGGGTACGGCAGTGTTTGAGCCACGGGGTTTCCAGCGAAGCCCCTGCGCTGAGCACCACAACGGTGTTGGGGTTGGCCTGCTGCACGGCCTTTAACAGTTCGATCTGGTTGTCCGCAAGGCGCATATCGCCGCGGTCCAGACCCTCACTTTCCTTGATTTCATCCAGCCCCAGGCAGAGCAGCACCACTTCGGCCTTTTGGGCCAGGGCTACAGCCTCGGCCTGTTTGGCGGCATCCGGTTTGCCCTGGCGGTCAAAGCCGGGGGCAAAGCCCACGCTGGCCAGGCCGCTCTCTTTCAGGCAGTCCAAAAAGGTATCCACCTTGATGGAGTTGACCGCGCTGGAGCCAGCGCCCTGGTACCGCGGTGTCTGGGCAAAGTCGCCGATCACGGCAACTTTTGCGCCCTCGGCCAGCGGCAGCAGGTCGTTCTCGTTTTTCAGCAGCACAATGCTTTCGGCTGCGGCGCGGCGGGCCAGGGCATGGTGAGCGTCCGCATCAAAGGTGCGGCTGTGGGACTGCACGGCGGCATGGGTATCAAACACCAGCGTCAGCAGCTCGTCCAGCCGGGCGTCCACATCCGCTTCGGTAATTTTTCCGCTCTGCACAGCCTGCATCAGCTCGCGCACCGCGTCCCCGCCGGGGGCGGGCATTTCCAGCGTGGAGCCGTTCTGCACGCCCAGGGCATGGTCATTGCTGCCGCCCCAGTCCGTTACCACAACGCCGTCAAAGCCCCACTCCCCGCGCAGGATGTCCATTAACAGGTGGCGGTTCTCGTTGGCGTAAGTTCCGTTGATGAGGTTATAGCTGCTCATGATGGTCTTGGGCTTTGCTTCCTTGACCACGATCTCAAACCCGGTCAGGTACAGTTCCCGCAGCGTGCGTTCATCCACCACAGAATCCGACGCCATGCGGCGCAGTTCCTGGCTGTTGACGGCAAAGTGCTTGGGGCAGGCCGAAATACCGTTGGACTGGATGCCCCGTACATAGCTCGCGGCCATTTTGCCGGAAAGATACGGATCCTCGGAGAAATACTCAAAGTTGCGTCCGCACAAGGGGCTGCGCTTGGTGTTCAGGCCCGGCCCCAACAGCACGGCAACTTCCTGCGCGGCGGCTTCTTCGCCCATGGCCTGGCCGATCTCCTCGCCCAGGGCGGGGTCCCAGCTGCACGCCACAGTGGCTGCCGTGGGGAAGCAGGTGGCCGGAACACTGGGGTTCAGCCCCAGGTGGTCCGCCGCGCCCGCCTGCTTGCGCACACCGTTGGGGCCATCGGATAGGGTGATGGACGGGATATTATTTTTCGGCAGTGCACGGGTCCCAAAGGTAGTAGCGCCCGAAAGCAGCGCACATTTTTGTTCAAGCGTCAAAGCTTGCAGTTGTTTCTTTTGCATAAGGTGGTTCCTTTTCTTAAAAACAGCCTTGCGGCCCACCGCACAACCGCGCAAAATCGGCGGCGATGGACCGCAGGGCAGCTGCACAGCTTACAAATTACACTTTACTGTGCCTTTTTCTTCTTGTAGCTTTTGAAGGTGAGAACTTCCAGCACGACCAGTAGTACAGCCAGCAGCACGTCGACCACGATCATAGCGGTACGCCAGATGGGGGTGGAAACAGTGTTGGCGGGGTCGTAAACGCGGGAGTTGACCACGGTGTACATGATGTTCTTGCAAGCCTGACGCATAGCCTTAACGCTGGTAGCACTGGTGGTATCGGTCAGGTGGTTGGTGGCAACGTCGTAGTTCTTCAGCATCAGGTCGCAGCCGTTGCGGATGGCAATATCTGAATCCATATAGTCAGTGAAGTGGAAGCCGTCGGTGATGACCATACCGCGGAAGCCCCACTCGCCGCGCAGCACGCCGTTCAGCAGTGCATTGCAGGCACCGGCCCACTGGTTGCCAATATAGTTCCAGCTGGACATGACGGCCTTGCAGCCGCCCACCTTGGCGCTGATCTCGAAGGGACGCAGGTAGATCTCGCGGATAGCCTGCTCGTCAGCCCAGGTGCAGAGCAGCTTGCTCTGGTTGATCTGCTGGTCGTTCAGGGCAAAGTGCTTCATGTAAGCGTAGACGCCGTAGCTCTGGGCACCGGCAATGGAGCTGGCACCGATGTAACCGGCGAGGACGCTGTCCTCAGAGTAATATTCGAAGTTACGGCCGTCAAATGCGGAACGGTGGCCGTTCATGGCGGGGGCGTACCAGCCGGTGACGTTCATCTCGCTGGCCATGCGGCCGATGCTCTCGCCGTAGCGGCGGGCCAGGTCGGTGTTGAAGGTGGAAGCGATGATGATCTCGGACGGGAAGCCAATGGAAGAAACGCCGGTAAAGTTGTTGTTGATGGCAGCGGGGCCGTCGCAGTCGATGGTCGCGTACTTGTCAACGCTGGCCTCGGCCTTGGTCTGGTAGCCGCCCAGTGCGATCAGGTCGTCCATCTCGGTGACGGTCATCTGGTCGAGCAGGGTATCCCAACGCTCGTCGTCGTAGTCAGCACCGCGCAGGTCAGCCAGCTTCAGGCCGTTGTTGGCACCGGTAACGGGCATCTCATCGTTGGGGTCGTTGAAGTCCTCAGGGTTCCAGTTGTGGTCGTTGTACAGGGTGCTCATGCTTTCCTCAGACATGGTATAGTCAGAGGGAGCAGCAACAGCTTCGGCATAGTTGGCGAAGTGATCAGCACGGGACAGGGTGACGAGCTTGTCGTCAGCGAAGTCGAACTTGGTGGTAGCAGCCTCGGCATCGGTGCTGCGGGGGTTGGACTCGTCATAGACGATGGTGGAAGCGACATTGTAGGTCTTGGAATCCAGCACCGTGTGGGAATCCTCGTTGATGCTGATGATATAGTCGCCCTCTTCCAGCACGTAGCAGCCCTTGTCCTTGCTGTCAAAGCTGGCCATGTCCTCGGTGTTGAAGGTCAGGGTCAAGGTCTGGGAAGCGCCCGGCTCAATGGAGTCGGTCTTGCCGAAGGTGACGAGGTTGGCGGAAGCCTTCTCAATGCCGCCATCGGTGTACGGCGGGTTGAAGTAGACCTGCACGGCGTCCTTACCGGCCACACTGCCGGTGTTGGTGACGGTGACATCCAGAGTGATGGTGCCGTCAGCCTCGGTCATGGAGTCGATTTTCTGGGTAAAGGTGGTGTAGGACAGGCCGTGGCCGAAGGGGTACTGAACGGTTTTGTCATAGTCGATCAGGCCCTCGGCAGCTGCAGTCTCGTAGAACTTGTAGCCGACGTAGATGCCCTCAACATAGTTGACGAAGTGCGGGGGAACCAGCTTTGCATCACCGCCAGCCTGGCTGGCAACGGTGTAACCAACGGAATCCGCATTGGTGTAAGCAAAGTCGCCGATGTTGTTGAAGTAAGGAGCTGCGGTCAGGTCATAGACAAAGGTGTCAGCAGAGTGGCCGGAGGGGTTGACCTCACCGGCAACAATCTCGCCCAGAGCGTTGAAGCCAGTCTGACCGGTGCCGGGGCACCAAATGACGCTCTTGATCTGGGGGTAATCATTCACGAAGCCCATTTCCAAAGTATTGGCACCATTGTAAACCAGCACAACATTAGCAAAGTTTTTGGTGACCATATCAATCATGTTCTTTTCTGTTTTGGTCAGAGAAAGATAATGCTGGCCGGGTTCGAAATCATTATACTCGGTAGAGTTTTCAGTGTAGTTGAGTCCATCCATGTTAGTGGGCAGGTCAGCCATTTCGCCACCAACGCGGCTGATGACGACCATCGCAGTGTCAGAGAAAGACTTGGCGTTGTCGATCAGCTCCTGGGTGTAGCTGGCGGCGGTGGGCTCGGGCAGGGTCCAGTTATGGTTGCTGTAACCCAGCGCCGGGCGCTCGGCGCAGTAAGCGGTGTAGAAATCGCTCAGCTCGGTGTTGGTGTTGATGCCCGCGTTGTGCAGGCCATCCAGCAGGCTGACGGTGGGACGGTCGGCAGAGATCGCGCCGGCGCCGGTGCCGCCGTAGACAGGGCCGACAGAAGCCCAGCCAAAGACGTTCAGGTTGCTGCCGGACGCGAGGGGCAGTTCGTTGTCATCGTTCTGCAGCAGGACGATGCCTTCCTCGGCAATCTCGGTGCACAGGGCGTTGGCCTCTGCACCAGATTCTTCGGTGATAGTGCCGTTGCCGGTGACCAGGTCGAGCATGGTGCTCATAGGGCCAAAGGCAACCAGGTTGAGCATGATGCCGAAAGCCAGCAGCACGGCCAGGCCGGACTGGGCGCGCACCATGAATTTGGTGGGCTTGGCCAGTTTCTTGTTGACCGCCATAGCGATCAGTACGATAATGGCGGCGGCAACCACAATGCCAAAGAAGATGAGCTGCGGGATGCAGTTATTGACCACATCGGCAACGTCGTCCAGGTTGACGCCCATATTTGCCAGGGTAAGAAGCAGGGTGTTCATTGTTTTCCTCCTTTTATTGTGCCGCCCTCCGGATGGCAGCTGACGGGATTTCCGCTTTCATTGATGATATTGTACCAAAACAATTTTCTTTCGGCTCATTTTTTGCACAAACTGTTGTTTCCGTTGCATGTTTTGCAAAAGTTTCAAAAACATTTCATTTTTTGTTGTGCATCTCTCACAAAGCATCTCGACCCTGTTTTGTGCACCCCGCCCAAACACCAAAAATGGCCGGGTGCCTTATCCTAGACCCCCAGCCATCCATTCAGCTTTTCTGCGGCAGCAGCACCCGCAGCGTAAACCACTCATTCTCCCAGTGCAGCGTCATAGTTCCGCCGCGCTTTTCGGCGGCGGCGCGCACACCGCGCAGGTCGCTGCCGCCATGGGTGTTGCGGCGCGGCAGGCCGTCCGCGCCCAGCTCCACTTCCTGCGCGCAGTAGTTTTCAAACCGCAGCATCACAAAGCCGTTCTGGGCGTACACCGCCACCCGGATCAGCCGCTTTTCGTGGTCGGGCTCGGTCTCCACGCTCTCCGTTGCGTTGTCCAGCGCCGTACCCACAATCGTGCAGATTTCCCCTGTTTCCAAAAAGTCCAGCAAATGCCCGTCCGCCACGCAGGTCATCGTGATGTAGTGCTGCTGGCAGTACAGGCTTTTGGCCGTCAGCAGGGTGTCCAGCACCGGGTTTCCGGTCTTGTTCTCCGCCTCGTACTGGCGGATGCCGCTTTCCATGGCCGCCAGCGCCACATCCTGCTTGGCGTGGTCCCGCTCCGCCCGGATGGCCGCAATCTGCATTTTCAGCTCGTGGTAGCGCCGGTTGATCAGGCGGATGTTCTCCTTGCTCTGCTTGTACTGCTCGTACTGGCGGTGCAAAACGCCGTCCAGCTCCGCCAGCTCGCTGTGCAGGGCGGCTTCGCGCAGCTGCTCGTGCTGCACCGTCAAAATCAGCACCCCGGCCAGGTCCACCAGCGTGCGGATGTAAAACATGTTCATGTTGGCTTCGCTGCCGTTGGCAAAGCTCAAATTGCTCACGGCAAATGCGGTCAGCGCCATGACCACCGCCACAAAAGTTCCTGCGGGCGTTATTTTCAGCTTCCCGGCCGGGCCGGGGCGGCGGTTTTCCACAAACAGCATGGCGGTAAAAATGCCGCCGTACACCACCGCCAACAGCAGCAACGAAAGTGGCTCCGCCCCGCCGCGCTGCGGCCACAGCACGCAGTGCAGCTGCCATTCCACGCTGGCCGCCAGCTCCGCCAAAATAAAGGCCCGCGCGCACACATAGCCCGCTTCCAGCAGCGTAATGCTGCGTGTGACCCACAAAAACAGCAGCATGGAAAGAATCGCCATTGCCATGCAGGGGATCCACCACGCCAGCGGAACTTTCCCCGTGGCCTGCAAAAACGCCCCCAGCAGCACCGCCCAACCGGCTTCCACGCCCCAGATCACGCGCTGGTCCATCCGCGGCGGCAGCCTGTGCGCATACAGCAGCGCCGCCAGCACTTCCGCCAAAGCGGTGTACAGGCGGGGAATATCCGGCAATGTCGTCATTAGCCCGCACCCCCAATATAATCCGCCAGCCCCGCCATAAAGGCCTTGCGCCGCGGGCGGCTGATCTGCAGCGTATACGGACCAACCTGCACCATATCCTGCTGCACGCCGGAAACCTGCGCCAGATTGACCAGATACCCGCTGTTGCACCGTGCAAACGCCCGGCCCACCAGCTTTTCCTCATAGTTTTTCAGGGTGCCCGGCACCACAAAATCTTCTTTTTCGGTGTAAAAATGCACCTTGTGGCCTTCGCTTTCCAGGTAATAGATTTCTGCCGCGTCCAGCCGCCGCATGCCGCCGTCCACCGCCACGGCCAGGTAATGCCGCTCCCGCTTTTCCAGCTGTCCCAGCGCCTTTTGCAGCTGCTGCGAAAACGCAAAGTAGGGCACCGGTTTCAGCACATAATCCAGCGCCCCAACGGCATATCCGCGGATGGCATACTGCGCCATGTTGGTAATGAACACGATCAGCACCCCGCCGTCCCGCTCCCGGATGCGGCGGGCGGTCTCCATGCCGTCCAGGTGCTTCATCTCCACATCCAGAAAGATGATGTCGAACTGCGGGCGGTAATCTTCCAGAATCTCCATCCCGTCCGCAAACTCCGTTACCTCAAACGGCGTGCCGTACTGCCGGGTGTACCGTTGCACATACCCCGCCAGCTGTTCCCGCACCGCCGCCTCGTCCTCCACAATCGCAATCCGGGTCATCTGCTGCTCCCCTTTCTCAACATCACACTGCGGTCCCGCACAGTCCACATCTGGTGCGGCTTCTTAAGGTGTATCTGAAAACAAAGAAAATGACGGATATTTCACAAGCGCAAGGCGGATTTAAGGCAAAGAGCCGCGGGAATCCTTTGTGGATTCCAAGGACTTTTAACGCAAAATCCCGCTGCGTTTGTAGAAATAGACGATATTTTCGACTTTTCAGCTGCACCATCGATTGTTTTTAGTATAGCACATACAACCATACACAGCAAATGCGGAGTGAAGCAGTTTGTTTGCCCTCAAAGCGTTTTGTCGGTCGGGGCTGCCAGACCAGGCCAGCCCTGGCATGCCACAAATATGCAGGTTCATTGCGAATTGTGCCTGTGTGCTGCAAGTGACGGAGCAATAAATCAGCGGGAAAAGCATCACGGAAGTCGATGCGCATCTTGAAACCACTGCTCTGCCGGAAAAGCTTCCTGCACCTTGCCGTTTGTGCGCTCCGCCCCCTTTCTGCCGTCGTTGACTATTTCTGCCTTTAGTATATAGATCAACAAAAAAACGCCTCACACTTCCGTGTAAGGCATTCTTTGGTGCACCATCAGTGGGCGCGTTAAGAATTCAGTCCGGTCCGCTTGTCGGCCTGTAAGGCCTCCATTTTGCTTCGCAAAACCGCTCGTGCGGTTGTACGCCGCGCGCGGCGTACATTGTTCGCTCCCCGCTTTCGCTCACGCTCAATCGTGGCCCCTGCTCACAAACCCGCAACCATTTTTAGCGACCAGTCCCCGCGAGACGAACACGAGCGCTTGCGCGAAGTGTGAGTCC
>OHAQ01003605.1_pt1 | contig 10368 bp, 9 predicted proteins | sample 1577111 | NCBI WGS metagenome assembly OHAQ01 (sample SAMEA3541549, study PRJEB24748) | human gut metagenome | biome: human gut; feature: human-associated habitat; material: faeces | place: China | collected 2012 | reverse complement strand
TCCTTTCCAGGACGCTCCTGAGTAAAGAATGCTCCTGCACCTTTATTGGCAAAATATAACCAAATAGTAATAAGTAATAAAATGGGCCAAATAAAAGCTAGTGTACACAAAGCTATGATGAAATCAATCAACCGTTTAAAGAAACATTTATACATAACATTTATTTTGATAAAATAGTTCCTATTTGAGAATATATAGCTTCCTTATCAAGGAGTTCATCCACCAATCTCTCATTATTCAACTTCCACTCCCTATAATCATCCCAAAATTCCAAACACTGTAGAAGCACCTTATCAAAAGTATTGTCCTTAAAATCAAAATTGAGTCCAACCTTATATCGGTCAATCATATCAGCTGTTTCTCCTGGCAAAGAATTTAAAATAAAACAATTTGTTGCTACATAATCATTGAATTTATAACTATGAACAACTTTCGTCTTATCACGAAAAATATTCACCGCAATATCGCAATTAGCTAAGTATTTCAACAAGTCTCCATATTCCATAAATCCCGTAATCTCTGCATTTACTGAATATTGACTTATAAGATTTTCTATTTTAGCACGGCATACTCCATCTCCTATAAAAAAAAGTTTATATTGATATTTTCCATTAAGAACAGCCACCCCTTTTATCAATGATTCAAAATCATAACTCGTACCTAAGCTACCAGCATAACCAATCCATCTCTCTTCATTTGGCTTATTTAGAGTAAGTTTACTTTCAGCTACAAGTTTCTTCACTTCCTTCTTATCGACTCCTAAATATAAAGGATATATAGGAGCCCTATGATTATAAAAAGCAGCTTCGTTAGCATATTGTTTTGACTCTCCTAATATCACATCTGCCATCTTATATGATTGTATCGTAATATACTTCCAAGGGAAAATAAAAAGATTCAAAAGCCTATTTTTTATTCCAACCACAATTGGCATTAAAGAATCAGGCCATAAGTCAATTACATCTATCACAAACTTCACACCATGTTTCTTGCAATATTTTCCACAAACATAAGCAGCAGTTGAAGTTGGCATGGCACAATAAATGGCCGTTGGAATTTCCTGAAGTGAATTCAAAAACTTTTTTAATCTATAAGCGAAAACAATATGACTATATATACGCTCAATAGAAATATTCTTTTTATATGCAGGAACATGAAGATAATGATTATTGATATTATCTATACATTCTTTATATCTTTTACTTCCATGATTAAAGTCAGAGGTTACAACATTTATTGCTAGATTTGATGTGTAGTGGAATATATTAGATATGCGTGAATTATTTGTATTAATACTCCCAAAAAGCGAAACTAATAGTATCATATTATATTTAACTTAATTTTCCAATCAATAAATCAATAAGCCTATCAATTTTATTAGACACCATAAGCCTTTGATCTATATCTATATATTCTCCATTTAAAAAATGTAACATACAGTCCGATATATCAGAAGAATCATAAGGATAGAAAGTTATAGGATTATGTACCACTTCAAAAGTATAAGGCAAGTTTGAAGCAATTACTGTAATTCCTTGTTGGAGTGCCTCTACTAAGGGTAGTCCAAACGATTCTTTTAATGAAGGGAATAATAAAGCCCGGGATTGCGAGAAAACCTCTAAAACCACATCGTGACTAATTGTTCCGAGATTATGTATTATTTCATATCCCGCACTTTGATTTATTTGCTTTATACGATTTTGTAAAATGGTATTTTTACATCCTATAGTTAGTGCGATGGTAAAATGGGCATGCCGAGATGCCTTTTCAATCGCATCTAACAACACATTGTTATTTTTATGAGTAGCACTTGATCCTGGATAAAAAAAATCATATTTCTTTTCAGCAACTTTTCTCTTTATATCTTCAAAAAAAGGAAGCACTAAAGGAGATATTCCAAATGTATTTTTCAACCGTATTGCCATTTCCGAAGTTTGACAAGCTACTATATCAACTTTTCGCATGAACAATTTTAATAAAATATAATATAAATATTTTCGCAAATTTAACCCAATGGTACTATCTATATTTGTCCATTTAGGTCTTTCTGCAAAAAAAAGATTATGGATATAGATGATTGAAGAAAGATTACGGCGAAATGGAGGCAAGTTACACAAAAAAAGAACCTTATTTCTACGACTAACGTATCTGACAAAAGTCTTGAATAGAGAAGTTCTCACAAGTCTGATATTTTTAGATTCTAAATATTTAAGTCTATTCAAAACATGCCCATAACCTATATAAATTATTGCATCTATATTTCTTTCTTTAATTCTTCGCAATAACAAATCCAATAACACTATCCCACCATTAGAATTAATTTGGGATGCTTCAATATATAGCATAAATAACTTATTGATTTATATAGTATAAATTCAAAAACTGATTTGCCACATTGACAATATTGAATTGCGATAAATCTATAGAGTCTAAATTATCATATATTCCATTATAGAATCTCAAAAAACGTTCAGAATCATAAAGTTTTGATGAAAAAGAAAAAATAGGACGATTTGCTAAGGTGTAATCTATTAATTTACTTGGGCTTTGATTATTTGAGGAATTTTTCACATTTATCAGAAAATCCATTTTACTGAGTTCCAAAATCAATTTATCACGTGGTATAGAATCAATTATCAACATACGTCCATCCAATTTATCAATATAGGGTCTAAGACACTTCATACTATCTTGAACATTAATATTTGTATAAATAACAAAACGAAAATCCAAAGTAAAGTCAGACAAAAAATCTAAAAATATTTGAGGATTCCGAATATCAGAATAGAATAAGCCAGCAAAAGCAAATGTAGGTACAGAATGTGGCGTATATGTCGATAATTTAATTCCGTTAAAATTGAATCCTTGAGGTATAACTTTTATATGATCATCATCCTTCAACCACCTATAGGAGTTGATTGCTATATCTGTTGGAATAGAAATAAAATCAAATCGATTTATACATTTTTTTTCTATGAACTGGAAATAGGGAGCAACTTTAGTTGCAATATTAAATTTAGAAAAAGGATCACCATAATCTGCAACATAACAATCGGCAATATTCCGACCTGCAATTTTATGTGCTACTGCCCAATGAATGGCAAAAGGAAGACCTATTGAGATTAATAAGTCGTATTTTTGTTCAAAAGTCAATAAATTCTTAACTTTTAGGTACAAATAAAACCATTTATTGGTAGAAATATAAAACAAAAACTTCCCGAGATATTGTTTAATATTTGAAAAGAATCCACTATTACTGTATTGTACTTTTTTGGAACTATCAATACACCATTTAAAGGCATGCAAATTTATCAGTTTAACATTAGGTGTTTTATCTATAGACAACAATACCCCATCGGAGTTTAATACTGTTATTGCATTTATAACCGTTACTTGATGTCCTCTTCTAGCAAATTCATGAGCCAATTCCGTTGCACGAAAAGCCCTTGGTACGTTTAATGGATAATAGTAAGCTGTTACAATTACAATTCTAAGATTTTCCATATTCTAATTGATAAATTGAAAATACAGATGACAAAGAAACCCAATACAATGGTAATGCTATGAATGAACGTGAAAACAATGAATAAGTCAACATCTGAATAAAAAAGAGTGCAAAAAATATATATCTACTGCGATTATTAATTAGCTTATAAGAACAAGTCACTCCCCAAAGAGTCATTATTATATATAGTATTCCTCCCAAAAGTCCCCCTGCCATTAAGCTTTCCAAAAAAGAATTATGAACATAATCCCCCTTTATATCACCTGAAGTGAGCAAAAAAGATTGTCCTAATAAGGGATTATCAGAAAAGATTGCCCAACCTTGGTTATAGTAAATATTTCTTCCAGACATACCATTTCCATCCCCTTTAAAAATTGTAAGAAAGCGATCTATAAATTGACTTTTAAAAACCTCTTGAAAAAAGATATTAATTTCATCAATATAGATAACAAACAAAGAAACTAAAATAGAAATAAGCAATAATAGTCTGAAACTAATACGATTACTGAAGATAATTATTAAGCATACTAATAAAGCCAACATTGGACTTCTTGAATTAGCAAGGATAATAGACAATGCCCCACATAATATTCCTAATCCTCCCAATATACCAATAATCAGTTTTTTATGATGACAAATAAGAAGAGAAAATGAAATGAGAACCAGTGTCAGTCCTAAATGTCCATAGCCAATCGTATCTAGCATAGCGTTAGCCTCAAACCGCCCCTCATTGCCAACATAAGTTTTCATCGCAATAGAAGTCATTACATTAGAAAACGAATAAATTAAAGCTAAAAAATAAAACACAAATAATATTACAAGAAGAGTTTCTATATGTATCTTGGAAAAAGGAATGCGCCTACATGCTTGATAAGGAAGAGCTGCAAGCAGAAAGAAATACACTATGTATGTTATATTATTCTCAAAAATTGTATTATAAATACCATCTATATATATATTTACATAAACTCTAGCACCATATATACATAAAAACAAAAATACTATTACATCGAAGAATCTAATATAAATTTTAGGATATAACACACATAAATACAAATAACACACAAGATAAAAGAATATTAATCCCGATGTTATGATTGATATTCCACTTCCAGTCACCAAATAAGTCCTCAAATCGAAAATAATGAGCAAACATAGAAATAAGTGCATTATCCAATTGCGAAAAGAAATTATATTAATCCGAAACAATTTCATAAATCAATCTAAAAAGAATTTTTCCATTGACTTGTAACTAGTTCGCAGAAATCGTTTTGCTCTCATAATTAGAATTTTATCCTTATTGATAGAATTAGATCTTCTGATTAATTGCAATATATCCTCTTCTGACAATTCTCTCACAAATTCAGCAGCATTAGTATTAGGTAAATGAATAGCAGCAAGTTTATTATAACAAATAATCTTAATGAACGAATTAAACATAACACTTTGGGATTTATAGCTCAATAATATATTTTTCTTATTTTCAATAAAATCAGTAATATCAATATATCTATTAGCATATAAATAAGTCAAAGGCGTTTGTACTTCATATAAACACATTCGACCTCTATAATGAATATTTTGGATAGCTGCAAATGATGCCAAGGCTGCATTGGTATGGTCTATATTAACATCTATAGGAGATAATACATAAATTATATCAGGATTGGAGTTTTGGATAGCATGAGCTATTTCAGATATAAGACTTTCAGAAACAGTAAATTCAAAGCTTATTTTATTTAGAAAAATTGTTTTTATTTTAGAAAAATAATTTGACAAATTAAGAGCTTCATATCTTCTCATAGCAACCATTTCTTGACGAGTAACAGATGGATTGAAACTTTTACATCCATCTGTTACATACAATATAGTAATATCATGATTCAATGTACTATGCTTTAAAAGAGTTCCTCCTAATCCTAATATCTCATCATCACTATGTGCAGCAATCACTAAAACTTTTTGAGAGGTAAGATCAAGAGGCAAGAAATTTGTTTTCTTCAGCCTAAAGAAAAAAACATAATCTATAATGAATAGTAATCTATCAACTATAAGATGAGCCAAAAACCAATATAGTTTAATGAAAAAACTTTTTATTTTATATAAAATCATAAAGTTGAGAATAAATCTATCCATTTATCTGTTACACTCTCAAGGGAAAAAGATTTTGTCATTTTTTTTGCTTCCTTTGCCAACTTAATCCGTAAATCAACATCCATCATCAACATCTCAAGTTTTGATATGTACTCTTCCTGTTTATAAGGAGTTATAGAAAACCCATTAACATTATTAATAATAAAATCATTGATTGACGAAAAACTTGCATAAGCAATAGGTATTGCACCGAAATACATTCCTTCTAACAATGACATACTTAATCCTTCTGATTCTGAAACGAGACATACAATACTAGCTTTTATGAGGTAAGGTACAACATTTTTTCTCCTCCCTATAAATGAAATATTCTGCAAATGCAATTTCTCAGCAATGTCCATATTATATGTTAAATCATCCCCATCTCCTATCAATTCTAGCCGCCAATCAGCATGTTTATACCATATTTTATCCCATATATACAACAACCGACTAACATGTTTATGGGACTCAACAATTCTTCCAACATAGACAATTTTCTTTTCTTTGTTAGCAAGGAACTCATCATCTATATTTATATCTTCAAAATTTACACAGTTGGGTATAACATAAATGGGCTTCACTATTTTGGGACAAAGTGCCTTAAAATCATTAATATGCGATGCAGAGAGTAATACAAATGCAGAAGAAAATGCTTCTGCAGCTTTTAGTCTATTAATATAAATGCTCTTAATCCTTTGTTTATACAATGATAAAAAAGTACGTTTTATTAATGGTTTGAAACCTTTTTGGGATATCTGATATTTCAAATCCTTAATTTCACCCAAAGGATCACTGTGTATAACAGACAGTACCTTATATTTTTTCTTATGCCTTAATGCAACATACAAAAATGTTGTAACATCGCGATATACCCCCTGATTAATGATGATATCAACTTTATCATCTTCCAATATCGTATGGAAATATTGAATATTAATATCACTCATCAAAACAGAAGATGGTAATGATAAATGATGAAAACGAAACGAATTCAAATTATCATATTCATTTAATGTCTGAATACAAGATAATACAGTAACGTTTAATCCTCTATCTAACAAAGATTCCGCTATTATCTTTGTAATAGATTGCACACCACCACAGGATGGGAAACTTCTTAATACAAATAAAACATTCATAAAATTATCTCTTCATTACCAATGACAATATTTGCTTCAAGAATTTACGTTCCACAAATAAGAAAATCAATAAAACTGAAACAGTAGAAAATAATTTCAATAGAAAAAGTCCAAACCGTGATTCAACACCAAGCCCCTCCAAACAATAATTTAAGAGTAACATTATTATTATAGAAATTAAAATGAAACGAACATTGTAAACAGATTGCTTAAATGAAATTCCTATTTTTTTATCAAGTAGATAAAAAATACCGGGATAATGTATATATAAAGCTAAACTCCTAACAACAACATAATAAAATAAACCATATTTAACAGAAAGCAATAAAAACGGTATTGCCACCAAAATACTTACACTTGTATTAACCGCAATTTCTTTAAAATATCCCTTAGACCTAACCCCCTCGATAAAAGCAGAATAAAAAGACTCAAGTCCCATAATCAGAAACATAATACCTAAAATTGATGATATTTCACTCCATGTGTTAGAAAAGAAGCAATCTGATATATAACTATTAAATATATATACAAATAATCCAAGACTTGCTCCCAATAAAAATACAACCTTTTGACTAAATAAAAGTGCCTCTCTTAACAGCTTTCCACTATTCTGGTAACGTGAGAAAGCACTGAATAACACAGGTAATATAGGAGTAAATAACAATCCGATTGCAGTATTAAACAAGGTTTTGGAAGTAGTATATAAGCCTAAATCATTTACAGATAAAAACTTTGATATCAAAAAAGTATCAAAGCATACTGGTATCCAAACACATATTTGCTCTATCGTATTCCATATTGATTTACCTATAACACGATAAATCATATGCCAATTAATGTATAATATCGGTTTCCATTTACTTTTAACCCATAATACCACAGTATTTAATAAAGAACCTGCAATAGTACTTAAAACTATGGCCCAATAGCCACCACCTGAAAAAGCGATAGGCAATGCTATCAATAATGGAGAACATATTGTTATAAGTCTTATATAAAATAAAAATCTAAAATCTAAATTTCTTTTTCTAATGGCATTTTGAACAGAACACAATGAGTACAACAATATTTGTACAGACATGACTTTTATCACAGAGTCTGATTGAGGCTGAGAATAAAATGATGCGAGTTCTTTTGAAAAAAGAAAAACCACCAAAAATAATATAATGCCAACAAATATATTTAGATAAAAAGCAGCATCATATAATTTTTGGATATTACCCTCATCATCTTCTGCTTGAATAAGAACTTTACTTGTCCCCATATCACTCACAACATAAATGAGTCCTAAAATTGTTGTAGCAACTGAAACAACTCCAAAATCCGATGGTGACAGTATATGAGTAAGTATTAAGAAAACAGCAGGGCTAATTATTTTTGCAATAATTTCAGCCAATACTGACCACAATGTCGCATTTAAAGTATCTTTCAAAAGTGGCATTACTCACATTATTTCAACGTATACACAATTCTACTACACGCCAGCCCATCCCCGTAAGGATTCACCGCCTTACTCATTCTTTCATAACATGCTTCATCATCCAACAAAACAGCAACTTCACCTATAATCTTATCATAATTTGTTCCTACTAATTTCACAGTTCCAGCTTCCAGCGCCTCTGGACGCTCTGTCGTATCACGCATCACAAGTACTGGCTTCCCAAGTCCGGGAGCTTCTTCCTGAATACCACCGCTATCTGTCAAAACTATAGCGGATTTCTCCATCAGATAAACAAAAGAAAGATACTCTAAAGCCTCTATGAAGAACATATTCCCTAAATTGGATAAATCTTTGCCAAATACCTCATGAATTGGTTTACGAACATTGGGATTTAAATGCATCGGATAGACAAAATCAACATTTGGATATTTCTTTGTAAGAGTCTGAATAGCCCGACACATAGAAACAAATCCGTCACCGAAATTTTCACGACGATGACCTGTTATCAAGACTAATTTTTTTCCATCTAACAAGCGGTTGATGTCATAACCGGCAGTTTTCAAAATGCCTTTCAGCTCTTCATCAAACCTCTTATCACTCTTTATCTTATCTACAACCATGTAAAGTGCATCTATTACTGTATTACCTGTCACTATTATAGCTGATTCCTTTACACCTTCATCCAACAGATTCTGACGACTCAAAGGAGTTGGAGAGAAATGATAACTGGCAATACGCCCTGTTATCACTCGATTCATCTCCTCCGGCCAAGGGCTATATATATTATGAGTCCGAAGTCCCGCCTCTACATGTCCCACTGGAATCTGCTGATAAAAAGCAGCCAATGCCGAAGCCGTAGAAGTGGTTGTATCACCATGAACCAAAACAACATCTGGCTGTACCTCTTTCAAAACATCACGCATACCTATCAAAACACGAGCTGTCACATCATACAAATCCTGTCCTGGTTTCATAATATTCAAATCATAATCAGGAATGATTTCAAATATATGCAATACCTGATCAAGCATTTCGCGATGCTGACCGGTAACACATACGATTGTCTTGAACTCCTCCGGATATTTTTGAAATTCTTTCACCAGAGGAGCCATCTTTATGGCTTCGGGACGAGTCCCGAAAACCAACATAATCTTCTTCATGCTATAAGGTATTTATTATTTCTTGTAAATTCCGCAAAAGTCAAGAATTACTTTCCGATCATTATATGGCAGGGATTTAAATACAGAATGAGCAACCAGAAAAACGACGATATCAGCCTTCTCATAGGCTTCTTTATAATCTGTAAGTTTAAATACGTTGTGTTCCTGCACATTAGGTTCCACTACTAAAATATCTGCATTATTACAGCTTTGCATCACTTTAGTAGTAATATACTTGGCAGGAGCTTCACGCAAATCATCAATATCGGGTTTAAAAGCCAGCCCCATCATAGCAATAGTAGGTTTACGATGATATTCCAATTCAAACTTCAACATAGCATTCCGCACTTTCTCTGCACACCAGAATGCTTTATAGTTATTGATTTCACGAGCGGTAGATATGATTTTAGATTCCATAGGAAATTCAGCCGTAATGAAATAAGGATCAACCGCTATACAGTGTCCTCCAACACCACAACCAGGTTGAAGGATATTCACACGGGGATGCTTGTTCGCCAAGTTAATCAATTCCCAGACATTGATTCCTGCTTTATCACAAATCAGAGAGAGTTCATTGGCAAAAGCTATCTGTACATCACGGGAGGAGTTTTCTGTCAGTTTACACATTTCTGCCGTTTTACAATTAGTGCGATGGAGCGTTCCTTGTACAAACTTACTATAAATCTCTGGAATAACCTCGAAAAACGGGTGAAATGACACTAAACGACTTAATATCAGAGTTGTTACGGTGTCAAATGATGACAAGCCGAAAAAGCGGAAAACGCAAAGAAAAGCGGATTTAAGAAGAAGAATGGTTTGCAAATCATTACCCGTGAAAGAGTAAGATTTAACATATGGGAGATGCTATTGCACCGTTTGTCACCGATTTGCATATCAAGGTCTAACTCGTTGATATTTAACTTTGCAAACAAAAAAAAAACGAGTATGGCAAGAAGTACATTCAAAGTGCTGTTCTACGTGAACGGC
>OHAQ01003601.1_pt1 | contig 10375 bp, 7 predicted proteins | sample 1577111 | NCBI WGS metagenome assembly OHAQ01 (sample SAMEA3541549, study PRJEB24748) | human gut metagenome | biome: human gut; feature: human-associated habitat; material: faeces | place: China | collected 2012 | reverse complement strand
ACTGTTTCGATCTTTCTACCTTATTAAAGGGGCAACCGTTAGGAAAATACCAGCTACGTTGCATCGGAATAAACGGCGAAATGTTCCTGCACGATTTTACCGTAGACAAAAATGTAGAGACTATAAAACCGGACGATGTCGCCACACAGCTGGTGGTCGTGCAGGAGGATGGCAAGTATTTGTCTGTAAGCCGTTACGAACCGCCTCTCCACGGTTCAAGCAAGACGCTGATGAAAATAACCGGCTTCATGGAGAAAAATGGAGACAGTACAGATGACAAGGTCATATATAACATCAACGAAAATGCATTGATCAACGGCGTCATACAGCTGAGGAATGACAAGGTAAATTCAAGCACACCTTCTCCACTTGCTACGCTGACTTGGGATCAAACAGCCGGAACCGTCAAGTTCATAACACTCAGTAATAGCAACATGACAGTGGTCACAAACTTATATGCTTACGGGCAGAAAGTATTCAGCTCCAATTCTGGTAATCAGATTCGCATCGAAATGGACAGCAATACCAATTACAGAAACACGTATGCAGATGCAGACGACAAAAGGACGCCTATCCTGATACAAGGAGGCGTCGCGAACCAGGGAGTGGGTATTGGCGACGTCACAATATCCGACACCGGAACGCCCAGGCTCTACCTCGACGGCTTCTCGCTGAACGGGAAAGCCAAAGCCGACTGTTTCCTGCCTTCCAACATCCTGGATGCAGAACTGAATGTGGAAGAATCCTTATTCGGTGAATACGGTTTCATGGGGGCACGCGGTTCCCTGCTAAACGGGACACTCGGCCTGCACCTGTTCGAGCAGATCGGATTCAAGGCGCAAGCCGATGTGAATTTCGACATGCTCCCCCTGAGCAAAAACCGGTATTTCAATATCGACGGCACCTTCAATCTCTATCGGCTCTTCGAGGCAAAAGGAGGATTAGAATGCAAGCCGGTAGACGACCGATACAACCAGCAAGGACATACCAGCGATTTGCCTTTCGATCTGTGGCTGCCCACCAGTTTCAAGGTCGGGTATGAAGGCCCGATAGGTGTCTGCGACCTGAAGCTCTTAATCGATGTCAAAAACCTTGACAACACCAGCTCCAGAAACTACCTGACCAACCCGCCCACCATGGAGTTGAGGGGGACTTTAGGACTCGGCAAGGGGCCTATCAATGTGGCCGGGACTGGTATACTGAATGCAACCCATGTCGGGATGACGGATGCCAGTTTGGAGATATTCATTCCTCTCCTGACAGACATGGAAGGGATGTGTTCGTGTGCTCTACTTTGACGCGCGTATGCTCAAAACGCCGCCGATTGCCGTGGCGCAGCTGTTCAACGAAGTGCAGCGCATGGGCGGCATTGCGATGGGCAACTTCCAGCGGGCGATGGAGTGCTTCAACGAGTGGGATGCGAAGAAGTCCGAAGAGCTGGCACGCAATGAAGACGTGCTGGACTACCTGAACCGCGAAATCACCGATTCGCTGGTGGAAGTGAAGGGGCTTGACCTGTCCGAGAAGGACACGAAGCTGGTCGGCTCGCTCTTCCACGTCGTCAACGACATGGAGCGCATTGGCGACCACAGCCAGAACATCATGGAATCGGCGCAGCTGAAGAATCAGGATGAGGTGAAATTCTCGCCCAAGGCGGTACAGGAGCTGGAAAGCCTGTCGAACCTTGTGCGCGCACAGGTGCAGCGCTCGCTGGACATGTTCAAGGCGCAGGTGACGGACAATGTGCTGCTGGGCGAAGTGGAGAGCGTGGAGGACGAAATCGACACGACGACCGAAGCCCTGCGCAGCCACCACATGGATCGCTTGAAGAACCACAAGTGTTCCGCGAAGAACGGCATGATTTATCTGGACATGCTGACGAACCTCGAACGTATCGGCGACCACGCGGAGAATATCGCCACGTCCGCGAAATCCGCAACGGGGATTTGATTTGCACATAAAAACCTCGCGACAGGTGATGCCGCGAGGTTTTTCTATTGGTTTGATTCTGCTGATTTTATTCGCCGATTTCCGCGTAAATCATTTCCACATGATTCTGGCATTCCTTCGCGAACGTCGCCGCATCAAACGCGCCGTTCAGATAGCGCTGCACCAACACCTGAAGCGCGTCATCATACGTCAGCGGCGAACCCTCGGACACATACAGCGATTTCGCCATCTCCTGATAGTAGGCAATATCCTCCGTCGAAGAGAAATAACGCCACTGCTCCATGTTTGCGTACTGATCCTGCAAGTCGCGCAGGGTGTCCTCGTCCGCGCGCTCTTTATCTGCTTTCTGTTCCAGCAGTGCGATTTTTTCCGCAAGTTCATCCAGCTGCGCCACCATCGACGGATTTTCAATCGGCTCGGTCAGGTTGTCATAGATAAAGTAACTTCCATCTGTCAGATGTGTCGCGCAGTATTCCAAAAACTGAATCGCGGCTTCCTGATTCTTGCCGTAGGGGTTCACCACAGCAATGGTCACATACGTTTCAACCGCGCTGTTCTGCTCCGGGAAAATGCGCGGCACGAATTGAATCATCTGCGACGGGGCGGACGAAGCACCCGGAATCATGAAAATATTTTCAAATGCCATGCGCGGCTCTTCTTCCGCGGGCAGTTCGTCCTTGATGCGCTGGACGTAATGCAGAAACGTTTCGTCCGTAAAGTCCAGCCTGCGTCCATCCTGCAGGGAGGTCATGATGTAATACTTCATGAACAAGTCCATCATGCCCGACTGGGTGTATTTCTGCATCAGAAGCCCTGTCTCTTCCGGCAGAAGCCCTTCGGCAAGGATTTCATTGCATACATCCAGCAGTTCGTCGAAGGTTTCGGGCGACTTCATTCCCCATTCGTCCAGATATTCCGTCAAGACCATCATGCCCATCGGGGAAGCATCTATTATCCAGCCCATCAGCGTATCGTCATCCGTGCAGACGGGGCGCAGAGCGGGATAGACATGCTGGAAAGCGTCCTGCAAAATCGCGCTGTCGGTTAGCGGGGTGTAGTACTTCATATTTTTGAGGGTGTATAAGCCGTCGTAAGCAGTGAAAACAAACAAATCAATGTCGGGATTCTTGATAACGTAGGCGGTCGAAATCGTGTCCATGATGTCTACGGACTTTTCGCAGGTGATGCTGATGCCGCTTTCCTGTTCAAACTGCTCCATGCGTTCCATCAAGGCATAATACTGATTGGTGGCAATGTTCAGTTCTGCATTTTCCGCGTGGGCGGCAAAAGCGCACAGGGTCAGAGCGGCGCAGAGCATCAGCGACAGAAACTTTTTCATTGGCTTCTCCTTTATCTGTCACAGTGGGATTACGATTGCCGCGCTGTCTGCCCCATGGGATTCACGCCTTTCTGTATCGTTCGTTTTTCATGCCAGTATCTTCATTTGTAATATAGCATGTGTTTTTTGTTTTGTCAAGTCATGCTGCCATTTTTTTTGTAGCATATTAGATGTGACGAATATATTCCCCCACCACCTCCACCAGCCCATCCGCCTCCTTCGGCGCGTACCGCGGCGAAATTGCGAGCGTCACGAAGTCATACGCCCCCGCCGCGCGGAAATCGCGGTAATCATCGTAGACGCGGAAGGGAATCGTTGGTTCAGCGCCATTTTTCGCGGCGAACATCTGCGCGGTCAGCGAATTGAGATGGATGTTGCCGTCCGCGTCAAGCAGCACCGACGGAATATCCGGGCGCGAACGCGGATTGCGCACGTTCTCCAGCGCCGAAATCCGCCGCATCGCCAGCGCGAAAAGCAGGTAATTCGCCTCATCGAGCTTCTTCTGGGCATAGAAGGCGGCGTAGTCCAGCCGCTTTGGGACGGGCATGGACAGGACGTTGAACAGCACGAAGTTCGGGCCGGGATAGCCGATGCCGAGGTCGCTGTGCGCGTCAACGTGGGTGACGTCGAAGGGGGCGGTCAGGCGTCCGGCGGCGATTTGCTCCTCCCAGAAGCGGAGCGCGCCGTCATGCGTCTCGAAGATTTTGCCGGGCGTGGGATGTTTTTTTGACAAGCCACACTGGTTTTCCAGAAACGCGCGGACGGCGGATGCTTCCCACGGCTCATGTCCGGGGAGGGACGGGCGGTGTCCTAATTCGGCAAGAGGACAGCAGTCGGCGAGGAAAAAGTCGAGGTCAATGTCGAGAACGCGCATGGTAATGCTTCTTTCTGCTGAAATCAGCGGGATTTCCGTTCTATTATACCCCATTCCCCCTCACGGCGCAAGGTCGATGATGCTGTTGTCGCTGCCGCCCTCGGCGAAGGAATCCGGCACTTGCCCGACGATGATGCTTTCCGCCATCGCCATCTGCGTGCTGGCCTGCACGTTTTTCGCGCCGGTCGGAATGACAATCTGCACGTTCGCAGTCAGGACGAGGGAAATGCGGTGGCGTGTCTGGTTGATGCCGGCGGTGGTGAAATCGGTGCTGAACGCCGCCTGCACCGAGCCGACAGGCAGAATCTGCACGGCGATGCCCGGCCCAGCGCCCGCCAGCAGCGTCAGCCCGACGGCACTGCCCAGCGGCACGACGACGGTTTTCTGCCCCATAGCGGTCAATCGCTCCTGCGCAAGCAGGGACGCCTGCGCCGCCAGACGGTTCATCTCCGGGGTATTCGCCTGAATCAGGCGCACTTGCCCTTGTTCGTCCTTCTCGACGGTCATCAGGTCGGCGTAATGCACGCCAAGTCCGAGCATCTCCGAGGCAGCCTCGTTGAGCGCCTGAATCGCCAGCGACCGCGCCGTCGCCTGCGAGAGCGTCAGCACGACGTCGGTCACGTTGCGCTCGACGCGGAGAATCAGCAGCGTCATCAGCACAAGCAGCAGCAGCGCGCGTTTCCACCGCCGCCGGGGAGATTTTCGGCGCTTTGCAGGAATTTTCGCTTCTGATTCGTTGTTTATCTGGGGCATGGTGCATCCTCCTTTCGTTGACCTGCCGTTGCAGGATGAGCGAATATGTGCTATAATATAGGATGCAATTTTGTTTGCTCTGCGGATTATGCTATTTTCGGATGAAAATGCGCCACGATAGCGCGGGTGAAGCCGGAAATAGCACATTCCTTCATATTCCGCCGAGGCGCGCATCATGCCGCTTACGGCGCAAAGGGGCTGAAGCAGTGAAGAAACGCAACGATTCCCCGGACTTTGTGCCGGAAAACGACGATTTTTCCTATCAGGACGGCTATCAGGACAACCCGCAGGGCGATTCTCCTGACGAGTACGACCCGAACTGGGCGGACGACGACGACCCCGTGGAAGTTGCGGGGCAGGCGGACATGTTCGCGCACGAGGACTTCTGGAACGCTTCGGCGGATGATAGCGAAGCGCTGCCGGAGGAGGAAAAGGTCTACAAGCGCTCCATTTTCAAGCCGGAGATGAAGAAGCCGAACTTCGTGCTGTCGATTGCCGTCAACGTCATCCGCATTTTCGCGGTGCTGGTGCTGGTGGCAGGGCTGGCGGCAGTCGGCGCGGTGGTCGGCATTGCGAAAGGGTACATGGAAACTGCCCCGACGCTTGACCTCGCCGCGATTGACGATCAGGCGCAAACCTCCTTCATCTACGACGCCAACGGCAACCTCATCACCGAATACAAAGGCTCGGAGAACCGCGTCATCGTGTCGATTCAAGCCATGCCGACATACCTCCAGCACGCTTTTATCGCCGTGGAGGACGCGCGCTTCTACACGCACAACGGCGTGGACATCAAGCGCATTATCGGCGCGTTCGTGTCGAACCTGTCCTCCTCCTCCACGCAGGGCGGCTCGACCATCACCCAGCAGCTGATTAAGAACACGCTCCTTTCCTCCGAGCAGAGCTACAAGCGCAAAATTCAGGAAGCGTACCTCGCCATGCAGCTGGAAACGCGCTACACAAAGGATCAGATTCTCGAAAGCTACCTGAACACCATCTACCTCGGCGAAAACTACTACGGCGTGTACACCGCCGCGCAGGGATATTTCGGCAAACCGCTGGGCGAACTGACGCTCCGCGAATGCGCCATGCTGGCGGGCACATGCAACTCGCCCTACTACTACAATCCGCGCCGGAATTTCTACACGCGGCAGAAGGAGGGCGTGGATTACCCCGCCATCACCAACGACCGCACCAACTACGTCCTGCGCTGCATGTACGAAAACCAGTACATCACCTACGAGCAGTATCAGGAGGCGCTTGACCCGGCGACCGCGCATGTGCTGGAGAAAGACCCGAACACATCCACCGGCATGTACGCCTACGCGCACTACGTCGAATACGCGGTGGATGAGGTCATCGACATCCTGCTGCAGCTGAACAACCTTGAGGACACCTCCGCCAACCGCAACGCCATGGAAACCAAGCTGCGCACCGGCGGCTACCACGTCCAGCTCGCCATCGACACCTCCATTCAGTCCACCGTCGAGGATACGCTGGAAAACTGGACGAACTACCCTTCCCTGCGCGACCCGTCGGATAAAGTATACCGCACGCGCAATTCCGACGGCACCTACGACGAAACGATTGAGCCGCAGGCCGCCGCCGTCGTTGTGGACTACCACACGGGCGAAATCAAAGCCATTGTCGGCAGCCGCACGCGCCCGACCGCCATGAAAACCTTCAACCGCGCGGTGGATATGACCATGCCCGTCGGCTCGTCCATCAAGCCGATTGCCGTGTACGCCCCCGCGATTGAGCTTGGCGCATCCCCCGCGAGCATCGTGATGAACATGCCGCTGCCGATTTCCGGCTGGCGCGGGTCAAACGGGCAGGATTCGTGGCCGCGCAACTACGGCGGCAGCTCCTACGCCGGCCCGGAGACGCTGCGCAAGGCGCTCGTCAACAGCCACAACACCGCCGCCGCGCAGGCGCTGATGACCCTTGTGGGCGTGGACAATTCCGTTGCCTTCCTGCACGCGATGGGCATTGACGATGCGCACATTGACGCAACGCCGTTCGGTTTGTCCCTCGGCTCCAGCGGCATCACGCCCATGCAGATGGCGGTTGCCTTCGGCGTGCTGGCGAACGGCGGCGTGTATCAGCAGCCCATCTCCGTCCTCGGCATTTCCGACAGCACGGGCAAGGTCATCTGGGACGGCCACCAGCAGCAGGAGCGTCACCGCGTGTTCAGCGAATCCACGGCGTACATGGTCGTGGACATGCTCAAGCAGGCGGTTTCCTCCGGCACGGGCACAAACGCGAAAATCAAGGGGCAGACCGTCGCGGGCAAAACCGGCACGAACTCCGACCAGAAGGGCGTTTTCTTCGCCGGCATGACGGGCTACTACTCCTCCGCCCTGTGGGTTGGGCACGACAACTACAAGGCGCTGTCGTCGAAATCCACCGGCTCCCGCTCCGCCGCCCCGCTGTGGCAGAGCTACATGAGCAAGATTCATCAGGGGCTGTCCAACCGCGACATTCTGGAGGGCAGCGCCAGCGACTATGGCTTGGTGAAGGTGACGACGTGCGCGGTATCGGGGCAGCTTGCCACCGACGCTTGCCGCAGCGACGCGATGGGCTACGGGGTCGTGACGGACTACTGGAAAGCCGGCACAGAACCGACGGTTTCCTGCCAGATGCACACGACGCAGACGATTTGCTCCGTCAGCGGCTTGCTCGCCTCCCCCTACTGCCCGGACACGGTCACGCGCGGCGTGCTGACGATTCCCTCGGGACACCCGCTGGCCTCCTTCATCGGCACGGAATATGAGGATGTGCTGATTGAGTACCTCGGCAGCTACGCGGTCTTGGGCGCAAGCGGCACCTGCCCATACCACACGAGCGCATCCAGCTCCGGCAGCAACACGATGGTGGAGAACACGCTGATTCCTGATGCGAAGATTCTGCTTTCGCAAGCCTACGCGCAATTGCAGAGCATGGACATTGTAAACGACGCGCAGCGCTACTCCGCGATTCAGTCCGCCATCACGAATCTGGAATACGTCATCTCCCTCCCCGCCCCGACGACGGCGGAAGTTGCGTCGGCGATGGGGCAGCTGACACAGGCGATGGCGGGTCTCTACTAATGGATACACAAACAAACACGGCGGCGGATTCTCTCGCAGAAATCCTCCACGCATTGCGCGGCATCCGCGCCCCCATCCAGCAAGGCGAATACGACCTGCACGACCTCGTGCGCGCCGCGCTGGTGGAATCAGGCATCCCCTGCGCGCACGAAGTCCCGCTCGCGCCGCGCTGCCGCATCGACTTGCTTTGCCCCGGCGGCATCGGCATCGAAATCAAGCGCGGGCAGCCTGACCGCAAGCGCATTGTGATGCAGCTGACCCGCTACGCCGCGTGCGGGCAAATCAGCAGTTTAATTCTTGTGACTGAGCGGACAGTCGCCGTACCCAATCGAATTCACGGAAAGCCGATTTCGTGCGTATGCCTGAACCGGCTGTGGGGAATTGCACTATGAATGAAGAAGAAGCGGAACTGCTTCCGCCGTACCTGCGCCCGTACCCGCCCTCCGGCGCACCGCTGGGAACGTTGAGCTACAACCGCCGCAGCAAGTGCTGGGTGGTGAAGGGCGACCCGTCGGTGACGGAGGTGTGCAAGCGGCTGTTTCCGGGCAGCGCGGGCAGCAGGCGCGGCGAAGCGCGGTTCACGGCGCACCGGCGGGCGGTGGGCGACCTCTGCTGGCTGATGATGCGCTTCCCGCTGGAAATCAAGTCCAGCGACCGCGCGTTGTGGGAAAAGGCGGTCACGGGCGCGCGGGAATACGCGGTTCGTCAGGCAAAGTTATCGACCATGCCCGTGCGCATGACCCCGCCCGACGGCGCGTTTCTGGGGACGCTCCGCCCGTTTCAGGAGGAGGGGCTGTCGTACCTGTGCAGCCACGACCGATGCCTGCTGGCGGACGAAATGGGCTTAGGCAAGACGGTGCAGGCGCTGGCGTTTCTATCCTCCACCGGTTCATTGCCCGCGCTGGTGATTCCGCCCGCGCACCTGACCCGCAACTGGCAGGAGGAAACGCTGCGTTTCCTGCGGGTGGACGGCAAATCCCCGCGCGTGCACACTATCCGTGGGCTGAAGCCCTACGACCTGCCGGAAGCGGACGTGTACATCATGCACTATCTGCTTCTGCGCGGATGGAAGAGCGTGCTGCCGACGCTGCCTTTTCGATCGGTCATCTTCGACGAAATCCAGGAGCTTCGCCACGCGGGGACGGAGAAGTACTCCGCCGCGTCGCTGCTGTCGGAAAGCTGCGAGCGCGTTATCGGGCTATCCGGCACGCCGATTTACAACCGCGGCGGCGAAATCTGGAACGTCATCAACATTCTCGACTACCACTTCTTAGGCGACTGGGAGTCGTTCTCGCGCGAGTGGTGCAGCGGCTACGGCAATCAGCTTGTGCTGAAACCCGACCTATTAGGCGCGTACCTGCGGCGGGAGGGGCTGATGCTCCGCCGGACGAAGCAGGAGGTGCTGCGCGAGCTGCCGCCGAAGCGCCGCCTGGTGCAGGAGCTGGACTGGAACGACAAGGTATACGCCCAGCTGATGGCGCCCGTGATGCGCGACGTGCTGCGCTGGAAACAGGACGACCAGCTTTCGGCGCAGGAGCGGGCGATGCTGGAGGAATCCATCAGCCAGCACGCGCGGCAGGCCACGGGCGTGGCGAAAGCGCCGTATGTGTGCCAATTTGTGCGCGCGCTGCTGGACGGCGGCGAAAAAGTGCTGCTGTTTGCACACCACCATCAGGTGATGGACATCTACAAGCAGGAATTGAAGGCGTTTTCGCCGGGGTTCATCACCGGGCGGGAGACGACGCTGGCGAAAATGAACGCGGTTGACCGCTTCCAATCCGGGCGGACGGACGTGCTGTGCATCAGTCTTCGCGCGGCAAGCGGTCTCAATCTCCAGCGCGCGACGTGCGTCGTTTTCGGCGAACTGGACTGGTCACCGGCGGTGCATTCACAGGCGGAGGATCGCGCGCACCGCATGGGGCAGGAGGATTCTCTCCTGTGCTACTACCTCGTTGCGCCGCAGGGTTCGGACGCGGTGATGCAGGAAGCGCTGGGCTTGAAGGTCAGCCAATTTGTCGGGCTGATGGGCGACGCGCCGCAGTCCCCGGAGCAGGCGGAGCAGTTTGCGAATCAGGCGCGTCGGCATGTAGAAAGGATTGTGGCGCAGATGGGGGACAATTCCGGTTCTCCCAACCAACGATAACGGTCAAGCTGCATGGGTGTGCGCTGCGAAGGGGTGTCGGGGGCGACCGCAAAGCCCCCGACTCGCGCCCGCAGGCGCGAAATCCCCTGCTTACGGAAAAGACCAGCTACATCTGAAAGACAGGCAGTTTGGTCGCGCCCATTTGGCGCGACACAGCACAGTTGGTCGAATGAGCAGCTTGGGGGCGCGTCTGAGGACGCGCGAAGTTACTGGCAGGGACGCTTCGC
>OHAQ01003598.1_pt1 | contig 10380 bp, 10 predicted proteins | sample 1577111 | NCBI WGS metagenome assembly OHAQ01 (sample SAMEA3541549, study PRJEB24748) | human gut metagenome | biome: human gut; feature: human-associated habitat; material: faeces | place: China | collected 2012 | reverse complement strand
ATATCTCATTCTTCGGAAAATACTTCAAACGCTATACAGGCATGTCGCCTAAGCAGTACCGCAATTCCTGAGATGCGGTACTTGCTTTTTCTATTTTTTATAAAGGAGTGACATCCGTAATGTCCTGAGCATATTTTCTCCGATACCGGATCAGGCGGAACAGATCAGACAGGGCATAAACCATCGACGAAACGCCCAATACGATAAAAGGAACCGTTGCTGCCTGAAAAGGATTCATCAGCACAACAATACCGGCAATCAGTACCAAAGTCGGCACAATATATACTCCCAGAGGTACCGGCATATACTTGCGGACAGAAACAAAGTTCAAGATCTGATTCAGCCCTCCGAGCACCAGCAGAACGCCCAATACATACATCAGAATGCTTACAAAGAACTCAGGCATGATGACCAGCCATAATCCCAGAAGAGTACTTCCCAATGCAATCACCGGAAATGACACATGCAGGTTGGCCCGCTCCCGTTTCTTGGCCTGCGCAAAATAGGAAAACAATCCATAAATGCCCGGCAACAAAAACAAAACTCCAATGGTTATTACCAGATAATTTACTGCGACATCGGGCCACAAGATCAGCAAAAGCCCAACGATCAACGCACAGATGCTGCTCATGACAGCATAACTTACAGAAGACTTCATACGCTTTTATATTAATTGATAATACGAATTTAGTATATTCCTTTCACAGAAACAAGCTCAATCCGAACTTTGTTACTTTCTATTTTTCTTCCGGCATTTCAAAAACCGATATTCTTTCATATCTTTGCAACCGTTGTGTTTCTGAGCATCCTTTCCACACAACTTCCTGCCGGAAAGCATGTACAGCTACGCAGCAGGCTGACTGAAACAGTCTCCATCTAACACCTAACGAATACAACCTGTATGCATAAACTGACTCAAAATACCCGGACTGATATCCGAAGCCTCTGCTTCGAGGGAGGTGTCGATGAGCATCATGCCGTGATCCGTATAATCCAGCCGATGCTGTCCTTCTGCGAACAGCGGGACAACATACTGACGGCCCTCCGTGAGCTGACGGAAGGACAACTTCCCGGTGCACGCCCGGTGTTCCTCCGATTCTTTCTGAGTGATGCCGCCAACCAGAGTGGGCTGCTGACCGAAGCTCTGGCGGATTTTCCCCCCTGTGCCTGTTCCATCATTGAGCAGCCTCCTCTCGACGGAACCAAAATCGCCCTATGGGTTTACCTGCAGACGCAGGTTACTCCCCGCTCCTTTCCGGAGGGGCTGACCGGAATTGAACACAATGGATATGTTCATCTTTGGGGAGGAAGTGCCTGCCGTCCGGGCACAGACTCGCATGAACAGACCCGCCGGTTGCTGGAAGACTATGCAACGGCTCTGGAAGACAACGGCGGCCGGCTGGCCGACAACTGTATCCGCACCTGGTTTTTCGTACAGAACATTGATGTCAACTATGCCGGTGTGGTGAAAGCCCGCAACGAGGTTTTTCTCCATCAAGGCCTGACCCGCGACACCCACTTCATTGCCAGTACGGGAATTGCCGGACGGAATGCCGATCCTTCCCTGTGCGTCCAACTGGATACATATGCCGTGACCGGGCTCGTTCCCGAACAGGTACATCACCTGTATGCCTCCACTCACCTGAACCGGACCTATGAATATGGAGTCAGCTTCGAACGAGGCACGTATGTAGACTACGGTGACCGCCGGCAAGTGTTTATTTCCGGTACGGCCAGTATCGACAACCGCGGACAGATAGTCCATGCAGGAGACATCAGACAGCAAACGGAACGCATGTGGGAAAACGTAGAGGCTCTGCTGAAAGAAGCCGGAATGAATTATGATGATATCGGACAGATGATTGTCTATCTGCGGGATCCGGGAGACTATCAGACGGTGGAACGTCTGTTTAACGCCCGTTTTCCGAACATGCCCAGAGTGACTGTTCTGGCCCCGGTATGCCGTCCGGGATGGCTGATTGAAATGGAATGTATGGGAACCTGCAAATGGACAGACAAACGTTTCCGGGCATTCTAGTCTGTCAGAAAACTTTTTTTCATCCCCTCTCATCCGCTTTTTCCCGATCAGGATCCGGTCGGAGAAAAGCGGATTTTTCCTGAAAGGAATCTTATAGAAAAGCTCAAAAAAAGGCCGAAACATTTTTTTAAAAGCCCGAAGTCTTTCAACACAAAGGCCGAAGTCTTTTCATGAAAACGTCGAGACGTTTTTTCAAGGGTCCAAAGTGCACTATTTCCCTCCAAAAGCAGTTGAAATATTCTTCCGGAAAGCAACAGACAACCTCAGAAAGTCCTTTTGAAAACTAAAAAGAAACGAGTGCACAATGCTGAGGAATTACCGCACAATACAAACGAAAGACGCGGACCCCTCCGGAAAGCTAATACCATCCGGAGAAGTCCGCGCCTGCGCGTGCATCAAGCACCTTGTTCAATATGTTCGGGGTTCTCTCCCATTAGTTGGCAGCTGAGTCGTTTGCTGCAGGAGCAGCAGCCGGAGCTTCAGCGTCAGTCTGAGGAGCAGCGAATCCGGCCGGAGCATTCAGCGGGTTCGTTTTCTGTTCCTTCACAGCCTGATCCATGATTACAGAAGAACCTTCTGTAGTCGTAGGAATCACGTATGAAGTAGCAATACTGATCACAACCATGAAAATGGCCAGTCCCCACGTAAGTTTTTCAATAAAGTCAGTAGTTTTACGTACACCCATGATCTGGTTGGAAGACGCGAAACTGGAAGAAAGACCTCCACCCTTAGAATTCTGTACCAATACTACAAAACACATCAGGATAGCGGCAAGCACCATTAATACAACAAATAATAAATACATCTTCTTTTATTTTGATTTAGCGTTAATAATCAATTTCTCCAAAAATCTGATTTGGTCTGCAAAGTAAGCATTTTTTTTGGGATATTTCAAATTTAATTTCCGAATAATTTCCAGTGCCTTGTCGTAACGTTGCTGTTTCACGTAAATTTTGGCCAAAGTTTCCGTAAAGTAACTTTCCTCGGGATCTTCTTCCGGATTTTCTTCCTCTCCCATTCCTTCTCCGCCTGGTTCTGACACGAACGCTGCTACAGTTTCCGGTTCTTCTGCCGGCTCTTCAGTTTCCTCCTGCCCTGCAAGCGGTTCTGCCGGCAACTCATCCGGCTGTTCCGGAAGTTCTTCATCCACGGGATGTGCTTCCGCTTCTGCTTCCTTGGCAATGAAACGGTCGATCAAATGCTGTCCTTTCAAAGGAACGGCAGCCACTTCCTCATCCCCCTCAGTCATCCGGTCCAGCAGAATAGAAGTATAATCCACACTCACCTCAGCAGGAAGAGGCAGTTCCTGTGCAGGCTCTTCCGGCAATTCTGCCAGGAAACGGTCTATCAGATCCAGAGTCCGGTCGCTTTCTCCCTGCCCGCTCCGTGTTTCCTGCGGGGCATGCTTGCGAATAGTAAAACGTTCGCCTTCGATGAAATAGAACAACAGGCTGAGATCGGCTATATAAATTGCACTCCGGCGAAGTTCTTCCTGGAAGGAAGGATCCTTCAGAACAAACAGATTCTTCAGGTAAAGAACCCGGGCCGTCTGAAAATAGGGATAGCGTCCCACAAGCTCTTTCAGTTCCTGCAGGCTCTCCTCATTCAGATGCTCCGGATGCTTGATCCATTCTTGCAAATGCTGTTCTGTCATGGCTTACCAGTTTGCTACGGTCGCATTGAATATCTGCTCAACAATCTCATCGATCATCTGATTGACCAGTTCTTCCTGCACGGCAGAAAGCTGCTGACTGGCATCATATTCACGACTGGCTGAGAACTGACGATTATCAAAGTCCTCGGCATGGTTTGCATTATTGACAAATCTTACGTTTACCGTCATCCGAAGTTCTGCCATCGTAGAATAACCGTCCGAACCGATACCTTTATTGATGGCATCATAGTTCGTAATCTCTCCCGACAATTCCAGGTCACCACCCTGACGGACCTGCTTCAGACGGGTCTGCTGCATGAAAATATCCTGCAAGGCGGTATTAAACATAGACTCCATCGGTCCCCATACAAAAGCAGCCGAACGGTTGGGGAAATTCTCGAAAGAAATTGTCTTCGTCTTCTCGTAGTTAATGGAAGAACCATTAAATTTATAGGATATAGTGCAGGCGGTCAGTGCTACCATCATCACAGAAGCAAGCAGCCACACTCTTTTACGGTATTTTTTAATCAAGTCCATATTCTTTTATTTTACGGTAAAGGGTACGTTCGGAAATCTTCAGATCATTTGCCGCGTTCTTGCGCTTGCCATGATGACGCTCCAGCGCCTTGCGGATCATTTCCTTCTCCACATCGTCCAGAGAAAGATTTTCTTCCACATATTCTTCAGTATCCTGCACTTCCTGTGCCTCGGCAGGTTTTACGACCGGTTCGGACAAAGGAGTAACAGACGGCACAGAGGTCATGACAACAGGAGCATCATGTACCAGCTTGACAGGAGCTTCCTGTATATAATGTACCGGTTCATGTGAGGCAACCACGGAAGTTCCTCCCCGCTCGGCCATAATATCGTGTACCAGCTTTTTCAGTTCTGTCACGTCACGCCGCATATCAAACAATACCTGATAAAGGATTTCCCGCTCGCTTTCGAAACTCTTTCCGTTGCCCGCAGGCTTCACTCCCAGAAGGGCGGGCAAACGCGACGACTGCTGGGCCGGCAGATAATTGCGAAGGATTTCCGGGGTAATGTCCCGATTGGTTTCAATGATGGAAATCTGTTCCGTGATGTTCTTCAGCTGACGAATGTTTCCCGGCCAGGAGTAAGCGACAAGCAACTGACGGGCTGCGTCGTTCAACTGGATGGCCGGCATGTGGTATTTCTCTGCGAAATCGGCAGCAAACTTACGGAACAGCAACGGAATATCGTTCGGACGTTCCCGGAGAGGGGGAACCTTAATAGGAACCGTATTCAGACGATAATACAAGTCTTCCCGAAAACGGCCCTCGGCAATGGCTTCAGAAAAATCAACATTGGTTGCCGCCACAATACGCACATCGGTCTTCTGTACCTTGGATGAGCCCACCTTAATATACTCACCCGTTTCAAGCACACGCAACAGACGGGCCTGTGTAGACAAAGGCAGCTCTCCTACTTCATCCAGAAAGATCGTTCCGCCATTGGCTTCGGCAAAATAACCGTTGCGGTCGCTGATGGCTCCGGTAAAAGCTCCCTTTTCATGGCCGAACAACTCGGAATCAATGGTTCCTTCCGGAATGGCACCACAGTTAACAGCAATGTACGGTCCGTGTTTGCGACGGCTGAACTGATGAATAATCTGAGGAAAACTTTCCTTACCGACACCACTTTCCCCCGTGACAAGTACGGACAAATCCGTCGGTGCCACCTGCATGGCTACATCAATGGCCCGGTTCAATTCTTCGGTGTTACCGATAATGCCAAACCGGAGCTTCACACTTTGTATTTCTGGCTTTACCATAAATCTCTCTCCTTGTTACATGACAAAAGTACAAAAACTTTCTTTTGTACCCGCAATTTTGGCAGGAAAAACACTTAGAACACCGTACGAATCATAAAGCGGATACCCCACTTGCTGGCTGTCGGAAGCTCGTTATAATTCAAGCGACGGACATACTCCACATGAAGCAGCTTGAAAATGTTATGAATACCGGCACTGATCTCTACATAAGGCTTCTTGGGATCCATCACGTAACTGGATGAATGATATACCCCCTCAGCATCATAATGACCGGGGAACATCATCAGCGTAGGATCGTTGGCATTCTGCGGAAGCAACGGATTGTTCTTGTCCGTCAGTGTTCCCCACAGACATTTCACACCGATAAACTCACGCCATTTCAGTTTCTTCAGCAAAGGAATACGGTTGAACAGTTTTCCCTGCATGTTCCATGACAAATCAAGCGATGCATAACGGTCGTTCAGGAACTCCATGTTATTGATCAAGTTGAAGGTCTGATCCTGAATAATATACGACAGGTTGGCTGCCGGCATGATCAGCAAGGGGAACGGAACCTTGTTCCACTGGATACCGCCTTTCAGACAGGCATCCACATTTCCCCACGAACTGAGCCAGAAACGTTTGTAGAGACTTACCTCACTCAGATTAAACGCATAGTCAGCTCCCAATATACCTTTGAAACCAACTGTATGCTGAAGAGTGAATACCGGCGCATCAAGATTCACAGGCAGACGGCGCTGCTTGGTATTGATGAACGTCTCTCCCGGAGCATAACGAAGCGCAACGGTTGCCTCTGCTACGGAAAAGTCATGAACATTATAAGGAGACTGTACCCAACGGTTCCCTGTCAGTTCACCGGAAGCCAGGGCCTGCTGCAGACTGCTTTCACCGGCCATCGTCCGGTAGAACAGCTCGCCGCAAGGTTCATAGTTTGCATATTTCAGCATCACCGTAGTCTTGAGTCCCGTTTCACGTTCCAGTTCATATTTCAGGCTGGCCGTACGTTCATAGTTATACTGGTCTACGGAAGTCACCTTGAACGAAGTGAACACGTTATCCTTGTCTGTTCCCATGAACTTGTCCGAAGGCAACATGTTGTCGTATGAATAAGACGCAGTCAATGAATTGATCGGATATTCACGGGGCAGGTATTCTTTCTTGTTGAAGGAATATTCCACTTCACCCTTGTATTTCGACTTCTCATCCTTGAAACCATAAGCATAATATCCGCGGAAGAAAAGATGCGGATGGAGGTTGGCCGTTGTCTGGGCAGAAGCTCTCAATCGCAGACCGTCAATGTAGTTACTTGAAATCATGGTGTTGATCGGACCGATATCCACCTTGCTGGGACGCCCCTTCACTCCTGTTTCCACAAAGTTCTCAATAAACGCTTTGGCTACAAAGATGATATACTTGAATCCTTTGATCTTGCTCAGATTCTCCACGAAAGAATCCATCTTTCCTTCCGATTTCGTAAGTTCGGTAGGACGATATTCCTTCCAGAACGAATCATCGCGCATCATGGCATTGATATCTTTGATCTCATCGCCCTTTTTCTTAAAGATCCTTGCCGGTATTTCTTCGAAACCGAAATCCGAATAACGGGTTGTTCTTCTTACCTGAAAAGAGCCCAGCAGCTTTTTCAGATAAGACAATTCGCAAAGCATATCATCTTCTTCCAGCACCCATTCACCGGAAGGAAGTTCTCCAAACTTCTGCTCAATGATCATGTGGTCCACGAAGTTGATATCACTCTTCTTGGGAAGATTCATCACACATTTCTTCACGCGGAATGTAGAATCGGCAAGGATATAAAGGTGTCCGGTGAAACCAAAGTCCTGCGAATTGTTCGGCACGAAAGACAGATGGAAGCACTGGTCACGATCCACATAGACCGTATCCATAATATAATACTTATAGAAACCGATACCAGCCTTCGATACAGGGCTGTCAAAAGGATACTGCAGGAAACGGAAACGGTCCTGATAGATATTGATATCCTGGAACACATCCTTCAGTACGGTAGTCAGCATGTCACCGGTATTGAAAAGTTCATTTACCCCCGAAGAGTTCAACCCTTTGATGATCGTTTTCTCGTCATGGGGATTTTTCCGGTACAGCTTTTCCGAAACCGTTTCGTCCACAGATATGGGAAGAATGTTCTTTCCCGTTACTTCACACACCTCTACCTGGTCACGGAAGAACGGATATTTCTTAAACAGATTTGATTCTCTCAGCGAGTCGGTTGTAATGTCATTCAGCGAAAACGTAATTTTCTGATACTTGTTGTAGTGATAGTAATCGTTCACACTCAGATCATTCGCTTTCTTGGCATTGATAACCTTCTCCATCATGATAACGGCCGGATTGTTCTTTCGGGAATATTTCTCCTTCTTGGGCTTTACCACCACTTCGTCCAGCACCAGATCGGCCTTCATCTTTACGTTCAGCGTACGTGTTTTCGAAGATACCTTCAGCACCTGCGTACTATAGCCCACCATGGAAAACGTCAGTTCATTCCATCCCTCATGATAAGAGATAGAATACTCACCATCCAGATTGGTTACGGCTCCTACACCTTTTCCCTCATAATAAATATTCAAATAAGGAATAGGGTCTCCTGTTTCCGCATCAGTCACGACTCCTCGAATCTGTGCCGAAAGTTGTCCGACTCCCAGACATATCATCAAAATCAAGAATAATCTTTTTACCATATACAAAATCGAACTGGTCTAGTCTATTAAAAACTGAAATGTAGACAAAGTTACATAGCATGAACAAACCTAGCAAATACAAGGTTCAAAAAAACAACATTCTTACCTTTTTTTATGAATAATAGGAAACTAAAAGGAACAAGAACAGATGTTTCACAGAAACCTTAAGCCCTATTTACAAATAAAAAGCGGATGTCAATATTCCCGCAGAAAACAAACATCTGCAAAGGATTTATTGACATCCGCCTTGAATCAAGAGGTGTTTTTTATCGATATAAAAACATTATTGACCGATTAAAAAAGTAATCTTGCGCAATGAAACAATGATTTAATCGATTTCCTCGTCAGCTTCATAACCACCCATTTCACGGAGTGCGTTCTTCAGCATTACATACTGCTGGAACAAATGATTTACCGGAACTTCGTCTGCGGTATAATCATGCATCGGGCTCTTCAGGAAGAAGCTCAGGAAACGCTGGATACCATAACGTCCGGCACGGGCAGCCAGGTCACTCAACAATACCAAATCCAGGCAAAGAGGAGCTGCAAGGATAGAATCACGGCACAAGAAATTGATCTTGATCTGCATAGGATATCCCATCCAACCGAAAATATCAATATTGTCCCAACCTTCCTTATTGTCATTGCGGGGAGGATAATAGTTGATACGTACTTTATGATAATAGTCTGTATACAGATCAGGCTGGTTTTCCGGAACCAGAATTGACTCTAAAGTAGACAGCTTGCTGACTTCCTTCGTGTGGAAGTTTGCCGGTTCGTCCAATACGAGTCCGTCACGGTTACCCAGAATGTTGGTTGAGAACCATCCGGAAAGACCCAGACAACGAGTACCGATGATCGGTGCAAAACCTGATTTAACCAATGTCTGTCCGGTCTTGAAGTCTTTTCCTGCAATAGGCATCTTTGTCTTTTCAGCCATTTCCCACATAGCAGGAATATCAACGGTTGTATTCGGAGCACCCATAATAAACGGCGCACCTTCTGCCAGTGCAGCGTAAGCATAACACATAGACGGAGCTACATGTTCGCGGTCATCGTTCTTCATAGCCTGTTCCAAAGCAGCCAGAGTTCCATGAACTTCTTCACATACAGGAACGTAGATTTCCGTAGAAGCAGCCCACAAAACAACAATACGGCTACATCCGTTTGCAGCTTTGAAATCACGGATATCCTGACGCAACTGCTCTACCATATCCCAACGGGTTGCACAATCCTTCACATTGTTTCCGTCCAGACGTTTAGCATAATTATGATCAAAAGCAGCCTTCATCGGGACAATCTTTTCCAGTTCATCTTTCACCGGATTGATATCCTTTTCCTTCAACACTTCACAATTGATGGCTGATTCATAGGCATTGGCAGGATATACATCCCATGCACCGAAAACGATATCGCTCAATTGAGCCATCGGCACGATCTCGCCATAATGAAGGTATTTCTTAGATTCTCCACGACCTACACGGATTTTATCATACTGCGTCATAGAACCTACCGGTTTCGCCAACCCTTTGCGGACCATTAAAACACCGGTTATAAAGGTCGTTGCAACAGCGCCTAATCCAACACACAATACACCCAGCTTTCCATCTGCGGGTTTTACATTGCTTTTTTCCATTTCTTAATCTTTTAATTTCAACAAAAGTATTCCACTATGGAATACCAGAAACAAATTGCTTCAAAGATACGTCTTTGTTTCTGAAAAAGTAGCCTTTCTCTTGATATTTATCAATTGTTTAAGATAATCCTGCCAATAAATCAGACAAATAGAACATTTTAAAACCAGCCCAGCGACAATCAGTCTAGAGGATTCCACCTTATTACATAAACAGTACTTCTTTTTACCATGCCTTTTATACCATTCCTATGGGATAAACCGCCCTTTCTTAAATAATGTTTATATAAACTAAAAAAGAACTGACTGGATCTGTCCCCTGGCTGACAACCTGCAAAATTATACGTATCTTTGCGCCCAGTTTTAGAGAAATCACAAAAACATGAATGATATTTGTTGCATTGGGCATATAACTTTGGATAAAATTATAACGCCCAAACAGACTACGTACATGCCTGGTGGTACATCTTATTATTTCTCCCATGGCATCCGGCATTTAAAAGATACTCGAAATTACAAGTTGATCACCGCCTTGGCACCGAGTGA
>OHAQ01003593.1_pt1 | contig 10394 bp, 11 predicted proteins | sample 1577111 | NCBI WGS metagenome assembly OHAQ01 (sample SAMEA3541549, study PRJEB24748) | human gut metagenome | biome: human gut; feature: human-associated habitat; material: faeces | place: China | collected 2012 | reverse complement strand
CGGCTGAATATCAGCCGGACGTTTTTTATTGGAATGTTCTTCCTTTTGCATAGCGGGCAAAAATGCGCGCAAACTAAGCGCGGCAAACGCCAAAACAATTTTTTGGGAGGACAAATCCATGACCGATCATACCAATAACGGCTGCTCCTGCACGCCCAACACCTCTATTCGCTGCGCCGTGACCAACTGCGCCAACCACTGTAAGGACGCCCAGTACTGCGGTCTGAACGCCATCCAGGTCGGTACGCACGAGGCCAACCCCACCATGGACCAGTGCACCGACTGCCAGAGCTTCAAGAAGCAGTAATTTTTGCAGCCGCCCCTCAGGCGGCCGCTACATAGCATCAAAAAGGCGGTGACAGCATGACGGAAAAGGGTAAATACCGCGTCTGCGGCGCGCTCGCAGGCACGGTGAACGGCTTATTCGGCGGGGGCGGCGGCATCCCGCTCGCGTTTTTGCTGCGCTCGTGGGCAAAGCTCTCCGACAAGACGGCGCTTGCGACCTGCGTGGCTGTCATCTTCCCGTTCTGCCTTGTGTCGGTACTCGTGTACGCGTTCCGCGGCGCGCTGCCGCTCGGAGAGGCGCTCCCCTACCTTGTCGGCGGGCTTGCAGGCGGATGGATCGGCGGCAGGCTCTTCAAGGACGTGCCGAACACATGGCTCAAGCGCATTTTCGCGCTGTTTCTGCTCTATGGCGCGGTGAGGTACCTTCTGTGACGGACTGGCTCTTCCCTGCACTCTGCGGGCTTTTGACGGGAATCCTCTCGTCCTGGGGCGTCGGCGGCGGGACACTGCTTCTTTTATGCATGACGCTCTTTTTCGGCGTGGAGCAGCGCACAGCGCAGGCCATCAATCTGCTCTATTTTCTGCCAACCGCGGGCATCTCGCTCTTCGCGCATCGCAAAAACGGATATCTCGACAAAGCCGTCCTGCGCGCGGCCATCCCGACCGGCACGCTCTGTGCGCTCGCCGCCGCGTTTTTGACGACAATGGTCGACAGCAGCGTCTTCCGCAAGCCGTTCGGGCTGTTCCTGCTCTACGCGGGGCTGTCGATCCTCTTTGAAAAGAAGAAAAACAGTAAAAAAGAAACGCCGTGACTTTCGTCATGGCGTTTTCGATTCTATTCAGATGCGCAGCGCCGTTTCCAGCGCGATATAGAGCTTACCGAGGTCGTGGTTCGCGCCGCGAAGATTGGCGACATCGTAGCCGCTCTCCTCCAGCACGTCCCCCGCCTCGAGGAAGTTATAGAGCGATAAGCCGTAAAAACTGCACACCGCCTGCACACCGGCGAGCTCCATCTCCACGGCGAGACAGCCCTCGCTTCTTCGCTGCGCGACGAGGCCCGCGGTCTCGCGGATCATGGCGTCCGTCGTCCAAACCCGCCCCGTCACGTGCGGGACGTCCAGCTCGGTAAAGATTGCCGAGAGCTTCCGCGCGTTCTCGACCGTGATGTAGTCGGACGGCGCAGCGAAATAGTACGAGCAGCCCTCGCCGCGGTAACTCTCCGTCGGGACGATGAATTTGCCCCTCGTCGCCTCCCGATTCAAGCTCCCGCAGGAACCGAACATCACGAACTTCGACGCACCGACGATCCAGCTCGCCTCATAGCACTCCGATGCGGCAATCGCCGAGCCGATGCCCGAGAGGTAAAACGCGATGTCCTTTCCCTTGTAATTCATGCGGTAAATGGGGATATTCCCGTTGCACGCACCGATCAGGCCGATCTTTTCACTGGGAAAGGTGTCCAGCAGATGCTGATAGATCTTCTGCGAAAACAGGATCAGGCACGTTTCGACAAGGTGCTTCTGCTCGCCGTAAAAGTCCCGCAGGCTGATGACGGGTTCCGTCTTATCGTCAAAGCAGTCGGTGATCATCTTTTCAGCGCTGGTCTGTCAGTTTTTCGAGCGCGTCTTTTGCGGCCATCTGCTCGGCTTCCTTCTTGCTGCGGCCCGCGCCCTTGCCCACAGCGCCGCCGTTGAGCAGCACTTCAAAATAGAATGTCTTGTCATGGTCGGGACCGCTCTCACCAAACAGGCGGTAGGAAAGCGTCTGGTTCGGCGTGCGCTGCACGAATTCCTGTAAAATGGTCTTATAGTCGCGGCGCTTTTCCTCGGCGACCTCCTCGCGCTCGGTATCGAGCAACACTCGGTGGATGAGCGCGCTGGCCGCGCTGATGCCGCCGTCAAGATACACCGCGGCAAACACCGCCTCGGTCGCGTCGGCCAGGATAGACGGACGCGTGCGGCCGCCGCAGCTCTCCTCGCCGTTGCCGAGCTTTAAGTATTTTCCAAGCTCCAGGCGCTGCGCGACCTCGTGCAGGCTGTCCTCGCACACGAGCAGCGCGCGGATGCGCGTCAGCTCCCCCTCCGGCGCGGTAGGATGCTTGGCAAACAGATACTCCGCCGTCACAAAGCCGAGCACGCTGTCACCCAGGAATTCCAGGCGCTCGTTGCTGAAAAAGTTTGCGCCGCGGTGCTCGTTGGCATACGAGCTGTGGCGCAGTGCCTCTTCGAGCAGCGCCGGATTTTTGAAATGATATTGCAGCTTTTCTTCCAAGGCCTGCATGGTTTTTCCTCCTGATAAAAGGACGCCCCGCGCAAAGCGGGGCGGCTTTTTTCTTCTTAACCGAGCTTCGTGCTCAGGTAGCGCACGCAGTCGCCCACCGTCTTGAGCGAGGTGAGCTCCTCCTCGGGGATCTCATCGAGCTCAAACTCTTCCTCCATGGCCATCACCAGTTCGACAAGATCCACGGAGTCGGCGCCAAGATCTTCCTCAAAAGAGCTGTCCATCGTGACCTCATCGGGGTCGAGCGCGAACTGCTCGACGATCAGCTTCTGCATCGTTTTGAAAATTTCTTCGGGGCTCATAAGTCTTATACTTCCTCTCACGGTTTTGGTTCTTCCAAATGATACGGCAAAGGCACTGTACTGTCAATACCCATTTTGCCGCTTTTTGGCATTCGCGTTATTCTGCCTTCTGTTCAATACGCATCTTGTCGATATTTTGCGCAATGTCGTCGATGATACCGCTGCGCGCGACCTCCATCGCCTGACGGACCGCATTGCAGATACCGACCTCACTCGCGCTGCCGTGCGCCTTGACGACCGGCTTCGAGATGCCGAGCAGCGCCGTACCGCCGACCTCGTTCGCGTCGAGCATTTTCTTGAAATCGCCGAGCTGTCCCTTGAGCAGCAGCGCCGCCAGCTTCGTGCCGGTGCTGTGCATCAGCATTTCCTTCAATTTGATGGAAAGAAGCTTGCCCGTGCCCTCGATGCTCTTGAGCATGATGTTGCCGCTGTAACCGTCGGCGACGATGACGTCGCACTCACCGAGCATCGCTTCCTTGGCCTCAATGTTGCCGGTGAAGTTGAAATGCCCCGCCTCGCCCGCTTCCTTGAGCTTCTGATACGTTTCGCGGCGCAGCGTGTCGCCCTTGCTCTCCTCCGCGCCGATGTTCAAAAGACCGATGCGCGGATTTTCGACGCCGAGCACTTTCTGCGCGTAGTAGCTGCCAAGATACGCAAATTGCAGCAGGTATTCGACCGTGCACTCGGCGTTCGCGCCGCAGTCGATGAGCACCGCCTTGCCCTTGGCCGTCGGGATGGTCGGCGCGAGCGCCGCGCGGCGCAGGCCGCGGACGCGCTTGACGAGAAGCGTCGCGCCCGCAAGGAGCGCGCCCGTGCTGCCCGCGCTGACAAAGCCGTCCGCGTCGCCCGCGTGCAGCATATTGAGCCCCACGGTGAGGGACGAATCCTTCTTGTGCTTAAAGGCCGTCGCCGGATCGTCGCAGATCTCGACCACCTCGGTCGCGTTGGCGATCTCCATGCCCTTGGGGAGCTCCTTGCAGCCGCACTGCTGCAGGGCCTTCAAGATCTCTTCCGTTTTTCCGGTCAGGACGATGTCCACGCCGTACTTCTCCTGCGCCATCAGCGCGCCCTTGACGGGCGCGAGCGGGGCGAAATCGCCGCCCATGGCGTCGACGATGATCTTCACGGGGTCACTCTCCTTTCCTGTCACTCAGCACGTCCTCGCGCATCGCGTCGATCTTTTCAAGCGAGCGCGCGGCGAGCTGCGCATTTTTCACGCGCTTGCCGCCCTTGATGCGGTAGCCCAGCGGCGGCATGATACCAAAGTTCACGTTCATCGGCTGAAAGTCCGAGACCGTCGTATCGCTGATGTAAAGCCCCAGCGCCCCGATGGCCGTCTCGCGTGGGAAATCGACGGGCGGTTTGCCTTCGAGTCTTCTTGCCATCTCGATGCCCGCCAGAAAGCCCGAAGCCGCGGACTCGATATAGCCCTCCACGCCGGTCATCTGCCCGGCAAAGGCGATGCGGTCATCCGCGATCAGGCGATAGTAGCGGTCCAGCATCCCCGGCGAGCGGAGATAGGTGTTGCGGTGCATCACGCCGTAGCGCACAAACTCCGCATCATGCAGCGCGGGGATCATCGAAAACACGCGCTTCTGCTCGGGAAAGCGCAGATGCGTCTGGAAGCCGACAAGGTTATAGACGCTGCCCTGCGCGTTGTCGCGCCGCAGCTGGGCGACGGCATAGGGCTCTTTCCCCGTCTTCGGGTCTCGCAGACCGCGCGGCTTGAGGGGGCCGTAGCAGAGCGTATCGTGTCCGCGGCGCGCCATGACCTCGACGGGCATGCAGCCCTCGAAGACGTTTTTATCCTCAAAGCCGTGTACGCTCGCTTCCTCGGCGGTCGTGAGCGCCTGCCAGAAGGCATCGTACTCCTCCTCCGTCATCGGGCAGTTGATGTAGTCCGCCGTCCCCTTGTCGTAGCGCGAGGCGAAAAACGCCGAATCCATGTCGACGCTCTCAAACGTCACGAGCGGCGCGGCGGCATCGAAAAAGTTCAGCGTGTGCCCGTCGCCGATCTTTTCGGCGATGGCGGCGGCGAGCGCGTCGCTCGTCAAGGGGCCCGAGGCGATGATGACGTTCCCCTCAGGGATGGCCGTCACCTCGCCGGGGACAACCGTGATATTGGGATGCGAACGGATCTTCTCTGTCACGAGCTTTGAAAAGCCGTAGCGGTCGACCGCCAGCGCGCCGCCCGCCTCCACGCGCGTCGCGTCCGCGCAGGCAAGGATCAGCGAATCGAGGCGGCGCAGCTCCTCTTTGAGAAGGCCGACCGCGTTTTCGATCTGGTCCGAGCGCAGCGAATTCGAGCAGCAAAGCTCGGCAAAATCCGCCGTGTGGTGCGCGGGGGTGGTCTTTTCGGGTTTCATTTCATGCAGCGTCACGGCGATGCCGCGCTGCGCAAGCTGCCAGGCAGCCTCGCAGCCGGCAAGGCCGGCGCCGATCACAGTTACTTGCATCAGTTCTCTTCTTTCTCCGCGGTCTTTTTGGCCGCGGACTTCGTGCTTGTCTTCTTTGCGGTTGTCTTCTTGGCGGCAGTCTTCTTCGCGGCGGTCTTCTTTTCGGGCGCTTCGCCGTCCTCCGCCGCCTGTTTGCTGGTCTTTTTCGTCGTGGTCTTCGCCGCCGTCTTTTTGGCGGCAGTCTTCTTCGCGGCGGTCTTCTTGGCCGCCGTTTTCTTGGCGGCGGGCTTTTTCTCGGCACTCTCGGCGCTCTCGGCGTTCTCCGCCGCTTCCGCGCCCTCGGCCGTTTCGCTCGTCTTCTTTTTCACATAGCCGCGCTGGTCTTCCGGCACAAAGCGCGAACACGCGGGGTTGATGCAGTACGGGCGTTTAAAGCCCTTGCCCGCCTTTTTGAACATCGTCTGGCCGCACTCGGGACAGTCGTCCTTCGTCGGCACATCCCAAGTCATGAAGTCGCACTTCTTCTCGGGATCGCTGCTGGTGGAGAATTCGCAGGCGTAGTACGTGTACTGCTTGTTCGTCTTCTTGCTCACGCCGGTGCGCTTCATCATGCGCCCGCCGCACTTGGGGCAGCGGCCCGGCATTTCGATGACAAGGGGCTTGGTGAACGTGCACTCGGGGTAGCCCGGGCAGGCCAGAAAGCGGCCAAAGCGCCCGCTCTTGATGACCATGTTGCGGCCGCAGACGTCGCACTTCTCCTCGCTGACCTCATCGGGGACCTTGAGTCTCACGCCCTCAAGCGCCTTCTCGGCGTTTTCAAGGTCGCGCTCAAAGCCGCCGTAAAAGTCGCGGATGACATCCTTCCACGCAGTCTTGCCCTCTTCGACGGTATCGAGCTTTTCCTCCATGCGGGCGGTAAACTTCATGTCCACAATGTCGGGGAAGCGCTCTTCCATCAGGCCCGTCACCACCTCGCCGAGCGGCGTGGGACGCAGGTATTTTCCGTCCTTGATGACGTATTCGCGGTCGAGAATCGTCGAGACCGTCGGCGCGTAGGTCGACGGGCGGCCGATGCCGTTCTGCTCCATCGCGCGGATGAGCGTCGCGTCCGTGTAGCGCGCGGGCGGCTGAGTGAAGTGCTGGAGCGGCGTATATGCCTCGAGCGTCAAGCCCTGCCCCTCGACGAGCGGCGGCAGCGTGCCCTCCTTTTCCTCCTTGCTGTCGTCATCGCGGGATTCCTCGTAAACGGCGGTGTAGCCGGAGAATTTCAAGTTGCTGGCGCTCGCGTGGAACTCGTGTCCGCCCGCCATGATCTGCGCGCTCACACTGTCGTACACGGCGTTCGCCATCTGGGAGGCCAAAAAGCGGCTCCAGATCAGGCGGTACAGACGATATTGCTCGCCCGTCAGATCGCCCTTGATCTGCTCGGGCGTCAGGTTGACGTTCGAGGGGCGGATGGCCTCGTGCGCGTCCTGCGCGCCGGCCTTGGCCTTGTAGTGGCGGGCGGTCTTGGGATAGTAGCTCTGCCCGTAGCGTCCTAAAATAAACGTCTTCGCTGCGGCGATGGCCTCTTCGGAGATGCGCAGCGAGTCGGTACGCATGTAGGTGATGAGACCCACCGTGCCCTCGCCCGTGATGTCCACGCCCTCATAGAGCTGCTGGGCGATGGCCATGGTGCGGCGCGGCGTCATGTTGAGCTTGCGCGAGGCCTCCTGCTGTAAGGTGGAAGTGGTGAACGGCAGCGACGGGGAGCGCTGCTTGTCCGTGCGCTTGATGTTCGTCACAGTAAAGGACTTGTCGCCGATGTCGGCAATGATGCCGTCCACCTGCTCGCCGGAGGCCGGCTCGACCTTTTTACCGTCCTTGCCGTAATAGTGCGCCTCAAAGGTCTTGTGCGTCGCCTCGTCGGTGAGGTCGGCGTCAAGTGTCCAGTATTCCTGCGCCTCGAAGGCCTGAATTTCCTTTTCGCGGTCGTCGACCATGCGCACAGCGACGGACTGCACGCGGCCCGCGGAGAGACCGCGGCGGACCTTCTTCCACAGAAGCGGGCTCAGCTGATAGCCCACGATGCGGTCGAGCACGCGGCGCGCCTGCTGCGCGTCGACGAGATTCTGGTCGATGGGACGCGGGTGCTGGATGGATTCCTGCACGACGCCGCGCGTGATCTCGTTGAAGGTCACGCGGTAGGTCGCATCGTCCGGGATGGACAGCAGATATTTCAGGTGCCAGGAGATGGCCTCGCCTTCGCGGTCCGGGTCCGTTGCGAGATAGACGCGGTCGGCGTGCTTTGCGGCCTTCTGCAGCTCCGAGATGATCTCTTCCTTGCCCTTGAGCGGATAGTATTCCGGCTCAAAGTCATGCTCGATATCGACGCTCAGCGTGCTCTTCGCCAGATCGCGCAGGTGGCCCATGCTGGCCTTGACCTGATAGTCGGGACCGAGATATTTTCCGATGGTTTTGGCCTTCGACGGAGATTCCACGATGACCAGATTCTGTTTTGCGTTCGGCATAGACGCCTCCATGTTATTTTTTCGCCAACTCATAATATCGGGCCGGCAGCCGCTTGACAAAGCCCTTGACCTCCAGCAGCGTCAGCGCGGACAGTACGCGCCCGGCGGGCAGCTGCGTTTCGTCAATCATCCGGTCGACCGGCTGCTTTCCGCCCTCCAGCTGCCGCAGAACGGCGGCTTCGTCGGCAGATACGCGCGGCAAAATTTCCTGTACGTCAATATAAGCCCTGTTTTCCTGCTTGTCAACGGCTTTTGTGTCAGTTTTTTCCGGGTTGGACGAAGTTTCCGCCACAACAAGGTTGTCCTTCGTCTCCTGCGGGCCGAGCGTCATGGGGCCGAGCGGCCTCTGGCGCAGGGGCAGATCCGGGTAGAGATAGGTATATTCCTGTAAAACGTCCCAGCCCTCGGAGATCAGGATCGCGCCCTCCTTGAGCAGCTGGATATTGCCCTCGCAGGTCGGATTTCCGAGATTTCCGGGCAGCGTGAACACATCCCGGCCCTGTTCGAGCGCGTGGCGGGCGGTGATGAGCGCGCCGCTCTTTCTGGGCGCTTCCACGACCACGGAGCCGAGCGCAAGACCGCTCAGAATGCGGTTGCGGGGCGGAAAATGCTCCGCCAGCGGCGGCGTTCCGGGCGGAAGCTCACTGATGACGCAGCCGTGGGCGCGAATATCCTCAAACAGACTCCGGTTGTTTGCCGGATAGTCGATATCCACGCCGCAGGCAAACACAGCCACCGGCGCTGTTCCGGAGGATATGGCCCCGCGCAGTGCCATGGTGTCAATTCCGGCAGCGCCGCCGGATACAATAATTGCGCCGTAGCGGCCAAGCTCATAGCCGAGGCGCTTCGCCTGAAGAAGCCCATACGCGGAGGCCTTGCGCGTGCCGACCATGGCGATGACCGGTTCCGCGTCAAAATCCGGGAAAACGCCTTGATAATACAATACCAGAGGCGCATCGTCAAGATTTTTGAGCCGGTTCGGATAAGCGGCGTCCTGAAACGTCAGAACATGGATGTTCTTCCGGTAGCACTGCTGCAGGATCTGCCGCGCAGGCGCAAGCTCCTTATCGGCAAGCGAAGCGCGCCCCTCCGGGCGCAGCGCCTGCGGGTAATCCTGCTCTGCCGCGCAGTAGACCGCCTCGGGCGTTCCGAACTGCTCTAGCAGCGCACGCAGCCCGCGCAGTCCCACGCCCCTGCGACCGGTCAGCCACAACCAGTATTCCAGCATAAAAATCCCTCTGTCTTTCTCGGATTTTTTATAGTTTGCGAATAGAAATAGTATGCAGTTGGGGCGGGGCTTTGCTCCGCCCGGCGAGAAGCTGTAAATCCGTGTAGCACTCTGTCTGCTCGGAAAATGTTTCGAATGTGCCGTGATTTAACGAAAAAATGGTGCATTCTGTCGGGCGGACAGAGTCGTCCGCCCCTACGGCAAGCCGCGTGAGCGCATCATCGGTGCCTCACCGCTTCATCTGCCACAGAACAATCGTCGCGGCGACTGCCGCGTTCAAAGACTCACAGCGCGGGGACATGGGGATGATGATCTTCTGCTCTGCCGCTGCGAACAGCTCCGGGTAGATCCCCTGTCCCTCGCTGCCGATCACGACCGCCGCATTGCACAAATCTGCCTGCCGCAGATCAACAGCGTCGGCAGACATGGCGGTCGCCAGCAGCGGGATATGCGTTTCCCGGCAGGCGGCGATGGCCTGCTGCCTCGTCATGCTGACAGGCTGGGTGCGGAACACCGCGCCCATGGAGGCGCGGACCGTCTTGGGGTTATACGTGTCGGCGCAGCCGTCCAGCAGCACGACCGGAACCTCCAGCGCGTCCGCCGTGCGGAGAATCGTGCCGAGATTGCCGGGGTCCTGAATGCCGTCCAGCAAAAGCGTTCCCGACGTGAGCGCGCCGGACTTCCGCTCCGGCAGGCGGCAGAGAAAGATTGCTCCCTGCGGCGCGTCCATCAGGGAGATGGACTGCATCACGTCCTTCGGCACGCGGACGACACGGGTCTGCTCCGGAAGTTTACATAATTCTATTCCATCCTCTGCGATCACAGTCGTCAGGCCCGGATACCAGCGGGCGGCCTCCGCCAGGAGCTTGACGCCGTCGGCGGCAAATTCGCCCATCTTTTCGCGGTAGGACCGGGAGGTCAGCAGCTTTTTCGTGTGCGCCAGAAGCGGGTTCCGGCGGCTTGTGATTGTTTCCTCCATCACGGCTTCACCCTCGCGAGCCGGTCGTTCTCGCCGAGCAGGACAAGCGTGATATGCTCGTTCAGCGGGCGGTTCGCGTCCAGCGTGACGTGTACCTTTCCGTTTTCCCGCACGGCGATGACGTTCACGCCGTATTTTGCGCGGATATCCAGCTCCCGGATGCTCTTGCCGCACCATTCGCTCGGCGTCTGCAGCTCGGCAATGCCGCAGTCCGGCGAAAGCTCGATAAAGTCCAGAATGCTCGACGAGGTCAAAGACTGCGCCAGCTTGATGCCGGATTCACGTTCCGGCACGACGACATGATCTGCCCCGATCTTTTCCAGCGCCCGGCGCTGTGTTTCGTCGGTGGCCTTGCACACGACGCTCTGCACGCCCAGCTCCTTGAGGTTCAGCGTCGCAACGACGCTCGTAGCC
>OHAQ01003588.1_pt1 | contig 10410 bp, 9 predicted proteins | sample 1577111 | NCBI WGS metagenome assembly OHAQ01 (sample SAMEA3541549, study PRJEB24748) | human gut metagenome | biome: human gut; feature: human-associated habitat; material: faeces | place: China | collected 2012 | reverse complement strand
CTTCTTCGAACAGAGCTACACGTTCAATGAAGTAAGGATCGGATTCGCGCAGACGTACATCCTTTTTCTTAAGCAGCCACCATGGCAGACCACCCATTTCCCACTCGGCGCAAACATATGGTCCGGGGCGGAGGATGACATACATATCATTTTGCTGGCACAGACGGCAGAACTCGGCCAGGTCGTTTTGCTCCGTAAAGTCATATACGCCGGGTTGCGGTTCGTGAGAGTTCCAGAATACATAGAGGCAGACGGTATTCATACCCAGTGCTTTGCACAACTTGATGCGTTGGTCCCAATAAGGTTTCGGGATGCGTGGGTAGTGCAGTTCGGCGGCTTTAACCACAAATGGTTTGCCATTCAGCAGGAAAGTTCCTTTGCCGGCTTCAAAACGACCTTGGTCGGTAAAGCTGTCGAAGTTCCATTTGTCACGCCAGGGAATGGTGATTTTATCACCTTCGAAGGAGAATGGAAGCCATACATAACGTGAGTTTTCCAGGTCTTTCTTATTCCAGCGGTCGAACATGGCAATGTACATGTCTTTCTTGCCCATAACTTTCTGCACGTAAGTGCTTTGAGCATAGAATGTCTTGTCGGCATCTGTTCCGGTACAAGGGTTACCGATTGTTTTCCATTCACCCATAATGGAGTCTGCTACTGCCAGTTCAGCCTGATTGGGATCCCAACCGGTACAGCCGGAAGAGAGCATGTAGTATTTTCCGTTACGCTTGAAGACGGCGGGAGCTTCGCGGCTTTCCTTGACGAAGTTACGGGTATAGCGTCCGCTCGGTCTTTGATAATCGTCAGTCAATTCGCTGATGTACAGCGTTGCATTGTTTTCTGACGAATAAAAGTGGTAGGCACGGCCATCATCGTCTACGAATACGGTTTGGTCGCGGCTCATGGCACCGTTGGGGCGGAAACTGCCCAGATAGGTGAATTCTCCGGTAGGGGAGTCACTGATGGCTACTCCGGCGCATGCCTTGCTGTAGTCGGCACTTTCCACGTGTGCCCACATCACGAATTTCTTGGTTTTTGGGTTATAAATCACCTTCGGACGTTCCAGTACCTTGCTGGTGTGCAGGTCGTGGCCTTGGTCGTCCTTCACTGCGGGAAGCACGATGCCTTCGAACTTCCAGTTCAGCAGGTCTTTGGATGAATAGCAGCTCACGCCGGTTACATCCGTGCGGTAACACTCCCATGTGGCCCATTCGGGCAGGATGGTTTTACCTTTTTTGTACTCACCGTACCAGTAGTACGTTCCTTCATGGTAGAGGATACCGCCACCATGTGCATTGATGGGGTTACCGTCGGTGTCGTTCCATACTTCACCCGGTACGATGGCATTGTTGGCGGTTACTTGTTTTTGGGCTTGCGCTGTAGCAGCTCCGAACAAACAGGCAACAACTAATGTCATACTCCAGAAAATGTTTCTCATGATTTGAATGGTTTATTGTTAGTTTACGAATTAATCTCTGTTGCAAAGATAAGAACGACTTATCATTTAATGTTCCACAAATAATTCAATATAGGTAGACAGATGTTTCAATTTAATACGATTTATAATTTATATCTTTGTAGTCAGTAAACGAAATTATAGAAAACATTAACATGAAACACTTACAATGGTTATTGGCAACTGCCTGTATGCTTGCGGTTTGTCTGTCTGTTTCTGCTCAAAGTGGCAAGAAAGTAAAAAGTATCTCGCCTGAAAAATGGGTAAAATCGAAAGTCTGGAGTGAAGGTTTGAAGGCGAAGCCCCATTCTTCTACGAATTTAGCGGAATTCAAAGCGCAGTACGAAGCGAATCCGGAACAATGGAAGGCGGCTTTTCGCTGGTTGGCGTCGCACGACCTGACTACTATCGAGAAGGGAAAACATCCGATAGAAGGAACGTCACTTGTGGTTTCTGTTGAAGATAGTAAGAATGAACCGTTAGAGAAGCGGACATCCGAATCACACCGGAAACATATAGATTTGCAGTATGTGGTGAAAGGAACAGAACGTTTTGCATTGCTGGATCATGAGTCTTCAAAGGCTAATTGCGAATATAGTGAGAAAAAAGATGTTATTCACTATGATTTTGATCCGGAAAAAACTACCTTTATCGACTCTGTTCCCGGTGAGTTTTTCTTGTTCTTCCCGTCCGACTGGCATATTGCAAAGATAGCTACGGATAAGGAAGATCAGGATATAAGGGTGATCGTGATTAAGTTGGATTATATGTGATACACGCGCGTACCTATATATCTTATATATAAGAAATCACTAAAAAATTACCGGAGTATGACCTGCTCCCTACCAACTCCCTGTCAAGTCCGTACCAAGTCCGTACCAACTCCAAGCGTATAGATACGGAGATGGTACGGGCTTGACAGGGAGCTGAATATGTCCGGTAATGGATAAAACTATTATTTGCTTTTCCGGAATGTGATTGCTTTATCGATCAGGAAATAGAAGAATCTGGCAGATATGCTATCACCAGCTACCGTTAATGCTTCCGGGTGGAATTGCACTCCCCAGATAGGTTTTCCTTCAATGTTTTCAATGGCTTCGGGAATACTGTCCGTAGCCCATGCCGTAATCCGGAAACCGGGTGCCACTTGCTTGACGGCCTGATGATGGTGGGTGTTGGTAAATAGTTGTGTCTCTCCTGTTATCCGTGCCATTTCAGAATCGGGAAGCAAGTTGACTGCATGAGTGGGTACACTACTCGGCTCTTCCTGATTATGTCGCACGGTAGTATCCGGATGTTGGGCTGGAATATCCTGATAGAGTGTGCCACCGAATGCCACATTGATTAATTGTTCGCCCCGGCAGATTCCCAACATGGGTACACCACGTTGCGCTGCAAGGCGGATAAGGGAAATATCATAAACATCACGCAGTGAATCTACCTCTCCCAGTTGCTCGATAGGTTCTTCATTATAATAAGAAGGATGTATATCCGCCCCTCCGATTAAAATAATCCCGTCCAGTCGACTGATGATGTCTACCAGAACTATACTGTCTGTTGTGACTGGTATAAGCATTGGAGTGCCTCCGGTTTGTATGACTGATTCGGTATAAGTCGTTCGTGCAGACGAATAGTCGCTGGGATGTGAACAAGATAGGCCGATAAGTGGTCGTTGCTTGTGAGATGAACTTCCGGATTGACATCCGGTAAATGACAGGAGAATGAGCAGTACAATAGATAATAGTAGTTCTTTCATTGTAAGTTTGGGGGTTAATGATTTTGCTGTAAAGTTAAGAAAATCTTTCTGTTAGTAGTGATGTGTTACATAACATAGTTTAGTAACACTATCGATTTATTGCTTTTCTTTTGATAAATTCATAATTTGCGCCTCACTAAAAATTAAGGGTATGCGAAGGCATACTGAGTTATTCATTTTAAATCTTATATATCATGAAAGTATATCAGACGAATGAAATTAAGAACATTGCCCTCCTTGGCAATGACGGCTCGGGTAAAACCACTCTCACGGAAGCGCTGCTCTTTGAGAGTGGTATTATAAAACGTCGCGGCAGAATTACTGCCAAGAATACAGTCAGCGATTACTTCCCGGTGGAGCAAGAATATGGCTATTCTGTGTTTTCCACCGTTTTCCATGTGGAGTGGAACGGTAAGAAACTTAATATTATAGACTGTCCGGGAAGTGATGACTTTGTTGGAGCTGCCATGACAGCACTCAATGTTACCGATACTGCAATATTACTTCTGAATGGCCAATATGGTCCTGAAGTAGGTACCCAAAATCATTTCCGATATACAGAAAAGTTAGGTAAACCGGTGATTTTCCTGGTGAACCAGCTTGACCATGAGAAGTGTGATTATGATATGGTACTTGAGCAGTTGAGGTCTGCTTATGGTTCGAAGGTAGTTCCCGTGCAATATCCGTTGGCTACCGGACCGAACTTCAATTCGTTGATTGATGTACTTTTGATGAAAAAATATTCGTGGGGTCCCGAAGGTGGTGCACCTACCATTGAAGATGTTCCTGCAGAGGAAATGGAAAAAGCAACCGAATTGCATAAAGCGTTGGTGGAAGCAGCTGCTGAACACGATGAAAGCCTGATGGAGAAATTCTTTGAACAAGAATCTCTGACGGAAGATGAAATGCGTGAAGGTATCCGTAAGGGACTGGCTTCACGTGGTATGTTCCCTGTATTCTGTGTTTGTGCAGGTAAAGATATGGGTGTGCGTCGTTTGATGGAATTCCTGGGTAATGTGGTTCCGTTTGTAAACGAGATGCCGCCCGTACACAATACTCGTGGCGAGGTTGTGGAACCGAATCCGAATGGACCTACTTCTCTCTATTTCTTCAAGACCGCTGTTGAACCTCATATCGGTGATGTTCAGTATTTCAAGGTTATGAGCGGTAAAGTGCACGAAGGAGAAGACTTTACGAATGCTGACCGTGGTTCAAAAGAACGTATCGCCCAGATTTACGCTTGTGCAGGTGCCAACCGTATTAAGGTAGAAGAAATGGTGGCCGGTGATATCGGTTGTACTGTGAAATTAAAAGATGTGCATACAGGTAATACTCTGAATGGTAAGGGTACTGAAAACCGTTTCAACTTTGTCAAATATCCTAATTCAAAATATTCTCGTGCTATCAAACCCGTGAATGAGGCCGATACAGAAAAGATGATGGCCATATTGAACCGTATGCGCGAGGAAGATCCGACTTGGGTGATAGAGCAATCCAAGGAATTGCGCCAGACTATTGTTCACGGACAGGGTGAATTCCACTTGCGTACGTTGAAATGGCGTTTGGAGAATAATGAAAAGTTGCAAATCAAATATGAGGAACCGAGAATTCCGTATCGTGAAACCATTACGAAGGCGGCTCGTGCAGACTATCGCCATAAGAAACAATCGGGTGGTGCAGGCCAGTTTGGTGAGGTACATCTGATTGTAGAACCTTATTACGAAGGTATGCCGCTGCCTGATACTTATAAGTTTGGTGCGCAGGAGTTTAAGATGAATGTGAAAGGTACCGAAGAAATCCCATTGGAATGGGGCGGTAAATTGGTATTTATTAATAGTATCGTAGGTGGTTCTATTGACGCGCGTTTCATGCCGGCTATCCTGAAAGGTATCATGTCTCGTATGGAACAAGGTCCGTTGACCGGTTCGTATGCTCGTGATGTACGTGTTATCGTGTATGATGGTAAGATGCACCCGGTAGACTCCAATGAAATTTCCTTCATGTTGGCTGGCCGTAATGCATTTAGTGAAGCATTCAAGAATGCAGGACCGAAGATCCTTGAACCTATCTATGATGTGGAAGTATTTGTTCCGTCGGATAGAATGGGTGATGTGATGGGTGATTTGCAGGGACGCCGTGCCATGATTATGGGTATGAGTAGTGAAGCCGGTTATGAAAAGCTGAGTGCTAAAGTACCTTTGAAGGAAATGGCATCTTACTCCACAGCCTTGAGTTCTTTGACAGGAGGACGTGCTTCGTTCATCATGAAATTTGCCAGCTATGAACTTGTTCCAAGTGATGTACAAGATAAGTTGGTTAAGGAGTTCGAAGCTAAGCAAGCTGAAGAATAAAAGACTTCACTTCGTCTGTTTTTATAATTTGTTAAAGCCGTTACTCCCTCAGAACGAGGGGTAATGGCTTTTTTATTAACACTGATTAAGAACATGCGTAAATGTGAACGGGAATGATTAATTTTTTATTAAATTTGCAAACCAAACACACGCTGATTTGTTATAATGCTCGTAATGCAACTTAAAAAACTCTTTTCGGTTAATTTACGAGAACTTGCGGTTAAATCAGGTTAATAGGTTAGGAGTGTTAATTAGGGAGTGTTAATTTTGTGACTATGAAGAAGTCAACAATATGGATATTAGGCGTCGTTATGGGGTTATCTTTCCTCAGTCTCTTGTACCTGCAAATCAGTTATATAGAGAAGATGGTAAAGATGCGTAACGAGCAATTTGATGAATCGGTGAAGCGTGGTCTGATGGCAGCTTCCAAAGAAGTGGAGTCCGCGGAGGTTGACCGTTGGTTAAGGGAGGATATCTCCGAGGCAGAAAAGAGAGCGTGGGAATTGACTGCGCAGGGTAAAGCAGTGGTGCAGACACAGCGGTTTACGGCTACATCGCCAGATGGTTCTCAGTATTCAGCTATAGAACTGCAGACGATAACAAATAATCCGTCAGAGCTGCCGCGAGCCATGATTTCGCGTAAGCATGGTGCCAAAACGATACCCAAAACAGCTCGTTCGCATGTCGATTTCGTGAAGAATCGTTATGTATACCAGCGTAACTTGTTGGATGAAGTGGCTTGGCAGATGGTATATACAGCAAGTGACAAACCAATAGAGGAGCGCATCAACTTTAAGAATCTGGATCAGTACTTAAAGTCGGGTTTGGTAGATAACGGAATTGATCTGGCCTATCACTTTAAAGTGATTGACCGGGATGGACGGGAAGTATATCGCTGTTCGGACTATGTAGATGAAGGTAATGAGTATTCTTATTCCCAACCTTTGTTCCTGAACGATCCACCTGCCCGTATGAGTATTGTAAAGATACATTTCCCGGGTAAAAGGGATTATATTTTCGACTCAGTCAACTTTATGATACCGTCGATGATATTCACCTTTGTACTGCTGATAACATTCATCTTCACGATTTATATCGTGTTCCGCCAAAAGAAACTGACGGAGATGAAGAATGACTTTATCAACAATATGACGCATGAATTCAAAACACCGATATCGACGATATCACTGGCAGCGCAGATGTTGAAAGACCCCGCAGTGGGGAAATCGCCTGCTATGTTCCAGCATATATCGACGGTCATCAATGATGAGACGAAACGGTTGAGGTTCCAGGTAGAAAAGGTTCTTCAGATGTCGATGTTCGACAAACAGAAGGCTACCTTGAAAATGAAGGAACTAGATGCCAATGAGTTGATTACAGGTGTTATCAATACATTCACCTTAAAGGTGGAGCGTTATAACGGTAATATAGAGTCGGAACTGAACGCAACAGACCCGAATATCTTTGCAGATGAAATGCATCTTACGAATGTGATTTTCAATTTGATGGATAATGCGGTGAAGTATAAGAGACCGGATGCGGATCTGGAATTGAAAGTGAAGACTTGGAATGAACCGGGTAAGCTGATGATTTCTATCCAGGATAACGGTATAGGTATTAAAAAAGAGAATTTGAAAAAGATATTTGAAAAGTTCTACCGCGTGCATACAGGTAATCTGCACGATGTGAAAGGCTTTGGATTAGGATTGTCTTATGTGAAAAAGATTATTGTGGACCATAAGGGAACTATCCGGGCAGAGAGTGAACTAAACGTTGGAACTAAATTTATTATAGCATTACCTTTACTTAAAAATTAATGATATGGACGAGAAACTGCGTATTTTATTGTGCGAAGATGATGAAAATCTTGGCATGCTTTTAAGAGAATATTTACAGGCAAAAGGTTATTCTGCGGAGTTATATCCCGACGGTGAAGCTGGATACAAAGCTTTTCTGAAGAATAAATATGACTTGTGTGTGTTTGACGTAATGATGCCAAAGAAAGATGGTTTCACACTGGCTCAGGAAGTACGTGCTGCAAATGCCGAAATTCCTATCATCTTCCTGACTGCAAAGACACTGAAAGAAGATATTCTGGAAGGCTTTAAAATCGGTGCGGATGATTACATCACCAAGCCGTTCAGCATGGAAGAGTTGACATTCAGAATTGAAGCAATTCTGAGACGTGTACGTGGAAAGAAGAACAAAGAGAGCAATATCTACAAGATCGGTATGTTCACTTTCGATACACAGAAACAGATTTTGTCAACGCCTGAAAAGCAGACGAAGCTGACTACAAAAGAGTCTGAACTTTTGGGTTTGCTTTGTGCTCATGCTAACGAAATCCTGCAGCGTGACTTTGCTTTGAAGACCATCTGGATTGATGATAACTACTTCAATGCACGTAGCATGGATGTGTATATCACGAAGCTGCGTAAGCATCTGAAAGAAGATCCTTCCATTGAAATCATCAACATCCACGGAAAGGGATATAAGTTGATTACACCGGAACCGGAGTCTTGATAGACTCCTTGCATAAAAACAAAAAAGGCGGTCGCTATCAAAGCAACCGCCTTTTTTATTCTTTTTCTGACGATTAGTCTGCCAATTTCTTATTGATGGCAATGTATGAAATCAATCCCAGTACCATCAGAACTGCTGAAGTACCTAAAATGGTATTGTTGTTTACATTACCGGTAAAGGAACATGCAACCAAGATTACAGCTCCCACCAAGACTAATATCAAGCCCAGATTTTTTAATAAACCTTTCATGTGTGTGTATTTTAATAGATTATTATATTCTTGTCACAAAGAAAAGCATAATTCTTTAACAAGCGAAATTATTTTTGCAAAAAAACCATATTTTAATAAAGAATGAAGAATGACGAATGAAAAACGAAGATTATTAATCACTAAACCCTAATCGCTGATCACTGAATTTCAGTCTTTCGTATTGAAAAATATTTTTCTCAATACTTCCTGGCTTATGCTCAGTTCTTCTACGGTAATGCCGCGTAATGCTTCTTTTAAAGTTTGGTTAGCGATTACCCGTGCGCGTTCTTCCAGTTCTTTTCCATCTTTGGTGAGGTGGATAAGATTGGTGCGACGGTCTTTTTTATCCGAGATACGGACTACCAGATGTTGACGTTCCATGTTATCAATCAGGCGCGTCATACTGGGTTTGTCTTTAAAAGTTGCATTGCACAACTCTTGTTGCGTCACTCCGTCTTTTTCCCACAAAAAGATGAGGACAGTCCACTGTTCCGGAGTAATCTCCAAACCGTTCTGGCGGAAGTTACGGGACAGTTTTCGGTTGATTGCGGCGGAAACTTTACCATTCAGTATGGCAAAGATAAGCCGGATGTCAAAGTTAAATTGCTCGATCATGAAATTATTGTTTAAACAACTTTGCAAAGGTAAGTCACTTCCATGATAAATCCTATCCTCGCGGCACAAAAAAACATTAAATGTTTGTAGATCAAAATAAAATCCCTACCTTTGCACCGCAAATTTTTAAACGAATTATTAATTCATTAATTAAACAAGTATGAATCAATACGAAACCGTTTTCATTTTAACTCCCGTTTTGTCTGATGTTCAGATGAAGGAAGCGGTAGAAAAATTCAAAGGTATTCTTCAAGCTGAAGGTGCTGAGATTATCAATGAAGAAAACTGGGGACTGAAGAAATTGGCTTATCCAATTCAGAAGAAGTCAACAGGTTTTTATCAATTGGTTGAGTTCAATGCAGATCCTACTGTCATTGACAAGTTGGAACTTAACTTCCGTCGTGATGAACGCGTTATCCGCTTCTTGACTTTCAAAATGGACAAGTATGCTGCGGAATATGCTGCTAAAAGAAGAAGTGTTAAATCAAACAAAAAGGAGGATTAATCATGGCACAACAAGTTCAATCAGAAATCAGATATTTGACTCCGCCGTCAGTAGATGTTAAGAAGAAAAAATACTGCCGTTTCAAAAAGAGTGGTATTAGGTATATCGACTACAAAGATCCTGAATTCTTGAAGAAATTCTTGAATGAACAAGGAAAAATCCTTCCGCGTCGTATTACACAGCTGGACCATCCCGAAAGGAACTTGCGCCCCGGGATAAGTATTACCGGTAAAATCCGTCCCGATCAAAGGGTTTACATATTGCGTATAATCTTCCGCCTCCTGTTGTTTTTCCGGCGTGCAGGCTGCCAGAGCCAGCAAGGAGACCGCCAATAAGGATATGTGCCTCATGTTTAATTCTTGTTTTAGTCTTCACAAAGATACAAAAAAAGAGACGCAACCTTTAAACGATGCGTCTCTTCTATAACTATTTTACAATGTCTGTAGTTTTTAGGCCGGTGCAATTTCCGTACTTTCTTCATCCTCGTCGTCCGAATCTTCCTCTTCCGGAGGATCTTTCTTCACAAAGAGGGCACTCAGTTCGAACAGCCCATACAACGGGAAGAATACGATGCTCAACGTGAACGGATCGCTACTCGGAGTAATAAAGGCAGCTGCAACAAGCAAGCCCACAATAGCATGCCGTCTATACTTATGGAAGAACGACCGCTTCAGCAAACCGATCTTCGACAACAGCCACGAAACCAACGGCATTTCAAAAACAATTCCCATCACAAAGATAAGCATCAGGAAATTATCCATATACGAATCCAGCGATACCTGTTCTTTTATATTTGCACTCAACTCGTAGGTTGCCAAAAAGCGCAATGTCATCGGGAATACCATAAAATATCCGACCGCACATCCGACAAAGAACATGATCGTTCCCAAGAGAAATACCCATCTGACATTCTTTTTCTCATTCTCATACAATGCCGGGCTGATGAACTTCCAT
>OHAQ01003583.1_pt1 | contig 10427 bp, 9 predicted proteins | sample 1577111 | NCBI WGS metagenome assembly OHAQ01 (sample SAMEA3541549, study PRJEB24748) | human gut metagenome | biome: human gut; feature: human-associated habitat; material: faeces | place: China | collected 2012 | reverse complement strand
GTTGCCCTGACCTTTTTTGGTGCGGGCGAACTCCTCGCCGGCCTGCAGGAAGGGCTTTACTTACAGATAAACAAACAGAAGCAACCTTTACAAATGTCAGGAAAAAAGAATTAAAATATACAGATGAAATTATCAGTATTGATATTGATAATAAGTATTCAGCTCAACAGCGTTCAAGAATATTAAAAACTAGTGTACGCAAATATATTAAAGGAGATTTCCTTTTCATTGACACAGACACTATTATTGTTAAACCATTATATGATATCGATTTAATAGAAGCTGATATTGCAGCTTGTTGGGATACTCATGCCCCGTTCTTGTTAAACCCTTATCGTAGAATGTGTTTAGAGCATGGTAAAAAACTAAAATGGCCTATTGATAAAGAAGAAATATACTTCAATAGCGGTGTTATTTACGTAAAAGACAGCAAAATAGCTCATGAATTTTATGATTTATGGAATAAAAATTGGTTTGATGGTTGTAAAAAAAAGGTTTTTATGGATCAGCCTTCATTTGCTAAAACAAATTACATGCTAAATCATCCAATAAAAACACTTGATGATATCTGGAATTGTGAATTAAAACATGGCATTAGATTTTTAAAAGATGCATTTATTGTACATTATTTATGCACTAATGTATCTAAGAACAATGATCACCAAGTCTTCCTTTTGAATGAAAAACAAATATTTTTAGATATTATTCAAAATGACGCAGAGATACCTTCTATAATAAATGAAGTCATAAAAGATCCATTTAAAGGTATTTATCGCATCACACACATCTTTGCAGGAAATGATCTATATTTTTTCCATTCGGAGTTATTTTCTTTTATTTACAAGTATCATGATACATTTATTTTTAAAGTAACAAACTTAATAATCACCAAATTAAAATTATTTAAAAGATACTTTTTCTAAAATTGTCCTTAACAATGAAACATGCATATTGTATAATAGCACATAATGAACCTATTATTTTACAAAAACTTATAGAAGCTATTGATGACGACAGGAATGATATATACTTATTAATTGATAAAAAAACAGATTGTAGTATTTTTAAAAATATCCAAACCCGCAAAAGCAAATTAATTTATGTTCCTCAAATAGATATAAGATGGGGAGATATAAGTCAAATAAAAGCAGAATTAACTTTATTTGAAACAGCATCTCAACAAGATACCTATCAATACTATCATTTGCTTTCCGGTGTTGATTTACCTATAAAAAGCCAAGATTATATTCATAATTTTATGGACATAAATAATGGAAAAGAGTTCGTTGGATATGCTCAAGGAGAATACAATAAATGGGACTTAAAAAGAAAAACCATCCATTATTATATTTTAACAAAATATTATCGAAGTATATTACCTATTAGAGGTTTGTGTAAAATAATACGCTCCATACTATTGCTTCTACAAAAAATAGTAAAATATAAAAGAAACTTTAATATTGAACTAAAAAAAGGAGTAAATTGGGTCAGTATAACTCATGAATTCTGCATTTATTTACTAACAAAAAAAGAATATATTTTAAAAACTTTTAAATATACTCTTGCACCAGATGAAATGTTTATACAAACGATATTATGGCAATCTCCCTTTCGCAAAAACATCTATAAACCCAATCAGGACTTTGCATCTTGTTTACGTGAAATAGACTGGAAAAGAGGAACACCATACGTTTGGGGATCAGATTTAAATAAAATAAATGAAGATATAAATATATTAAAACAATCAGAGAAATTATTTGCAAGAAAATTCTCCTCACAAAATATGGATTTTATCAATAAAGTATTAGAACTAACAAAATATAGCATTAAATGATAATGCTAAAAAAATTAAATCTTATTGCAATACAATATATTGCTTAAAATTATTTTAACAAATTTTTCCATGTATAGAAAAATAGAATATATAGTAGCAATTTTACTTATTTTAGAATGCAATACGGTTTATAGCAATAGTATATATCCTGGAGGCATATACTCTATTGGGACTTTCAGCCTAACACTTTTACTTTGCTATTTTAATCTAAAATCTAAGGTAAATAATATAGAGAATATCAAAACCATTACTTTTTTTATTTTATATTTTATAGGTATTATAATTCTATTTTTTAATAGCAATTCTACATTTAGAATAAGTTATATTAGCAAATTCATTCTACTGCTTCCTACATTTATATATTATATTGCAACAATTCCTAACAAGAAATATAAATTTAATTTATTATATGCAATATCAAACGTAATGTTGATTGAAGCAATCATATCCATAATATTTTTCACATTAGGAACTTGTTTTAGCATCATTCCTGCCAGTCAATTAATTTCAATAAATTGGGGAAACTTAACATTAATCCCCAGCTGGTATAATATTTATTTTGAGCCTCAGCTATTTAGAAATTCAGGCATATTTGTAGAAGCGCCAATGCATAATTTCTGCCTAACAATAGCTTTTTTAACTGAGGCCTTTTTAAAAGAAAAAAAATCAAAATTCAAAATCACGACACTCGTAATAGCAATTCTTACCTCATTAAGTACAACGGGGCAATTAGCTATTATTGGTACAATAGGAATTAGTCTATTAAATAATAAAAGACGCCTAAAAAATACATCTCTAAAGCTCAAAATACTTATATCTTTCCTAAGTATTGGATTAATCATTTTAATGTATTATGTTGTAGATTATATACTTGAATTGAAAGCAGAAACAGCCTCATTCGAAATCAGACAAGATTTTATAAAACAAGGATTAGAAGCTTGGAAAACACATCCTATATTAGGATGTGGATATGGCACGAATGGTGACGGAAGCAGTAATTCAATTATAGTTCTTTTAGCCGAAGGTGGGATTATGATGTTCTCATTATATATTTTATCTTTTATAATTATTCCATTTTTATATTGGAAAAGGAAAATAAATAAAAATTTATTCTACTTTTATATCATTTATTTTGGCGTATTCTGCATTACAATCATATTATACTCAAATATAACTCTATTTACGCTTAGTATAACCTTATCTATATTCATAAAAAAACAAAATTCAAATATGTCCCTTCCTAGAAAGGAAATAACGCTAACTCAATAATCAGCATATCAATATGGAAAAAACTACCATTAAAATTCTTGTAGCTACACATAAACCGGGAATAATTCACCAAGACAATATTTACAGTCCTATTCAAGTTGGAAAAAAGATATCTCCATATAATTTAGAAAATATACTCGGAGATAATACAGGGGATAATATAAGCGAAAAAAACCCTATGTATTGTGAACTTACAGCTCTATATTGGGCATGGAAAAATTTAAAAGACGTGGACTACATTGGTTTATGTCACTATAGAAGATATTTTGATTTTCATCAACAAACGAATTCATATCTCCCTATAACTGTAAAACCTACAACAATAATGTCATCTTTCAATTTCTCCTTACCCAAAGAAATTATAGATGAATTAAAAAAAGGAGCTATTATTCTTCCCAAAAAATTAGTTTTGAAAGAATCTGTTTATAAACATTATTGCAAGCAACACGTTAGTAAAGACATGCAAACCCTTCAAACAGTAGTAAAAGAACTTTCAGATTCACAAACTACAGATGCATTTAATCATTTAATGAAACAAAATAAGTTTGCACCATATAACATGTTTATTATGTCTTGGAAAGATTTTACAGAATATTGTACATGGATGTTTAGTATCTTAAAAGCAGTAGAAGAGCAAACAGATTTATCAACATACGATCCTATTCAAAAAAGGATCTATGGATATATGTCTGAACGATTATTAAACGTATATATAGATGCGCAACAGAAAAAAACAATAAATGTACCTGTTGTACAATTTATTGATAATACAAATATCAAAAATCAATCATATTTAGAATATACGTTAAAGACATTTATTAAAAATATTTCCTCCAAATTACCATAATTATGAATATAGTATTAACTTTCGATAATAACTATACAAGTCATGCTGCCGTTGTTATTATCTCATTATGTAAAAATAATATAGGATGTCATCACTTCTATGTTATCACTGATTATATATCCGAGCAAAATAAAGATTCATTAACGACTTTAGTACAATCTCTGAGATGTAATATATCATTCTATGCTGTTAATATAAAATTATTAAAAGATTTCCCTATAGGTCCAGGAACAACAAATACTTATGTAACATTAGCTACTTATTATAGATTGTTCATGATAGATATATTACCACAAGAAGTAAATAAAATCTTATATCTAGATTGTGACATTGTAATAAATGGCAAATTAGATAAACTTTGGAATTGGAAATTTAGTTCAAATGCTTGTATAGCAGCAGTAGAAGAGCAATACAAATTAGGTAAAAAAAGAGCAAAAGCATTAGGATACCAAGAAAGTTATTCATACTTCAATGCAGGAGTTCTTCTTATTGATATGACTAAAATACGACAAATATATTCAAGTAAAAAAGCAATAGAATATATTAAACAAAACATGAATAAAATTCAGTTTCACGATCAAGATGTATTAAATGCATTATTTTACGACAAAAAAGATTTTTTTCCTCTAACTTTTAATGTACTAGATATTTTTTTATTACGTAAATCAACAATTCCATCTCGTTACCTAACGGAACTTGAAGATCTAAAAAATCCAATTATAATCCATTACTCAGGTCCATTAAAACCTTGGCATAGAGAATGCACTCACCCACTAAAAGAACTTTACAATCAATACTTAAATCAAACAATATGGAAAAATAACCTTCCTAGCTATAAATATAAAACAAAACTTGCTAGATGCAGTCATTATCTAAAGACATTACTACGTAAAAAACTTTATAAATAAAGAAAGTTATTACAGTCAATTATTATATAAAATCATGCATATAACTATCGATTGCCGCATGTGGGGAGAAAAATTTGGAGGAATAGGAAGGTATACTAAAGAAATTGTACTATACCTAATCACTCATAAAAAATGGGAATTCACCCTTCTTTACTCTCCACAGGCATTTAAAGATTTACAATCCTACCAGAATAAAAATATCCAACTTATCCCATGCAATGCCCAAATTTTTTCATTAAAAGAACAATGGGAAATTTGGAAAAAAGTTCCACGATGCGATTTGTTCTGGAGTCCTTACATGAATATCCCTTTTATACGGACTAAAGCAAAAAAGCAAGTTGTTACTTTACATGATGTCTTTCATCTAGCTAATCCACAATACTATAGTAAGCTAAAACAAATCGCTATTGCACCCTATTACTTCTTTTCAACAAGAAACAGCAATCTTATCTTAACTGTTTCTCAATTCTCTAAATCAGAAATTCAAAAATATTTCGGTAAACGAATTGCAGATAAAGTTTCTGTTGTTTATAATGGTTGTGAAATACAAAAAGATAATGTAGCAGCCTCAAATATTGGGAAAAAATATTTTTTGTTTGTCGGTAGCATAAAGCCACATAAAAATTTAAAGAATGCATTATTAGGCTTTAAAGAATTTAATAATAACGATTATCAATTTATTATTGTTGGTAAAAAAGAAGGTTTCATTACAGGAGATAATGAAGTTTTCGATTTAGTTACTCAACTAAATAAAGAAAAGGAAAAAGTTCTATTTACAGGCAATATCAATGACCAAGAATTATATGCATGGTATAAAGGAGCAAGTGTACTCGTTATGCCATCACTTTATGAAGGGTTTGGCTTACCTATCGTAGAAGCAATGAATTTTAATCTCCCCATAATTTGTTCCAATATTCCCATATTTAAGGAAATCTGCAAAGATAAAGTTCTATATTTTAATCCTCATAGTCCCTCTGACATTTGTCAGAAAATGAATGAAATATTACAAGCTCCTACTCCACATTACGAAGAATGGTATAAATGGAGTTTTACGGCAGATAAAATCGGAGAAATATTTCAAGAACTTATACAAAATTAATTATGCGTATTCTTCATATTTCCAAATACTATTTTCCATACATTGGAGGAGTAGAAAACATCTGCAAATATTTAGCAGAAGGAGTTCAAGAGCAAACTGCTATATTATGCTTCAATGACAAATGTAAAGATCAAGTAGATGAAGTAAACGGGATAAAGGTATATAGAGTAGCGACATGGATTAATATTGCCCGCCAAGCATTATCTTTATCCTATTTCCCAATGATGCATAAAGCCATTAAAAAGTTTAAGCCTGATGTTATTCATTTTCATTGGGCCAATCCTTATCCAGCAGCAGTACTTCTGACTATGATACCTAAGAATGTAAAATTAGTGGTACATTGGCACATGGATATCATCAAACAAGCGAAAATTTATCCTTTTATCAAACCATTCGAAACAGCTTTACTCAAACGAGCTGATTTAATTTTGGTTACAAGTCCTACGTATCGGGACGCTTCACTTCCACTACAGCCATTCAGAGATAAGATAAAGATTCTTCCTAATGCAATGGATGAAAGTAATTTTATTCTCCAAGAAGGTGATAAAGAGCAAATAGAAAAGATAAAATCCCAATATAACAACAAGAAAATCATATTCTTTATCGGACGACATATCCAGTATAAAGGTCTTCCCTATCTGATTGAAGCTGAAAAATATATTAAAGGTGAATGTGAAATAGTAATTGCAGGACAAGGTCCGTTAACAGAAGATTTAAAGAAACAATGCAATTCGAAAAGAGTTCATTTCGTAGGAAAGCTGAGTGATGATGAGCTAAGATGGCATCACTATGCAGCTTCAATATTTGCTTTTCCCTCAATTACTAAAAATGAAGCCTTTGGAGTTGCCTTAGCAGAAGCTAGGCAGGTCTAAATTGTACCAGTGCGAATAGTCGCTCATGCGGTAGCAGCGCGTGTCGAGCCCGCAGGCGATGTTCACGACCACCGCACCGCCATGCCCCGCAAGGTAAGTCTTCACAAGCTTATCGAGCACGATGGTGCGCGCTATAACGCCGCTGTGCATCGCCGCGTCCTTGTCGGCCATCGAAAAATCGTAGTCGAGCCGGTCGATGATCTCGACCGCCTTGTTGTCGGTGATCGCGCCGCGCGTCTTCGTCTCCTTCGCGCGGGCGTAAACCGTCTGTAACATCGTCTCCGGCACGCCGGAGAGCGTGATCTTCTCACTCATGGTGTCCTTCCTCCATCTTTTTCGCGCGCTCCGCCTTCCTGCAAACGAACCACGCGATGCTCTTCACATTGCCGAGCTGCACATCAGCGTACATGCCCTCAAGGCGTACTTTCAGGCTTTGCACCGTTTCATACGGCGGGGTGAAGAATTTCATCGGCTCGTAGAGCTTTTTGATCAGCCGATCCGTCCTTCTGCACTCGCCCGACACATAGAAACAGCCGCAGAACGTACCGCCCGGCTTCAGCACGCGGAACGTCTCGCGGTATGCCGCCTCCTTATCGGGGAAGGCGTGGAAGCCGTTGAGCGACAGCACGATATCAAAGCTGCTGTCCTCATACGGCAGCGCGCCCACGTCGCCCTTCCGGAACTGCACATTTTGGAGTCCCATGCGCTCAGCCTTTTCCCTCGCCTGCCCCATCATGTCGGGTGAATAGTCAAGGCAGGTAATATCGGCGCGCGGCAGCGTTTGATAGAGCGGCATCGTCAGAATGCCTGTGCCCACGGGGACCTCGAGGAGCTTTCCCGCAAAGTCCTCCGGCACACCAGTGAAAGCCTTATTCAGATATTCGCCGCACTCCTCCTTGCCCATATCCCACACCAAGCGGCACACGGCCTTGCCCGAGACGGTGGAGCAGGTGACCATGCCGTCGTAAAAATTGTTGCTGCCCGTCAGGCGGTAAGCATTGCGGATGTTCTCTTTTCGATCCATCGTTTTTTTCTCTTTACCTGCACATGAATTTATCGAAATAGCGGCAGAACTCCTCGGGGGAGATCATCACAAGCTCTGCGTGCGCCATCTTCGGGATGCCGTGGATACGTGCCTGCGGAAAATAGTGCTTGATGAAGCGGATATTGCTCCTGCGGTCCTTCTTCTCCTCGTCGCCGTACCAGTAGGTGATCTTCGTGCCGATCTTTGCGGGCGTCTTTGGCAGAACATAGTTGTTCCCCGACCAGAAAATGTTGCGGATGGTCTGATCCGAGTAGGTCTTTAAGTATGCCTCGATGGCGTCGTATTCCTTTTTGTGGTCGCGCCCCGGCAACGTGAATCGTTCCGGCGGAAAAGCCGCCTCTAAGATTTTGCGGTTATTCGCGGCGAGCTTGAACGACAGCATGTCGCGCGCAAGCAGCAGCTTTCGTATGAGATACGGCAGCTGGTACGGCGTGATGCCGCCGTCGATGATGGCGCGCTTGACTGGCAGCTCGCCAAGCGCCAGCAGCCGCGTCAAACATGCGCCGCCGAGCGAGCAGCCGTAGGCCGCGTCGAGGCAAGTCACACCCTGCGCGCGAAGATAGTCCGTGATCTCATCGACCGTCTGCTCGACTGAGGTAAAGTCACCAGGATAAGACGGCTCGTGCCCATCGTAAACGACCTGAAAGACATGCCACGACTGCGCAAGCCGCGCGACCGTCTTTTCAAACGCCCAGACGGGTTCCGCCGTGCAGGGCAGAAACAGCAGTGTCTTTTCCTGCCCTTGACCGTGTTCCAAAATGTGCATGTCCTCTCCCCCGTCCGACGCGATGGTAGTTCCTCAAAGCAGTTAGTTTCCTCTAACCAAATGTCGCAATTTCATCAGTTAGCTATATCTAACCACCGATCCGTAAAAATGCCGCGAAAGGCGGCTTTTTATGGGTTTTATTGTAATGCTGCGCATGATAATTGTCAAGACAGCGAACGCGCAGCTTTGCAGAAACATCCTCTCCATTTTCGCACCGGTGCGCCGCCGTAAGAGTCCTCATACCAAAAGAGCGCGGAGAGGTCAAACCTCTCCGCGCTCTTTTTCCTTTTTTACAGCTTCCAGCCGGCAGTCTCCTTCTTGCCGCCGACGAAGTCGGCGTAGATGCCGTCCTCCTGGATGAGCTCGTCGTGCGTGCCGCGCTGGACGATCTTTCCGCCGTCCTCATCCTTTTTTGCGCGGCAGCCGCCGCTGCAATAGACCGTCGCCCCGCGGGGCGGGAATTTGCGTTTGATTGCCATTGCGTCTCCTCCCCTGTTCCATTCTGATATTGCCGCCCTCCGCGGCACAAAATTCCTCTGCTTACGCCCGATAGCCGAGCGCCGTTGAGATCTGCGCCGCCGCGCAGGTCAAGTCAATATTGCGCTGGAAAGCCGGCGAACGCACACAGTCGAACATGCCGACAACGCCGACGGCGTAGCGCACCGCGCCGGAGCTGTCGCGCACGGGCGCGGAGGGCGAGCACAGGCCGAAGCGGTACTCGCCCTCCTCCACGGCATAGCCGTTTTCACGCGCGGCCTGCATCACACGGAAGAGTTCCTCCCACGTGACGAGGGTCTTGGGCGTATAGGGCTCCAATGTGCGGCGCGGCAGGACGCGCTTCGCCTCGTGGTCGGCCATCGCGGATAGAAACACCTTGCCCTGCGAGGTGCAGTGCAGCGGCAGACGCGTCCCGACCTCCGACACGACGCGCAGTCCCGCGCGGGACTGCACCTGTTCGATGGTGATGACCTCTGAGCGATTCAACATCGAGAGGAACACCGACGGCCCTGTCACGCTTGCCAAATGCTGCAAATGCGGCTTTGCCTGGTCTGAAACGCTCCAGCTTGCGCCCACGGCGCAGCCGTACTCAAAAAGCCGCACGCCGAGGCAGTAGCGCCCGTCGCTCTGCTGGTCCACGACCGCGCTCTCGCGCATCGCGCTCAAAAGGCCGTGGATCGTGCTCTTCGGCCAGCCGGTTTTCTGATAAAGCTCTGTCAGGGAAGCGGGCTGGCCGCTTTCCGTCAGAATGTCGAGAAGACGGATCGCCTTCGCAACGGAGTGTATGGTTTTGCCTTCCTGTTCTGCCATGCTGAAGCTTCCTTTCTGTTCATTGCGTTTCCTTTACTATATCATGTCGAATATCGTTCAGCAACCGGATACGTTCGATATCGGCGAATTTTTCCGTGTCATACCGCACGGGCATATTGGCGAATTGCTAAATTTGATTGCAATTTTGACCGTTTTGTTATACACTAATAACAAATGCAAAGGAGGGCGCGCCGTATGTACCAGATCATGCTTGTAGAGGATGAAATGCTTGTCCGGGAGTCCATGGCGCAGAACACAAATTGGGAAAAGTTCGGCTTTGCGCCGCCCCATGTATTTGAAAACGGCCGGCAAGCGCTTGATCAACTGGAATCCGTACTGCCGGATGTGGTCATCACAGATATCTGCATGCCCTTCGTCGATGGACTGGAACTGGCACGGAATGTCTACGAAAAATTCCCGGATATGCCCGGCACGATGCGCAGGTCGTGCAGCGAGAGCGCCGGGTCCAGCTGGCGCAG
>OHAQ01003580.1_pt1 | contig 10447 bp, 9 predicted proteins | sample 1577111 | NCBI WGS metagenome assembly OHAQ01 (sample SAMEA3541549, study PRJEB24748) | human gut metagenome | biome: human gut; feature: human-associated habitat; material: faeces | place: China | collected 2012 | reverse complement strand
TCAGTAAATATGTATTCGCAATCATAGCCAGAATAAAGAAGAAAATAAACCAAGGGATACTTATCTTCTGCCCTTTACTCTTGAATACAAAAGAAGTAATCAAAGCCAAAGGAATAATCCACAAGGCACGTGTCAATTTAATGGTCGTAGCAATTTGCAAAGCTTCTTCACCATAAGCCGCACCGGCACCCACTACCGAACTGGTATCGTGTATAGCAATTGCCGCCCATGTTCCGAATTCTTGCTGACTCATATCTAAAGCATGGCCAATTACCGGAAAGATAAACAGTGCAATAGCATTCAGAATAAAGATGGTACCCAGCGCTACAGACATCTCCGTATCTTTTGCCCGCAACACAGGACCTACCGCCGCAATAGCACTACCGCCACAGATAGCTGTACCGGAACTAATGAGGTAAGAAGTATCACGGTCTACCTTCAGGAATTTACGCCCGATGAACCAACCGATAAGCATAGTACCCACTACTGAAATAACAGTGAACTCCATTCCTTCTTTACCCGAGGCTAAAGATGCCTGAAGATTCATACCGAATCCCAATCCCACCACTGAATACTGCAAAAGATATTTGGATACTTTCTTATTAAACCTCGGATGTGCCTGCCCGCTTGACAAAGCAAAAATCAATCCCAGGAACAAAGCGACAGGAGGTGTCACCCAAGTAGAATAACCTGGGATATAATCCAATAATAAGAAGATTGATAAAAGCACCACTAAAGACACATAAGTAATTTTGTTCTTCCGTTGAAGATACGCCAGAGTGTTTACACTCGCTGTTTGAATTGAAGCCATAATTTTTCTTGTATATCAATATTTATATTATTTCTGATTTCCGGGTGCAAAGGTAGGCTTCTTTACCTATATACACCAATTGTATCTGTTTATACGCTATAACTTATGGTTATGATGTGCAGCAAACTGCATAAAGACCTGGGAAAGCCCGCTCTCCTGTCCCTGAGGTTGGGCAAAACTAAAATCACGAAGCATAACCATGTCTTTTATCTCAATGACACGCAGTTGTCCGGCATAGAGTTCACGGGTGATAGAACGAATGGAAACGATCCCCATGCAGTCAGTATGTTCCAGGAAAAGTTTGATACTTTCCGTACTACCCAGATACATTAATACCTGAAGAGACGATAACTTTATATTATGCTGTTGCAATGCCTTCTCAAAGACATCCAAGGTGCCCGATCCTCTTTCACGAAGCACTAAAGGAATATGAAGCAACTCTTCGGGAGTAATTTCTTCACCTACCTGTAGTTTACTTCCCGTACGTATCACAGCCACCAGTTCATCCTCCAAAAAAGTAGTATATTTCAAATTTGGCAAGCGGAAAACACCTTCCACTAACCCAAGATCTATGCGGTGTTCCTGCAAAGCCGCTTCTATCTCACGTGAATTGCCGTTCATCAATGAAAGATTTACTTGCGGAAACTTTTTGATGAAGCTGGCAAGCAATGGAGGTAAAACATATTGGGCAATGGTAGTACTGGCACCCAGACGCAATTCCCCGGTATATTCATTATGCAGCAAATGCATCTCATATTCCAATCGCTTATAATCTTCCAGAATACGGCCACAATGTTCCAAAAGTAACTTTCCCGCTTCGGTCAAACTAATCTTGCTACCTTGCCTGTCAAACAAACGCGCCTGATAAGTGCTTTCCAACTCTTGTATATGCTTTGTTATGGCAGGCTGACTGACAAACAACTCTTGCGAAGCTTTCGTGAAACTCAGGTTCTTCGCTACAGACTGAAATACTTTTAAACGAAAATCAGACACGGGAGTTAGTGATTAAAGGTTAGCGATTAGTGATAAGTAACAGGTATTATTCAAGTTCTTCGGCCTTGATGCCCAATGCACGCATCATGGAGTAACCCAGTAAATCCCATTTGCAACCAAGGGGATGCGCAGGTTCATCCATATTGAAAAGAAACAATCCTTTTGAGTTTTCAGTATCAGCATTTCTTAAATACTCATCCAAAACTTCCATTAATTTAGCACCGTAATCATCAATAAACGGAACCAGCATAAGCCGTTTAACATCGGCAGAGTTAAGTGCTATATTCAGCAGATCAAGATAGAGATTTGCCCGTGGAACCAATCCTTCAGAAGATACAGAAGTAAATGTAAACTCACCTAACTGATTTGTATAGCCCACCCCGTTCAAATCTTTATTCAAATCAGACGGATCGCAGTGAAGCAACTTATTGGTCTGACTGTCATGTACAAAAAGTACTTCTATGTTATTATCCTTATCACGAACACCGGAGTCGAGTGCCAGATAAGAAGCCCACTCTTCTACATAAATATTCTGCAACGGACGTCCCAGCTGCAACTCAAAATATCTCTTCAGATCTTTAACTACGTCATTAAAGTATGCTACGTCCACCAGTATCACATTCTCTGCGAGCTTTACATTTTCTGCCATAATCTATTCTATTCTATTTTTGAGGGATAAAGATACAATATTCCTTTCAGCCCTGCACTAGTTTTACTCAAAATTTACACATTAGTATATTTTAGTAATGCTTAGAAAATAAGATTCTCTGGAATTTCGTCACTGCTCTTTCATAAAAAGATAATCGCTGAAAGGAAAACTCGTATTGTCGAGTTTATATCAATATTTCCTACATCCTACACCCGCTATTATTTTTATCTGGTTATCAAATAGATAGGTGGTGTAAGAAGGTGTGTAGGAAGGTGTAGGAAAGTTGCATCCTACACCGAAAAACAGAAAAAAAGAGCGTTTTTATGTTTGTAATTCACTAATTCACAAGCCCTTAATATGCATTATGCAAACCTTGGCCGAATTGATGCAAATATCTCCTTTTTTAGCCTGAATTATTCATCGCAAGTGTAAAAGGAATATCACTTCGTTAGGAATTAAGGAGTTATACTCCATTATCTCGTTATATAGAAAGCAGATATTACAGAGGAGAAACTTGATATGATCCTTCCTTTTCCCCTTAAAGCCTTAAGGTTAATGTCATTATGCTATAAGCAAAACCTTGTTTTCCAGCTGAGGGCTGTCCGGGCCTCAATTGCGGGCTACATAGCCCCCATATGGAAAACGTAGAACCCACAACTGTGGGACGAAGTTTTGCTACGGGCAAAAGAACGAAAACAATAAGGCAAAGCGTGGTTTTCATACGACTTCCTTCCCATTCTACTTATTGTTTCTAAGTATTCTATTGTGGAATCTATACGTCCGATGCGTCATATATATATCAATAGCATGGCACAATAAAGACATTTTGGCATTATCTTTCATCTTTTAACTGTAAAATTGTCAGGTACAGGCTATTGGCAAATCTTTTGCGCCCATTCAAGTGTTATTGAAAATGAAAATAGAAAGGAGATATAAGATATGAACTTTAACAACTTTACCATTAAATCGCAAGAGGCGGTGCAAGAAGCGCTGAACCTGGCCAAGAGCCGTGGACAGCAGGCTATCGAGCCGGTTCATGTTATGCAGGGAGTGATGAAGGTGGGCGAAAACGTCACTAACTTCATTTTCCAGAAACTGGGCATGAACGGACAGCAGATCGCACTCGTCCTTGACAAACAAACAGATTCATTACCCAAAGTTTCGGGTGGAGAGCCTTACCTGAGTCGTGAAACGAACGAAGTATTCCAGAAGGCTACCCAGTATTCCAAAGAGATGGGTGACGAATTTGTTTCACTGGAACATTTACTGTTGGCATTGCTGACTGTAAAAAGCACAGTTGCCACCATCCTGAAAGATGCGGGAATGACGGAGCACGAGCTCCGAGGAGCCATCACAGAACTGCGCAAAGGAGAAAAAGTTACTTCACAATCCAGCGAGGATACTTATCAGTCACTGGAAAAGTATGCCATCAACCTGAATGAAGCTGCCCGAAGCGGAAAGCTCGACCCGGTGATCGGCCGTGATGAAGAAATCCGTCGTGTGTTGCAAATCCTGAGTCGCCGTACCAAAAACAATCCTATATTAATAGGTGAACCGGGTACCGGTAAGACTGCCATTGTGGAAGGACTTGCCCATCGTATCCTGCGTGGTGACGTGCCGGAAAATCTGAAGAACAAGCAAGTTTACTCATTGGATATGGGTGCGCTGGTTGCCGGAGCAAAGTATAAAGGTGAATTTGAAGAACGTCTGAAAGCCGTTATCAATGAGGTAAAGAAATCAGAAGGAGATATCATTCTCTTCATTGATGAAATTCACACGCTGGTTGGTGCCGGAAAGGGTGAAGGTGCCATGGATGCTGCCAATATTCTGAAACCTGCATTAGCGCGCGGTGAGTTAAGAAGCATCGGTGCAACAACTCTTGACGAGTATCAGAAATACTTCGAAAAAGATAAGGCACTGGAACGCCGTTTCCAGATTGTATACGTGAACGAACCGGATACATTGAGCACCATCTCCATCCTGCGTGGATTGAAGGAGCGTTACGAGAATCATCATCATGTACGGATTAAAGATGACGCCATCATAGCTGCCGTAGAGCTGAGCAACCGCTATATTACAGATCGTTTCTTGCCGGATAAGGCTATCGACCTGATGGATGAAGCTGCTGCCAAGTTACGTATGGAAGTAGACTCCGTACCGGAGGAACTGGATGAAATTTCACGTAAGATCAAACAACTGGAGATTGAGCGCGAAGCCATCAAACGCGAAAACGATAAACCGAAACTGGAACAAATCGGTAAGGAACTTGCCGAACTGAAAGAACAGGAAAAATCGTACAAAGCCAAATGGCAAAGTGAAAAGACATTGGTCAACAGAATCCAGCAAAATAAGGTTGAAATAGAAAACCTTAAATTCGAAGCAGACAAAGCTGAACGTGAGGGAGATTACGGTAAAGTTGCCGAAATCCGTTACGGTAAGTTGCAGGCTTTGAATCAGGAGATTGAGGATACTCAAAAGGAGCTTCATGCCATGCAGGGCGACAAAGCCATGATTAAGGAAGAAGTAGATGCCGAAGACATTGCAGATGTAGTATCCCGTTGGACAGGCATCCCCGTCAGTAAGATGCTGCAAAGCGAAAAGGATAAACTGTTACATCTGGAAGATGAACTTCACCAGCGTGTCATCGGACAAGATGAAGCCATTGAAGCTGTTGCCGATGCCGTACGCCGTAGTCGTGCAGGTCTGCAAGATCCGAAACGTCCGATTGGTTCGTTTATCTTCCTCGGTACCACCGGTGTGGGTAAGACGGAACTTGCCAAGGCACTCGCTGAATTCCTCTTTGATGATGAAAGCATGATGACACGTATCGACATGAGTGAATATCAAGAAAAGCATAGTGTGTCACGCCTGGTTGGAGCGCCTCCGGGATATGTAGGCTATGATGAAGGTGGACAATTGACTGAAGCTATTCGCCGCAAACCATACTCAGTCGTACTATTCGACGAAATAGAAAAGGCGCATCCGGATGTATTCAACATCTTGCTGCAAGTATTGGATGACGGACGATTGACAGACAATAAGGGACGTGTGGTAAACTTCAAGAACACCATCATCATTATGACGTCCAACATGGGAAGTGCTTACATTCAGAGTCAGATGGAAAAGCTGAATGGTACTAACAAAGAACAAGTGATTGAAGAGACGAAGAAGGAAGTGATGAATATGTTGAAAAAGACAATTCGCCCGGAATTCCTAAACCGTATTGATGAGACAATCATGTTCCTGCCACTGAATGAAAGCGAAATCAAGCAGATTGTAGTACTCCAGATAAAAGGTGTACAAAAGATGCTGGCCCAGAATGGTGTGGAACTGATATTGACAGATGGAGCTATAGAGTTCTTGACAAAGGTCGGATATGATCCGGAATTTGGTGCCCGTCCGGTGAAACGAGCCATCCAACATTACTTACTGAATGACTTGTCGAAAAAGCTGCTCGCTCAAGAAGTAGACCGCAGTAAACCAATCATAGTAGATGCCGGTGGTGAAGGACTGGTATTCAAAAACTAAACTAAAATATCCGCAAATAAAAAAAGCTGTCTTGCCACTGAAGGCAAGGCAGCTTTTTTCTTATTCTATAACGAGCTGCTTAACAACCGGTACGGACAACGCATGTGTTATAACCAACACATACTCTCCAGAACATGGCAAATCAAACGAAGCGCTCTCTTCCCTCGCCTGTTTTACCTCAATCACCTTCCCCCGGATATGATATAAACAAAGCGTAGCGTTTGGCAACACTCCATCCACATATATCTTACCAGCGGCTTTATCCACCTGTACTGTTACGCTCTTATGCTCTTCCATCTTAATTAATGCCAGCCTCAAGTCCCTTAAAGGCAATAAATTCATATAAAAAAAGCGTGGGAACTGCTGTTATTACTGTACCTGGGGCTCTGGACTGCCACTATTCAAATAATATACAACAGCCCACGCTCCGTACTATACATTTGAATATGCATATACAACAGAGCATGAGCGTTTGTTGTCTATCATCCTTGAATAGCATGAAATTGTCCAGATTTCAAGTACAAGATAATATTAAACGCTTTTATCCATAATTATCCCTCAATCTTTGTGAGAGAGGCCACCGCCCACTCTGCATCTCAGGATGGCAACAAAGGTATAAAAAAAGTAATCAAAATTAAAGATACCGCATAAAAAAAAGCGGATTATCCGGGATGCCCCTGATAATCCGCCTTTTCTGTTAAAAGAACAGTTTATTTCAAATTTATTCTTCCGTCTTTCCTTCTTCTGTAGTTTCCGCTTCCGCTGTATCTTCAAAATCAGTTATTCCACAAGCAACTAACAGATTGTACCAGGAAATAAGCTTTTTGATATCAGCCAGATATACACGATCGCGATCAAAAGTCGGCAAAACTTCACCCAGATAAGCACGAAGTTCATCAGCAGTAGCTTTCTTTAAATCCATTACTACGGCAGCACCGTTTTCTTTCTCTTTCATAGCAGTCAACACATCCTTCAAAGGTACGTCGTCCGTATCCGTATACATGGCAATATCACCCAAAGAGATTATTTTCTCGTTACCATAAGCGGGGAAGCGTTTCTTGTCCGTGAGAGACTCTACGATCAACATATTTCTACCTTGTGAAATGAGTTTATACAATCCCGGTTTACCGGAAATAGACAAAATAGTCTTCAACATAGTATGTTCTATTTTTTATTAGTAATATTTTATTTTTTCGGTGGGCAAAGATAGTGCAAACCGAGAGTAAAAGCAAATTTATTTGTTTTTACCAAGGTGCAGCCTATTTTCGCTTAAGCAAAGGTAAGCAATATTTTTAGATAGAGAAGTTATTACCTCTAAAACCTGCGGAATTAACGGAGTTTTACCGTCGTTTACAATTACAAAATCAGCCTGAGTACGCTTCTCTTCATCACTCATCTGGCTACGAACACGGCGTTCTATCAATTCGCGAGGAGCGGTGTCACGCTGCATGGCACGCATGATGCGAAGTTCTTCGGGCGCATAAACCAGAACCACAGCATCTACTTCGCCTGCAAATCCTGCTTCGATCAGAATTGCAGACTCCATGCCTACTACCGGATAGGTAGTATGACGCTCTACCCACTGACGGAAATCGTCCCGTACCCGCGGATGGATAATACTGTTTACTGTACGGATATGCTCAGGATCTCCAAAAATATAGGAAGCAAGCAAAGGTTTGTTTAGTTCATCACCGGCATACACCTCTTCACCCAGCAAAGCAATCAATTCACGACGGATCAAAGCATCCGAATTCGTCAACCGCTTCGACTCAATATCTGAGATATAAACAGGAATCCCCATTACTTCCAACAAACGGGAAACAAGGCTTTTCCCACTACCAATACCACCGGTTATTCCTATTTTAATCGCCATATTCAAAGGATACTTGCTCGATAAGAAAGTCGACCTGTTCCGGATTGATACGTATCTGATTAACTCCTTTGGGTACTGACTTCAGTTTTACTGTGTACTTCTTATCCGAACCCAGTTTCAAGAGTTCTTCATAAGAAACATTGATATGGAAATCACTTTCCGTTATCTTATTGAAACGGCTTAAACCAACCTGAAAGGTGACACTGACTTTCGAAGGAAACGCACGCAGCACTTTTCCTGCCGGAAAGTTAACTCCCCGCAAGGGAACTTCCACCGTTTTCTCAGTATAAATATCTACCGGAAAAACCATTTCTACCGAAGCGGGCACAAACTTAATTCCTCTTGGAGCCAACAGAGGAACCTGTTGCCTCAATGTATCGGAAATATCCTCGAATTTCACTTTTTGCGTATAAGCAACTGTTATGGTATCCAATGCTCCCTCCGGCGCATAAGCCAACACAGAATCAGGCTTGCAAACCGTATCGGATATATAATATTGCCGCCCTGCACTCACCGTGCCCTGGAACTTTACCGGAACCAGTTTGGAAGCACCTGTAGAATAAATATACTCCAAAGTATCAGGTTTTACAGAAAGCAGTTTTGTAGATACATTCAACTGATTAAGCAACCTCTTCTCAAACTGTGAAGAGTAGATACGTACATGATTATCAGTCCCTTTATAATCAGAAAAATCCAGAGTAATAGGAAAAAAGCTCTTTCCAAGCATGTAGTTGAGCAGCACCGTGCCCTTGTCTTTCACCCGGATATGCAATTCAGAAGGTGGTTCGGAAGTTATAACCACATTATTGGGCACTCCCTTCAAACGTACCGGAATGGAGAATTCCGTTTCATAATCGTTGTTCAGCGTCTGAAGTAGCCAGAAACCACTGGCTATAAAAAAGAAGAATAAAAAAATTAAGAACTCTCTGCTCTTATCACTGAGCAGAAAGTCCTTAACTTTTCTCGCTGTTTTTAAATATATGCGTTTTATGTTCCTACGATCAATCATAGGCTCACTTATTCAAAATTATTTAGCAGCCTGATTACTGTTAGCATCAGCAGCAGCCGCAAATATAGAATTTTTATCTATTCTAATCTTAACATTAGAAGCGATTTCAAGTACTATATCATTGTCATTAATTTCTTTAATCACACCATGAATACCACCGGCAGTAATCACCTTTTGGTTTACTTGAAGTGATTTACGGAAGTTTGCAATTTCTTTCTGCTTTTTGTTTTGCGGACGAATCATGAAAAAATACATGATAGCAAACATAGCAATCAGAAGAATCCACATCATGCTACCACCACCAGGGGCTGCGGCAGGAGCTTGCAAGAATACGGTCATTAAATTCATAAAATATTCGTTTTTAGTTTTTAATACTCAACAAAGGTATCAGTTTTTCGCTAACTTACCTTCTTTTTTTAATTGATTAACTATTCCGTCCAATGTACCGTTTACGAAGCTTCCGCTCTTTATCGTACTATAGACTTTAGCGATCTCAACATACTCATTTAACGAAACACTTACCGGAATGTTCGGAAAACTTAGAATTTCCGCCAATGCACATTGCATTATTATCACATCCATAAAGGCTACACGATCCAAATCCCAGTTGCGTGTATTTTCACTGATCAGATGACGGTAATAGTCACAATTCAATATAGCGCGACGGAACAAGCGACGGGCAAACTCCTGGTCTTCCTCATCCTTAAATTCCGGCAACAAAGTCTGGTTAGCACCATTTTTTGCCTCAAAACGTTTAATCGTCTTCAGCACGAAAGTGTCTACTATTTCTTTGTCATCATTCCAATAAAGGCTCTGATCTTCCAGCAAAACATCCAACTCTTCGTTATTGAAAACAAATGCCTTATAGAGCTTTCTCCATAGTTCACGGTCAACTTCATAAGATTTATCAGACGAAGCCATATATTCCTTATATATATCAGAAACTATAATCTTGTGTCCGCGGGAAAGTTCTTTCGTACTCTTTCCCTCGTGTTTCGGGGCTGCCAACGGCCGTTGCCCCGCAAACACGGATTCAATATCAGCATACGTCGGGGCCGGGTCCATGTATAAAGAAGCCGTTTTCAGAATAAAATCAATTTCTTCCTTCAACGGTTTCGGCTCTATCTCCGGAACCGGACGCATAATATCCGTCGTTCCCACAACAACCTTATTGTGCCAAGGTACGGCAAACAACACCCGTCCATCACTCGTCTTCGGCACCATGATCGCATAATCGCTCTGCAAAAACTTCATATCTAACACCAGATGTACTCCTTGGCTCGGTGTCACCATCTTACTATGTCCAGGAGAATCCATCGCCATCAGGTCATCCACGAGAATTCCACAGGCATTGATCACACTCTTCGCCTTCAACTGCATCTCTTTTCCGGACTCCATATCCACGAACTTCACCCCGGCAACCTTCCCGTTCTGGTCATGCACAATCCCGGAAACCTTCGCTTTGTTAAGTATCACACCCCCATTATCCGCACAGGTCTGAGCCAAATTAATTGCCATCCGCGAATCATCAAACTGCCCGCTTTTGCTGACGTGGCAGGGCAGGATGAAGCTAAGGAGGCATTA